>Ga0308164_10003190_pt1 | contig 15188 bp, 15 predicted proteins | sample PhyTR2_FD_201031 | JGI IMG/M metagenome (GOLD analysis project Ga0308164, IMG submission 201031) | Phyllosphere microbial communities from UC Gill Tract Community Farm, Albany, California, United States - DLSLT.R2 | ecosystem: Host-associated > Plants > Phyllosphere > Unclassified | place: USA... | reverse complement strand
ACGGCGCCGTTTCGTGGGCGGAGGGGGACAGGCTGAGGGCGAGTCGGGTCGGGGGCGGGCGTGGCTGGCTCGATGTTGGAGGAGGGTAGGGTTGGCGGCGCGGCGAGCGTCTGCGGCGCCTGGGACGGGAGGGCGACTGGTGCCGGAGGGGGAGGAGGCGGTGCTGGTGCTGCCGAGGGGGTCGTGGCAGGCGCGGCGGGACGAGTTGCGGCGGGGGGTTTTGGCGGACGAGCTGGAGGTGGTGGACGCGCTGCTAGTGCCGCCTCGTGCGCTGCCTCGCTCCCTGCTGCGACCGAGCCGTCGCTCCTCGCGCTTGGCTCGGCGTCGAGTCGCCCGCGCTCGTCCACCTCGCCCTGCCTGGCCGACGCGACGGGCTGATGTGCCAATGAAGCTGCTGGTGCTGGTGCTGGTGCGGCGGTGGATCTGGCGGGAGGTGGCCTCGGGCTCGGCGTGGTCGACGCGGCGAGGCCCTCGAAGCGCGCGCGCAACGACGAGAAGGATGCGGGCGGCTCTGGGTCGTCGGAGCTCATCCTCACAGTTGCTCGACCTGCCGGCTAGGTCGGCAAGCAGAGAGGGAGCGGTTGAGGGCGAGAGGGAGACACGCGAGGTCGAGCCCTCTGTGGGGGACGACGACGACGGGTCGGAGTTTCCGCTCTGCGAGACTGGCAGCGCACGGCGACAAGGCTCACAGACAAGCCTCGAGCAAGCCTACCGAAAGACGAAGCGCAAGCCACAGCGAGACGCAGCTCGACCGCCTCCTCTCCTCCTCGGCCTGCGAGTCGAGAGCGCACAGCGCGACGCAGGAGACAGACAAGTACAGGTTTTGCAGTTGTGCGACGTAGCTCTAACACACCCTCGTCGTCGTCCTCGTCATGCCCTCCATGCTGCGAGCGCGCTCAGTGCCCGTGCGGGTCCTCGCCCTTCTGCTCGGGCGGCACCGTGATCTGTTGCGAGTGAACGAGAGTGTCAGCATCCCTCACGACCGACACGGGGACAGAAACACGACGAGGAGCGTCGAGAGGGCACCGCCGAAGGGGAAGGGAGAGAGCGAGACGCACCCGGTCGTCGATCCGCAGCAGCGCCGTGCACGCCTCGAGCGCGCTCTTGAGGCTCTTGATCTTGCTGATCATGGGCTCGAGCACGCCCGCCTTGACGTTGTCGCGCACCTCGCCCTTCATGAGGTCGAGGCCGTAGTGGCGCAGGGCGCGCTTGGGGTCGCCCGTCGGCGCCGACTGGGCCGCGTTGTGGTACGCGCGCAGCTTGGCGACGAGCTCGGTCGAGTCCTTGGCGGCGTTGACGGCGAGCGTCTTGGGGATGACGAGGAGCGCGTTGGCGAACTCGGCGATCGCGAGCTGCTCGCGCGAGCCCTGCACGAAGCAAAGAGGAACAGAGGCCGTCGGGGTCAGTCAGGGTCCGAGCGGCGAGACGAGGCGAGCGAGAGAGGGACGCACAAGCGTCGTCGCAAAGTTCTCGAGGTAGATGCTGAGCGCCGTCTCGACCGCACCGCCACCAGGCACGACGCTTCCGCTCTCGAGTGTCCGCTTGATGGCGCACAGCGAGTCGTGCAGGGCGCGCTCCATCTCGTCGAGGAGGTAGTCTGCGAGCGGCGTCAGGTTCATCAGTACGTCGGCTAGAGCAAGGTCCTGCGAGCGAGCGAGAGGGACGCACCGTTGGCGCCGCGGAGGATGACCGAGCTCGAGCTGACGACCTTGGTGCCCTTGACGAGGATGAGCTCGTCGTCGCTGATGCGCTCCTGGACGACCTCCTCGGCCTGGCCGAGGTACGCCGAGTCGAACGTCTCGTCGCCCTCGAGGTTGGCGAGCGAGCTGACCATGGTCGCGCCCGTCGCCTTGGCGATGCGGCGCAGGTCCTCCTTCTTGCACCGCCGGACCGCCATCGCGCCCGCCTCGACAAACTCCTTGAGGCACAGGTCGTCGATGCCCTTGGTCGTGAGGATGACGTTGGCGCCCGACGCGAGGATCTTGCGCACGCGCTCGAGCGTGATGTCCGACTCGCTGCGAGCGGGGAGAGCGAGGGCGACCGACGAGGTCAGCTCGATGCTCATGGCAGACGGACGCGCACGTGAGGGGCACAGAGTGGGAAGAGGAAGGAGGACGCACCGCTTGCGGATCGCCTCGAGCTGCTCCGGGTCGTCGATCGTGATGTGAACGCCGAGGTGCATGCGCGTCTTCTGCAGGTTCATGTCGAGGCACGCAATCTTGGCGCCCGTGATGCGCGTCTTCATGGCTGCGAGCGATGGTACGGCGAGGGAGAGTCAGTGCCGAGCGCGCAAGAGCGGTCGAGGGGAGGGGAGGGAGGGGGAGAGCGGGACGGACCCTGGGACGCGACGGTGCAGTTGAGGGCGTAGCCCTTGACGTAGATCGACTCGGTCGCGCTCTTGCCGTGCGCCTTGAGGACGTTGACGGCCTTGACCGGGTACTTGACGTCGCCCCGCGCGTTGATCGTCTTGACGGCGAGCATGGCGTCGACGGCCATGTTGGCGAAGAAGGCGTCGTCGGCGCCGATGATCTTGCTCGACATGCTCGTCTTGGCGACGTTGATGAGGCACTCCTTGCCCAGCTGGTCGACGCGCACGCTCAGGTGGTCGGTGAGGAAGCGGACGGCCTCCTTGCACGCGAGGCGGTAGCCCGTGATGACGGTCGTCGGGTGGATCTTGTTCTTGACGAGGTCGTTGGCGCGGCGGAGGAGCTCTGCGGCGACAATGACGACCGACGTGGTGCCATCGCCGACCTCCTTGTCCTGCTGCTGGGCGAGCTCGACGAGGATGCGCCCTGCCGGGTGCTCGACCTCGATGAGCTGGAGGATGGTGGCGCCGTCGTTCGAGATGGTGACGTCCTGCAAGAGCGGGCAAAGGGGGCCCAGGGTCAGCCTTCGAGTTCATCTCGGCAGTCGGGAGAGCGATGAGGAGGGGAGAGGGAGCCGAGTGGCCCTGTCCCCGCTCGAGCGCGCGCTGCAGGACGCGAGAGGAAGGAGCAGACTCACGCCAATGTCGTCGACGAGCATCTTGTCGAGGCCGTGGGGCCCGAGGCTGGTGCGGACGATGTTGGCGATGGAGACGGCGGCCTGGACGTTCTGCTCGCGGACCTCTGCGCCCGAGACGCGCTCGCCGGCACCGAGGAGGCCGACGCTGGCCCTCGGGTCGCGGGCAAACATGAGCGAGCTCGACATGGCGGGCTGGCGGGGGGTTTGGTCGCGGCGAGGGGAGGAGGGTGCGCTGAGAGAGGGCGGAGGAGCGAGGGCAACGGCGCACGGTGCGGCTGGCTGGCGCGGTCGAGTGCGGTCGAGAGGTGGCTGCTGGGCGACTGGGCTGCTCTGGCGAGGCTAGCGAGCGCGACGAGGTGACGAGAGCCCGCTCTCCTCCTCGTCGTCGTCGTCGCCTCTCTCGACCTGCGCTCCGCCGCCGACGCGACTTGCTCCTCGCCCTCTCCCTGTGCTTGACTGACGTGCCGCGCAGTAGCTTTGCGCCTGCCTGGCTCTCGCTCCTGCGCTGCACGCGCCCGCTGGGTCAAGCCTCGCCTCGGCTCTCCCACTCGATCGAGTCGCGCTTCAAGCTGCTCGCTTCCGCCTTCAGCTCGCTCCGACTGCGATGCTCCTGCCGCCAGGGCGAGTCCGACGAGTAATACAATGCGCCCGGCCGCTCTACACCATCGCTACGCCTTCTAGCGCAAGAGCGCGTCCCTCGCCGGCCACCCTCTTCCGCCGCCCTCGCCCTCCTCGTCCGACGCCTGCCCCAGCTCGAACATCTCCGACTCGACGAGCGGCGGCGCTACCGCGTGCGCCCCTCCCGGCTGGCGAGCCGAGGTCGGCGGGAACGTGAAGCCGCCGCCGAGCCCGGGCTCTCGCGCTCGGGTTGGCGCAGAGGTCGGCGTAGAGGCAGGTGCAGGGGCGGGCGAGGCGGCGAGGGATGAGGTGCGGTGGTGCGAGTGTGGCGAGGTCGCAGGCAGGGGCCGGTACCCTCGGGCGGACGAGGGCGAGTCGTCGTCGGACGAGAGGCGGAACGAGAGCTGCGACGACGATGCGCGGTGCACGAACGACCGGTCGACGAGGCCTGTCGGCGGCGAAAGGTCAGTGCGTATCGAAGGAGGCGAGAGAAGGCAGCGAGAGGAGAGCACGCACCTTGAACGAAGCGCCCGAGCCCAAGAGAGACGGATGCGCGCGGTGGTCGAGACAGCGACAAGCGCGCCGTCGCGCCGAGCGAGACGGACCGATGCCGGCTCTGCGGGCGAAGATGCTCGTCGAGTCAGTACGAGAGCGTGTCGCTGGAAGAGAAAGAGCTGACGCACCTTGCGCTCGTCCGAGAGAAGTGCTGCCCGAGCGAGGTCGTCGAGCACCGCTAAACCTTGCGCGCCCGAACCGTGCAGCGCTGACTGCGAGCGCAGGAAAGCATCAGTAGACTGCTCGACAACGCTAGGTGCCGAAACAGAACGACGACGACGCACATGCGAGATGAGGAGCACGGTCGAAGGGTCCTCGCGCTTGAGCTGCAGGGCGGTCTCTCGTCAGCAGGGCCTTCTCGACGAGACGAGGGGCGAGATGGAACGCACAAAGGAGATGCAGTCCGAGAGCGAGGTCGTCGGCAGGACCTGAACGAGCGGCTGGGGCGCGAGCGAGCGCACGAGCCTGTTCGCCCCAGCCGTTTGCGAAGGTCAGCTCGCGCGCGAGAGCGTGCAGGGAGATTGAGCGCACTCGTTTGGCTGAGACAGGGCTGCACAGAGCTGCGTTACGGAGTCGTTGAAGGGAGAGTCCGCAAGGGGAGCACACGCCGGTCCGAGAGAAGAGTCGAGAGACGTGGAAACGGACCTGCTCGACCGGGACGAAGCCGACGAACGGCTGCTCGACGCCCACAGGTACCGGATGGATGGCGCTCGGGGCTCTGCGGACGGGCAAAAAGTGCTGCCGGCGTACCAGGAGCTGCGGGAGGAAGCTCATCAGCCAGCGCTCGCGCCCGTCTCGACCGGCCGAGGGAGAAAACGCACCTGCTTCAAGTCGACGTCGCACAACCTCGCACCCTCGCTCGCGCAATACACCTCGTCGATCTTGCGCATCGCGCCGCTGACGGTCTTCGGCTCCTCGAGCAGCGCGCCGACGAGCGCGGCGTCCGCCTTGCCGAGCTCGCCGTCGTGCAGCTCGACGAGCGTGCGCAGCTCCTCGCGGCGGTAGAGGTGCGTCGTGTGCGCGCCGAGGAGGAGGTCGAGGAGCTTGGCGGTCGGCCAGCAGATCGGCGCCTCGAGGTACATCTGCAGGGGTGCGAGCGTCGAGTCAGGAAAACGCTCGACGAGCTCCTTGTCGACGCCGTTGCTGGCTCGTGGCTCTCCCCGTCGACGACGAGATGGCTCGCTGACGCGTGCATTCTCGAGAGTGGAAGGTAGAGAGGGAGGGAAGGACGCACGAGGACCTTGACGAAGCCGGTGCAGGCCGCGCCGATGCGAAGCCCGTGACGAGCGCACAGAGCCTGCGGCAGAACTTCACCGAAGATGACGATGGCAGCACTCGAGATGACAACGGCGAGGACGCCGCCTCCGCCGGTGAGCGAGTCGAGGAAGACGGCTGTGGAGGGCCGAGCGTCAGTACCGAGCCGGGCACACCTGCGACGAGGGGCGGATGGAGAGAGTGGAAACCACGCACGCAAGGTCTCGTTGACGATAACGTTGCTGAGGAGGAGGCAGACGAGAACAAAGTGTCGGCCGTGCGAGAGCAGCGAGAGGACCTTTTGCGCGTCGGCGCGATCTCGAGGCGGACCGGATACGGCGAGGACTGCAGGATCGGGTCCTCCGTCAGTTGAGCGGGCCGTAGACCGTGTAGGAGTGAACGAGGAGGGGGAGGAGGACCTTGCAGGTTCATCGAGTCGAGGCCTGCAGTGGAAGGAGGAGGTCAGCGCCGGCCTCAGCTCCGAGCCGCCCGCCGAGACGAGCGAGACCCACCCATCAACCCAAGGCTCAACCCGCTGAAGACGCCGCCGAGCAGGACGAAGGCGAACGAGAAGACGAGCTTGAGGACGAACTCTGCGGGCGCGCGCGGAAGCAGGTCAGGTCAGCTCGAGGGAGCGGGAGGAGGTTCGTCATGCGGCTTGCTCATGGTCGCGCGCCTCCGTCTGGAGGCCGAGCAGCCTCCATGAGGACGATGCTGGCCGCCGACATTGAGCCCGCAGGCGAGGGGGAGGAGGAAGAGCGGAACGGCCTCGCGCACCTTGTCGCCCCATCTCGAGCCCGCTCGTCCCGCCCGACCCCGCCTCCTGCCTGCGCCAGAGCTCCGCCTGCGCCTCCTGCAGCACCCTGTGCCCTCCCTCGAAGCCCGCCACGCTTGCCCGGTCCCAGCCGGCCACGTCGAGAGAGAGGGCGCGTGCGCCGAGCGCGAGCGGGGTCGAGGCGAGGGCGGCGGCGAGGGGGAAGGCGGTCGCGCACAGCGCCGTCACGAGGCGAAAGAGGGCGAGTCGTGTCGGCAGCTGCAGCGGGCGGTGGAGCATCGAGTGGGTGAGGACGAGAGGAGCGACGAGGGGGAGCCAGCTCGTCCGGAGGAGACAAAGGAGGCGGTGCAACGAGGCTCGAGGGCTGAGGAAAGGGTCGCTTCTTGCACTGATCTGAGAGAGGGAGAGCGGGAGAAGTCTACACGTCCAACGAAAGGGGGTACGGATCACAAAGGAGGACGAGGCGGCGAGCGAAACTGAGAGAGGGTCTGTCCTGCGCGGCCGGCGAGGGGCAGGGTCAGCTTGTGTGCGCGGCTCGAGGGGCACGAGGACTGAGACGCACCTTGTCGGTGTAGTGCGCGGGCGCGCATGGCTCACTGAGCGGCGCTGCCAGTCGACGAGGGCCCAGAGCCGAGGTGCGTCGAGCGGCCGGCGACGGTCGTCACCTCGCCGGCGGGTTGAGCGGGCGATGCCGAACTGGCCGTGGTGCGGTAGGCGTCCGGCGCCATGGGCTGCGAGCGAGAGAAGGGTCGGCAGAGTCAGCGGCGAGCCGGCTTATCCCCCGCGCTGTTGAGTCGAGCAGGACGAGGGGGAGCGATCTCGCCGAGCAGGGCTCTACGAAGCGTGCAAGCTGCTTTGAGCGGTCCAGTCGGGTCCTTGAGACCCTACAGGACCGCCTGCGAGCCCCAAGAAGCCGCGAGAACGGATCCCCAACCCCGCCTCGCCCTCGTTCGACCACGACAGGGGGAGGGAAAGGGGACGCACGATGGCGACAGGGGCCTCGGCGACAGCCTCGATGCGAGCCATGTCGGGGAGCCACACCTGGCCAATGCTGCGCTGCGCGTCGTGGTAGAAGGCCGGCTGGGCGGAAAGGCGGGACGGACGGAGCGCCGTGGTCGCGGCGCGGGCGGTGTGGCGCAGGGCGGGGTCGAGGGCGCGAAGAGGCATGGTGTGCGAGGCTTGTCGAGTGGTGGCGGGCGAAGGCGAGTGAGGTGAAGGGAGGAGAAAGAAGAGAGGCGAGCCGAGCGTTGCGTTGGCGGGGGAGGAGGGGGAACCGAAGTGAGATGTGCGCGCTCGTCGGTTCCGAGCGCTGCAGACTTCACGCTTTCGCTCGAGCTTGTGCAAAGGCAAGGGACCCGAGCAGCGTCTCGAGAGCTGAGCGACGAGCCGGAGTCAAAGGTGGCCGGAAACTGTCGATCACGGGCGACGAGAAAGGCCGCGCACAACTCGCTCGCGCACAAAGAGCCGGCACACGAGACGCACGAGATACACTCTAGGGCATTACCGAGGCGGAGAGGAACTACATGCGGTCGAGAGGCTGCAGGGTGAGGAGGCGGAGCGCGTTGCCGAGGACGTCCTTGGCCGAGACGTACAGCCACAGGCGCGCGAGCGCGAGGTCGTGCGGCTGGCCCTTGACGATGAGCGTCTCCCACGCGCTCGAGATGACGTGCGACAGGCGGAACGCGTAGGTGCAGATGGTCGCCGGCTCGAACGACTTGAACGCCGCTTTGACGACGTCCGGGTACGACGCGAGCAGGAGGATGACCTCGCGCGCCTTGGGCTCGGACAGGAGCGCGACGTTGATGGCGGCGGAGCGCTCGGCGGGAGGAGGGAGGACGACGGAGGGTGCGTTCTTGCGCTCGACCGACGACAGGCGGACGTGCGCGTACTGCAGGTAGGGGCCTGCGAGGTCGACAGCGTCAGCAAGCTGTGCTTGAGACTCTCAAAGGATGGTTGTCGAGAGGCGAGAGCCGAGGAGGTAGGGTGAGGGAGAGAGAGAGGTTCGAGAGAGGGGGACTCGACGCACCCGTGTCGCCCTCGAACGACGTCATGCGCTCCCACTTGAACTCGTAGTTGTTGATGCTGCGCGCATGGTATGAGGAAGCGAGTCAGCACACGCGCGCAAAAGAAGGAGGAAGCGCAGCAGGAGAAGAGGGAGGCGGGACGCACCGCTTGCCCGACATGTCCTGCACCTTGACGGCCGTGATGCCGAGCTTGTCCGACGTGTACTGCGGGTCCTCGATCGCCTTGTACTTCTCCTCGTTCTTCTGCATGACCTCGTGCATGACGCGCTTCGACTCGTCGAGGATCTGCTCGAGGAAGACGGCCGTGCCCTTGCGCGTCGACATGCCCTGCACCATGCCGAAGTTGACGTGCTGCAGCGTGTTGGCCCACGGGTAGCCCATGAGGTCGAGCACCTTGAAGAACTGCGGGCGCAGAGAGGCAGGGAGGAAGGAGTCAGCGTGCCGCCCGAGAGCTGCAGGGAGGGAGGGAGGGAGGGGGACCGAGCGGCGACGCACCTGGGCGAGGTGAAGGTCCTGCTGGCTCGCGACGACGTAAACCATCTTGTCGAAGTGGTACTTGTCGAAGCGCTCGGCGGCGCCGGCAATGTCGCGCGTGATGTAGACGCTCGTGCCGTCCTTCTTGCGCACGATCGTCTTCTCGAGCTTGTACTTCTTGAGGTCGACGATGAGGGCGCCCTGGCTCTCCTCGACGATGCCCGAGCCTTGCAGCTGCTCGAGCGCGTGCTTCTGCGCCTCCTGCGACACCTGCGACTCGCCCGAGTAGACGTCGAACCAGATGTTGAGGCGGGCGTACGTCTCCTTGTACTTGACGATCGACAGGTCGCGGAACTTCTTCCACAGCCCGACGGCGTGCTCGTCACCTGCACGTGGAGCAAAAGTCAGCCTCGAGGGACGAGCAGGAGAGGGCCAGGCCAAGAGGAGGAGGAAAGGGACGCACCGGCCTCCATCTTGACGAAGAACTCGCGCGCGCGGTCGTGGATCGACTCGTCGGTCTCGCCGTCCTTGTTGATCTTGACGTAGACGTCGTACAGGTGCGTGATGGCGTCCTTCTCGAGCTCCTCCTCGGACCCGTACCGCTCGAAGCCGACGGCGAGGATACCTGCGAGCGGCGACTCGCGACAGGGTCAGCGACCTGTCCTTCAAACGTAGGCGAGACAAGCGAGAATCGACGCACCAAACTGCTTGCCCCAGTCGCCGAGGTAGTTCATGCGGAGGACGTCCCAGCCGTTGGCCTCGTAGAGGTTGGCGAGGAAGGCGCCGATGATGGTCGAGCGGAGGTGGCCGGCGTGGAACGGCTTGGCGATGTTGGGCGACGAGAACTCGACGATGACGCTCTTGCCCTTGCCCGACTTGTTCGTGCCGTACCCGTTCTTCTTTGCGAGCGAGAGACCCTCGGGGAGCTTGTCGGCGCCGGCGTCGTCGAGCGAGAGGTTGGCAAAGTGCGACAGCGCCGAGTGGTCCTCGTCCGGCGTGAGGTGCGTCTGCGTGTTGATCTGGTCGAGGACGGTGCGGAACAGGGCCTCGGTCTGGAGGTTGAAGTAGACGAACGCGCCGCTCGCGCCAATCTCGGCGAGGTACGGCGTCGGCTTGAACTACGGGCGTGAGGGCGGGCGAAGTCAGCGACATGGATTCTAGATGCGCTATCGCGGCGTAGCTGCTGCAGGCGGTTGCAGGACTCGACAACCCAGCACGCGAGCAGGTGCACCGCCTCGTCGTCCAGGTCGCCCCCTCCGTCGTCGCGCACGCCCCGCCGCTTCGCGCTCGCGCCCTCGTCAGAAAGAGAAGAAGAAAGCACGCACCTCGGCGGCGAGCTTCTCTGCAAGCTCCTGCGGCTTGCCCTTGAGGCGGAACCGAGCGAGCGCGACGACAAAGTCCCCGAGGGCCTGCTTGCCCGTCTTGCCCGACTCCATGCCTTCGAACGCCTTGTCGACCGTGACCTCGGGGAAGACCGAGTGTACGAACTCGGCGGCGGCAAGCTTGAAGACGTCGAGCGCGGCGGTCGACTCGAGGTGCTCTGCCGGGATGGAGGGGACCTCGGGGAGGGGGAAGGCGGGGAGGAGCGACATGGTGCGGGTCGTCGAGTGGAAGAGGCGGTTGTGGTAGTGGTGGTGCGCCTGCTGGAGTAGGTGCGCGGGCCGAGGTGCGACGGAGCGGGGTGGAGTGCGGAGCGGGAGGAGGAGGTGCGCGGACGAAGGGCGAGCGCGGAACAAGGCGCGGGCGAGGGTCGGCGTCGTCGTGGAGGGGCTGCGTGCGGCTGCTGGGCTGCTCTAGCTCTGGCGCTGGGTGGGTGAGGAGAGCGAGACGAGCTCCGCCTCCTCCTCTCCTCCTCGTCCAAAAAACGGCTGAGACCTTTTTTGACTTGGGCGGCTCTTTCGCACAGCGAAAGCAGAGCTGCACGGCAAACCGTCTACGAGTACATCGCAGGTCGACCCAGCCAGCACCGACTGCTACCCGAGCCCTGCTCGCAGCGTTGACTTCGCTGCGCCGCCCACCTCCTTGGTCGAGTGGAGCCGAGAGCTGGACTCAACGACGTCCGCACTTGTCCACCATTCTTGAGCAGAGCCTGGCGCCGAGCTGACCGGGCGGGGAGTGGAAGAGGACTGCGGGCGGACCGAGCGGGCGTCTCGACAGCGTTGCGCCTCGACAAGGCTGCCTGCGACCGAGCGAGTCGGCTGTGAAGCACGAGCATCAAGTAGCGAACGTGCAGCCGCGCGCTCAGTAGCAAGCCAAGCGGAGAGACGAGCGAAGCAGCGACACGAGCAGCGACGAGGTCGGACGACGAGAAGCCGCTCGCGAGCAGCCTCGGCGCGCACCACCTGCACCTCGCCGAGACGACCGACTCCGTCGTGAGCGTCGAAAGAGGGTGTAGAAAGTGGTGAGGGATGTCTTGCGCGCCGGAATCGTACAACAGGTCCGTCCTCCTCGGCCTCGCTGCTCCTTGCTCTGCACCGGGCCGTCGCGCCCGCACGCCTGCCCGCAGCCGCCTCGAAGCACCGCCTGCGCACTCACATGTTGAAGCCGAGGCTGCGCATGCACTGGCGGTGCCGCTCGACAATGTCCTTGCACTGGGCGCCCGAGTCGGCGCTGTCGTCGGCGTTCGACCCGAACTTGAGGAAGCAGTCGTCGCGCGCCTTCTTGGTCTCGGGGCAGGCGCAGCAGCTGCGCGCAGTGCGGAGGCTTGTCAGCGGCGCGGCTACCACAAGGATCAGAGCTCTGCGGCGGTCCCTCGAGAGCACCGCCACCGCCGCTCAAGCCGAGGTTGCCGAGTTGTCTAGGCGGGGGAGTGAGAGGGGGAGGACTGGACGCACGGCTTGTGTCCCTCTGGGTTGAGCGGGTTGAGCTCAGGGTTGGCCGCCTCGGAGTTGGTCAAGGGCCGGCCGAGGGTCGGGTGCATCGAGACTGGGCCGGTGGCCGGGATGGCTGACGAGGAGGACGGGGCGGCGGGCGAGGTCGAGAAGGGCCACATTGGTCGTGCTGGTCGTGGAAGGCGAGGTGCTCGAGGCGGTGGGACGGAAGAGAGAGAGCTGACGAAAGCGACCGGCCGCCGAGAGCACGAGCGAGAGGCGATCGCTCGCCCGCTCCTCGTGCAGAGCTGACGGTGTTCGGGCGGCGGATCTGAGAGAGGATAGCGAGCACATCTAGTGGAACAGGCAAGCCCGGGAAGCTGTGCGAGAGCGGTCGTCTCATCTCCCTCCTCGTCGCGTCGGACCTGTGCTCGGCTCCACCGCCTCTCTCACGCCTCGCACGCACGAGCAACTTCGTGGACCGCACACAGAGATGTACGTCATCCGCACTCCAAGCATCTCGCTCGTCGCAAAGGCTCACGCGAGCTCCACTCACAGGCGAACCCGCTCGCGATCAGCCGCCTCGGCTCTCACCCTCGCCGCCCTCGCCCTCGTCCTCGCCCCGTGGTGCGCCGAGGCCAGCATTGGCGACCGAGCACCGGCGTACCAGCGCTGCGTCGCCTCGTGCCGCGCCGAGCAGTGCGCCGACCGCGCCGCGAGCGCTCCTCCCCCACCTCGAGGCGACGCGCCCTGGAGCGGCTACTCGTCGTCGCCCTTGTGGCCCTGTCCGGCCACCTGCCAGTACGCCTGCCAGCAACACCTCACCGACCTCGCCCTCGCCCAACTCGACACCTCGTCGTCCTCGACCTCCTCCCCTCGCCGCGACGACTCGACGCTCCACCACGCCGGCGGCGCGCTCGAGGGCCTTCCGCCAGGTCACCAGGTCCAGTTCCACGGCAAGTGGCCCTTCCACCGCTTCGACCTGTCGCACCTCCCCCTCTTTCCCTTCCTCCCCCTCCGCCTCGCCGCCCTCTTCATCCCTCGGTTCCAGGAGCCGCTCTCGGTCGTCTTCTCGCTCGCCAACCTGTGGGCGCACTGGGTCGGCCTGCGCACGCTGCGTCTCCTCGCGCGCACGGCGCGCATGACCGAGGGCAAGCGCCTCGCGCGCGTGTACGCCGCCTACGCCGTCAGCGGCTGCCTCGCCTGGGTCGCGTCGACCGTCTTCCACACGCGCGACACGGACACGACCGAGCGCCTCGACTACTTCCTCGCGGCGGGCACGATGCTCGCCGGCCTGTGGGCGGGCGTCGTCCGCCTCCAGGGCTGGTACGCCCCGACGTCCAAGGGCGCGCGCGTCGCGCCCGCCCAGCGCCGAGCGGCCGGCGTGTGGACCCTCGTCGTCGTCGCCGCATTCGCGCTCCACTGCACGTACCTCGCACGGCGCGAGCGGTTCGACTACGGGTACAACATGCGGTTCAACGTCGGCGTCGCGCTCTCGACCATCCTCCTCTGGTCGGCCTGGGTCGCTCGGCAGGCGACGCTCCCGACGCCGAGCAACTTCTCGCGCCGCCAGCTGTCGTCGTACCCGTCGGCGCGCGCCCGGTTCCGCGCGCCGCACTACCTCGCCTCGCTCGCACCCCTCGTCCTCCTCCCCGCCCTCACGGCCCTCGAGCTCCTCGACTTTGCGCCCGTCGGGCCCGGCGGCCTGCGCCTCCTCGACGCGCACGCCCTGTGGCACCTCAGCACGGTGCCCGTCGTCCGGGCGTGGTACCGCTTCCTCGAGAAGGACGTGCGCTGGATCGACGGCCAGGGCGAGGGCGGCGACCCGGGCAGCGTCCTTCCCGCCGCGCCGTCCATGTCGGCCGCAGCAGGCGTCGGCAGCGGTGGAGGAGGAAGCGGCGCCGGCGGGCGCAGCGGTGGAGCGGCGCCGAGCGCGCACGGCGCAGGACCGGCGGCGAGCCGGCGGCGCGCGAGCCTGTTCACGCTCGAGCGGCTGCACGCCGAGGGGCGACGTGTGACCGAGGTCGGGCGCGGGCTCGGACTCGGCATCCTCGGCATGGTGACGCCGCGGCTGGGCGGGCCGGCGTCAGGAGAAGGAGGAGCGGCGGGGCACGGGCGCAGCGCGAGTCGGGGAGGAGGAGGAGGGGTCGGCGCGCCGAGCGTTCCGGGCGAGGAGGCCAAGGCGGCGAGGGCGGACTGATCAGTCGTCGTACAGAGGTTGCGCCCATGCAGTGTAGTTGCCCTTGCTCTTCTCGTCTCGCAGCCTTCCTCGCGAGCTGGCGGCTCGAGAGCGTCGAAAGCAGGATCTCGAGCGTCCGCGAGCCCGCTGCTGCAGCATCTCGCAGGGCTTACTATTGCATCAGAAGGGCTTTGCGACCTACTGCAACGCCGGCGAGCGAGCGAGAGAAAGCGCCTCGTCGTCGTCGTCCTCCTCCCCGCATCATCGCAGCCCTCTCTCCCCCACCACGCCCGCCATGCTCGCCCACCTTCGCCTCGTTCGTCCCGCCACGCGGACCGCGCGCCTGTTCAGCACCACCCCTCTGCGCCTCGCCCGAACGCAGGAGGTGCTCCCGCCGCACGAGGGCATCGCCTTCGAGGCTCCGCCTCCCGTCGAGGACCTCAAGGGCAAGGCCGTGGGCCAGGTGGACCTCCCCGACATGGCCGCTATCGAGGCCGTGGCTGAAGAGCGCGCCAAAATCGTGCGTCCCTCTCTCTGCGTGTCATCTCGAGCGGCGAGAGGTGGGGGGATGAGGTCACGGCTGCGATGCCGCGGGCTGCGGGAGGAGGAGGACGGTCGTCTCAGGGCGAGGACGCTTCTGTACGGGCTGGGCATGGCGGCCCGGGCTCGGCGAGGCGGCAGGCGCGAGCGAGGTGGTCAACATCGCCGAGTGCACCGCCTCGCTCCTCGCGGCGGTCGGCGGACGGCCCGTGCAGCGCAGCAGAGCTCCGGGACGCGTGTCTACTCCCTTGTTGGACAAGGCCGCCGTGGCGGCACGGCTCGGCGCGCTGTCTGTGGACGCTCGCACGGCACGAGGCGGTAGGACGCAGAGTCGGCGGCGCAGACACACGGCTCGACGAGCTTCATCGCGACCAAGGGCCCTCACTGACGCTCACTCACACGCCTGCATGCAGCCTACCGCTCCCGACACGTACCGCACCCAGTCGTCGTCGCCCGACGCCGAGCCCGCGCCCCTCATCGAGCCTCCCGCCGTTTCGACCGCGGCGCACCCGTCGACCCTGCCCGGCGGCGGCCCCTCGCTCCAGCACTCGGGCGACGACAGCATTGCGTCGGGCGGCGAGGGCGTTGGCGGCGAGAAGGGCGGGCACGGCGGGCGCGAGCAGCGTCACGACTTCGAGGACCGGCCGCTCAACGAGGACGAGCGCCGCGGCCTGTACATCCTCGGCGGGATGCTCGCCGGCGGCTACGCGCTGTCTTACGCGACCGACCCGACGAGGCACAGGCACCGCAAGGCGGCGCACTAGGTGCGCCGTCGTCGTCGTCGTCGTCGTTCGCGTTCGAGGCGTCGTCCTCCCTCTTCGCTTTCCCCCTCCCTCATCGAGTCTGCAAATCAAGCCGTACATCCAGTCATCATGCCGACGTCACGTCGAGGCTGGTGCAAGCGCTCGCCGCGCTGGAGCGGCGGCCGGACGGCGCTGCTCTCGGGAGGAGGAGCG
>Ga0308164_10003189_pt1 | contig 15192 bp, 16 predicted proteins | sample PhyTR2_FD_201031 | JGI IMG/M metagenome (GOLD analysis project Ga0308164, IMG submission 201031) | Phyllosphere microbial communities from UC Gill Tract Community Farm, Albany, California, United States - DLSLT.R2 | ecosystem: Host-associated > Plants > Phyllosphere > Unclassified | place: USA... | reverse complement strand
ATATATTACTCACCCGTTCGCCACTCGCCACCAGGTTGCCCCGTGCTGCCGTTCGACTTGCATGTGTAAGGCATGCCGCCAGCGTTCAATCTGAGCCAGGATCAAACTCTTCAGTTTAATCTCTGTTTATTTGGCACTTTCGTGCCACCGTCATTGCTGACGGGTCGCTCACTCAAAATACTGACAGGCCACTATTTTCATAGCGCCTATTTCATTACTTCTTGTGAACATTTGATATTTTAAGTATCGCAACGACTAGCGTTGCGTGCACTGTCATCAAACGTCCACACTTATCGACTGTTAATTTTTAAAGAACTTTATTCGGTACTGCGTTTCGCTCTTGACAAATCGTTTTGTTTGTCAGCGAGAAGGAAGAGTATGAAGCGTTTGCAGCATTTCGTCAACCTTCTTTTTTCCCGCTTCACTCAGCGTTTAAAGGCTGTGTTCTGCGAGGGACCGAACTATAGCAAGCCGATCGCAATCCTGCAAGTGCCTCTTCACAACATTTCGGGCGCATCAGGATAGAGCCGCACCAGGGTGGCGGAAACGATTTTCCTGATCAGCGCGGCGGCCCGTGCGCCGGCATCGCCCTGCTGTCGATGACGCAAGTCTTTCCACAGCTCAGACAAGGCCGCATCATGCTGCGCGACGGCCTGTTCCACTTCCTCTTGCCAGAAGGCTGGCGCCTCGTTTTCCACGAAATTGCCGCGCCCGCGGCCAAAATGCGCCACAGCCAGATAACGGAGCACGCCGACCACCACCAGGTTGCGCATGAAGGCGTCGGTGAATTGCACCGCGGCTTGGTTGCGGTCAGTGCTGGAATTGAAGCCCCAGGCGGCGCCCGCAAATGTGAGCGCGCCCACCACCCCGCCCAGGATGGCGCCGCCGCCAAGCGTGAGGCCGCCCGCCATCAGGTCGGCGGACAATCCAGTGGCGGCGCCCGAGAGCATCGCCCCCAATAAACCCGCCTGGGCCTTGTCGATTGGCGCCCGCACCACGAAGTTCTCGCGCACGCGTTCGTTGATCTTGCCGGCATCGGTAGGATCGAGCTGATGCAAGATCAGCAATTCACGCGTGCTGTCCACGGTGCTTTTATTTAAACGCGCCACCAAGGTTGCCATGGCGCGGTCCTGGCGCTGCTGTTCCTCGTTCTTGCCGATGCCCACCACCTTGAGCGCGGACTTGAGCATGCTTTTGCCTTCGTCCGGCACCGCTTCGCTGTCGCGGGCGGCGCTGGCCAGTTGCGCGGCCAGCAAACCGATGGCGCGGTCGTAACGCTCAGTATTGCGAGATTGCCAAGTTGTGAACAGGCGCGCGTAGCCCGCTTGCAGCTCGGGCGCCAGCAGCTTGCCCACCGCTTCATAGAAGACACGTTCATGGACCCAGCTGCGGGCGAACGCATCGAGCGCCAGCACCTGGCGTACGGCCGGATACTGGCGCAGATGCGTGCGCCAGCGCTCCTGCTCGGCTTGCTCCTCGGCCAGCGGACGCGGTTTGCCCGCCTGGTTCAGCAGCACTACCACTGGCTTGTCCAGCCATTCGAGGATTTTCATTTCCGCCGGCAGGTAGCCGGTGTCGCGCGGGTCTTCCGACGAATTAACCAGGTAGAGCACCAGGTCGGCCGACTCGCGCGCCGTGCGCATCGCTTGCTGGCTGAGCCAGAACGGCCGGTCGCGGTAGCGGTCGATCACTTCGCGCAGGAACCAGCCGAGCGGATTGCCCGCCTGACCCAGCCGCTTGAGCAGGCGCACCGAATCGCCAAAGCCCGGCGTATCCCACAATTGCAGCGCATCGCCCTCGGGCGTCGTCAATAAGGTATGCGATTCGGCAAAGATGGTGACGTGGGCAGCGTCGCGCACTTCGCCGATATCGATGCCCACCAGGGTGCGGGCCAGCGTGGTCTTGCCATTATTGGTATGCGAGATCAGCGCGAACTGGATCTGCACGCCTTCTTTTTGGGTGGAGACGGTCATGGTGGTGTCGAGATGGGCAGCCCGGCCTCGAGCGGATGGGCAGCAGGATTAAGCAAGTTCACGACCGTGGCGCGGGTATGGTGGAAGTGGCAGAACTGCTGCCACAGCGCTACCCGCTCGTTCAACCGCACGCGGTCGTCGGGATGATCGCCCATGCGCTCGACATAACTGGACTCGTCGAGCAGCACCGCAATGCCGCGCGGCGACGTTTTGACCAGGTAATCGAGGAAGGCGCCATGGTTTTCCTTTTCCGGCGTGGCCGTGATATTGAACAGCGCGGCAGTGATATTCACGGACGGATCGGTCAGATCGACATCACGCAGGATGTCGTGCGCTTCCTCGCCGTATGCACTCGATGGGCGTAACATCATCCGGCCCTGTTCGCCAAACGCCATGATGGCCAGTTGCACCAGGCCCTGGTGGCGCGGCTCGTCCACAGTAAAGCTGTACGGCAGCACGCGCAACATGCCGCCGGTGGCCACGCCGATGGTTTCGTTAAGGCGGCGGAAATACGGATGGTCGAGGTCGAGCGGGAAACGCGTGGCCAGGCGCGACGCGCGCCAGTGGTAGGCCAGCGCCAGCAGCAAGCGCGGCAACACGACCACCAGGAAGATGGTGGCCGCATATAAATGCACCCAGCGGGCGCCGCCTTCGGCTGCCGTGGTCTGCGGGAAGCGCAACGCCTCAAGCTCCGCGAGCGTAAATCCTTGCAGGTTAAACACGAAAATCGCCGGCGCGAACAGGAAGGACAGCAGGCTGTGCACCTGTGATGCCTCGAGGAACGTGCTTTCCCAGCCGGCGCCATATTGCGCCAGCAGGCCGCGCGCGTACAGCGACGCCACGGCGCCCACGGCAAACAGCGCCGCGCTGAGGTGGATGGTGCGATTCAGGCGGGCAGCGGTGAGTTTCGCGCTCAGCTGCGCCCATTCGCCCATAAAGCCAAGCAAAGCGGTGGCCAGCACCGGCGGCATCTTGCGCGGCAGCGCCAGCTTGCCCACGCTCAGGCGGCGCACCATGCCATCCTTGGGCCAGCCTACCGTGCGCCCCGGAATAAACAGGCTAATCAAGAGTCCCAGGTACACCAGCACGTTCCAGGCGAGTATCAGCAACAGCGGCGCCGACAGCAGGTCGACCCGGTGCGGATCGGTAATCCGGTCAAGTCCCACGCCAAGCAGCAGCGCCAGCACCGGCAGCGCCCAGGCCAGCGCCTGCAAGCCATAGCGGCGTTTGGCGAAGCCGGCAAACGCCGGATTGCGTTCGGCCAGCCGCTTGAGGATCAGGTCGGACCGCTGCTGGAGAAAATCGTCGCCGGTCACCTCGGCATGCTTGCCCGACGCCTGCCACTGCGCCAGCTCGCGTGCGCTGCGGCTTGCATACAGGCGATCGTCGTCGCTGAGGATTTCCTTTTTTTGATCGGTGGTCTCGATGGCGCGGACCATCACCACGTCTCTCGCGATGTTCTCGTTCATGGCACTCCCGTTATTCGTTATACAACCTGATACCGGGGATTGTGCCGCAGTTCGGACAATCAGGCCAACCCTGCTTTGATGTTACGTGAGCTGAGCATCCTATACAGCAGATTGACGATCAATACCGCAATCCAGACCGACCACAGCGTATGGGTGAGGAAATGCGCGCCGCGCAACTGCTGCATCCAGCCCACGGCGAAGCCGAACACCAGCATGGCCGCGCCCACGGCAGCCGCCATGCGCGGACGCGACGGCAGCCAGAACACGGCCACCGCCAACAGCCACAGCGCGCTCGACGCATGACCGGCCGGCATGCAGTGACCCGCCGGCAAACCGGCCGGCATCAGGTCGAGCAGGCGCACATACGGCTCGTTGCCGCCATAGCGCTGCAAATCCCACGGGCAGTGCGAATCGCTGAACCGTTTGAGCAGGCTGATTACGGCCGGCACCAGCACCGCCGCCAGCGCCAGCACGCGGATGCCGGTGCGACGCGCCACGGTCCAGCTGCGCCACGGTTTGAAGCAATCCCACACCGCTACCGCAATGACGGCAAAGCCCAGCAACTGCAGCGCGGTTTTCAACAGTTCATGGTTGAAGCGCTCGGCCAGCCACGCGTGTTGCCAGGGAAAGACCCCGCTGGCACGGTCGAACATGGCGTCGGCCAGGTACAGATCGATATCGGTGCCATGGCCGATCCACAAGATCAGCACGGCGGCAGCAATCAAGGCCCAGTCGAGCGGCCGCAACCAGGCGGCACGCGGCGCAGGTGCGGATGCCGGTGAAGGTGAATCAAGGCTGGTTGGCAAGGGTACAGGCATGGAACATATCCAGTTGCGGGTTATAGACGGCAGTATTAATGTTCAACATGCCCAGCACGGAGTGGAACACATTATCGTGGGAAAACTCCTGGTCGCGCCGCGCTTCCATGCAGCGCTGGTCGATATTGAACTGGTCGCGGAAGCCATCGTTCAGCCACAGCATGAACGGAATGTGGCGCTGCTCTTCGGGCGAAATGATGTACGGCGCGCCGTGCAAGTACATATTTTTCTCGCCCAGCGATTCGCCGTGGTCGGAGAAATACATCATTGCGGTATCGACGCCCTCCTCGGCGCTGGCGGCGCGCAGCAAGTCGATCGTCTTGCTGAGGAAATAATCGGTGTACAAAATGGTATTGTCGTAGGCGGCCACGATCGACTCGCGCGAACATTTTTCCAGTTCATTGCTGCTGCACACCGGGCCAAAGCGCTGGAACGCCGGTGGATAGCGTTTCCAGTAGGCCGGGCCATGGCTGCCCTTCTGGTGCAGCACGATCACCAGGTCTTGGCGGGCCTTGCGGATGATGTCCGGCAGCCCCTGCAGCAGCCGTTCGTCATAGCACTCTTCCTGGTTGCAGAACGGGTCGCCCGCCTTGGGCTGGGACAGGTCTTCGTAGGCGACGCGGTCGCAAGCGCCCTTGCAGCCCGAGTTATTATCGCGCCACAGTACCTCGATGCCGGCGTGGCTCAGCACGTCGAGCAAGCCTTCCTGGGCCTTGGCCTTGTCTTCGGAATAATCGGCGCGGGTAAAGCCCGAGAACAGGCACGGCACGGAAATCGCCGTGGCAGTGCCGCACGAATGCACATTGCGGAAATTCACCAGGCCGGCCTGCTGCGACAACAACGGATTGGTATTGCGCGCATAGCCGTTCAGCGAGAAATCCATGGCGCGCGCGGTTTCGCCCACTACCATGATGGTCACCGAGCGGCGCGGCTTTTGCGCCCACAGCTTGCCCTTCATGGCGTCGCGGCCCATCGGCGCGATCACCAGCGGCTGCGCCCATTTGTGCTTGAGGTAGGTATTACTGGCCTGGATCACATTGGTGGGCGTGAGCAAAAAACGCATCTGGCGGTATTCGCGCACAGCCGGCGCCAGGGTTTTGAAGAATGCCATCATCAGGATGCCGGCCGCGCACAGCGACAGCACCAGCATCAGCGCATTGGTCACAGCGCCCCTGGTCAGCGACGGATAGCGCAGCTTGATGTGGCAGACCGCCAGCGACGGCAACACCCCCAGCAGCGCCATGGTGATCAGCAAATCCCAGCTCAGCAGCTCTTTGGCTTCGTGGACATCAGTTTCCATGACGTTTTGCACCATGGCGGCATCGATGGCGATGCCGTAGCGGTTCATGAAATAGCTGGCGCCGGCCGTGAGGAAGAACAGCGCCACCAGCAGCGGCTTGAGCACATAGCGGAACGCGACCAGGCTCAAAAACGCATTGAACACCAGCGCCAGCATGGCAAAGGCGCCCAGGTACAGCGGCAGATTGGCCCACTGGGCGCCGCCGGTGGCCACCACAAAAGTTTTCCAAAAGCTAAAGTTGTAAGCCAGTACCAGGAACACCGATGCGGCCAGCGTCAGCTGCGTGGGACGCAAGCTGAGCTTGCGCAGCAGTGGCAGGAAGTTGAGGCGCAGTGCCGGCGGCAGCTGCAGGGCAAGGTTGTGAGGCAGGTTCACGGAGGCTCCATAAGTCTAGCCTCTACCTTACAAACCCGGCGGTCAATTCCGCGTCAGCGCGGCGTTAAGATTGCGTTAAACCAATTAATTAGTTGGCGCCGGAAAGCGGATCTCGAACATGCTGCCGCCCCCTGCCCGCTCGCTGTAGTGCAGGGCCGCGCCCAGGTACTGGCAGATGCGCTGGACCAGCCCCAGGCCCAGGCCGGTACCGGACGAACCATTGGCGCCTGCCGGTGCGGCAAGGTGCATCACACGTGCGCGCGCGGCCGGCGGCAGGCCGGGACCGGTATCCTCGACGATCAGCGACCGGTCCGCCAGGCGCACCACCACCTCGCCTTGCAAGGTGTACAGGCAGGCGTTGCGCACCAGGTTGCCGATGGCGGCGATCATCAGTTCGCGCGGCGCCGTGACGGTAAAGTCGGCCCCGCCTGCATATAACAAGGTCAGCGGCTTGCCCTGGACCAGCGGCTGGCAGCGCGCGCACTCCTCGGCCGCCAGCGTGGCCATCGACACCGGCGTCGCTTCCAGCTGCTCGGGCGAACGGGCCAGCCGCAGCAGCACGGTGACGGAGTCGGAGGCATCGCGGGCGGCCCGGTAGATGCGCTCCGCTGCGGCCTCGATGGCGCGGTCACCCGATGCCTGCGCGATGATGACTTCCGCCGCGCCGCTGATGACGGTGAGCGGGGTGCGCAGCTCGTGGCTGACGTCGCCAGTAAAGAAGCGCTCACGGTCGAGCACTTCGGTGAGCTCGCGGGTGCGCGCCGCAAACGCGCGCGCCAGGATGCCCAGCTCGTCGGGATTGTCCTGCAGCGGCAGCGCCGGGTTGCGCGCTTCCACGGCCGTGGCCAGCCCCATGATGGGTCGCACCACGCTGTTGCCGATAAACGCGCCGAACATCAGCGAAGAAATCAAAAAGCCCACGAAGCCCACCGCGAACATGCCGTACACGACCAGTTCGATTTTTTCATACGCACTGGCGTGATCGACCACCACGTAGGGGCCCGATGCATCGCGCCCGGTCAGCACGTGCAGGTCCACGCCATCAATCGTGATTTCGGTGGCGCCCGCCGGCAAGCCGCGCAGCGATTGCGGAATTTCCACGTCATGATAAAAGCTCAGGCCGGCCGGCATTTCCACCGGCAAGCCGCCCGCCTGGCGCGGCGATGCCCAGGCCGCGACTTCTTCCAGGCGTTCGTCCACCAGCTTGACCTCGATCCCTTCGACGGCCACGGCAGCAATGATGGCAAAGAACAGGCTGGCAACGGCGGCAAACAGCAGATAAGCGACGACAATACGGCGGCGCAATGATTTAAACGGGGGCATCGGAAGGGAGCAGTTTGTAGCCGATGCCGGACACGGTGCGGAGCATGGCGAAGTCGAAGGGTTTGTCGAGCACCTGGCGCAGCGCATGGATATGCGTGCGCAGGGCGTCGCTGTCGGGGCGGTCGTCGCCCCATACTTCCTGTTCCAGCATGTCGCGCGTGACCAGCTTGGGCGCTTGTGACATCAGGCACTTGAGAATGATGTAACCGGTCTTGGTGAGCACCAGCGGCGTGCCGGCCCGATGGACCTCGAACTTTTCGGTATCGAAGCGCAGCTCACCCACGCTGAGCACGGCTGCGCCCGTGGTCTGTCCGCGCGCGCGGCGCAGCAGCGCATGCAGCCGCACTTCCAGTTCGACCAGCGAAAACGGCTTGACCAGGTAATCGTCGGCGCCGCTCTCGAAGCCGGCCACCTTGTCCTGCACCGTGTCGCGCGCGGTGAGCATCAGCACCGGCGTGGGCTTGCGCAGCTCGGTGCGCACCTTGTGACACAGTTCCAGCCCGGTCATCCCCGGCAGCATGACGTCAAGCACCATCACGTCGTAGTCGTGCTGGGCCGCCAGCGCCAGCCCGGCATAGCCATTGGCGGCCGAGTCCAGCACGTGGCCTTTCGGTTCCAGGAAGGCATACAGATTGGCCAGGATGTCCGGGTTGTCTTCGATGATCAGGATGCGCATGCTCAGGCCATCAGAGTCCGTCGAAGTTGGCGGGGCGCTTCTCGAGGAATGCCTGCATGCCCTCTTTTTGCGCCGGCGTGCCGAACGCGGCCTGGAACAGCCGGCGCTCATAGGCCACGCCGTCGGCCAGCGGGGTTTCGAACGCGCGGTTGACCGAGTCCTTGACCATCATCGCGACCGACAACGGCAGCGCGGCGATCTGGTCGGCAATGGCCAGCACTTCCTCGATCAGCTTTTCGGCCGGCAATACGCGCGACACCAGGCCGATGCGCTCGGCCTCGACGGCATCGATGGTGCGCGCGGTGAGCAGCATGTCCATGGCCTTGGCCTTGCCGATGGCGCGCGGCAGGCGTTGGGTAGCGCCGGCGCCCGGTGTCACGCCGATCTTGATTTCGGGCTGGCCGAACTTGGCGGTGTCGGCCGCCACCACGAAGTCGCACATCATCGCCAGTTCGCAGCCGCCGCCCAGCGCGTAGCCGGCCACGGCGCCGATCACCGGCTTGCGCACGCGCAGGATATGTTCCCAGTTGCGGCTGATGTAATTGTCGCGGTACGTGTCGGCGTACGTGTAATTGACCATGGCGGCAATGTCGGCGCCGGCGGCAAACGCCTTTTCGCTGCCGGTGAGGACGATGCAGCCAATTGCCGCGTCGGCATCGAACTTGAGCAAGGCGTCGCCCAGTTCGTCCATCATGTTGTCATTGAGCGCATTCAGCGCCTTGGGACGGTTCAGGCGGATGAGTGCGACCTTGCCGTGCACTTCAACGATCAAATCCTGGTATTGCATGATGTTCCTCCGCGGTGGCTGGTGTGGGTATCCGCCGATTGTAGCGCCTATCGGGTGCCGCGGCATGATCGAAGTCCTGCCACGCTGGCGCCGGGCGGCGTGCCGGCTCTGGCGCAAAACTTGTCAGGCTTGCCATAACGTGCGACAGTAATTGCGCCAAAATATTAGGCTCACTGCACTTTCCGTCAATTGGAGTGCATCATGTTCAAATCGATTTTATTTCCCACCGATGGTTCCGAACTGTCGGAAAAAGCCACCGCCACGGCCGTCCAGTTCGCGGCGCTGAACCAGGCCCGCATCGTCGGCATCACCGTGGTGCAGCCGATCCCGGTGACGCCGATCAGCGACATCGGCGTGGTGGTCGATGTGGGCGACTTTGCCGTGCAGATGCAGGAAGCCGCGCGCGAACACATCGACAAGCTCGCTGCCGCCGCGCATATCGCCGGGGTGCCGTTCGAGGGCATTATCTCCACGTCCACCGTGCCGTTCGAGGAAATTATCGAAGCGTCCAAGAAATTCAACTGCGACCTCATCATCATGGCCACCCACGGCCATACCGGTCTCGATAAATTCCTGCTGGGCAGCCAGACCGACAAGGTGTTGTCGAACACCACGCTGCCGGTACTGGTCCTGCGCTGACCTTATTTAGGCAGCAGCACCCACACATTGCCGCGCTGCTTCATGCGGCCGGCATTCTCCGCTGCCTCGGTGCCGAAGCCGAAGAAGTAATCGACGCGGATCGCACCACGGATGGCGCCGCCCGTGTCCTGCGCCATCACCAGGCGCTGCATCGGGATGTCGCTGTTGGCCTGGGTGGTATTCAGGAAGATCGGCGCGCCCAGCGGCAACTGGCTGGGGTCGATCGCTACCGAACGCTGCGGCGTGAGCGGCACGCCCTGCGCACCTTTCGGTCCCACTTTCGGGTCCGGCAAGCGCTCTTCCTTGAAGAACACGTAGCTCGGGTTGGCGTTGAACAGCTCCTGCATGCGGGTCGGATGACCGGCGATCCACGCCTTGATGCCCTGCGCCGACGCCTGATCGAGCCGCAGCTCACCCTTTTCCACCAGGTATTTGCCGATCGATTTATACGGATGGCCGTTCTGGTCGGCATACGCCACGCGCACGGTTTCCTGGGTATCGGTCAGCTGCACCCGGCCTGAGCCCTGCACTTCGAGGAAAAACGCTTCCACCGGATCGTCCACCCACAGCAATTCCTTGCCCTTCAGCTCGCTCGTAGCGATCTCGGCACGGGTGGGATACGGCACCAGCTTTTTGCCCACGACCTTGCCGCGCAAACGCATGCCTTTCAGGTCGGGATACACGCTGGCCAGGTCCACCGTGATCATATCGTCGGGCACCTTGTACAGCGGCGTCTGGTACACGCCGCCCTTTTTGCGGGCGCCGCGCAGCAGCGGTTCGTAGTAGCCGGTGACCAGGCCGTCGGTGGCGCCATCGGGCGCGACCACCTGGTTCGGCACCATGAATGCTTCAAAGAAGGTACGGATGGCGTTGTCGTCATTGGCATTGACGGTACGGGCGATGCTGCACGACTCCTTCCAGGTTGCCTGCTTGATTAGTACCGTGCACGACGACATGAAAGCGGGCCAGGCGGCGCGCAGGTCGTCGCGGTCCCAGCCCGGCAGTGCGGCAAACGTGCTGGGCACCAGTTGCAGCTTGGCGGGCGCAGTGGCCTGACCTGCGACCGGGCCCGGGGTGGCCGGCGTTGGCGCTGGCTTGGGCGTCACTGGCGGGACCGGGGTGGCGGCCTGGTCGGGCGGTATCGGGGTGGTGGTACAAGCGGCCAGCGCAAGCATGGCTACGCTCGCCGGAACGAGTAGACTACGGCGTGAAAATAACATGGGGAATCGCTATGTGGATATTGATGGTGGAAGTGTGCGTGGCGCTGGGTCTGCTGGTATTCCTGGTCTGGTGGACCATGTTCCAGGGCCGGGGCAAACGCAAGCGCAAAGCGCAGCGCAACGACAAGCAATAATGATCAGTGCAGCGTGCGCGGCAGCGACAGCACGAACTCGGGGATCTTGGCCTCGAACTGGTGACCGTCTTCCGCCACGCAGAAATACTCGCCCACCATCGAGCCCTGCGGAGTTTGCAGCGCCGAACCGCTGGTGTATTCGAATTGCTCGCCCGGTTGCAGCAGCGGCTGGTGACCGACCACGCCGAGGCCACGCACTTCCTCGATATGGTTGTTGGCGTCGGTAATTACCCAATGGCGCGAGATCAGCTGCGCCGCCACCGTGCCGGTATTTTTGATCGTGATCGAATACGTGAACACATAACTGGTGCGTTCCGGGTCCGACTGCTCAGGCAGGTACTGGGTTCTGACTGATACAGTGAATTCGTAAGTGGCCATCAACTTTCCTTAATAAAAACAATGTCTTCGTGTGCGATGCACTGACTATCCTTCATTGCACCGCAAATCGCGGGCGCACGCAAGGACGACTTGGGAAAAATCGCGGCCATCTGCTCTCTAATTAGGCAGAGCAGGCGCTACAGGCGTAAAATAACGGATCTTTTTTACCCCAGGCCCTTCCCGGTCCACTGTCATGACCCAATATCGCATCGCACCCAGCATCCTGTCCGCCGACTTCGCCCGCCTGGGCGAGGAAGTACGCAATGTCGTCGCCGCCGGCGCCGACATCATTCACTTTGACGTGATGGACAACCATTATGTTCCGAACCTGACCATTGGTCCGCTGGTGTGCGAAGCGATCCGCCCGCACGTGCAAGTGCCGATCGACGTGCACCTGATGGTGAAACCGGTCGACCGCATCATTCCCGATTTTGCCAAGGCCGGCGCCAACATCATTACCTTCCACCCGGAAGCGTCCGATCACGTGGACCGCTCGCTGCAACTGATCCGCGACCACGGCTGCAAGGCCGGCCTGGTCTTCAACCCGGCCACGCCGCTGAGCTACCTCGAACACGTGATGGACAAGATCGACATCATCCTGATCATGTCGGTCAACCCGGGCTTTGGCGGCCAGTCGTTCATTCCGCACGCGCTGAAAAAAATCGCCGACGCGCGCCGCCTGATCGATGAATCGGGCCGCGACATCATGCTGGAAGTCGATGGCGGGATCAAGATCGACAATATCGCTGCTGCTGCCGCGGCCGGCGCCGACACCTTCGTGGCCGGTTCTGCCATCTTCGGCAAGCCTGACTACAAGGCCGTGATCGACGCCATGCGCGCCAACCTGGCCAAGGTCGGCGCTTGATGTTTACCGAGGCAACCGTGGCTACCGTGCTCGCAGGCGTGCGCGCAGCCATCATCGATCTCGATGGCACCATGCTCGATACCATTCCCGACTTCCACGTGGCGATCACCGGCATGCTGGCGGAACTGGACCTGCCGCCGGTGGCGCAGGAACAGATCGCGGTCATGGTGGGCAAGGGATCGGAAAACCTGATCCGCGCCGTGCTGGCACTGCAATTGAACGAAGCGCCGCAATCGCCGCCGGTGGAAGCGCGCTTCAACGTGGCGATGGAAGCGTACCAGCGCCATTACCTGGCGATTAACGGCCAGCACAGCGCCCTGTACCCGGACGTGATCGCAGGCTTGACGGCGATGAAGGCGGCCGGTCTGCGCCTGGCCTGCGTGACCAACAAGCCGATCGCGTTCACCACCCCGCTGCTGAAACTGAAAGGCCTCGACGGCTTTTTCGAGGTGGTGTACGGCGGCGATTCGCTGGCCCGCAAGAAGCCCGACCCGCTGCCTTTGCTTACCGTGTGCGCCGACTTTGGATTGCCGCCGGCGCAGGTAGTGGCGATTGGCGACTCGTCGAACGACGCGCAAGCGGCCCGCGCGGCCGGTTGCCCGGTGTTGACAGTACCGTATGGTTACAACCACGGTGAATCTGTACAGGATATCGATTCCGATGGTATAGTTACCTCGCTGCTGGAAGCAGCAACACTGATTCGTTCAACTATACCAAGCTCGCTGAACTGAACTAACCGCAATGTCTCTCATCAAAAAATCCCAAGTTAACCAAACCGGCTCGATTGAGGCCTGGCTTTGGCGACGCTGGCAATCCTGGCAAGGCTGAACGCCTGAGCCGTATTGCTGTCGCCCTGCTGCGGGCGACAGGTTTTTTTGAACCAAACCGCACCTTGATCGCATTGCATGCGACCGTGCGGCTGCAAGGAGAGCACCCATGACCGAACTCGAATTCAAATCGTTGGCCAACGAAGGCTATAACCGCATCCCGCTGATCGCTGAAGCGTTTGCCGATCTCGAAACCCCGCTCACGCTGTACCTGAAACTGGCCCAGTCCCAGAACGCCGGCAAAAACACGTTCCTGCTCGAGTCGGTCGTCGGCGGCGAGCGGTTCGGCCGCTTCTCGTTCATCGGTCTGCCCGCCAATACGATTTTGCGCACGTTCGGCACCCGCACCGAGATCGTCAAGAATGGCGCTGTCATCGAGACCCACGACGGCAACCCGCTCGACTTCATCGAAACGTACCAGAAGCGCTTCAAAGTGGCGGTACGCCCCGGCATGCCGCGCTTCTGCGGCGGCCTGGCCGGCTACTTCGGCTACGACACCGTGCGCCACATCGAAAAAACCCTGGCCCATTCGCCCAATCAGCCGAAAGATGATCTGGGCCTGCCCGACATCCAGCTGATGGTCACCGAAGAACTGGCCGTGATCGACAACCTGTCGGGCAAGCTGTACCTGATCGTGTATGCGGACACCACCCAGCCCGAGTCGTTTTCCAAGGCGCGCCAGCGCTTGAAAGACTTGCGCATGATGCTGCGCCGGGGCGTGGAAGCGCCGGTCACCAGCGCGTCGGTGCGCACCGAGATCACGCGCGACTTCGCCAAGGACGATTATCTGAAAGCGGTAGCCCGCGCCCACGAATACGTGATGGCGGGCGACCTGATGCAGGTGCAGATCGGCCAGCGCCTGCGCAAGCCGTACGTGGATTCGCCGCTGTCGCTGTACCGCGCGCTGCGTTCGCTGAACCCGTCACCGTATATGTACTTCTACAATTTCGGCGACATGCAGATCGTCGGCGCGTCGCCCGAAATTTTGGTGCGCAACGAGACGCTGCCCGACGGCGAAAAGAAAGTCACGCTGCGCCCGATTGCCGGCACCCGCCCGCGCGGCGCCACGCCGGAGCGCGACGCCGAACTGGCCACCGAACTGCTGGCCGACCCAAAGGAAATCGCCGAACACGTGATGCTGATCGACCTGGCGCGCAATGACCTCGGCCGCATTTCCGAGATCGGCAGCGTCAAGGTCACCGACCGCCTGGTCATCGAAAAATACTCGCACGTGCAGCACATCGTCTCGAATGTCGAGGGCAAGCTGAAAAGCGGCCTGTCGAACCTGGACGTGCTGCGCGCCACCTTCCCCGCTGGCACGCTCACCGGCGCACCGAAAGTGCGGGCCATGGAAGTGATCGACGAACTGGAAATTTCCAAGCGCGGCATTTACGGCGGCGCCTGCGGCTACCTGTCGTTTGGCGGCGAAATGGATGTGGCAATTGCGATCCGCACCGGCGTCATCAAGGACGGCATGCTGTATGTGCAGGCCGCCGCCGGTATCGTCGCCGACTCCGTGGCCGAGATGGAATGGCAGGAAACCGAAAACAAGGCGCGCGCCGTGCTGCGCGCTGCCGAACAAGTACAAGATGGCCTGGATGGGGAGTTCTGACATGCTGCTAATGATCGACAATTACGACTCCTTCACCTACAACATCGTGCAGTACTTCGGCGAACTCGGTGAAGACGTGCGCGTGTACCGCAACGATGAAATCACGATTGCGGAAATCGAAGCGCTGAACCCGGACCACATCTGCATTTCGCCCGGTCCGAAAGACCCGGCGCAAGCGGGTATCTCGATCGAAGTGCTCAAACACTTCGCCGGCAAGAAGCCTATTTTGGGCGTGTGCCTCGGCCACCAGGCCATCGGCGAAGCGTTCGGCGGTAAAGTCATCCGCGCCAAGCAGGTCATGCATGGCAAAACTTCTTTAATCGCGCATACGGGCGAAGGCGTCTTCAAGGACTTGCCGTCGCCGTTTACGGTGATCCGCTATCACTCGCTGGCCATCGAGCGCAGCTCGTTGCCGGCATGCCTGGAAGTGACGGCATGGACCGATGATGGCGAAATCATGGGCGTGCGGCACAAGGAATACGACATCGAGGGTGTGCAGTTCCACCCCGAGTCGATCCTGTCCGAACACGGCCACGCACTGCTGAAGAACTTCCTGGTTCGCTAGCGACCCCGCACTGCCAGCCGGGGTCGGACCCCACCGGGTCCGACCCATGGTGGCACGGCAGGCGTATCGCTCAAGGCGGGTTGCGGGTTTCCGCGCTCTACAAATCAAAGAAGGATTAGTCATGGCTATCACCCATCAAGAAGCACTGCTGCGCTGTATCGAACACCGCGAGATTTTCCACGACGAGATGCTGCACCTGTTCCGCCAGATCATGTCCGGCGAAATGTCGCC
>Ga0308164_10003188_pt1 | contig 15198 bp, 17 predicted proteins | sample PhyTR2_FD_201031 | JGI IMG/M metagenome (GOLD analysis project Ga0308164, IMG submission 201031) | Phyllosphere microbial communities from UC Gill Tract Community Farm, Albany, California, United States - DLSLT.R2 | ecosystem: Host-associated > Plants > Phyllosphere > Unclassified | place: USA... | reverse complement strand
ATTCCTTTATTCAGCCCTGCTTCATTCACCTGCATAGGAACCTGGGAAAGTTTATTGACAACCAGAAACTGGCGCTCCATGAGGCTGTCCGGAATCTCAAAATAAACGTCTGTCTTGACCTGGATGGTATTGAAAAGTCCTTTTTTATAGGTTCCTTTCTTGATCAGATCTGCAATTTTCTTTGTTTTCTTTGATGAAACATCTGTTTTGTCAGTCTTTTCTTTATCTGTTTTTAAGGTGTCTTTTTTCTGTGCAAATGCTGCCGGTGAGGCTAACGCAAGTCCTAAGTACAGTGCCAGTCTGTAGTTCTTCATTAAAATAGTCCGATTCATTCCAAATTATTAGATATCTTAGTTTCTGCGGCAAAACTATAGGTAAAGAAATAATATAAACAGTATTAGGGAGTGAGAGGTGTAATTTCGGGAGTGAATGGATTTCACTTTTTACTCCAATAAAGGTAAAATACATATAAAATATTCACCATCTACAGAAATATTAACAGAATTCTTCTTGAAATATCTATAAACCTGATTCAAATAATCAATTCCAAACTTCTCTCCCTGTACAGCCTCATCGGTCTTTGGCTGCCATGTATTCTTTACGCTGATGATTTGGTTTTCTACAGTGATAATGATCTCGAGAGGACTGTCTATAGTGGCTATGTTGTGTTTGATAGCATTTTCCACGACCATCTGAAGGGACAGGTAAGGAATCTTTTTTTCGAGGCTTGTGTCATCACTGATGATCAATTCAAAACTGATTTCTTCATCAAACCTGCTTTTGAGGAGCTCCATATACTGCCGGATAAAGGAGATCTCCTGTGCCACCGGTACAATATTTTCTTTAGGAGGCACAATGAGATAACGGTAGATCCTGGAGAGGTTCATGGTGAATTTCTGTGCATTATCTTTATTGATCCCTATCAACATGTATAGTGAATTCAGGGAATTGAATAAGAAATGGGGATTGATATTATTTTTAAGCTGCTGAAGCTGGTGCAGAACTTCTTCTTTATGCATCTTCTCGTTTTCTATAAGGAGGAAGTTCTTTTCAGCCTGTATCTTTTCTTTTTCCCGGTAAGCCATGGCGGTAGATCTGTAGAACAGGATAAATACGGCCACAATCAGAAATAAGGCAGCCAGAAAGATATAGACGGTATAGGTCTTTGTTTTACTTACGCTTTCATCGATAAGGAAATTAACATGATTTACGACGGTATAACCGTCAAAGTTGTCCGTTTTCAGTGGTTTTATAAAGCGGGTGACATCTACGTTAAGGTACTCTGAAGCCGCAATTCCTTCGGTATATCCCAATTGGGTTTCAGCGGCCAGAGTATCTTTTGGTTTAATATCTGTAAACTCAAAAACGTTCTTTCCTATGTATTTCTTTTCGGGATGGGTAATGCAGATGCCTTCTTTGGTAAATACGTAAGCATAATTATTAGGGGTTCTGTCTACAGTGATGAAATACTGGTGAAGGTCATCAAGGCTAACGGCAGAACCATAATACAGCCTGTCTTTACCGGGCAGTGCCAAAGAGTCATAGCTTACCCAATAAATGCTGTCTTTTCGGGTGATAAGGAGGTCGCTGAAGTGTCCCGATCTGTTATTTTCTATTTTTGTATAGTTCCCTGCTTTATCCTTTTCTGTGAAAACACTGGACAAAGGACTGTTGCTGACAGATTTTCCGGAAGTATGATCATAGTAGGAATACCAGCTGTAAGGCAAGAGGTTGCGCTTCCGGTTCAGATCATTGAGGACGGAGGAATATTCTCTGTAGTTTTTCAGTCCATCTTTTCGGATAAGGGCCCGCAGAAGATACTGATAATCTTCTATATTGGTGAATTCCTTTTCTATGGTCTCATATTTCCGTACAAAGGTCTTGCGTGCAAACTCTTCGTTATTCTTCCGGCTGTCGTGGGTAATAAGGACGCTGAGAACCGCAAAAGCCCCCACCGCAATGAAGCAGGCTGCCAGAACCGCTATATAAATAGATCTTTGGGAGAGTATATGTTTAAAATTAGTATTCAACTGTTGATAATAGGAGCAGCACCAAAAAAACTGCCTGGAAATAAATTCAAGAATGATCCCAAAGCAAATATTTTAGTCGATAGAGGCATACTAGCCAACACCTAACTCCTCTTTTATCTTCTTTGATACATTAAGTCTGCAAAGATAAAATAAAATATTTAAGTGATTAAGGAGATCATTTATTCTGTCCGGAATCTGAATTATTTGTAGAGCCTGACCCGGCAGGGCTTTCATTCCGGTTTTGAGTAGAACGGCCTTTTTTTTCGTAAAGCTCATGCAACTTATCAAGCTCCTCCTCCGTCAAGTCCTCTATATCAACAATTCTGTTATTGGCTTTATCATGGGCAGTAATAAGTTCATTGAGTTTGATCTGAAGCGCTTTGGAATCTTTATTCTGTGCTTTCTGAATGAGAAAAACCATTAAGAAAGTAATAATGGTAGTTCCGGTATTAATGACCATCTGCCATACCTCAGAAAAATTGAATAACGGACCCGTTGCAGCCCATATGATAACTAGGACACTTGCGATAATAAAAGCAGTTGCACTTCCAGTAAAATAGGCCGCCTTATTGGCAAAACGGTCAAAGAAATTACTTTTCATATACTAGGTTTTGAACAAGTATTGATACCGGGCTTATTTATGCACGGTATCCTATTATCTTTAAAAATAGAGTTTTTTATAAATCAATTATTTGCAAATTCTTTACCGAAGGGCCGGTAAGCATTTTTCCATTGACATTGAATCTCGATCCATGGCATGGGCAGTCCCAGCTTATTTCTGCACTGTTCCAACGCACTTCACACTTGGCATGCGGGCATGTGCTTCTAAGAAAATGATTTTTACCATTGGATTCTTTATAAACAGCAAAAGATTTGCCTTCATATTTCACAACCTTCGCTTCTCCTGCTTTAAGCTCGGCTAATGAATTGATTTTATCGACAAAAAGCTTGTCTTTTACAAAATCGAATACCACGGTAGCGGTTTCTTTAACAAAGTTAGGAAACCCTGCTATCGGTTTTATTCTTCCAGGATCAAACAAATCTGTATATTTATTTTCCTTTGCAAGAATCAGATCTCCTAAAATTTGCGAAGTAATGGTTCCAAATAACATTCCGTTTCCCCGAAAACCTGTGGCGGTGTAGACATTCCCTTTACTGCCAGGTAATACGCCAATATAGGGAAGTCCGTCTGCGGGTTCATAATATTGGCTGGACCAGCTGTAAACTGCAGTATCAACATCAAAATACTGCCGAACATAATTTTCCAGCCTGGAAAAGCATTCTCCGGTATCTTCAGTATGTCCGGTTTTGTGATCTTCACCTCCGGCAATCAGCAGATTTTTACCATTAATTTCCTGAGTCCTGTAATAATGATAGGGATCAATAAGGTCGTAGCCGAGATCCGTAGGATAATTATTACCATTTAACTTGAAAGCAATAGCATAGCTCCGATACGGGGCATTCATAAAATGAAGACTGTTTAAGCCTGGAGGTATATGAGTAGCGTAGATAAGATTTTGTGCTCTGAAATTTCCTTTTGAAGATTTTATAAGGATAACATTGTCCTGCTCTTCGTGTCCCTCACATAAACAATCTTCCACTATTATTCCTCCTAACTTAATAAATGCTTCTGCCAGGGCCTTAATGTATTTTATCGGGTGAAACTGAGCCTGACCAGGTATGACCACCGCCTTTTTAAAGGGAACAGGAAATGGAATTGTATCAGTATACGTCATAGGAAGCCCCACTTGTGAAGCTCCCTTCATAATATCATCCAGCTGTTTTTCCTGTTTTTCGTCCAAAGCAAAAAGATACCCTGTCTTGTTTTCAAAGTCACAGTCGATATTGAATTCCCTTATGTTGTTTTTAATAATATTCTGAGCTTCTATCCCTACATATTTAAGCAATTTGGCATTCTGTAAACCAAAATCTTTAATAGCCTGGTCATAGGTGGTATCGAAGAAGTTATTTAAGTGGGCGGTAGTGCCTCCTGTGGTTCCGAAACCTATATTGGAAGCTTCCAGAAGAATACATTTTTTACCTTCTTTCTGCAGCCGGATCGCTGTGGACATTCCGGTAATGCCACCTCCGACAACTGCTACATCATATTGTTTTTTCTCAAAGGCAGAACCTGAAGAAAACGATTTGATCTCTTCCTGCCATATACTTTTCCTGGCTCCATCTCTATTCATAGCTATCCGATTTTGAGAGTATCACTCTTTATTCTGCTGTCATTTTTCTTTTTATCATCATCTTCTGTGATGTCACAGCGGCAGGCTGTTAAACTCATCAGGCAGCACGCCAATACAATCATTGTTTTCATATTTTTGTTTTTTGAATTTATTATGATTAACCATTAATTATGATTCCACCATTTGGATGAAGAACCTGTCCGGTGATCTGTGCGGCGGCATCGGTCGCAAGGAATAAAAAGCTTTCAGCAACTTCTTCCGGTGAAGCATTACGTTCAAAAGGAGGCTTATCTGAATCTTCTTCTTCCTCTCCGAAAGTTTTTTCCGTAAGCGGTGTTGCAACGGGACCCGGAGCTACAGCATTAATGCGTATGCCTTTTGGTTTTGCCTGCAATGCCAGAGAGCGGGTAAATGATACTATGGCACCTTTGGTTGCTGAATAGTCCAGCAGTTCTTCATGTCCCTGATAAGCTACTGCTGAAGTGGTATTGATAACACAGCCTCCTGATTTCAGGTAAGGAAAAACAATTTTCGTAAGTAAAATCATTCCAATAATATTGGAATCAAATGTTTTACGAACATTTTTTTCTTCCAAATTCTCAATGTTATCCGAAGGAAACTGTACTCCGGCATTATTAACCAGAATATCTATTCCATGAAATTCGGAAACTACTTTTTCTACTGTTTTTTCACAGAATTCATAATCATTAATATCACCGGGAAAGATCAGACATTTCCGTCCCAGAGCAGCTATTTCCTTTTTTGTATTTTCAGCATCTTTATCATCATCATGATAAATAATTGCGATATCCGCTCCTTGCTGAGCAAAAAGCAGAGCAACAGATTTACCGATTCCACTGTCGGCACCGGTAATTAAAACTGATTTGTTTTCTAATTGACGTTTTTCCATACGTTACTTTTCATTCATTGGTTTCTGCATTTCTCCCATCCTATAAGCAGCCATATCATCTGTTTCAAGATTGGTCATAGCGACCGTCAGTTTATTTTTGAATCCCGAAATTATTTTATCATCACCATTCATTAAAGCATTGTAACCATCTTCTGCCACCTGTTCTGGGCTTGCAAGGCTTTCTTTATCTTCTACAATTTTGCTCCTGTTCATATCTGCTTTATTAAAGAAGTCAGTGTCCGTAGGTCCCGGCAGGAGTGCCGTTACTGTAATCCCTGTATCTTTCAGTTCTTCACGGATGGCCTCTGACCATGACAGTACAAAAGCCTTTGTTCCATGATAGACAGAATGCCATGGACCGGGAGCCTTACTGGCAATGGAAGCAAGGTTTAGAATCTTTCCGGATCCTTTAGCCAGCCGGTCTTTCAGAAACAGTTTAGTCAAAAGAATGACGGAAATGATATTGAGGTTAATGATATTGATTTCTCTATGAATATCAGTATCCTGAAATTTTCCGTAAACACCCTGGCCCGCATCATTAACGAGAATTTCAGGACTGATACCGTGCAGCTGCAGCGCAGAGTAAATTGCATAAACGTCATCTTGTGAAAAGAGGTTCTTTGACATAGAAATGACATTGACGCCAAAGGCCTTAAATTCTTCTTCTTTATTTTTTAGTTCTTCATGGTTTCGGGAAACGATTACAAGGTCATAACCATTTTTAGCAAACTGTTTTGCCAGTTCATACCCAATTCCACTGGTGGCCCCTGTAATTAGGGCATAACGATTTTTACGTTCCATCGTAGATTATTTTAAAGTTAGCAGTTTATTTATTTCAGTTTTAAAACATCCTAATATGAATTCGGTGTAGAAAAGCTGAGCACTTAGAGCTTCTGTCTTGGGATGAAGTTCAAGCTTATGAGTAAGGATAATCTCTCCTTTGTAAGCAAATGAGAAATACGCGAAAATTTTATAGGATGAATTTCTGATCGGCGTGCAGTAGCCTGTAGTGGAAATACCCCAGTCTGTTTCATAAAGTTTGGAAACATTAAGGGCCATTGTTTCTGCAATATTCTCCGAAACGCAATCACATTGTTTGGCTTCCTCCTGATCAACATCCAAAAGTTTTACTTTGACCGGTAAGGTATAAGCCGTCATCCCTCCCTTGTAAAACATCGATGCATTAGGCATCTGGGAAAATGACAGCTGAAGACAGCCAGACGTTACACTTTCCGCAACTGAAATGGTTTCATCAGACCTAATGAGTGTTTCGCTGATATATTCCAGTAGCTCCTTTTGCAGTTCTATAATTTTATTCATTAGTATTAGTTTTTAAGTCTACTGTTTTCCAGGGATCTAATATAACCTTCACGCAACCGTCTTGTTTTTTGTCGAAAATCTCATATCCTTTGGCTACTTCATCCAGGGAAAGCCGGTGGGTGATGATATCATCCAGGACCACGTCACCATTTTCCACATACTTCATCAGTTGGTCTATAATAGGATGTACCGGAGCCTGACCTGCTTTTAAAGTGATGCCTTTATCAAAGATCTGTCCCAATTTGAAATTGTCATAATTAACGGGATAGACACCCAAAATTGAAACGATTCCGCCACGTCGTACGGCACTCATACAGGCTTCCAGGACTTTAATCGATCCTTTCTCGAAATTCAGAACAGCTTTCGCACGGTCCAGAAGATCTCTTTCCGGTTCAAATCCTACTGCATCAATGCAGAGATCCGCTCCTCTTCCATCCGTCATATCCCGGATCTGTTCAATAGTACTCTTGGCATCTTCCCAGAGAATGGTCTCACAGCCGGTAAGTTTTTTTATTTGATCCAGTCTGTACTGTAAGGTATCAATAACAATCACTTTTTTGGCATGATGGAGAATGGCACTTTTAACGGACATAGACCCTACTGGTCCAGCACCGAAAACAGCCACTGTCTCTCCTCCTTTCAATTCGCCCCACATAACTCCTGTATAACCTGTCGGGAATATATCCGTAAGAAATAAAACCTGCTCATCTGTAAGGTGGTCAGCTACTTTTCTTGGACCAAAATGGGCATAAGGAACCCGGACATACTGAGCCTGGCCGCCATCATAACCTCCGTAAAGGTCGGTGTAGCCGAATAAAGCACCTCCTTTTTCTGTCAGAATACCTCCTTCCGGACCATAATGCTCAGGATTACTATTTTCACAGGCTCCAGGCAGATCATGCTGGCAAAAAAAGCATCCGCCACATGCTACTGGAAATGGTACCACTACACGATCACCTGCTTTAAGATGAGTGATCCCCTTACCTACTTCTTCTACAATTCCCATAAATTCGTGCCCCATCACCATGGGGCGAAGTTGTGGTAATCCGCCTGAATACATATGGAGATCACTTCCACAGATGGCTGTTGAGGTGACTTTCAGAATAATATCGTTCGATTCCTTAATGATAGGATCATCTATTGTGTCACAGGTAATTTTACCCGGGGCATGAAAAACAGCTGCTTTCATAATTTTATATTTAGGTGTGGTGTTGAAGGTAATTTAGGAAGTAGTTTCTATATATTTTCGGTAATTTATTTTCAGGTAAATAAAAACAGACCATGCAGAGATTAACTTCCGCATGGCCCGATAGCATATGGTGTATTAATCTTCCTGTTCAGCATCAAAATTGATAAAGGTTTCAGCAATCTCAGTAAGATTGTCGTCTGTATCTTCTTCTTCCTGAAGTGTTTTTTCAAGTAAGTCGGCTACTTTGTCATGTCCCATTGTAATGGCTAACTGAGCAAGACCGCCATAGGTAGCAATTTCGTAGTGTTCTACTTTTTGTGCAGCAATAATTAAAGCAGCATCTCTAGTCATAGAGCCTTCTTCCGTTGACTTAATGATCTCTTCACCTTCTTTAATGATACCCTTTATCGCTTCACATTCTTTTTTCTCGGGTTTTTCTTCGATTAATTTGAAAACCTTTTCCAAACGGCTGATGTGTTTTCTAGTCTGTAGCTGATGGTCCTCAAAAGCTTCTTTCAGTTCCTCTGTGGTTGCTGCTTCTTCCATTTTCGTCAGTGCATCTACAATTGCATTTTCTGCAAAATAAATATCCTTAAGAGAGCTTACAAAAAACTTGTGAAGTGAAGAGTTCTTCATTTCATTCTTATCTACAACAGCATTGTCTACTTCCATCTTCTTTTCAGATGTTGATGTAGTGCCTTTTTCCAGAGTTTTTGCTTCCGGGGTTTTTGTTTCTGGTGTTTTAGTTGCCATAATATAATGTGGTGTTTAGTGTATGGAAAAAATTGCCTCTCCAATTAAATCAAAGAGGCAATCATTAAAAATTATGAATTATTACGTCTTCCTCCAAAGCCTGATCTGCCAGAACCTGAAGATCTTCCGCCGCCATGGGAAGCCTCGCCTCCCATACGTGCAATTCTTGTACGTTCAGATTTACTCATTGAAGCGAAACCTCTTTTTGATGTTCCATTGCCTGAATTTGAGCCTCTGCTGCTACCTGAATTTGAACTACGTCCTCTTCCTGAGCTGCTGTTACCGCCAGATCTTGAACTTGAACTTCCTGATCGTGAACCGGAATTTGAACTACGCCCTCTTCCTGAACTGCTATTTCCACCTGAGCCTGAATTTGACGTTCTGGAGCTGCTGCCTGATCTTCCTGATCCTGATCCTGATCCTGAATCGGAACTACGTCCTCTTCCGCCACCGTGAGAAGCTTCTCCTCCCATACGTGCAATCCTTGTACGTTCAGATTTACTCATTGAAGCGAAACCTCTCTTAGAAGTGCCACTTCCTGATGAGGATGAAGATGATCTTCCTCTTCCACCGGATCTTGATCCTGAACCAGAGCCTGAACCTGAACTTCCGCCTGAACGGGAACCGCTACGTGATCCGCCGGAGCTTCCTCTTCCACCTGAAGTGAATCTGCCCTGGCTGTCTCTATCCTGGCTTCCACCTCCGGATCCCCTGTTTCCGCCCCTTGAACCGCGGCCTCTGTTATCGTCATCATCATCGTCATCATAGTCCTCCTCGTCGTCGTCATCATAATCTTCGTCATCATAGTCTTCGTCATCATCATAGTCCTCGTCTTCGTCATCATAGTCTTCGTCATCGTATTCATTGTCGTAATCATCGAAATAATCCTCATAATCTGAGAAATCATCATCATAATCTTCATCTTCTGATGCATCGCTATAACCATGGTCATAACCTAATTGATAAACTTCTTCAAGAGTTGAGTTTTCTTCGTTTGAAGAATTGTTTCCTGATCTACGGTTGTTTGAATTTCTAGTGTTCATAATAAATTTTTTATTATTAATATTTGGGTGATGTATTACTGCTTTTAACTAGTATTAAAGCGGCAATGGTTTTTGTCTTATTTTATGAATTTTACAAGCTGAATGCTTTTCGATACCTTTTATTAAATCAAAAGGTTTTAGAGTTTTTATCATAATTGATATATCAAAATTACAGTATCATTGATTCTCTATTTTATGATTGACGTCATATCAGGACGATTAATAGAAAATTTTTCTGTTTTGTATTTTTAATACTTTTGTTTTCCATTCGTTTGATGGCCTGATGGTTATTTCTACCCTGAGGCCGGTAAGCGAAGCAGCTGCTGTCGCGTGAGAGGAAGTTCGAAGGTGAAACTTTTCAGATAGTCCATAATTCCTTCCAACTGTTCTTCCAGGTTTCCAGAGAATTTTTCTGCAGCATAATATATTTGTAATAGAGCCGGTCTGCAAGACTTGTATACAGATTGTGTTTATACTGTAAAACCATACCTATTTTATGTAAAAACAGAGGACGATCAATTTTTAAACATTTGTGATTGGCATCATAAATATAATGTCCTTTTATTCTCTAAGTTTGGAATAACAAAACCGTCATTATCCTATTCTAAATCTATCTTATAACCGAAATCACGGGTATAAAATAGATAATGACCAATTCCATTAACCTTAAAAATTTATTATGACTCCCGCAGGCAGATTACTCATTATAGGAAATACAAAACACAAGACGGATGAAGGAGAAACCGGAAATAATCATTCCGGCCGCTTTAATGTCGCTCCGGAGTTCCTGAATATTTTAACCGCAAAAAAAGATGACCGAATCGAGATCATCACCTCAGGATGCTTACCGTCCGCTGATTTCCGAAATGAATGCTGTGACAGTTTAAGCCACATGGGATTCAGTAATTTTGACTTTCTGCATATAGAAGAACCTCTGGATGAAAAGCAATGTTTGGAACGGTTATCAGAAGCAAAAACAGTCTTTTTTATTGGTGAACAGTCCCGGATTTACAGTATCCTGAAAAATTCTGCCGTGATACGCCTTTTGTATAAGAGATATCTGTACGAAAGTCATTTCACCATTGCCGGACTGTGCCGGGGAGCCCAGTGCATTCCCGGAATTATGATGCTTGACGGTGAAGACAATATGATAAATCTTGAGCCGGGGCTAGGGTTTATCAATCACTGTATTATAGACACGCAGTTTCAGAATACCCGTTTTAAGCAACTTGCTTTAACAGCTATAAAACATCAGCAGTTTTTGGGAATGGGAATGGGAGAAAACACGGCATTGATTATTGAAAAAGGATGTCTGGCCACCTGCAAAGGAAGCGGAACTATTATGGTCATTAATGCGAGATATATAAAAGAATCGGATCCTGATTACAGGCCCGATTGTATCTATCTGAAAAATCTTAAAGGTCGTGTTCTGATCGATGGATGCAAAATCAATCTTCAGAGCGGTGACGCTATATCATAAATAAAATTAAACATTAATACAACTCTTACAAAGAATATTAAAAACAAATAAGTTATGATTTCAAAGGGAAAATTATTAATTATAGGCGGTAAAGAAGACAGAAACGGAACAAAAGTGAAAATGGAAAATACCAATGATGATTTTTCACCACATGAAATTCTCAAGCTTCTCGTTCAGTCGAAGGATGACCGTATCGAGGTAATTACTACTGCCAGTTCTGAGCCAGAAAGTATGAAAGAGATCTATCAGAAAACATTCAATGAGATTGGGTATACAAATTTTGATTTCCTGGATATCTGCGATCAACAAATGCACACGGATTATCATTTAAAAAGAATCACTGATGCCAAAACCGTGTTCTTCACAGGAGGCGACCAGAACAAAATATGTGAAGAACTGAAAATGTCTGTAGTCAACGATATACTATTAGAAAGATATATGAATGATAAGGATTTTGTGATTGCAGGAACAAGCGCAGGTGCCATGTGCATGCCGGAAATTGTCATTGCTGAAGCGGAAAATGGCGAAGCTATTGTAGATCATGACATTAAGCTGCGCAAAGGTTTAGGACTGATTGATAACTGTATTGTAGATACACATTTTGTACACCGGGGAAGATTTGGAAGACTGGCTCATGCAGCTATACTGCATCCGCAACATTGGGGAATCGGATTGGGTGAAGATACCGCATTACTGATAGAGAACGGAAATACTGCAATCTGTAAAGGTTCAGGAATGGCTGTCATCATCAGTGCAAAGAACATGAACCAGACCAATATAGATTCTGTAAAGGATGGAGATCCCGTTTATGCTGAAAATCTCAAAGTACATCTGATGACAGACGGCTGCCGCATCAATCTGACTACCGGTGAAATGAAAGGAAGTCCGGATTAAAATCTCATCAATACTACATACAATAATGTGTTTAGTTCCTAATGATTTGATTAAAGTTATCATTAAAAAATTAAATTATGTATAATAAAGGCTTAAATCTAACGCTGAAAATCTGGCGTCAGAAAAACAGGAAATCAAAAGGCAGATTTGAAGTTTATAAGGTTTCGGATATCTCGGGAGATGCCTCATTTCTCGAAATGCTGGACATCCTTAATGAACAACTGATCAATGAAAATCAGGAGCCTATTGCCTTTGATCACGACTGCCGGGAAGGCATCTGTGGGATGTGTTCCTTATATATCAACGGAAGAGCCCATGGCCCGGATACAGGAATCACTACCTGTCAGCTGCATATGCGGATGTTTAATGATGGAGACACCATCGTTATCGAACCATGGAGAAGTATTGCCTTTCCCGTCATTAAAGATCTTATTACAGACAGAAGCGCTTTCGACCGGATTATGGCAGCTGGAGGATTCATCTCAGTGAATACTTCAGGAAATACGCTGGATGCCAATGCTATTCCGGTTCCTAAAGAAAATGCAGACAAGGCAATGGACGCAGCCGCATGCATAAGTTGTGGAGCCTGTGTTGCCTGTTGCCCCAACGGAGCTGCCATGCTATTTGTAGGAGCCAAGGTTTCGCATTTTGCATTGCTTCCTCAAGGACGGGTTGAAGCAAAAAGACGGGTTCTGAATATGGTACAGGCCATGGATGACGAAGGATTTGGAAACTGCTCTGTAATAGGCGCCTGCGAAGTCGAATGCCCAAAAGGTATTTCCCTCGATAATATTGCCAGAATGAACAGGGAATATATATCTGCCTGGATTAGCAGGGAATAACTTTTAGTTGTAGGAATAAGAAGGATACCTTAGAAATAGATCTTAAGGTCGCGAATTTCAACCATTGCCTGCTGTTCCATCGTTTGATTAGCCTTAAGTGATTGGATGAGGTTTCAGATAAATAGATTAACTTGTTATGATAAATCAACACCAACTGCTATGATCACTGAAGAACTTTTTACTGTCTTATGGACCAGTCACGGAAACTTTCGCTTCGGGCTACAATTCCATGACAGCTGAAAAAAGTGAAAGCCTTAAGGATGCATTATAAAGTTTAAATCACTTATACTCTTATCTGATTAAAATTATCTTTTATGAAAAATATTTTTGCCTTATCTGCTCTATTCTTTACCCTATTCATTCAGTCACAAACTTATAGATTCGTTTATAAGCTACAGTACAAAATGGATTCAACAGAAGCAGGATATGAACAGCTAAATATGGTGCTGGATATCAACTCCCGGGAAGTCAAATTTTATGGCCAGAATTTATTGGAAGTTGATTCCCTAAATAACAAATTTGGCATAAACAATAGCCACACTGACATGTCGGGACAGATTGTGAAAAGAAAGATTAATACTTTTGATCATATAAATTTCATTGCCATAAAAGAAGGGTACTATTCTTTTAACACAACAGATAAGCTAAGCTGGGTTGTTTCGGATGAAACAAAAAAAGTGGAAAACTATACACTCCAAAAAGCCACTACCCAATTTGGAGGAAGAAACTGGACTGCATGGTTCTGTAAAGATATTCTTTTTAATGAAGGACCTTATAAATTCAGAGGACTTCCGGGACTGATTTTTGAACTCTGGGATTCTAGAAAAAATTTCATATATAGCCTGATAAAAAGCCAGAAGCTTCCCGGAATTCAGTCTACTGACCACTTTGTAGAATCGAACTTCGGAAACAGAGCAATTCCGATTAATGAAAAACAAAAAGTTAAGCTGATGAAGGATTTTTATAATGATCCTTTTGCTTTTGAAAGAAACAATTTCAACAAAGCCAATACAAATTTGAAAATTAATATCAATGGAACGGAGATTCATACTGTTGACGAGCTGAATAATCAGACAAAAAATATGCAGGAGGTGATCAGAAAATACAATAATCCTATAGAAATAAATAAAGCGGTTCGTTATTGAGTTCAGTTAGCCTAAGGTAACTCAGAAAATTCTCAAGCAGTATCTTCTAATTAACAGTTCATCATGAAATTATCACCATTGAATAGAGCATTTGAATAAATTCATATCTCATGATAGTCTGAAAATCTTGTTCAATCTTCAGACTATATTGTTTTCAGTATAACATTTAAAAAGGTAAAATTCAAAAGGCATTCATTTACAGAATGCCTTAATCTTACAGTTTTAATTAAACATACTTTTTTAATAGCATGGAATGTTTATAAATTGTTGGCTTTATGATTCATCTCTTGTATTCTTCACAAGGCCTATTCCCGAGAAAAAAAATATCAGACCAATAATACCAACTACGCCCAAAGTCGTATAGCCAGAACTTTTATTGATCAATTCATACCCAGTGTAAATCATACCTGCAATTCCAAGGATGGTCAGAATCGTTCCAAATGTGCGTTTAACGTTCATAGTATTTATTATTTTAATGTTTTACCTTAAAAAATTGCCCTGCAAGGTTGCAGTTACCTGATCAAACGAATTTTACCGGAATCAGAATAAAGCCTGATGTACATCGGCTCAATGATCAGCCTACAAAGTGACATACATGTTTATCAGTCGCTCTCATGATCTTCAGATCCGATTATTTAGCTGAGGTCCTTAATAATATATTTTCCGCTCTTTGATAGCAAGCATGCAATCTTGCTCCATTTTCTTGATCGTACGGATTACGGTTTCGACCCGAAGCCCGACTATTTTAGCAATCTCCTGTCTGGTAAATGGAACTTTGAAAGGATGATCGTTTTTAATTCCGCTGTACGCCTTATAATAATCAAGCAACCCCTTAATTTTGCTCACGGGCTGGGATTCTGCGATAATAGTTTGTATGTTATAATAATATATGAGATCAGCAGACAGCCGTTCTAAAGCCCGCATTGCCAGGGCAGAGTCATTTCTCAGAATTTCGAGAAAACTGGTTTTATCAAGTTTTAATAATGTACAGTCGGTCTTTGCCACACAATTTATGGGATAGAGCTGATCTGTGAAAAGTAAGGATTCTGCAATACTATTGCCTTCTGAAAACAGGCCAACCATTACTTCTTTACCGTCTTCAAGAAAATTATTGAGCTCAACACTTCCTTGCGTAATCTGCATATAATATCGGGGAGTATCTCCGACAAAAAAAATAGTTTCTTTTGCTTCATAATCCTGAAATATTGCACCATGGCTAAGCAATAAATGTTCATCGATCTTCATAAATTTTTATATTTAAGTTAAGGTTATTAAAGATCTTAGTTGAAATAGAATTGGTGGCATACAAAATGCAAAATCCAGACCAGTTACGATCGATGTGGTACCTAAAAAATAATAAGTATTCCATCCTCTGATATAACAATAAAAACTCCTCCTAA
>Ga0308164_10003187_pt1 | contig 15198 bp, 23 predicted proteins | sample PhyTR2_FD_201031 | JGI IMG/M metagenome (GOLD analysis project Ga0308164, IMG submission 201031) | Phyllosphere microbial communities from UC Gill Tract Community Farm, Albany, California, United States - DLSLT.R2 | ecosystem: Host-associated > Plants > Phyllosphere > Unclassified | place: USA... | reverse complement strand
CTGCGGAATTTGGCAACAGCACCGCCGAGCACGATGACGGCCGCACTGGTCGAGGTGGTTGTTTCTTTGACGCGATCAGCGAAGTTCATGTTCAGCGGTCCTCTTGTTATTGGGCTGCGGCCACGAGTTCGGCCAGTTTTTCGTTACTGATGTTGCGAGCGAAGGACAGGCCCAGCTCGGTAGCGCGGGCTTTCAGCGCATCGCGATCGAGTTCATCCGGTTCGCCTGGGTCAGCGTCGTTCGTGCACGCGTGGTCGGCGTGCCAGTCGTCGTAGCCATCGGCTCGGGCGGATTCTTCCTGCTCGATGTTATCGACCACGAGCTGCTGGCCGGCTAGGTACAGGGCTTTCGGGTATTCCATGAATTCCATGTCGTTCTCCAATGAAAAGCCCCGCCGGCTTGCGCGGGCGGGGCAGGGTGGCTTAGGACCGATTACTCGGTGATGCGGACAGCGTGGTCCGGGCGCACGGCAGCGAAGCCGTACAGCACGTCGATACGCGTCGATTCCATGTCGGCTTTACCGTCGCCGAAGGTCATCACGCGCACCGAGAAGCCACCGACGGTTGCGGTGTAGCCCTCGCACGATGCAAGCACCGGAAGTGGCGCGAAGGCGGCAGTGAAGGCATCCTTGTGGAATGCCAGTTGCTGACGATAGCCAGTCGATGGAGCGCCAACCAGGGAGGCGGAGGCGCCGTTTGCCGGCAGCACCGAAACGGTACCCACCTGAGCTGCGGTGGTAGCTTTCAGCTCCGGGAAGATGCTGATCGCGCCGGTGGCGCCAGCAGCCGTGAAGTCAGCCACAACGACAAACTGGCGCAGCTTGCCATTCGAGACGCCCAGGATCGGATGTACGGCAAACACGTTTTGCAGCGTGAATACGGTACCGCGCAGGATGGTTTGACCAGCCGTCAGGCCGCCGATGTTCAGCACGTTGCCAGTTTGATTTGCGCCCGCCACGGTGAAGCCGGTCGCGGTACCGGTGGCAAACACCGGCAGCGACTGGTTCTCGTACATGTCGAAGTTCTGCGCACGAGTGATGTAACCTTCCTTAAACGCCTTGTTGCCGGTGTCACTCGGATTTTGCTGGTTCTTGATCGCGTCGGCCAGCTCGTTGCTTGCATCGGAGCTGAGCAGAACGGTGCGATCACCACCTGGTGCCAAGAAGCGCTCCATTGCGCTGCGAGCATGGCCGTAGGTCTTGAAGGTGTTCGGCAACGTGCCAGGCGTGCCAACGACGTTCGGGGTGGCCAGCACGCCGCGCTGGATCAGGTCGGCTTGGACGATCGAGCCCAGCGAGTTCATCGCCGGCTTGAGGAAGCGTTCTTTGAAGTTGCTGATCGACAGTGCCTTTTCCTTGGCAGTGAAGGTCAGCGGCACGTGCTTCTGGGTGTTCAGCTGCAGGCGAACTTTCTGTTCCTTCTGATCCGGTGCATCGCCGCCGCCGGCGAAGTTGGTACCGTCATAGACGGTAGGCACCGGAGGGATGCCGATATCAACAAAATCGCCCTTGGTGTAGCCGTTTGGCTGCGACTTGAACTCTTCGTCGCGGCCGCGGTTGATGTTGGAGAGGAAGTTCATTTCTTCGCTCAGCATGGCGGCGGCTTCGCGGGCCAGCATTTGGTGTGTGAGGATGATATTTGCGGTTGGCATTTGTGTAGCTCCAGAAATTGAAAAACCGCCTCAAGGGCGGTCGTATGTGGGTGTGTGCGGATCAGCGTTTTCGGCGCTGTTCTTCGCGTTGCTTGAACCAGTCTGCGTCGCTCATTTTTGCCGGGTCGGGCTTGGCGCTCGCTCGGGTCGCGCTGACGCGGGTCACCGGCGCCGGCGGTGCGGCCGGCCCCTTCGGTTTCGTGGTCTGCTTCTTCACGAGCTGGTCGAACTTCTCAGCGGCGTCGAATACCTTGAGCAGAGCCGGGTTCTGCACGATCATCCGTGCGAAGCCCTGATCTACCTTGACGCCGATCGAGCTTGCATACGCGTTGATCTGCGTTGCGCGCTCGTTCGTCCAGCCCGGGATTTCACGCTGCACATACGCTTCCGCTTCCTGGACTTGCTTGGCAGTTGCCTGCTGCTCATTCAGTGCATGTTCGTGCTGTTTCTGCGCGACCGCCTGGGCGGCTTCATTGCGGCGCTGTTGCAGCGCCTGGTACTGGAAGTGGAGCTTCTGCGCGCCGGCTGGGTCCTCATCGCTGAGGGCATTCCAGTCGAACCCCTTGTACTGCTCCAGCTGGTCATTCAGGGCGTGAACCTTGGCGACCTCCTTGATGTACTGCTGGGACTGCTCTGCCTGCTGACGCACCTGCTCACGCTCGGCCTCAACGGCTTTGCGCTCGGCAGCGACCGCTTGGGTCTTCTGCGTGTAGTCGGCGTTGCGCATCGTGCCGGCCTTAATCTCAGCGGCGATGCTCTTTGGCATGGCGACCTTTTTGCCGCCGATCTCGATTTCCTCGTCTTCCTCTGGTTGCTCTTGCGAGTCCGGGTCGTCATGGTTGTCGTTGTCCGCTGCCTGTTCGTGATCCTCGGCAGCGGCATCGTGCGCGGCTTCGGAATTCGGCAGTTCAGCCGATTGTTCCAGTTCGTCCATGGGTGAAGCTCCTGTTATGCGGCGAGCCGCGGTTGATTACATCGGTTGGCCCATATCGGGCGGTTGCTGCATCATTTCTTGCTGCTGCTCAGGCTGTTGCATCGGCATGGCCTGTTGCTCGGGCTGCTGTTGCGGCATCTGCTGAGGCTGCTGCGGGCTGCCTGGAGTCACGTCCGGCCCGCCCAGTGCCTGCGCAGCCGATTGCGCCACCTGCAGACCCATTGAGGCGGCCACCTCGGGCAGCAGGGTCACGCCCAGCGCCTTGATGCGATCCGTATCGGCCTTGTGTCCGTCGATGTCGAGCTTGCGGTTCTCGATCGACTTGTCACGCTTCTCGTCGGCCAGCTGCTGTTGAAGTTGCTGGATGAAACCTTGCATTTGCTGCATCGACTGCTGCATTTGCGCGACTTGCGGGTTCTGGCCTTGCAGTTGCGGGGGCAGCATTGCCTTGAGGTCTTCAGCAATTTCCATCGCACCGGGCCAGTCCAGCGCCTTGGCCAGCCGGTGGCCGATGATCGCGCCAGCACCAGGCACGGCCTGCATGAAGCTGATCATCTGCTCGGCAGCTTCTTGACGTTTTGTTGTGTAGCTCGGACCGCTCTCGCAGGTGACGTCATAAGCGCCGGTGGTCAGGTCGTATATCTGGGTGATGCCCTGCTGCTCATCGGTCATACCTTGCTTCTGGCCGACCTGTGTCGCCTGCTGCTGGGCCTGTATGGGATTGGTCGGTGCGTTGATCTTTACGTTCTCGTTCGTGTCGTCCTCATGGATGACGCGAATGATGCGTTCCACCGAATACACCCTTGGAATCAAGTCGGCGAGGATGCGGCCGGCGTGGCGAATTGCGCGATTCTGGTTGTCGGTGAAATTGAACGTACTGACGTCGCCTTCACGTTGGCGCGCCAGAATGGCCCGGCCCGACGTCTCGTTCGACTGCGCGCCAAGAGAGGCATCGAACAACCCCATGACAGACTTCATGTCGTCGGAAGCGTTCATCGCCTCCTGCATGGATGCCGCATCCGGACCGGTGAACGGGATACGCTGCGGCGGTGGTGCGTTATCGACAGGATCGTATTCCAGGTATGGATGATTGACTGTGTTGGCCGTGAGCCAATTTGCGTCCGTGGCGAACGATCCTGCAGCGCCTACCCATGGTGCTTTTGGCGCCATCGACGCTACCTCGGTAGCCGTCGATCGCCAGAAGTTGTAAGTGCGCTGCGCGTCCTTGGCGTCGTGGATCATCGACTTGAGGTGCCGCTTGCCATCGATGACGACTTCATCGCCATAGACCGGGATCACCGGGATGTATTTGCCGGCCCAGTCGTTCGTTTCAATGATGCTAGCGCCGGTCATGATGTGCTGTGTGACCTTCATCGCCCGCACAGTGCGCTGGTTGACCACTGTGATGGCGTCCAGCTCGAGCAGCTGGGCGATCGCATCGAACTGCTCCTGGTACATGACGTTGCCATTTGACAGCTTCAGCAGGACCTTTTCGACCTCGCGGCGCTTCCACCATTCAGCGACTATGACGTCATCACCATCGAGCCATTCCTGCGCGCATTGGCTGCGGCCGTCCCCTTCGAACCTCGAAACGTCTGCATCGGGCCACTTCGCCTTGAAGGCATCCAGCGAATAGGTGTCGATGACGAAGCAGTCATTCCAGTTCGCCGAGTCCGCATCCATACAGTGTGCATCCGGCAATACCGACAGCGAGTTCGGGATCCGATCGATGCGGATATCTTGGTCGAAGCTGTCATCGCTGGTGTAATCGGTCGTGATGCGGAAGAAACCGAAGCCGCCAGTTACCGCGTTCTCGATCGCCGTGTCATAAGCCACATCGGCATTCGACTGCACCTCGATGTTGCGCACCAGGCCATCCAATACCTTTGCGGTCCACTGGTCGGCGCCGTCGCCCACCGGGTGGAACTTGATTTGCGGCGTATTCTGGCGAGCGTCGTTGACTACCTGGCGGATGAACGCTGGCATCTTGTTGATGGTCAGGCACGGGCGGCCATCGGTTTCGCGCTGCTTGCGCACGCTCTCAGGCCATTGCTCGCTCAAGCGGGCGAACTTCACATCATCGCTATAACGGTTTCGGTTGTCGCTCTCGCGCTCGGCCGCAACCTTGTAGATCCGCAGCCCTTCGGCGTGCAGGTCGTTATCTTCTTTTTCAGCCATGGTCTTATCCCATCCAGCCGCCAGGAGTGGCGGCAGGTCGTTTCGTTGATGGTCGGGCAGCAGGTGGGGCTTTGGCGAAAGTCAGAACATAGGCGTCTGCGCGGTCCGGAGACTTGCCATAGATGCCCTTGTAGTCCTTCTTCGACTGCATGAGCAACAGGCCGTCCTTGTACTTGTACTTGACCGATGCCAGTTGCGACCCCAGCTCACCGCAGTTCGGCATCGACACTGGGGCGTCGAGCAGGTAGTCGCGGGCATCGCGCCACATGCGCGCCTTGATGTTGTAGTTTTTGCCGTCGGAAAGTCTTGCACCGGTGTGCACGCCATGTACGAAGCGGGCGTACTTGCCGGCCTTGAGCTGGTCGAAGCAGGACACGCCAGGGCCGTCAAGCTCGATCACGATGACACCGATCTCGCCGCCGGCGGCTATCAGGTCGTCACACTCGCTGCTGACCACTGCAGCCAGGCCCAGTCCGTCAATGCCGCGGCGCGTGACCTGCGGCAGATTCAGGCGACCGCGCCGTTTATGGATGACGCTCTCGTCGTCGCCAAAGTGTGCTGCGTCGACACCAATGCTCCAGCTACCCAACGCTTCGACGTCGGCCGGCCCCTTGCCTTGGGCTGCAGCAATCAGGTCGCCAACGATCCAAGCATCCGATGTGGACGCGTTGTAATCGATGTCGATTTCCTGCGCCACAATGACCGGGTCGAGCGCCTCGCGCTGCTTCTGGTACCAGGCATCGTCCTTGCGAGGGTCTTGCCGCCAGTGGAACGTGAACACCTTAATCTTGCCGCCGTGCCGCTTGCGGTAGAACGGGTTGCCGTTGCCGTTGACGGTTGAGACGTCGATCTTGCAGTTCGATGTCTGCGACAGCGCGGCGTCGATGGCGTCGGGGCGCTCGTAGAAGGCCGATTCGTCCTTGAAGTAGATCGAGGTTCGGTTACCGCGCCCGATGTTGTCGCCGGCCTCGCCGACGATGGCGGCGCCGGTTTCTGGATTCAGGATCCGCATGTGCGGCGCGTGCTGCTTCTCGTTGTAACCCTTCGGTCGGAACTCGTTCGGCAGCAGCTTGATGAACTGGCGAACCTTCCAGAACAGCGACTTCGGGTCGCCCAGCTTGTCGACGTATTCCTCCTTGCGGCTGCCGAAGCCGATCACGACGCCAGGGTAGAACGTCCACATCCAGACGGCGATGCCGACGCACAGCCAGGAGATGCCCATGTCGCGGGATTTCTCAGCCAGGCCATCTTCGCGGCCCAGCCAGCGCTCGCGCACCCAGGTGACGAATTCGGCCTGCTTCGGGAACAGCAGGAACGGGATGATGCTCGGCAAGCCGATCTCGGCATTGCGCGGGTCGAACGTCATGCCCCAGTCGTTGATGAAGTCGATCGGGTTGGCCTTGTAGTGCTCTTTCAGTCCGGGGACCAGGCCGGGGTCAGTGCGAATGCGTTGCAGGCGCTCGGCACGCTGCGCGTACAGGCGCTCGTAGTCTGGCGCCTTGAAGTCGAACCAGTCAGGCACCGCCATCGAGCATCCTCTTGTATGCCTCTTCGGCGGTAATCGTTACGTTCGATTCGGTGCGCATCGGTGGCAGATCGTCGGTGCCGCCGTGCGCAACCTTCAGACCGTACTCTTTCGGTTTCAAGCGCTGAGCCGCCTCGATGCGCGCGTAGATGCGCAGCTTGGCCTTGGCGACCGAGTCCTTGTCGACCTTGCAGTTGTCAGCAATTTCGACAATCTCATCGAATTGGGTGTCAATCTGCGCGCTCTTGGCAGCGTCGTACATCGCAGCGAACAGCGGGTGCTCAGCCTTCCAGCGAAAGACAGTGGCCTTGCTGGGCATGCCAGCGCGCCGACAGATCGTCGCGATACTGTCGGTGGTTGAAGCCATGGCGGCGCAGAACGCCGCGCCAAGCTCGGGCGTGTAGGTGGTCGCGGTCATGGGATTCGGTAAAAAATGGCCCGGCAGCGAGGTGCTGACCGGGCCGGAAGCTCCGCCAAAGCGGAGGGAGGAGACACAGGGTAGGGCGGCTATCGGGCCGCCTGGGTGAGCATCGCGATACGCGTCTGCTCGAGTTGGATCAGCACCAGCACCCAGCGGCGCTCGGCTTCGTGGGATAGCTGCATGATGCTCCAGGTTGGGTTTTTGGTGCCGGTTACAGCGTCCGGCGCCGGCAGCGCGGATGCGCCGGCTGTCTGGCCAACGCCAGCCTCAAATGCACGAGCCTGTTGGCTATATGCTACTGTTTCAGTTCAACAACGCAGATGAAAGAGGAAATCATGGATTACACCAAAGCCCTTTTTGCTTTTCACGTCCGCCAACTTGCGGGGCAGCGCGTGATGACGCAAATGCCGAAGGATCTCGAAGATGACGAGAAAGAGGAGTACCGCACGGAGCACTACGAGGGAGCGGTCGAGAGCGTGCTTAGCGAGATCGACTGGACCATGCGCATCATCGACAAGCAAGGCGCATAGCGCAGAATGCAAAAAGCCCGCCACCTTTCGGAGCGGGCTTTTCTGGTCCTTCACGCCGCGGGCTCCCATCAGGGAAGCTCTACACGTCGATTGCTGGACGGAATTAAGTTGTGAGCAGGAATGTACTGCTGATATTTCCGACTGTCAAGATATTCCAAACGAAATTTTTAGAAGCGGGCAGGAGTTGCGAACACGTCGAGATGGACAGTCATCAGCCCATGCGTCCCATGCGCAGTCAGTCGTAGTGAGGCTTGAGGCAAAGGCCCCTTACCGATGGAACTTTTTTCGAAAGACAGACGGTTTTCTTGGATGAACGGCAAACTGATAGCGATCGAATCGTTCGTGGTTTCCGAAAGAATATCCTCTGGCTTCGCGTGCTTCCCGGCTTCTACATCTCCAGCGCGAATACGGATTATTAGCCCCTCCAGATCAGGCTCATTGATGACCGCTTCTTCGTTCTCACGAAGCGTGAACGACTGTGAAAAGATAACTGCTCGACCACTGATTTCCAGCATAACTTCCTCCTGAATATTGATTTTTTCGCGCACCGGATGCGGGACTCTCGATGCTAGCATACTAGCAATATTATTCTTCTCGCTGTCGAGCCCTGTTATTGGCAAACATCGCCTCTATTGCAGCTTGAGCGTGATGAAACGCATTGATGAAGACGGTCGCGGGGCGGTGAGCCAGGCTCAGTTTCCGACATACAGCCTCAGGCCGCTCCTGGTCTATGTAGCAGTAGCGCAGCATCAGCCGATCGCGGCGCGAAATGTGGCGCATGGCCAGTTCGATCGCATGCGCATCCTCCTCGTCAACCTTGCGGCGGTCGCTGGTTGGCTTCTCGCCGTTGGCCTCGCGCTCGAGGCGGTCACAAAACGCACCGGTGGCGCTGACACCGATGGTGCGGGTAGAGCGGTAGACCCGCGCCCAGTTCTCCAGGCGCGAGCCGATGTCGCGGCGTTGCTCGGTCAATCTTCACTCCTCGCTGCGTCGCGCAGCAGCTGCCGGCCGTGACACCATCCAGCGGCCCACGCCGCGCCGTCATCCTTGCTGCTGCTCGGACTGCAATGCGGGTTTTCCCATGCCTCGATGCCGTCCAGTGCGGCCAGGGCGCCGGCGTTGAACGAGGTGCTTCGGGAGGGAATGCGCGCTGCGCGTGCGCGCTGGTCGACCGCATCGCGGCGCGCCCGCTCCCGGACATTCATCCGGACGAGCACCCACAGGAGCAGGGCGGCCATCGTGAAGAACGCCAGCGAGATCAGCGCATTGATGACGTGATCGTTCACGCGGCCTCCGCGAGCTGGGCTTTGACCTGGTTGACCTCGATGTGCTGCGCGAGCGCCAGGATGGCCAGCGCATCGGCCTGGTTGTTGTCCTTCGGGTGGAAGCCCTTGGCGCGGGCGGTCTCGACCATGGCCAGCTTGTCGGCGTTGCCCTTGCCGGTCCAGTGCTTCTTGACCTGGCCGACGCCAACCGGGCGCAGCGGGACGTTGTTCGCCGCGCACCACATCTCCAGCATGGCCAGGAAGCCGCCGTAGACGTGCGCCGCCAGCGTGCCTGCGTGCTGCTTCACGTCCTCGTAGTAGACGGCGTGGATCTCGCCGGCGGTGCGCTGCTCGGCCAGGAAGGCGCGGAACTTGAGCCAGCGTTGGCCGGCCATTTCCCAGCGGCGGTTGCTGAAGTTCTCGGTACCGCTGTGCACGGTGCCGTTGCGGTCGGTGCGGGCCCAGCCGGTCTGGGTGCCGATGTCGATTGCCAGGATGTTCATGGGGTGCTGCTCCTCGTTGTTGTTGTGGCGCTCTCGCGCGCGAAATGGTCTCGGTCAGGTAGGCATGTCGAAGCCGACACGTTCGAAAGTCCCTACGCTCGAACCTGCGATAGGCAGCGCAGCCTGGTCGTTGCTGGCATCGAGCACGTCGGCCAGCAGCGTGCGCAGCGCGTTCTCCAGCCGCTCGAGCCAGCGATACCGCTTTTCCCCCGATGGGTGTTCTGCGTCCGGACGTTGCCAAAGCAGGTCAGGTCGACCGTGCGCCTGCAGCTCGCGTTCGATCGTGGCGAACGCTGCGCGTGATGCCTGGGTACCGGGCTTGTCGTGGAACCGGACGTCGTGCACGGCCATCGACAGCCACCGCAGGCGGTGCATCTCGTTCGTAATCATCTGGAACCGGCTAGCACTGGCGCCGAAGTGGGCGAAGCACCACCATTCGGTGGAGCCGGTCGTGCTGGTGGCCATCGAGCCGATCAGCGGGCAGCCGTAGGCAGCGCACAGGTGCTGTGGTCGGTCGGCGATGCGGTCGTCGTGGGTGTGCGTCATGCTGCTCGGCCTTTCAGCGTGTCGATCTTGGCTTGGATGCGTGCGGCGAAGTCGTGGTAGCTCTCGCCACCGCGGGCGAACATCCCGAACTCACGGCCTTTGGCCTCGATGCCCTGGTTCGATTTCTTCCACGTCCAGTCGTCGTTGCGCGGCTTCTGTGCACCTGGTGCTGGTGGTGGGGCAGCCTGGTCGCGCAGCTCTTGCTCGACGATCGGGACCAGGTACGCGAGCGGTATAGGTTTGTCGCCCTTTGACGCACGGGCTTTGGTGATGGCGACGTTGAGCACCTCGTCGGTGACCTTCGGGTCTTGTGCCCAGGTGACGGCAATGATCGGGTTCTGCGATGTGGCCTGTACGCCCTGGGCTCGAACGAGCAAGGCGATCTGCGTGTTGCGGGTCATGTTCGCGACCAAGTCGGCAGGGCTGTCCAGGTCGACCGGCGGCGTGCTCGGGGTTGGCGGGGGCGGTGTTGATGCTTTAGGTTTACATTCTCCCTGTCCCTGTCCCTGTCCTTCTCCCTGTCCCTTAAGAGCGTTTTCCAGCGGAATTCCGTTGCCCGTTTTGTCAATTCCAGCGGAATCGACAGTGCTTTCCGGTGGAATTCCTGCGCTTTCCTGCGGAAGATCAGCGGAATTCGTGCCCGGTTCTGGTGGAAGTGCCAACGGTGGACGGCCCTCGGACTCACGTTGCTTGTTGGATTTCCGCACGCGATCACACTCTTTCTTCCATGCGTGATGCAGCTTGGCGCGCCAGCTTTCCAGCGCTTTCTCGGCGACCACAGGGTGATACAGGCGGCCATCTGCGCACTTGACCCAGCCGTGCAGCGCGCCCTCGCGCAGGTTCATCCATTCTTTGACCACGCGGCCGTAGCCTGCGGCCTTGGCCAGGAAGCGATCATCATCGGGGAGGGATGCGGCGGGTACCTGGTGCCAGGCGGCGCTCCACAGCAGAACGCCAGCCCAGCATGCCTCAGGTGATTCGTACGCGGCCATGTCGCTGTCACGCAGGCGCGCAACGTCGAGCGGCATGAATGCGAAGTCCTGCAGGTTGCAGTCGGGCGGGGTGAGCGGCGCCGGCAGGGCGCCAGTGTCGATCGTAGTCATGGCGGCGAAGCCTCGCACTGTTCAGCCGCGCAGCGATCCCACTCTGCCTGCCAGGTCGCGATCGCGTCCGTTGAGTGCCAGTTGAAGTTGTACCCATCACGACCTACGCCACGAGCAAACGCAGCGCGCGCCTTGGCGCGGATCATGTCGAGCGAGATGATTGGTGTGTCCATTATTCGCCTGCCTCGTCTACGACCTTGCGCAGCTGCTGGCGCGCCATGTACTCGGCCTGCTGCTTGCGGTGGTCTTCCTTGTTGGCGATCGCGTCCCGGTCGATGGCGCGCCAGGTGCGCGCCTGCAGGGCGATCTTGTCGTCCGCCGAATACTTCGGCTGCTTTGCTTGTTGCGACATGTGCTCCTCGGTTATGTCAGGTGGAATTGCCAGGCGCCGTCGGCTTCAAAGGCGCATGCGCAGCACGCCGGGTGCGCGGTAGTTCGAACGGCCCGGCAGCAACATGGCCACGTTCTGGCCAGCACCGGGTCTTCCTGCAGGCTGGTGGCGCGCATTAGCATTCCGTTCGTTGAGCCAGCCCCGTGCGAGGTCGCGCAGCTTCTTGCTTTGCGTGACGTCGTCGGCCTGGCATTGCTGGCTGAACTCAACGAATTCGTCGGCGTTCAACAGCGTCTTCACTACGATGGTTCTTGGGGCTTTCACTGGTTCTCCTGGGTGGGTGGATCGGGTAGGGGTGCTTCTGGAATTCGGGTGGGCAAGAGCCCGGGGTGTGAAAAAACCGCAGAGTTACTGCGGCTGGGCTTGGGGTAGGGGGTGCTCGATCAGTTCGGGCCAGATCCTTTGCCAATCGTCGGGGAACAGTTCCTTTCGCGTCACAAGGCCACCAGTAGCGGCCTCGATGGCTGCGCCGTGGGTGACAGGGACTGGGCGGGTTCCGTCTGCCCATCGGCTGATGTCAGGCGCATGCGCGCCAATAGCTTTCGCCAGCGACGCTTGGCGGCCGCGCTCTTGAGAGAGGTAGGTTTTGATGTCCATAGTGCGCCAGTATAGCGATTCGCTAAATAACGTCAATAGCGTTTCGCATATTTCATTGTTTAGCGATCTGCTATGTAATGCTCGTATGCAAACTAATGACGAAATTCGCCGCGAGAACCTAGAGGTGGCGATTAAGCGGCTCGGTACGGCCGCGAAGTTGGCAGAGGCAGCGAAGACATCAGCGGCCTACATAAGCCAGATCCGCAATCGCACACGCGACAGCAAGTCAGGTACTCCAAAAATGATGGGTGATGCAATGGCCCGCCGGATTGAGGAGGCGCTTGGGGAACCAAACGGTTGGATGGATAAGTCGCATCTGTTCATAGCGGACGGCAAAGCCGGTGATGGAGGCACACCTGCGTCATTCGACGTGAACGTGTCCCCTGTAATGCTCCCATCTCGCCCAATCCCGGTTATCTCGTCGGTTCAAGCTGGCGCGTTGCGCGACATGGAAAACCCGTATGAGCCGGGTGATGGATACGCGATCGAATACACGGAAGACCAGAAGCTATCCCGCTGGGCGTTCTGCCTCGACGTTGAGGGCATGTCGATGTCACCGCGCTTCCAGCCAGGTGACCGTTTGTTCGTGGACCCTGATCGGTCTCCAGGCCCAGGCAATTTTGTTGTTGCTCGTAATGGCAGCAATCAGGCGACATTCAAGAAATACCGCCCACGCGGTATGGATGCAAATGGCAACGAGATATTTGAGCTGGTCCCATTAAATGACGATTTCCCGACACTTCGGAGCGATGCAGAGCCGTTGTACGTTATCGGGGTGGTCACCGAAGTTAAGCAGCGACTTGTCTAGCAGCCGATTTTTGAGGTGCAAGGGGAATTAGTTGAAGTCACAAGACAACATCGAAGCTGATCGATTTGATGATCACATGCTTAACGAGCTGGCAAAAAAGAGTGGGGCTTATGCTGACGTCGTTGCGGCAATTAGAGAGGCACGAAAATCTTGCGAGAGTGCTGGCTTGAACTGTGATTATGACGACCGAGGAATTGCCTTTTTCACACAGTTTCAAACGTCTAAAACAGCTCGACATACGAGAGAAGATACGTCCGCCACATTGCTCTTGCAGGCTGTCATTTTGGAGCGGCTTGATAGGAATAGAAAATACATGTGGGCAATAATTATCTTACTTGTTTATGTTGCGAGCCAAGTTGGATAAAGATAATCCCCGCGGTGGCTGAAATTACATCGAGTATTTTCGACAATTAAATCACATGAATTCATTACCTATAGAATTTACTTTCCCTGCTATTTGCAGGACTTGCTCTGTGGTGTTTTCTGGGCCGACTTTCGTTTTGAACCGTAACGTAGAGATCAAGATGGAAGGGAGCCAGGCTGGGCCATGTCCCGGTTGTGGTGGTTACGGCGACATTATTGATGGAACTTTCAGTCTGGTCGGTGATACCATCCGCCGATTGACAGATGGACTCTCCTTCTCTGACATCCTCCGTCTAAGAAAGGCAGCCGAGACTGCCCGATCCAGCGGCGGCGATCTGATTTCATTTTCTAATGAGATTTCGCGTTTTCCTGAGCTAGCATCATTCGCACAGTGGATGAAAGATTACTTCGTTCCCAAGTCAGGCGCGGATCTCGCGACGTACCTTGGATTTCTAATAACTATTCTCACGTTACTTTCGTTGCTACCCTCGTCAGCTCCAGCACCTGCTCCCCTAACTGAGCAGCAGGTCACCGAAATAACGGTGAGGGCAGTCAATGCGGCCTTGATCGAGAACGAGAGGAAGATTAAAAAGGTCCAGCGAATGAAGGCTGCCCAAGCGAAACAGCGAAAGGTAGGCCGGAATGATATCTGCGCCTGCGGCAGCGGGAAAAAGCACAAACGTTGCTGCCTCTGACATAATTGAGACATGCAGCCACAGTTCAGAGTCCTCGCCGTCATATCCATCGTACTGGCATGGGGAACTGTGATTGCCTACCCTGAATCGCGAGTGGCTTTACTGTCGGCTCTGATGAGCTCAGCTTGCACTGGGTACGCTCTTTTCACAGATATCACTCAGCGGCGTAGAAAGCAGCAGCGACGGTAACCAGCAGTGATGGGTAGGCGCGTAGTAACGTGACCCTGCCGAAGAACCCTCCTTGCATTCATCCTCAATGCCCGCACTCGCGGGCTTTTTTTCGCCTAAACCATTCAGGGCAGGATCAGTCTATCTCAATTATTTAGCGCAACGCTACACTTTTTACTTGTTTAGTTTAGCGAATCGCTATAAAGTAACTCCATCGCAACCGAGCTCAGCACCCGCTGAGCCACCGACTGGAGGAAGACATGTCCCGCACCGCATCACCCGAAGAACTGCACACAAAAGCGCTTATCGACCTGACCCGCCAGAAGTCGGCTGGCCTGCTGGCCGCTGTGCGCGCTGGCCAGCCGCAGGCATCGAAGCTGATCCGCGACTGCCTGTCGGAATACATCACCGACAACCATGCGCTTTCCACTCTGATCCTCGAATCGCTTGCCGGTACCAACAGCCTGCAGGGCGTCATCACCGACCTGATCTGGGCCGAAGCCGAAACGATGGCCCAGCTTGAGCTGGCGGCGATTGAGCGCGAGAACCGGGAGCTGTCGACGGCTGATCGGATCGACCGCTACTTCGACAGCATCGTGGCATGAACTGCGCTCACTGCAACGACACCGGGAGCCAGTCGAAGAACCTGCACGGCTACATGGACTGCGCGCACTGCTGCGTGGCCGAGGAGCGGGTCCAAGTGAACATCTGGGCAGATCGCACGGCGCCCACCGTCGATCAGGTCGACGCCTGGCTGATCTACCAGCACGGCAAGACCGCAGCAGCACCGAGCACGGCGCGGGGAAGCATGGAGCAGCACAGTTCCGCGTAAAGGCAAAGCCATGCACGGCCGCACCAGCGGCGCCGGAGACGTAACCGGCACCAACAACCGAAGCCGGCCGCGCCGGCGCAAACGAGGAGAGCAGGATGAATATCACCTTACCGCGCATCACCACCGGCCCGTACCGCATCGCTCGCCGGCTGGTGCGCAAGGCGGCAAAGCCAGTCGCACTGCATTGGAATGCGTTGCAGCTGGCCAAATCCCGCGACGACGTCGCCTACCTCGCATCGCTGCGCGCGCAGTTCGAGCAGAAAGAACACAACGAGGCGCTGCGCCAGGTGCGCTTGATGCGCAGCCGCAACCAGATCGCGAGCTGGTGATGATCCGGCACTTCAAAGACCAGTACCGCCTGTCCCTGCGCGCCGGCTTCGGCCCGCGCAAGGCAGCAATCCGCGCACTTTGCACCTATTTCAACGGCTTCTAGCCCGAAAGGAATCACCCAATGAATCAAGTAGTCGCCAGCCCGGCCAAGAGCCTGAGCACGTTCCTGGACAAGTACAAAGGTCAGATCGCCAACGCGCTGCCGAAGCACATCAGCCCCGATCGCATGGTGCGCCTGACTATGACCGCATTCAGCCAGAACGCGGCCCTTCAAAAGTGCGACCTGCACAGCATCTTCGGTTCGGTTGTCGTCGCCTCGCAGCTGGGCCTGGAGATCGGCGTCGGTGGCCAGGGCTACC
>Ga0308164_10003186_pt1 | contig 15199 bp, 18 predicted proteins | sample PhyTR2_FD_201031 | JGI IMG/M metagenome (GOLD analysis project Ga0308164, IMG submission 201031) | Phyllosphere microbial communities from UC Gill Tract Community Farm, Albany, California, United States - DLSLT.R2 | ecosystem: Host-associated > Plants > Phyllosphere > Unclassified | place: USA... | reverse complement strand
AATCCGGTCAGGCCAGATGACGATCTCGCAAGCCGCGCGCGAGCGCGGCGAGGATCCCGACACGTTCCTCGCCGAGTGGAAGGCCGATGCCGAGAAGATCGACGCGCTCGGCCTGATCTTCGATTCCGATCCGCGCCACGTCACGGCGGTCGGCAACCCGGCGGCGCCAGCCGCATCCACCAATGGCGCAGCCCAGGGGGCCTGAATGTCTGAAATCCTCATCTATGGGATCGTCGGCGATAGCTGGGACGGTCTCGACGCGAAAACGCTCGTCCCGCTGATCTCCGCGGGATCGGATGACCTCGACGTCCGGATCAATTCGCCCGGCGGCTACGTCATGGAAGGTCTCGCCATCTTCAACGCGCTCGCCCGCGCAAAGCAGGGCGGCCGCAAGATTACCGTGCACATCGACGGCCTGGCCGCGTCGATGGCGTCGACGATCGCGATGGTCGGCGACGAGATCATCATGGCCGACAATTCTTTGATGATGATTCACAATCCCTGGGATTGCGCCTGCGGCGACGCGAAGGAGCTTCGCGCTGCTGCCGACCAGTTGGATCGCATTCGTGACCAGCTGGTCGGCATCTATTCCGGCCAGACGGGGCTCGCCGCCGAAGACCTCATTTCCATGCTCGATGCCGAGACGTGGATGACGGCGACCGAGGCCCTCGCTCAAAACTTCATCACGTCGATCAGCAGCGCGATCACCGCGTCGGCCGCGATCAACGTCAAAGCATTCGGGTTCCGCAAGGCCCCCGATAGCCCGCTCATCACCACGTCGGCGATGGCGAGCGCACACCGGACGGCACCCGCCGCTCCCCTACCCAACCAGGAGACGACTATGTCCGAGCAGGACAAAAAGCCGGCGGGCGAGCAGAAGCCGGCCGAGACCATCACCCCCGCAGATGCGCAGGCGCGTATCGATACCGCGGTCGCATCCGAGCGTGCCCGCGTCGGCGGCATCCGCGCGCTTGGCACGAAGCACGGCATGACGAACGAGTTCGTCGACGAGCTCGTGAACGGCGACACCACGCTCGCCGTCGCGCGCGAGAAGATCCTCGACAAGCTCGCCGAGGGCGGTGACGCGGCCAACGTCGGCCACAACAGCCCGGCGCGCGTGACCGTCGATCAGCGCGAGAAGTTTCGGGAGGGCGCCACCAACTGGCTGCTCGTCAAGGCGGGCGTCGCCCATCTCGTCGAGAAGGCAGCGGCCCTGCGCGGCGAAACCGTAAAGATCGATCCAGGCGAGTTCCGCGGCGTGCGCAACGTCGATCTGGCGCGCGAGTCGCTCGCCAACATCGGCATGAACGTCACGTCGCGCGATCCCGACGCGATCGTTCGCGAGGCGATGAGCCCGCGCGCAGCCGTGATCACGCAAACGACCAGCGACTTCCCAGTCCTGTTCGAGAACGCGATCCACCGGACGCTTCAGGCCGCCTATGCCACGACGCCGGATACGTGGTCGCGCTTTGCCGGCACCGGCACCGTGACCGACTTCCGTCTGCACACCCGCTACCTGCGCGGCACTTTCGGTGCGCTGGACCAGGTCAACGAGGCCGGCGAGTTCAAGGACAAGCCGATCCCCGATCTGGCGAAGGAGCTGATTAAGGCGAAGACCGTCGGCAACATGATCAACCTGTCGCGGCAGATGATCGTGAACGACGACATGGACATCTTCTCGGGCCTCGCAGTCGACCTCGGTCGCGCTGCCAAGCTCACCATCGAGATCGACGTCTATGCGCTGCTGAACAGCAACCCGCTGATGAACGACGGCTTCGCGCTTTTCTCGTCGCAGCACGGCAATCTCGCCGCTGCCGGCGCGATCCCGAGTGTCGCATCGTTCGACGCGATCGACGTCGCCATGGCGTCGCAGAAGGATCTCTCGGGCAACGAGTATCTGGAGATCTCGCCGAACACGCTGCTCGTACCGCGCGGCCTGCGCGGTGCGGCAGTGACGATCAACGGCAGCGAGTATGACCCCGATGCCGTGTCGAAGCTGCAGAAGCCCAACATCGTGAAGGGCCTGTTCGCCGACATCGTTGCCAGCAAGCGCCTCGCCGGCACCGCATACTATGCGTTCGCCGATCCGAACGTCGCGCCGGCAATCGAGGTGGTGTTCCTCAACGGCGTCACCGAGCCGTTCACCGACAGCCAGGACGGCTGGCGCGTGGATGGCGTCGAGTGGAAGGTCCGCCACGATTACGGCGTCGGCGCCGTGAACTGGCGCTCCGCGTACAAGCAGCCGGGCGCCTGATCGCCGCCCTTTGACGGATGAGGGGCGCGGCCCGTGCCGCCCCCTCCATTCTGGAGATACCCGATGAAATTCCTGAGCCTCCTGACTTCCGCCTATGTCGGCGGCAGTCTTCGGCACCCCCACGAGGGTGTGCTGCATGTCGACGACAACGAAGCCGACAAGCTCGTCGCCGACGGAGTCGCGACCGACGTGTCCGACGACTTCACCGCCAAGCAGGACAAAGCCGCGCCCGTCGAGACGAACACCGCAACCGGTGGGACGGCGGACGCTTCTGAGCCTGTGAACCCGCATCAGGCCGAGGTCGCCCCGCAGGCGGCTGAGACCGAAGCCAAGCCGACGCGCCGCAAGGCCGCGGCAGACAAGGAGTAAGCCGAGATGGCACGCAACTACGTCCAGCAGGGTCAGACCCTGACCCTCATCGCCCCGCGCACCGTCGCGTCGGGTTCGGGCATCCTCGCCGGTGCGATCTTTGCCGTCGCCCTTGCCGATGCCGCGGCCGGCCAGCCCGTCGAAGCTCGTCGCGTCGAAGTGTTCGACCTCGCGAAGGCGACGGGCGCGTGGACCCAGGGCCAAAAGGTCTATTGGGACAACACCGCGTTCAACGTCACCACCACGGCCACCAACAACACGCTGATCGGCGCCGCGACGCAGGCGCAGGCCAGCGCCGACACCGTCGGCCGAGTGCTGTTGACCGGTCAGGTCGCCTAACACCGGGGCTCCGCTACCTCCCTTTGCCCGGTGCACCTGGGCGGCGTGACCGTGTTGCGCCGCCCCCCTTTGCTGGAGATCAGCGATGAAGAAGATCACACTCTTCGGTCCGACCATCGTCGCCGGAGCGGTGCGGCATCCCTTCGAGGGGCCGCTGACCGTATCGAACAAGGAAGCCAGCCGGCTCGTGCTTGCTGGCGTTCTGGCCGGTGAGCCCGAAGATGCAGACGGCGACCATGATGACGATGCAGAGCCGACCGGCGATGGCCTCGATGCCATGCTCGTCGACGACCTGAAGGCGCTCGCCGCGAAGGAGACCGTCGACCTGACCGGCATCAGCCGCAAGGACGACATCGTCGCCGCGATCCGTGCGCACCGTACCGCGAACCCTGCCTGATATGGTCGACCCGTTCGCCCTTGCTCTCGACGCGCTGTTCTACGCGCCGGGGTCATCGGATGCGGTCTATCAGGCTGCAGGCGGATTACCCGTCCCTGTCCGCGTGATTCGCTCCGCTCCGGACCGTGAGACACGGTTTGGCGGCGGGCGCGTTCTCGACAATGCTGGGACGATCCTCGAGCTTCGCCGCTCCGACGTGCCGAACCCCGCCGATGGCGACACCGTCTTGATCGGAGACGAGAAATTCCGGCTGTTCGGCGACCCGGTGCTAGACCTCGAGCGGATCGGCTGGACCTGCGGCGCGAACCTAGCCTGATATGAAGATCGACGTCGGGCTGCCCGACTTCACCGCCATCATGCGGGACGTCGAAGGGGGCATCGCCAAGGCGGCAACCACGGCGATGAGGGAAACATCGAAGCCCGCGGTGCTCGAGTTGCGTGAACAGGTAACGTCGAACGGCTTGGGCCAGCGACTCGCGAACACCTGGCGCGATCGGGTCTACCCCGAGAAGCGCGAAAGCATGACGCCCTCGGGCTACATCTGGTCGAACGCGCCGGAGATCGTCGACAGCTTCGTACGAGGCGCGACGATCCAGCCCGTCGGAGGCGGCAAATATCTGTGGATCCCGTCGAAGAACGTCCCTCGCGCTCGCGGGCGAAGTCGGGCGACATCGACCAAGCGCATGACGCCCGACGAGGTCCAGGCAGAATTCAACCAGGAGTTCGTCATCCTGAAGGGCCGCTCTGGTCGGCTGCTCGCATTCCTCGCCCGCGATCGCGGCGCGACGAAGAGCGGAGGGCTTCGAAAGGCGCGCAAGGGTCGGATGGCTCGCGGGAATCAGGAGCTCACCCTTATGTTCACGCTCGTTCGTTCGGTTCGGCTTCCGAAGCTGCTGGACCTCAAAAAACCAGCGGATCGCTGGGGCGACGCGTTCGTCTCGGCATTCGAGCGGCGGCTGGCTGACTGATGTCCAAGCGGCTCGATGTCCTGTTGGCGGTGAAACAGCTTGTCGAGGCCGCTCTGCCCGGTGCGCGGGTGCTTGGTCTCGACGGCGCCGAGGCCCCGCCCGCCATCATTCCGGCGGCCGGCATGGTCGTGGTGCGGACGGGCGATCCGGGCGAGGCGGAATACACCTTCAGCCCCCTCACCTACTTCTACGATCACCGGATCCCGATCGAGGTCTCGGCGCTGAAGGGCTCGGAGCTCACCAGCGAGCAGGCCCTCGACGTCATGCTGATCGCGATCGGCCAGGCGGTCGCCGATGATCGCTCGCTGGGCGGCCTGTGTGACTGGCTCGAAACGACGTCGGCCGCGACCGAAGACATCTATCCCGACGGTGGCGGCCAGCCTCCCCGCGGCGCCGACCTCATGATCATCGCGTCCTATTCGACGCCCAACCCCCTCGCCTGAAGGAGAACGACCATGGGTAGAGCCCGCGGCCAGAATGCTGTGATGAACCTCGCCTTCGAGACGGCATACGGCGTCCCACCTGCTGCCAATTACCGGCAGTTGCCGTTCGTGTCGTCGCAGCTGGGCGCCGAGCAGGCGCTGATCGAAAGCGATCTGCTCGGTCGGGGCCGTACCCCGTCAGATCCGACCTATGACGTCGTGACCAATGATGGCGATGTCGTTGTGCCGCTCGACAGCCGCGCCTTCGGCTATTGGCTGCGGCTTCTGCTCGGGCCTGCGGCGTCGACCCCCAACGACGCGTATTTCAGCCACGTGTTCAGTTCGGGCGCCGCCTCGCTCGCGACCGCATCGATCGAGATCGGCCATCCCGATCGGCCCTCGTTCAGCACGAACTATGGCGTCGGCGCCAACACGCTGCAGATCTCGATGCAGCGTAGCGGTCTGTCGTCTGCCACCATCGGCCTGATCGCCAAGGGTGAGACGGTCCCGTCTCTCACCTCCAACGCGGGTACGCCGGAAGTACTGACCGGGATCGACCGCTTTGCGTCCGCGTCCGGATCGATCATGATCGACAACGCCGTCATCGGCGAGGTGACGGCCGCGCAGCTGTCGTTCTCGAATGGCCTCGACAAGGATGAGACGATCCGCGCCGACGGCGAGATCAACGCGATCGACGCGGGTATGCCCACCCTCAGCCTGTCGCTGACGACCAAATTCGCCGACCTCACCCTCTATAACAAGGCGACCGCGCAGACGCCGGTCGCGGTGACGCTGTCGTGGGCGAGCCCCAGAGGCCCGACGCTGGTGATCGTGCTCAGCCGGCTTTTTCTGCCGCGCTCTAAGCGGCCCATCACCGGGCCTGGAGGGATCATGGCCGAATTCCGCGGCATCGGCAGTTCGGCGGCCAACACGCCGGCGCTGGCCGTTTATCTGAAGAACGAAGTGACGAGTTACGCCTGATGCTCATCGCGCAGAAGCCGCAGGTCGAGGCGGCGTGGACGCCGGTCATGGGGGCGAGCGTACTATTCGCCCCCATCACGCGGCCGATGCTGCGCCGCGCGCGCCGCGCCGCGCTGGAGTCGCTCGGCGTCGCTGGGGCAGAGGGTGGCGAGACGGCATCGGTCGCCGAGCAGATGGAAGAACTGGGTGATGCCCTCAGCTACGCGCTGATCGTCGCTGGCGCGCAGGATTGGACTGATGTCGGCCGCGCTCTGCTCGACGATGACGGCGCGGCAATCCTCGATGCTGACGACGAGCCGACCTTCGAGGCATTGCCGTTCACGGCCGAAAACCTCAGCACGGTCCTGGCCGATGCTCTCGCATTCGAGGCGTTCGATGCCGCCTATGTGATCCCCTATGTGCAGCGCGAGCGCGAGCGTGCCGCGCCGGGAAAAGGATCGTCGCCCTCGCAGGATGGCATTTCGACGCAGGCGACGGGGGAGCCGACTATTGCCGGCTCACCTGCTCCGCTGGCGAAGGCGACCGATGCAGCGAATGCCCCTACGTCCTTCACGAGGCGGAAACGGAAGCTGAAGAAGCCGTCTGGGACGTCCTGAGCGGCTGCGACCGCCAGTTGCGTGTCGGCGGAGCAGGCCAGCCCTTCGCGCTCGATTTCGGCGCCGTCATGACGATGGGCCAGGCCCTCGGCGTCGACCTCCAGTTGCTTGCTGACGTGCTTCCATCTGTCGAAGCCGTGATCGTCAATCGCCTCGCCGAGGCCTCCGAAGGGGAATAGCATGGCAAACCCAGCTTCAATTCGCCTCGGCACGACCGGGAAGGCACAGGTCAAAGCCGACCTGACCGAGATCGGTACAACGGGCACGGCGTCTTTCAAGGCGATCGGCGATGCTGGTGACGCGCAAGCGAAGCGCTGGTCGCGGTCCTACGAGAATGCCGGCCGCGACGTCGAAGCAGCGCTGCAGCGGCAGCAGAATGCGGCCGCCAAGATCTCCGCCATCATGCCGCAGACCGCGGTCCAGATGCGCATCGCCGACACCAACAGCACCGGCTTCGGCCAGTATGAGGGCTCCGCGCGCTCTTCAGCCGCAGTGTTTGTGGCGCTTCAAGCCGAGCAGGAGAAGCTCGAGGCGCGCACGCGTTCGCTGGTGTCGGCGATCGATCCCGCATTCGCGGCGCAGCAGCGGTTCAACCGTGAAATCGGCGAAGCGCGCGCGCTGGTCAGCGCGGGCACGCTCTCGCTCGATCAATATGTCGCAAAATTGCGGTTGGAGCAGGAGGCGCTCGACGCCGTCGGGCGGACTGGCAAGCGGACCGGCACCGCCTTCGCCTCGGCCGCACCACAGATCCAAGATCTGTTCACCCAGATCAGCATGGGCGGCAACCCGGTCAACGCGCTTGTCGTGCAGGGCGGGCAGCTGGCCGGCCAGCTACAATATGCGGGTGGTAAGGCAGAGGCGTTCGCCAAGATCCTGATGGGGCCATGGGGGATCGCCGCGCAGGTTGCTCTGCTCGTGTTCTCGCCACTGTTGGGCAAGATGCTCGATTTCAGCGACGCGACGGACGATGCCATCGATAAGCTGAAGAAGGACGCCAAGGAGACCGAAACCACGCGAATTGCGAAGGAGCGATTTGCGAGGTCGGCAGAGGGCGTTGCCGCGTCAATCCGTGATCAGGCCGATGCGCTGGACACTGCGGCCAGGAGCGAGCGGTCCGCGGCCGAGCGGGCCAATATTCTCGCCAAGGAAAATCTCAAGCGCGAGATGTCGATCCGCGCGGTTACCGCAGCAATGCTCGATCAAGCGATCGCCCAAGAAAATGTCGACAAGACGCGAGCGCAAGGCACCGGCCAGCGCGGTGAGCTTGGCACGCTTGCGCTGACCGAATCGTCGGGCCGCGTGGCCGGCCTGCAGGCTCAGCTGAAGACGAACCAAGCAGCGATTGATGCGGCTAGGAAGAACCTGATGGGGACGCGCATCGACCTGTCCACTGAGGCTGCCGCGCGGCGCGCGGATCCGATGGCTCAGATCAAGAAGCAATATGACGACCAGGCCATCGCAGCCCGCAACGCCGCGCGCGCGCGGATCAAGGCCGGTGCGGATGTGGACGGTGCGCTAACGCGTGAACTTTCGACGATCGAGCGCAACCGGGCGGCGGCAGTCAAAGCTGAGCAGGATAAGCAGAAGGCTCGGGGCGAAACGTCGCGCCAATATGGCCGCGAGGTGACGTCGTCGCAGGCCTCCGCGATCGCGCGCGCAGCCGGCCTGCAGGTCAACAGCGCGGACCGGAGCACTGCCCGCCAGCAGCAGCTTTACGATGCCTGGGTCGCGCAGGGAAAGCCGAAGGAGAACCCGGTCGCCAGGCCCGGCACGAGCGCGCATGAACGCGGCAACGCCCTCGACATCCAGTTCGCAGCAGGCGTGACCTCCCAGAAGATCAAGGACGCATTCGCGGCCGAGGGCGTGCGTCTGACCAAGGTCTTTGCCGAAACCGGCCACTGGCATGTCGAATGGGCCCGGACTGCTGCTCAGCGCACCGCGGCGACCGATGCAGCGAAGGAGACACGGGACCTAGCAAAGGCGAACCGTGAGCTCGACAGCGACCTGGCCAGCGTCGTCAAACAGTTCGATCCCGCCCGCGCCGCGGCTGATGAGTATGCGGCGTCGCTCGCCAAGATTGCCGCGCTCCGCGGCGCGGGTAAGCTCACGCAAGGGCAGGCGAGCGAATATACCTATGCCCTGATGCAGGATCAGCAAGCGAAGGCTGACGAACGGCGTGCGGCCAGTTTCAAGACGATGTTCGGCGATATCGAGGACCCGTTCGCAGCAGCCAACGCGTCTCGCAATGATGAGCAGCAAGCGTCGATCGCTCTCTGGGACAACGAAAACAACCGCCGCCAGCAAGTTCAGCAAGAGGGCGTGCGCACGGTCGCCGGCCTCTACCGTAACCTGATGAGCGGAGGCACCCGGTCGATCTTCGACAGCTTCAGGGAGATGGGGATCAACGCGATCGCGGAGCTTGCTGCAAAGTGGACGATCAGCCAAATTGGCAAGCTGAGCGGCGCGGGTGGATTTATCGGCTCGATCGCGTCGCTCGTCAGCGGAAAGCCGAAGGTCGGTGCCAACGCGGCGGGCACCGAATACTGGAGCGGCGGCATGTCGCTCGTAGGCGAGAACGGGCCGGAACTGGTCTCCATGGCGCGCGGCGCGCGCGTGACCCCTGCGGCCGAAACACGGCGCATGCTGGCGAGCAATGGAAACGCCCGCTCAGGTCACACGATCATCATCAACGCCAACGATGCCGTCCTCGCCGAGACCGTCCGCAGCTGGGTTGCCGAGGGTATTGATATTGGCGCAGCCAGGGGCGCCGTGGGCGGCAGTGAGATGGCCGGGCGCAACCTGTCGCTCGCGCAGAGCCGGGCGCTCGCCTGATGCCGGTGCTTCTGCCGACCATTCGGCCACCCAAAACTGCCAACATGCGTCCTCTCGACTTTGGCGCATGGCAGACGCCGACCGGACCCGGCGCAGCGCAGCGCCTCGAGCGCCTTGGCAGCCGCTTCGCCCTCGATATCGTCACCGGCCAGTTGCGCTGGGTTGTGGACCGGCGGCCGTGGATCTCCGCCCTCCTGCGCGGGGTCAGTGACACCGTCGTCTATCCTATTCCTCAGCCCGGCCTGATCATCGGTCTCCCAGGCGACGTCCGCGTCAACGGCGCGGGCCAAGCGGGTCAGACCATCGTACTCGACGGGTTCACGCCCGGCTATATCGCGCAGGAAGGCCAGTTTTTCAGCATCCTCTCCGGCGGGCAGCGGTTCGTCTACGCAGTTACGATTCCGGTCATGGCGGATGGTGCTGGGAACGCAGCCGTCGAGATCTGGCCCCCGCTGCGCCGCAGCCCCTTGAACGATGCGCCGTGCGAATTCGCCATCCCCATGATCGAAGGAGCCCTGTCCGGTAACGAGAAGGGCTGGACCGACGAGCGCGCGCATACCGTGGGGCTTGCCCTGACGATCACGGAAGTCGAATAGCCATGGGCGAATTCACCTCTGCGATGCAGGCCGCGATGGCCGCGCGCGTCGTTCGCATCTTCGGCGCTGTCCAGATCGACTTTCCAGGCACACCCCTTCGACTGATCGACGGCCCGGGCGCGTTCGCCGCGGCGCCTTGGAATGCCTTCGTCGGGCGCGACCCGCTGTTCGGCACGATCGAGTCTATCGATAGCATTTCGGACGGTACCGGTGAGGACGCTCCCCAAATCAGCCTGACGCTGAATCCGTCGCGTGATGCTGCGGTCGCCCAGCTGGCGGCATCGGCAATGCAGGGCTGCCGCGTTCGCTGCTGGCTGGGCGTGGTATCGGCGGCGACCGGAATTGTCGTTCCAGAGCCTCTGCTTCTTTTCAACGGCAAGCTCGATGTCGCCACCATCAATTGGGGCAGTCGCAAGCGCACAGTCGATTACGACATCGTCAGCGAGTTTGATCGGTTCTTTGATCTTGAGGAAGGCATCCGGCTTTCGGACAGCCACCACCAGGACATCTGGCCTGGCGAGATCGGTCTCTCTTTCGTCACCGGCGTTGCCGAGACGATCCCATGGGGGACGAACAACCTTGGTTCGGTGGCGCTGAAATGAGATCGCCTCATGTCATCATTGCACGGGTCGACGCCGCGCAGGCGACGCTCGACCGGTTTAGGGATCAGCCCTTCGAATGGGGCCGATACGATTGCGCCAAGATGGTCGCCTTTCACCTCCGCAAGCTCGGGCACCAGATCGGCATCTCAAAGGCCGGTAGCTATAGCTCAGCGCTGGGCGCAAAGCGGGCGCTCCACCGTCTGGGTTGGCCAAGCCTCAGCCATGCCCTCGATGAGGTGCTGCACCTCGAGCGGATCGCTCCCGCCTTCATCGTCACCGGCGATATTCTGCAAATGCCGGGCGAGGGCCCGCTTGAGACCATGGCGATCGCGCTGGGTAACGGGCGCGCAATATCATACCATGAGGACGAAGTCGGTGCCGTGGTCGTTCAGCCGGTGGTCGCCGATATTATTGCCGCTTGGAGAGTCCAATGATTGCCGGTCAGGAGCGGACCACCCGAGCAGTTTCCCGCTAAGCATCGGTCTTGATTAATCGGCGCAAGCCAGGCGACCTTGCAGGATCGATGTCGAGACCAGCAGCTCGTCGGTGATCTGACATCCAGTGGCCTTCGTCACCGCGCGCCTCATGCGATCGCGGTTCGTCAGCGATTTGATTGCGATCAGGCTTTTCGAGGCGACTTCGACCTCGGATCCCCGAACGCGAACACGATAGGTTGATCCATCGATATGCACCTTCGTGGTGGTGGCGCGCGCCGGCTCGGCGCTGAGGCTGAGCATTGTGGCGATCACGGCAGTCAGCAGCATTTCGAATCACCTCGATATCCGTACAGCGGAGGGCTTGCCACATGGCAAAGGCATTGAGAACGGCGGCCCTTGTCGTCGGCGCAGTCGCCCTCGGCGTTGCAACAGCCGGTTTCGGTACGGCGTTGGTCGCTGGTGCCAGTCTGTCGGCGGCGGCGGCGGCGGCAAGCGCCGCCTCAATCGCAGGCCTTTCCGTAGCCGCCCTCGGTGTTATCGGGACCGGTTTGACCATCGGTGCTGGCCTGCTGACCAAGAAGCCAGAGGGCACAGCTGGCGGGTCTCAGACCGAGTTCAGCGCTGATCCACACGCGGGCGTTCCTTACCTGATGGGTCGGACCGGCACGGCCGGGAACATCGTTTTTCGCCGGGCGAGCGATGGGTGGTCGGCAAACACGCCGAACGATCTGCAGGATCTGATCACCGTCTTTTCCGGTGCCGGTCCGATCGACTCCTTCGAGCGGTTCACCTCGGACAAGGGGGTGATCAACTTCGACGGCGCGGGCAATGCGGTCGGAGAATTTCGCGACAAGATGTTTCAGCGCACCCAGCGCGGCCTATGCCCCGAACCTGCCGCGCTGACTGTGCAGGCAGGATCGTCGGCGCGGCCGAGCGGCTGGTCGACGTCGCACAAGCTCTCCGGGCTTGCCGCAGCCGTCTGGCGGCTTCGGTACGATAGCAAGCAGCGGTTCTTTCAGAACGGCGTGCCGGCACCGATGTGGGTGATCCGTGGCGTTCTGACCTACGATCCGCGGCTCGATTCGACATATCCGGGCGGCAGCGGCCCGCATCGCTATGACAACGAGGCCACATGGACGTGGTCGGAAAATCCGTACCTCCACGCCCTCAGCTGGTGCATCGGCCGTCACCAGAACGGTAAGCGCGTCATGGGCCTCGGCGCCAAGATCGACAGCATCATCATCGCCGACTTCGTCGAGGGCGCGAACATCGCCGATGCGAACGGGTGGAAGCTGGGCGGCGTGGTCTATTCCCGACCGGACACCAAGTGGAACGTCCTGAAGCAGATGCTTCAAGCGGGTGCTGGCGAGCCGCTGAAGACGGGCGCGCGGATCGGCTGTATGGTCAACGCGCCGCGCGTTTCCCTTGCGACCATCACGGAGGCGGACATCATCGGCGAGTCGAAGCTCGCGGCGATGCAGCCAATCCGCAGCAGGGTGAACACCGTCATCCCGCGGTATCGCTCCGAAGCGCACGAATGGGAGATCGTCCCAGCTGCCGCGATCCGCGTCCCCGCGCACATCGACGAAGATGGTGACGAGCGGTCGAAAGAGATCACCTATTCGCTTGTCCAGGATGCGAAACAGGCGGCGACCCTCGCCCGATACGACATCGAGAACACGCGCGAGCTCGGGCCGGGGACCTTCCCTCTCCTGCCCAAGTGGATCAACTACAAGGGCGGCGACTGCGTAACGATACAGCGTGGCGACCTGGCGCCGATCAAGGTGCTGATCCTTCGCCGAACGATCGAGCCGTCCACCCCAAAGGTGACGTTCGAAGTCCGCTCAGAGACTGACGGCAAGCATGCCTTCGCTCTGGGTCAGACTACGACCCCACCCCCCACGGCATCGGTCGGCGCATACGATCCAACCGTCGCCGGTCCGAACGCGGCCGACTGGACTGCAGCTGGTGGCGTCCTGACGTCGAACGGGACCAGCATCCCTGCGATAATCATCACCGGCGTTGTATCGAACGCGAGCGCTGATGCCGTGCTTTTCGACTATCGTCTGGCAGGCAGCGGTAGCGGCCCGGAGGTCGGGTGGAACACTGCCGGCACCGACAGCCCGTCCACAACGCGGAAGGAGATCACCAGCGTCGCCTCGGGCGCGAGCTACGAGGTCAGCGTCCGGTACCGCGTGCGCGGGATCATCGGCGACCGGCTCATCTTGCCTGTGGTTGCTGTGGGCATGCTGGCCGTCGACAGCGCGAGCGCGATACCCCTTAGCGCGGCCAGTGACCTCGAGGTGGTCGCGACGGGCTTGTCGAACGGCGTGACCGTCACCTGGCGCAATCCGCGGTCGCCAGCGTTCGGATATGCAGCGGTCTATCGTCGAAACGTGCCGGGCCTCAGCGGTGCCTCGCAGATCGGCACGAAGATCACGTCAGCGCTGGGGGCCGTAATGCAGGTGAGCGATAGCACTCCCACGCCCGGGCAGTGGTACTATTGGGTGCGGGTGTATGCCGACAACGGCACCGAGGGCCCGATTGCCGGGCCGTATCAGGTGACCGTCTGATGACCCCCGCCAGCGTCGCGGGCGCTCAAATCGGCGCCGATGGCCGGCTGAAGCCATTCGTCATCTCGGATGGCATCAACGGCTGGACGCCGATCCTCGCGGGCGATGCCGATGGCACGCGATCGCTTCTCAAGGTTGTCGATTGGACGGGCGGGAACGGAAGTAAGCCCGCAGCCGGGATGTACATTGGCTCGGCTGGGTACGTCTCCGCAAAGGCGCAAGCGTTCAATTTCAATCTTGCGAAACGCGTCGCTGCTTTCTCCGCGGTCACCAAGGCGGACGGGATCGCGAACGTCGCCTTCATCGGATACGCCGCGGCGCCGACTGCACTCGTGATCGGGGCGATACCGGCCATTCTCAACGGATCGTTGAAGGCTGAGATCGTTGCGGACTCCGTTTCCAAGACCGGGTGCCAGATCAAAGTGACGGCCGCTGCCCTGCTGACCGGCATCGTGACGGCGCTGGCGGGCGCGACCGTCACCGTTCTCACGATCGAAGCCTGACCAAGCCTCACCACACTCCTGCCCACCGCTGACTGCGGAAGGAATCACGCATGACTGCGACAGCCACGAGCAACTATATCGGCGAGGCGATGCGGTCGACGGCCGCGCTCGCGCCGCCCTCGCTTGCGGACAATCCGGGCCTGCTTGCCTGGAACCTATTCGTGATGACCGCGGCGATGTGCCTCGGCCTGATGATGGCGGGAAAGCAGGCGCGCCGGATATGGGCGTGCCGCGCCTTTGATCATCCGACCGACCCGGTGTCGCTCTACCGGATCATCGTCTTCCTCGCCGGTTGCGCAGTCGCGACCCGGGGCGGGGCGGAGGCGATCAGCCTATGGTCGTGGAGCTCGGGCGACGCGGAGACGATCGAGCGGGTCGCGGAACTCAAACGCTGGCTGGATCCGGTTTCCGTCGGCTTCGGCTTCACCTGGATGGCGCTGCATATTCTCGCCGAACCGATGCTTGAGTTCCAGCTGCGCAAGGCCCCCCTGCCCGTCGACATGTGGTCCCGGTGGCCGCAGCTGCGGCGCCCAATCGCGATCCTCGTCGTGAGCCTGTTGATGGCCACCGCTGCCGTCGGGCTGCGGTAATGCGAGAGGGGGCTATCGCTGCGGTGCCGGGCGTATCGGTACCGGTTATCTGGTCATTCCTGGGGTACAGTTTTCCGGCCGGGTCGATGATCGTCGGGCTTCTCGCGTGCCTCATGGTTCGGCTGTTCATCACGCTCGACACCCCCGGCCCGAAGCGCTGGGCGCTCGACGCGATCGTGACGGGAATCGCGATGCTCGTCACCGCGGTCTGGATCGCCGAGCAGCAGGTCAATCTGTTCGCCGCGCTGGGCACCGGGGGGGCACTCGGCGCGATCGGGACCGGCATCATTACCTTCTTCAAGCGGCGCGGACAGAGTGCGATCGACGCCCTCGATGCCGCGTTGCCGGGCAAGCCAGCGATACCCGCTGAGATGACGGCGACCCTGCGCGAGATGGACAAATAGGAATAACGGCCCGTCCCCAGGGTCAACCAAGGACGGGCCGGCCAAGGCACGTTGGGTGTGGCCCCTAGCGAACCGCTAGCGCGCAGTCGTCCAAATAGCTTCGTAGCAAAGCGAATGAGATTACGACGACATCAGGGCCGACGGTAGCTCTACCCGGCATGCTTTGCCGTCTCGCGATGATCTCGGGAGGCGCCCCGCATGTCCGTGTGACTGAAGCAAGCGGGGCGCTGAGATACTCAGTCTGGAGACGAAGACCTCAAAGACGTGAGTAAATTGCTTTGATTAAAAAAAGTGAAATATCCCGCCCGCCCGTATGACACCTCAGATGTCGCGGGC
>Ga0308164_10003185_pt1 | contig 15203 bp, 11 predicted proteins | sample PhyTR2_FD_201031 | JGI IMG/M metagenome (GOLD analysis project Ga0308164, IMG submission 201031) | Phyllosphere microbial communities from UC Gill Tract Community Farm, Albany, California, United States - DLSLT.R2 | ecosystem: Host-associated > Plants > Phyllosphere > Unclassified | place: USA... | reverse complement strand
ATGTTGACCTCGCTCATGTCGTTGACGATCACCGCCACTTTCAAACCCTGGCGATTGCGCAGGATATGGTTGAGCAGGGTGGTCTTGCCTGCGCCGAGGAAGCCGGAAAGGACCGTCACCGGCAGTCGGCCTGCCTGGGCGCCGGCAGTCATGCGTGCACCGCTCGCGGGCTGTCGAGCTTGTCCAGGTAGCTTTCGAACAGGTCGACCACCACCAGGCCATCGTCAGCGGCGTCGCCCCACAGGTCCTCTACCCGGAACTCGACGTGGTAGGTCGGTTGATGCGCCGCACTGCGGTCGCCGTGGCCGATCGCATCAGGGAACGGCCACTGCGCAGTGGTGCGGTGCAGCACCACGCCTTGCTTGCCACGCACATAGGCCGGCATGCGCACATGCCCGGCGACGTATTCATCACGCACGATGACCCGGTCGCCGACTTCGAACGGCGGGCGCCCGGTGATCGCTTCGCGGCCTTGGGCATGGGCTGGGTTGGCCAGCTTGAAGTGCGAGCCGAGGGCCTCATCCAGTTCGGCCTGAGTGATGACGCCGGTCTCGACCAGCAGGGTGGCGGTGGCGATGACATAGCGCTCGTAGTACTCGGTACCGACATGCTGGCGCACATCGATGCGCTCCACGGCATGACGGATTTCGTCGACGCTGAACTTGCCCATGTGGTCGGCGCCAATGAACATCAGGCTGTAGGCCAGGTGCTCCCAGTCCTGCTTGAACACCTGCTTGTAGCTGAGGCTGTTGATGCGGTGGGGCACTTTGCCAAAGCCCTGGAAACCGCCGAGATCGTGAAAGCCATCCATTTTGAACACTCCGCAAGGGTAGGGGGTTGGGCGCGTTGCTCAGCCGACACGCGGCAGGGCGACGCCAATCAGCACGTCCTTGGTCACCAGTTGGCGCAGCTGCTCTTCGCTCATGTGCTCGGAGCCCGCTGGCCGCTGTGGCAGCACCAGGTAACGGCTTTCAGCGCTGGTGTCCCAAACCTTGATCAGCACGTCTTCCGGCAACTCGGTGCCCAGCTCACGCAACACCGTGCGCCCCTCCCGTACCAGCCGCGCGCGGAACTCGAAGCCCTTGTACCACTCGGGCGGCAGGCCCAGCACCGGCCAGTTGGTGCAGGAGCACAGGCTGCAGACGATCACGTTTTTAAGCTGCGGGGTGTCTTCCAGGGCGACGATGTATTCGCCCTGCGGCCCGGTGAAACCGAACTGCGCGCAGGCGGCAGTGCCGTCCTTGAGCAGCAGCTCACGGAACGCCGGATCGACCCAGGCCTTGGCGACGATGCGCGCGCCGTTGTCCGGGCTCCAGCCGTGTTCCATCAGCTGGGTGAGCTGCTCGATGTAGCCTTCGGGGATGAGATCTTTGTTCTTCAGCACTGCGTACAGTGCCCGCGCCCGCTCACCCGGGGTTGAGGTTGCCGTCATGGGATTACTCCTCTCGTTGAACACGGTTGTTGAGGTTGCTGCTGTTGTAGTTGTCGAGTTGCTTGCGCTACAGCGTGCGCCAGTCCACCGCGCCTTCGAACGCCGCCGCCGCCTGGTAAATAGTGCCCTCGGCGTAATGCTTGCCAACCAACATCAGCCCAACGGGCAAGCCGTCGACCAAACCGCAGGGGATGGACATGGCCGGGTGGCCAGTGATGTCCTGGGCGGCGGTGTTGCCGAGCATTTCCAGCGCCCGCGAGACGTTCTCGGTGATCGAGCAATCCGCCTCTGGCAGCGGCTGGGCGATGATCGGCACGGTCGGCATCACCAGCAGGTCGTATTGCTCCAGCGCCTTGTCGTAACCGGCACGGGCGAAGCGGGCGATGTTCTGCGCCTTGGCGTAGTAACGGCCGTGGTAGTGGTCGAGGCCAAACTGGCCGACCAGCATGCACAGCTTGAGCGACGGCGAGAGGGCGTTGGCCTGGGTGCGCCAGCCGACCTGTTTGTCGAGCAGGCCGACGTCGTACAGCCCCTTCCAGTTAAACCCCGCACCGTTGCCGTGCATCATCTGCATGGTCAGGCCTTCGCAGCCAATCGGGCCCCACAATGTGCCGGCCAGGGTGTGCTCGGGCACCGAGACTTCCTCGACCAGCGCACCCAACGCTTCGAACTGGGTGATGGCGCTGCGCACCGATTTGGCAACCCGCGGGTCGAGGTTGGCCAGCTCGAAGCCTTGTTTGAGGATGCCGATGCGCAGGCCGCGCACGCCACGATCTAGGTAGTGGCTGTAAGCGTCGACTTCAGGCGCGCCCTGGCGGGGATCGAGCCCATCGGCGCCGGCCATCACTTCCAGCATCAGCGCGTTGTCGCGCACGTTGTTGGTCATCGGGCCGACATGGTCGAAGGTCGCCTCGACCGCCATCACCCCGGTATACGGCACCAGACCGAAAGTCGGCTTCAGGCCATAAATGCCGCACCACGCCGCAGGAATACGCGCCGAACCGCCTTGATCGCCGCCCACCGCCAGGTCGACTTCGCCGGCCGCCACCAGCGCCGCACTGCCCGACGACGAGCCACCGCTACTGAAGCCCGGGCGCAGTGGGTTGTGCACCGGCGCCGGGTCCGAAGTGTGGCTGGCGCCGGACAGGCAGTAGTGCTCGCAGGTGGCCTTGCCGAGGATGGTCACCCCGGCGTCGAGCAAGCGGGTGACCACGGTGGCATCGAACGACGGTACATGGCCGGCCAGCGGCGCGGCGCCGTTCATCATCGGCACGCCGGCCAGGGAGATGTTGTCCTTCAGGGCCACGGTTTTACCGAGCAGTTTGCCGGAGCTGGCGCCCATCACCTCGGTGCGGTAGTACCAGGCGTTCAGCGGGTTTTCGCGGCTGGACGGGCGATAACCGGCGGTGCGCTCGTAGCGCACCAGCGGGGTGAAGTCGGGCAGCTCGTCGACCAGGTCGTAGGCGTCCAGGCTGGGCTGCATGAGCGCCAGGTATTCGCTGGCCTGCTCTGGTGTCAGCTGCAGATGCAGGCGCGCGGCGAGGGCCTGCAGTTGTTCGAGCGTCGGGCGGGTGATGGCCATGGTGTGTCCTGTTTCCGATGCCAGGCCTCAGGGCCCGGCAAATGGCTGTGCGAGAGGCCCGCCGCGGCTGGGCCTGCTACTAAGCTAGCGCCAGCGCGCGGCCGGCACTTGGTTGAGCAGGACAGTCGCTTGGTTGAGAAGGACTGCCTGCCTGGCGGCTCAAAACACCCGCGCGTACCTGAGGTTCAGGCGGAAGTTTTCCTTGGGGCCGTTTTCCACCGCGAGGTCACGCCCCAGCTGCATCTGCAACTGGTCCTGAGCGGTAAAGAACTTGGCGGCGGTGACGCGGAAGTTGGTGGTTTCGCCGCGGTCATCCTGGGCAGTGCCGTCTACCCGGTTTTCCCCACCCCAGCTGTGGCCCACACCTACTGCCAGTGACGTGCCCGGGTCGATGATGTAACGCCCCATCAGTTGCGCGGCGTAAGACACGTCCTGCTCACGACGCACCGAGTTGGCGGTGAAGTCGTCGTTGTCGCCGTACAAGATCGCATCACCGACCAGGTCGACCGCCCACTTCTCGCCGAAGTGCTTGATGTAGGCTGCCTGAAGGTCGGCCTTCCAACGGTTCTCGCCCAGGTTGAGCGCGTCGTCGCGGTCGTAATTACCGGTGGGCGCGGTGAGATATACGGTGGCCGCGAGGATGTCGTTGGCATCGTTCAAACGGTACTTGAGCGGCGCCGTCACGGTAACGTCGCCGACACCGCGGGTGCTGCCCAAGGCCGACGCATCCCCACCGCTGGAAACATGCCCGAACGGCAGCAGGATTTGCGGCTCGATGCTTAGTTGGTCGGTCAGTCGATACGCATGCACCAAGCGCAAGATGCCGATATCGGAGGTCAGGTTGAAGTCCGAGCTGGCCTTGTGGCCCTGGGCGTAGGCGCTGTTGGTGGTGGAGTGCTGGTAGTAAACCAGACCTACAGTTGCACCCACCGGCAGCGCTTCATAATCCCCCGGAGTAACTTCTAGCGCTTGTGCAGACAGGCACGGCACGGCCGCCGCGAGCATCAGGTAACGGAGCTGTTTCATGGACTAAGTCCTTGTTGTGCGCCCAAATTCGGGCAAAAAGAGCCCCGCTGCCGTAACAACGACAGGTGCAAGGCTAAACGTGGAGTTCGTTGTTAGTTGGTGTTTACTTGCGCGTCACGCAACATGCCCGTGTGCGGGTGGCAGTTGATGTATTCGAACACCTGGCTGCTCGCGTCCGACACCGACACCTCGTGGTACAGGCGCAACTTCTGCAGCCCCGCCGCCACCCGGAAGAAGGTCACGAAGATGCGCAAATGAGTCGGGTGTGATTCCGCCCAGCGCTCGAGTTTTTCCACCGAGCGCCAGTGGCCGATGTTGTAACTCATGTCGAGGAAGTTGCCGTTCGCATCGATATTGCGCACGAAGCGATTGCTGTAACAGCCCAACGGCTGGCCGTTATCGCGCAAGAAGTCCATGCCGTCCTGCAAGGTCGGCAAGATCTCATCCAGGTACAACGAACGCTCCGCCGCCTCCGCCGCGGCCCAGTCCTGGCCCGAGCGAATCAACGCGATGTTGTCATGGCCGACCACCACCACCCGACCGCCCTTGGCCGGGTCGCCAGACACCACCCGCAGCTCGCCGTTAGGGTTCATCCAATCGGTTTGCGACACCGGAAAACGGTCGCGCATCGATCCCCAGTAACCGTGCTCTTCGATCTCGCCACTGGTGTTGTCCATCACCGCGCCAACGCCCGGCAAGTCGCTCTGAAACGCATACAACGTCTCGAACTGCTCCGCCCGCGGCGCAGAGATCTCGCGGTAATAACCCAGGCCATCATTCAAACGCTGCGGCGAACTCCACCAGCCCTCCACCTCGGCCGAACGCACCCAGCGGCAGTAAGCGCCGGCGTCCTTCCAGTAGCCGACGATCATCAGGTTGTCGTAGCCGCTGCTGTCGGTGTGGTGGGTCAAGTCGTGGGTCAGCGGGCCGTCGGCCAGGCTGAAGCTGGCAACGATGTCACGCATCGCCTGCAAGGCCTGCTCACGCTGGCCGTCACCTTTGTATTGCACGCCCAGGTAAGCCATCACCACCTGAGTCAGCTGCTCATCAGCGCGGCCAACCCACATCGGGAAGGGCGGCTGGTAATCATCAGGCACCCGGCGCGTCAACGTGCGCGGGCACTTGAGGTGTTTGTCGATTGCAGACTCCATCACAGGCTCCTCATTATTTTAATTTCAGGCACACGCTCAGTATTCAGGGTCATTGCTTCCAAACGCTCCGTACTCCTCCGAACAGCAGCCCCGTTGGACGCGGTAGCCCTGTTGGACGCGGTCCGTGTAGGAGCGGCCTTGTGTCGCGAAAGGGCTGCAAAGCAGCCCCCAACGCACTCAAGCCAGACCCGATTTTTCGCTTTCAAAGCGATGGCATTAAGCAAGCCCCTCCCCAACCAAGCCCGCACCGCACACCCCCCCCACTCAAGCACCCAAGACAAAAACTCCTCAGGCGCCAGATCACGCCTATGCAGCCACCTCAACTCATCTGCCACCTGCTGTTGTTGTTCGAATCGCATGGGCTCACCTCATCGGCACGGCTTGCTGATTTGCCGTAAGGTCAAAGTTAGGCAGGACTGACCAGCCCCGCTTTGTTCGCAAGGACAACCGTTTGGTTGGAAAAGACAGCACCAAAACACCCACTTGAGCACGAACCAAGAGGGGGCGGCGCACCAGGCAAAACCGGACTTTTGCCCTAAAACGGGGAGGGAAGTTGACGCTGTTTACAGCCACACGTTTGCGCAATCCCGCAGTAGACACTCGCGCGCCACCACAACCCGCTGGCGTGTTTATTGCCTGTACCACCCACGGTAACAGTGCCCCGTTTTCTCCCGTTGTTGCATCAAGGTGAGCGCCATCATGGCTGAGACCAACCAGTATTCCACCCTTGCCGTTTCACCCGCTCGCCGCTTTGATTACTGGCGAGAAGTGGTCTGCCATCATTGCCTGTCGGCAGACAGCAAACCCTCGTCGCAGAGCGATTTCGAAGGTGCGCTGCAGGTCAACGGAATTGGCCCCTTGGACATCACCACGCTGTCGTCGCCGCTGCACCACTGGGTACGCTCCGAGCAGCATTTGCGCAGCGACCCCGCCGAAGACATCTGGCTCGGATTCACCCTCGACGGCCACGGCGAAATCGAACAACACACCCGCAAAGCCAGCCTCAGCGCCGGTAGTTTGTTTCTTTACGACGCAACCCAACCCTTCCGCTTCAGCCTCGGTGGTACCGAAAACCACCTGATCCGCATCCCCCGCCCACTGCTCGCCCAACGCCTGCCGCGCATCGGCGACTTCACCGCACTGGTGCTCGACGAAACCCGCCCCGGCGTGATCCCCCTGCGGCAGATGATCGGCCAGGCGGCCAGCTCAGTCGCGCTGCTGCAGGACGAAGGCATCTCCCGACGCTACTCCAACACCATCATTGATTTGCTGTTGCTAAGCCTGGAGCTGCAGGACCTGAAGACCACCCATCAAGAGCTGGATTTGTATGGGCGGATCATGAATTACATACAGCGGCATTTGACTGAGCCGGAGTTGTCGATCGAGACGATTGCGGTGGCGCATCATGTGTCCACGCGGACGGTGACTAGGGCGTTTGCTCGGCATCAGAAGTCGCCGGTGGCGGAGATTTGGAAGGAACGGCTGAATGCTAGCCGGGCGGCGATTGAGTGTGGGCAGGTTAGGAGTGTTTCGCAGGCGGCGTTGGAGTTTGGGTTTTCGGATTTTTCGCATTTTAGTCATGCGTTTCGGAAGGCGTTTGGGGTGGCGCCGCATACTTTGTTGCAGAAGGGTGGGGGGTGATTTTCGGCTGATGTTTGCAATTGCGTCAAAGCAGCCACACCGCGATTTAATTCAGGGGATGGCTTGTATCTTTAATTGAAGCTCTTCCTTAGATCTCTTCTGTAGCAGCAGTCATTTTTTTGATACAGCCTTTAAAGGGGCTTTAGGCGCTGTAGCGTTTTCGCTAAACTGTATTGGGGCAAGAATTTATTGAAAGTACGCTGCTGTCTCCAGATCAGTGCAGTAGATCTAACAGAGCGGTGCCAGAGAATCTGATACGTCAAAGTCTCGAGCGGGGGAGATGATTCATTTCCCCCGCTTTAAGTTATGCGGTTAGTGCTAATTAGCAGGTAGAGCGAAATCAGCTAAGCCAAGGCACCAATCGGTCCCATGCCAAACCTAATAAGCGGCGGGATCTCTCGTCAATGAGATGTATAGTCCATTCATCTTCATAACTACCCAGGGCAGATAAATGAGGCATGTGAGAAGATATCTGTGCGAGTTCTTGGGTCGACTGCCCGAGCTTTATACCGTTATCTGTAGCTTTCTTTAGTATTTCTTCAGCTTCTTCATGTGACGGTGCTCCAAGAGCTTTATAAAGCACTCGCTTTTCAACCCAGCCCCTATTGCTCAGCGAGCTGTTAGCCTCATTCTGGACGAGGACAAGGTTTCCAAGGCGATTGACGCTTTCTTTGTTCAAGTAGATGTCATCAGCCCATCCGCCAGACGGAGTCTGTGGTGCGATGTGCTCCAGTGCTAAATGGCGATTGTCTGAGAAACCCTCGTAAGTGAGGCAGGTGGACGCGTAAGGTTTACCTGAAATTATTAGGCCGTTCGCCGCAGGGTCGGCAACGGAATCGTGATATGCCGCTAATAGTATAAAGCGCGCGGTAGGTCGGCTGTTGCTGTAAGACGGCATCTGAGACGCGTCACTAATAAATTGGGCCCGACTAGAGACGTTTCCATGACCTGGCCCTAGTAGTCGAGCTAGAAGTTCTGCTTTTAGTTTCACTACACTTACTTCAGGTTCTTTTTGCTCTGTCGTGCCTGCACGATTCTTTCTTGCCAGCGGAGCAAGATCGGTAAGGTTATTGACCCCAGCTAATACCTCTCTGTATTCTTGATCTATGTTGGCAGTGCCTCGGTGGGATGCTCTCCATAGTGCCGAAAACGCAGCCATGGCCTTAATTGCTTGCTCGAACTCTAAAATCTTCGCGGGCCTTTCAGTTTCAGATGCCGCAAGCGCTGCAGAGTAAAACCTTACTAGAGGCGCAATCGCCACGGTGTGCTTAAGCTCCCTGAAATAGCTAAGGCAGAGTTTTACACTGTCCGTAGTCGCGTCGACCGGTAGGCCATAGAGTGAAGGCGTACGATCATTGAAATCCCAGGAATGTTGGATAAACGTTGAGACGTCACGAAGGTGGGTCACAAAAGAAATACGTCCAAGCTTGTCTGCTTCATGTCTTTCGAACTCTTCTTTCAAATATCGACGTTGATCTGCCAATCGTTTCGATAATTTCTTTCCTGTTTCGGCGGCGGCGAAATAGATCAAAAGGTCTGAGGTTGCAGACTGAAGCTGATCACCCACTCTAAAACCTGAGAGATAGTCAGAAACGACGTTCAGACATTTTCTGGAATCCGAATGCTCATATTGAGCAAGTGACTCAGCGCTAACTACGCGAGGTTTAAATGTCTCATATGCTGTGAGCGGTTCGCCTGTGGTGTTGAGTGATTCAAACACTGTGAATGCGTAGTCTTCATTTTTTCCGCGTACTACGGTTACCGCAACACGGTTGAGAAGATACCCAGCAAGCAAGATCAGATGTAACAGTCCTGAATATTCTTTTGATAGATCTTGCGACTTTAATTCATCAGTCACTTCTTGAGGGAATTCATGATTGAGTAATGCTTGCTGGAGCTTCTTTGCGCTGATTACATCTTGAGTACTTGGCAGCTCCTCAATTTCATCCTTAGGCGGCTGACCTGATGCGATGGGTTTGAATATTTTAGACAGCTGGGTAAAACGGTCTACGAGGGCCTCTTCGCCCTCGATGCGGTTCGGACGCTTTTGAGGTTTGAATTCGGTGACCTTTTCCAGCTCTATGGTTTCGATGTACTTAGAAATCAAGTGAGCGATCGGAGATTCATATTTCGCGTGCTGTGCTGTACGAGACCACTGATCATCGAATGATCTAATCATTCTGGGGTATAAAGGGGAGTCACCATAAGCTTGTTTTTCATAAAAAGTAGCTGCTAGCTCCTCAACGACCCTTCGGGCTTGTCCATCAATCCAGTGAAGTGCCGGTGGCCATTCCTCAATTTTTTTTGTTTTACGAAGCTTGGTATGTGCGAGCCGAATATTATTATGAAGAGCCAGGCATACCAAAAGCAACGTAGTGAGACGTTGCTGGCCGTCGATTACTGTCAGGAGTTTAGCTGGTACGTCTTGCCTGACAATTGGTTGAACGGTGGTGTAGTTAATGTCGTGGATTGTGATGACAGTACCGAGAAACGTAAAGCTCTCTTCGCTTTCAAGCAGCATTGAGTATCCATGAAGTGTATCTTCTACAAGCTTGCTGACCTTGTCTTTATCCCAGCCGTAAGGGCGCTGATAAGGTGGTACATAGAGACCCAGCCCTCTCTCACTCAGCAGCTCTCTTACCGTCTTTGAGTTCGCTTCAAAAATATCCTTGGCTTCCATTGGCATTACTTTGCTCCATTCATAGTTATTTGTGACAAACCAAACAAGCTCCCCCGCCCTCATCCTCTAGATAAAGGTCGTCTATATCATCGGGTTCTAGTTCCAGAACTCTTAGAGGATTCGGTTTTCTGCGTGCAAGCTCTCTCGCCTTTCTGGCCGCAAATTCTTTTTTTATTTGCTCAATTCGTTCTGGCTGCTCCAACTGCGAAAGTGACTCACCTTGGCTCCATGTAAATGGTGAGCCATGCTCTAGCGCTGATTTCTCGTACGCTTTGGCCTCTTCAAACTCAGTTGGATGGACCTCTTTCAGTCTAGCCCACTCAATTTTTTGTTGGAAAAAGCAGAAAGTGCATCCGCTCCTAGATCGCCAATCATAATACTTTGGGAGACCAAGGCCAGAAGCCTCTAATATATCGATGATCCCGGGCTTATCTATACCGTTCTCACGAAATGGAAGTTTTACTACTAAATTATCCTGTCTAGCAATCATACCATCGCGATGTTCTTCATCAGCACGGATTGCTACATAGCTAAAGACTTTGTCTCCAGCTTGTAACCAAGGATTGATCCACTGTTTAAACGGTTCCAGTTTGAGTTTCCGAGTACACCAGCGAGTACTTGCAGACGGCAAAAAACTATTATATTGACGCAGCCAGAAATCGAAATCCCTATGAGGGTTTAGTCGCTCAATAGGCTTGCCGAGGAACCCCTCGAGTCTGCCGAGAAACTCATATACTTCTGGCAGCTCTTTACCTGTGTCGGTGAAAAAATATTTAATGTCGAGTTGAGGGTAGTGGAGACTCATATACACAGCTAATGCCGCGCTATCTTTGCCGCCAGATAACCCAAGAACATGATGCTCAGTCATTGAACTCCCCTTTAAGCTTTATTGACAGTAGCCTCGCACCAGCCTCGGCCAGCGCAGCTAAAGCCAAGTCCTTATCGTGGTCACCCATAGCAACAAAAATCTGGTTAGCAATAGATTCGACTTTATGAATGTCATCTTCAGATATGTCAATTGAGCCTGTTATGTCTCGACCTTGGTCTGCTCCGAATACGACTCCCAAAATCCTGCGATTAGCAGGTCGACCGTGTAAAGGAGCCATTGCCTCTTCTTTGCGAAAATCTAGAGACCACGAACCAATTTGAGATAAAGCTAAGTCTATGTCGCGGTCAACCCACTGAGCAGGGGGCTTATTAGTCGCAAGGCTCACAATTTTTTCTATGCTGTCGGTACTGCCATCGAAAGTCTCGAGCCGCGTCGCGAATGCGTCCAATAAAAAATCGCCTGTTATACCTTTAATGCCAGCTGCGCGTTTATTGAGATACTGAATGCTCTTGCTTTGGTGGTCTAACGCCAGAAGTAAATTCTCCCTGACATGCTCTAACATCTTCGGGTAAGCTAGTTTCAGTTCGGCTGTAATTATCTGCAACTTTGAGATGAGCTCGTCAGCATTATCTGTTTCAAGAAGCGTGGGCAGGTCGGCAAATAACACCTTGTGAGGATCGCTTGCTTTCAGTAGCATGCTTCTAACTTGCTGTGCAAGGCTAGAGATACTCAGAGTCCGTCTAGTCCAGCCTGGGAGCTGAGTGACCATGCTCACAAGGGCTCGCGCCGCATCAAGCGGCTTCGTTTCGCCCAAGTCTTTACCGGCGAAGCTGCTGTCAGCTGTCTCTGTAATGGCGGATAAGAGCTTTTCTTTCTCCCGTGAAAGTTCCACGAATTTAAATTTCACCCGTGACGGGTCTTGGATCCATTCATCAATCGTAGCTTCAGATATGTCTGGAGTGAAGACTCCGTCAATATACATGGCAATAGAGGAGCGATTTGCCATTATGTAGGCGAGAGCCAAGACTGGCATTATTCCTGCTCTGAGTCCAAATGGTGCCTTGGCCCAAACCCTATACACATCGGAAAGAGTAACCGCTTGCTTGGAATCAATAAGTAATCTATCAGTCTCCCACCACAAAGGTGCAATTGAGTCACCTTTAGGGGTCTGGCTCGGCTTGCCAAAACCCCAGCATTTATCACGCTCAGCGTGGATTCCACATGCGTGGAGAACGGTGAAATATAGGCCAGCGTCCGCCGGGTGAGTCAAATAGCCTAGTTTGGGCTCGCTAGTGTGTCGAATCATTCGATAGAGCAAGTCTTTACGAGCTTTCATTGAGTTGCTTGATAACTGCTCCCTGTTAATTAGCTCACTCAGGATCTTAGGGGACTTATGATAGATTTCTTGTGCAATACTGGACGCGAGGGATGATAGCGACTTGTGTCGCTCTTTATGCTGGAGCTCTCCAGAAAAATACCACCTTGAAAGATCGTAGGCATCACTGAGCTCTTCCTCCAATGAGGACTTTACGCTTGCGATTCTACCAGTCAGCTCGCGTTTGGCGACCGCATCACCTTCAAGTTCTGGATAGGTATTAAATACGCGCTCTGAGGCTGCCAGCTCTAAGCTTAGCTCGGCGATTTTCTCAGAATTAGCAGGCACACCAAATAGGGCGGCTTGCTCGCAGTAAGTAGCACTGGCTTGCCTGGCGGCGCTGTCGGAACTCTTGCTATTTTGCCCTAACTCGGGAATGCAGAGAAAAAAAGCTCCTACGCTGCCGCGCTCGTTATGAAAAGATTTCATAAACTCACTAGCCTCAGATAGTCGTAGGATATGGCGCGAGAACCATCGCATGCTTCCGGTTTCTTGATACAGACGTTTCGCGAGTACAGGCTGAAGGTCAGTCAGTGCGGAAATTTGATCTAAAGCGTACGTGCCTATCTCAAACCTAGCTTTGCTAACCGCAGCCTCTATATCAAAGTCGCTACCAGCATAGATACCATATGCGCTCAGATGCTTGCGCTCAACTAGAATTCTCCAGAGCACCAAATCACTTATTGCGCTCTGAATGTCTGCCTTAGTTGTGTCTGGAGCTGCTAGAGCGATGATTTTGTCTTCCGGAGCTATTCCGCTTCCAGCTCGGAACATATCTATTAGAGCTACCGCTTTGGTCAGTTCAACATGTAACCGTTCACCCTTTGCTTCCGCACGCTCTACCGCATCGCATGCAGTCGCCCAGCGGTGGCTATCACTGGATGCGATGATTGCGGGCTCTAAGTTTGCTTTAAGGTAGTCCCAATACCGAGCTGGTCCATAACTGCAATTTGGCCCGATCTGCGTGCCTTCTAGGTACTCTAGAAAGCCAAGAGGCTCTCGCGAGGCTAAGAAGCCGAACGTGCTGCGCTCATTTTGCCCGAATTTGCGCCGCGAGATCGGGCCCAGAAGTGCCGCCGTGATTGGGTGCAATGGCCAGCATCTAGCTAAGCTGAGGCCTATCCCTTCTGGCGTCGCAGGGCGGCGTGCCTTGATGGCCTGACCTACAGCTTCGGCACGTTTTAAAATTTCTTGCTGTAAGGCAGGGCTGACATCGCTTTGTATGGCGCTGCCAATCAATTCGATAGTCTCATCTGCAGCAGATGCTAATGGTATATCTATAAAGCGTCCTTGAATCTTCGCCCAGTCATCCTGGGACTGCCGACCGAGTCGGGACGAATATGCTTCAAAGGATTGATGCAAAATGCCGACTATTACTAACTTCCCGTTACACCTACTGGCGGCTTCTGCGAGCTCTTGAAGGATATAAATATCTTCATTATCTAGCGCTGCGGATTCAAGGAATTTTCCTAGCTCATCTATGACTAAGAGTACACCGTTTGGGTTGGCTTCAGCCGTGGCTACGATATCAGCGACTATATTGAGACTCTTCCTCCTCGAAGTTGTCTGTCCTTTAGCCTGCGCGAGCGCACTAGCTAGTTCAGCAGCAATACTGGCTCTTTTTCCTACTACAGGTATAACGACCCACCCGTCATTGCCTGACTTAAACGCGGTGCGAATATTATTTTGATCATCAAGGTTAAGGATTTTTTCAGCGTTGCTCCTTAGCGCCTTGTTGCTACCTACAAGGGTGCAAAGCAATAAAGCGAGCGAAGACTTTCCTCCGCCATATGGACCAGTCCAAGTGAATGCGCGTTGCCTAGTCTCTAATATTTGTGATGCCATATTTTCGAGTAGTGTCAATGCGGCACTTTGGCAAATATATCCAGTAAGTGCGTCTTCACGACCATAGTCTGTATCGAGGCGAACAGAGCGCAAAAACTGTCTTGAGATGCTGACAACATCTGCCAGCATTTTTTTTTGTGGCGATGGGATTAATTCAGTTTTAGACATACGCAGCCTTCAAGAATGTTCTTTTTGCTGTTTCGATATCGCTTAGCGCAGAACCCCTGCGAGTGACTTGACGAATGCCTGCCTGCTCTGTCCAGAGCAATTGACCTCTGCTCAATTGCTCTAGAGCCATAAGCCGATCAGCGACAGCATGTTCGTCTAGCTTAAAGACTCTTCCAGGCGAACCGTAATCATGGGCGACTCTATCGAATGCCATGACTGACCCTGTGCGCTCTATCTTCTGCCAGTAGTCCAGTAATGCATATGCAAAAATTCCGTCTGGTAATGATCTTTTGGCGCCGCGTCTAAACTCAAAGCTATCTTTTGTATTTTGTTGTAGTAATCCAAGTTCGCCTAGCAGAGGCTCGCTCATCTCTTCTGGAGAATCGCCGCCTAGCTTAGGTACGTAACTTCGAATGCAGCACTCTACATCCCTTTTTATTGTTGCAGCTGAGATGCGTATTCCATTATCCGCAGCCATCTCGGAGAGAGCATTGGCGAGCTCTTCACGTTTGAAAACTTGGTGCACTACATGATTAAATAAATAATACCAAGTTGTTGTTTTGTTGGGGTCGCTTGCTAAGATCCAGTGCATAAGCCACGTGGTGGCGGGCTGTTCTGAGAAAGGATCTAATCCACTATCACTGTCAAATATTAGATCTGCTAACGGCGTGGTAACGTATCCACCATCTGCTTCGTCGATGATTTTGCATGCTGATGCCCAAAAACGCATGGAAGTGACCATGTTTTTCCCCACTCCGAATCGAGCGATTGCGGCATCTTCGGAGAAAATAGTCTTCGGAGCTTTAATGCCCAGGAATTGGTAATGAGCTACCGCGTCGAAGGCTTTGCGCAGCCATAGCTGACGCAGGGGGAACGTTTCATGGCCGGAAAATTGGGGGCGTTGGTCAGGAGTGAGTATGATCATAGCTACCGATATTATCCCGGACTGGAGAGAGTCGCCAGTCTGCAAAGGCCTCATGATACTGGATGCATGACCAGATTTCGATCCGTTTTCGTAACGAAAAAAAATACTGACGGATTATTTTTTCGCGAATCTGATGCGGTTTGTTCGCTGTAATTAATCGATCCAAGCGGATGTGGGATTTCACGCTCGGTTCAGTTGGGTACGGAGAGGGATCCCTCGCAGTTGGTTGGTGAGTAGTCGGTAGCTATGTGCACGGCGGAGAATAGGCGCCTGTGCTTGCTGCTTAGGCGGACGTGCTAGCAAAGCTTGGAAATGGCTTTGGGGACAGAATGAGGTGTCAGTCGGGGCGCTCGTTCAACTCCCTACGCGTTTACTCAAAGGACAAGCGAGCGCGGTGGGCTGATCATAATGGCGTCCACAAAAAAAGACGCCCTAAGGCGTCTTCTTCGTAGGAATTTTGGTGGAGCCGGGGGGATTTGAACCCCCGTCCGCCAGTACTCCGCTGTCGGTACTACATGCGTAGCCATCTCAACTAAGTTAATCCGCAGC
>Ga0308164_10003184_pt1 | contig 15203 bp, 15 predicted proteins | sample PhyTR2_FD_201031 | JGI IMG/M metagenome (GOLD analysis project Ga0308164, IMG submission 201031) | Phyllosphere microbial communities from UC Gill Tract Community Farm, Albany, California, United States - DLSLT.R2 | ecosystem: Host-associated > Plants > Phyllosphere > Unclassified | place: USA... | reverse complement strand
TCGATCGCCGGCATTGGCAATGCCACCCACCATCAGGCCGACTCCACCCGCGACGCTTCACGCCTGCTGGCCGAGCTCGAGGCAGTGGCGCGCGAGCGCTAGGCCATGCCGGCCACTTGCAGCGCGCAGCTGACGCTGGCGCGCATCAGGATCGGCGAGGTCGGGATCGGCGTACGGATCGAGGCCGTGCTCCAGGCGCTGCCATTGCCAGAGAATTTCAGTCGCTTGCCCCTGCGCACACACGCCCTGCTCGGCATGGTCGACCACGATGGCATGGCCGTGCCGGTGGTCGACCTGGCGCGCTGGCTCGACGTCGGTGCGGCGCCGGCGGGCGCCGTCCCGCAACTGCTGTTGCTGCGCGACGGGGACCGCACGGTCGGCCTACGCGTCGATGCGCTCGAGGAGCTGGTCGAGGTCGAGGCAGCGGCGCTGCAGCGCCTGCATCACGGCGACGATCCGGACGACGTGTTCCACAGCGCCGTGCCGGTCGGGAACGGCGTGCTTCTGAGCCTGCTGGAAGTGACCCGGCTGACCGATCTGGCGCTGTGCTGGAGCACGGACCCGGCGGCCACCACCGCCGCTGGGTCCGCTGCCCCGCCCGCGGCCGACACGCTGCAACGCACCTGCTACGCGCTGCTCGACACCGGCCACGGCCTGATCGGCGTGCCGCCGGCTGCGCTGGCCGAAGTGCTGGCCTTGCCGGCGCTGACGCATATCGGCAGCAGCGCCTGGTGCCGCTGGCACGACAGCCAGCTGGCGCTGATTGCCAGCGCAGCGCTGTTCCAAGCGCCTGGCGTCGACACGCGCGTTGCTGCTGCGCCCCTGCTCGCCGTGCTGCAGCAGGCAGACCTGACGCTTGGCGTGCCGGTGCAGGCCGTGCTGCGGCTCGAGGAATTCGGGCCCGGCGTGCCCAGCACGGACGGGGTTGGCGAGAACGTGATCGATGCCAGCGGCGACACCGTGCTGCTGGTCGACGTCGCGCGCCTGCTGGCGCGGCATCCCGAGGCGGCGCTGGCGCGCGGCGACAGCGTGACGTCCACCGCCAGCACCATCACCAGCACCAGCGCCGGCACCAGCAATGCCGAAGCCTATGTCGTGTTCGATGCCGCCGGCCTGCAGGCGCTGCCGCTCGCGGCGATCGAACAGATCGTGCCGCTCGACGCACCGCTCGGCACGACGATGGCCTGGCATGGCGCGGCCATCCCGCTGATCGACCTGCGCGGGGATGCGCCAGGCAAGGATGGCGGGGATGGCACGGTACTGGTGGCGCAGGGCACGCAGGGGCTGGCCGGTCACGTCGTACGCCGCGTGCAGTCGCTGATTCCGGCCGGGGCCGGCCGCATGTTCAACATGGGCGCTGACGGCACCGAGTTCATCATGACCGACGACGGCGGACAGAAAGCCACTTACCGGATTGCGTCGCTGGGCTCTGCAACGGGCATGCCGCAAGGGGGGACCTGAACCCGCCCATCTGCCAATCAGGCACGGTGGTCCCGATGCAGCGGGCATGGCGGAACTGGCGGCTGAGCGATTCCGATGCAGGCCGGGTGGTTTTTTGCTAGGATGCGACAGTTTTCCCTAAAGCACGACCCACTTGCGCGCCTCCCCCTGAACCTGCATGGCCACAGACAAAGAACTTAACGACTTTCTGCAGAATGTCGAACGGCGCGCGTTCAAGCAGGCAGTCTATGCGGTTCGCAAGGACGAATCGGCGCTGGACATCGTGCAGGACGCGATGATCAAGCTCGCCGAAAAATACGGCGACAAGCCGGCAGCCGAGCTGCCGATGCTGTTCCAGCGCATCCTGCAGACGACGATCCTCGATTACTTCCGCCGCGAGAAAGTGCGCAATACCTGGGTCAGCCTGTTCTCGGGCTTCGGGCGCGGCGACGGAAACGACGATGATGACTTTGATATACTCGCCTCACTCGAGGCCGAGCAGGGTTCGGCGGCCGCAGAGTCGAGCGCGGACCAGGTCGAGCGTACCCAGACCTTGCGCTTGATCGATGACGAAGTACAAAAACTCCCGACGCGTCAACGGGAAGCCTTCCTCATGCGTTACTGGCAAGATATGGACGTCGCCGAAACGGCGGCAGCAATGGGATGTTCCGAGGGCAGCGTCAAAACGCATTGCTCGCGCGCCACCCACGCCCTCGCGGCAGCGCTCCAGGCCAAGGGAATCACACTATGAACATCGACGACATCAATCTGGCGTACAAGATACGCCACGCGCTGGACGAACAGCTCGACCACCTGCCGGCTTCGACGGTTGACAGGCTGGCCGCCGCACGCGCTGCGGCCATGGCGCGCAAGAAGCCCGACGCCAGAGCCGGCTTCGGCTGGCGCGGGTTGGGCGCATTTCTTGCCGGGCCGGCCGTGTCGCGCCTGGCCATCGCCGTGCCGCTCCTGGCGCTGGTCATTGGCATGGGTGGCTTCTACGAGCATGAACAACAGCAGCAACTGGCCGCACTGGCCGACATCGACGCCGCTGTGCTGGCCGACGAATTGCCGCTGACGGCCTATCTCGACCCGGGTTTCAACGCCTATCTGGAGTCGCAGCAGCGCCAGCAATGACCAAGAAGAACGTCTCAACATCGCGCTTCCCCGTGCTGAAGACCGTCATCGGTGTGGTAGCCGCTGCTGCGCTGGCCTGGGTGATCGTCGATCGCTTTGAGACACCGTCCATCCTGCCTGCAGCCACCGAGACGATCGCGAGCGTGCGCCCGCTGCGAAAGGCCCCTGACAAGCCGCTGTGGCGCGACCTGAGCAGCGCCCAACAGGTGGCGCTTGCACCGCTCGCCCCCGAATGGGACCGCATGGAAGGCGCGCGCAAGCGTCGCTGGATCGAGGTGTCGGCCCGCTTTGCGTCGATGGCTCCGGCCGAGCAGCAACGCGTTCAGGAACGCATGCGCCAGTGGATGAAACTCACGCCCCAGCAGCGTGACCTTGCGCGCGAGAACTTCAGCAAGACCAACAAGCTGGCCCAGGGCGACAAGGCCGCCAACTGGGAAAACTACAAGCAGTTGTCGGCCGAGGAAAAGCGCAAGCTGGCCAGCAAGCCTTCCACGCTGCAAAAGAGCGTGCCGATCGCGTTGCCGGACTCGCCGCAACTGGTCGTGCCGATGCCGTGTGCGGCAAACACGACGCGCCGTGGCGCCGAGTGCGTGCTGATCGGCACGCCCGATGCGGCGCCGCCGTCGGCGATCGCCGTCGTACCGGCGCCCATTGCGCCCACACCGAGCACCGTGCCGCCGCCCGCGCCTGCCCCGGCAGCGCCCGTGAATGGCGGCGCTGTCGCCACATCAGGCGTCCAGCCCGGTACCGCGCAGGCCGCCAATGCCAGCAACTGAGCCGCCGGTCGTGCTGCCCGAGGCTGCGCTGGCGGCCTCCGGCACGCCCACGATCAAGCGGCGCCTGGCGGTGATGGTGTATGAATTTTTCCTGCTATTCGCGGTCGAGATGCTGGCCGTCCTGCTGTATCTGCTCGTTACCGGCAACCGCCAGGATCCCCTCTTCCAGCACGGCCTGAAGGTCTACCTGTTCGTGATCACGGGCCTGTACTTCACCTGGTGCTGGCGCGACAGCGGGCATACGCTGGCGATGAAGACCTGGCGCATCAAGCTCGTCAAGCCCGGCCACGCCCGCCTGCCCTGGCGCGTCGCCATCGTGCGCTACCTGGCAGCCTGGGGCTGGTTCGCGCCCGCGCTGATCGTCTGCGCGGCCTTCGGGCTGCATGCAAAAACCGACATTGCGATCGCGCTTGCACTCGGCGTTGCTGCCTGGGCGGCAACGGCCTGGCTCGACCGCGACCGGCAGTTCCTGCATGACCGCCTGGCCGGTACGCGCCAGATCAGCCTGCCCAAACCGGTACGGCGCGACGGCAAGCAGTGAAGCCGACCTGCCAGCGCCGTCCGGCATCATGCACCTGGCATGACCAGCGTGGCATCCACGCACCAACGCAATGATCGTCGCAACAAGGTGGCCAGGCTGTGACATCATGCGGGTCGCGAAATACCAATCAGCGCGAGTTTGCTTTGTCTTCCACCGCGCACCCCACGTTCTTAGAATCAGAATCAGCCAGCATGCCCGACACCCGTTTCCAGGCCCTGTTCGAACAGGCGCCAATCAGCATCCAGATCCTCGCGCCATCGGGGCGCACCACGCGTGTCAACAAGGCCTGGGAAAACCTGTGGCAGATCCACGAAGGCACGCCGCTGATGGCGTATGTGCTGGGCGAGTACAACGTGCTGCACGACCCGCAACTGGCCGACAACGGCATCGCCGCGCTGCTGGCGCGGGCGCTGCAGGGAGAGCGGGTTGAATTGCCGGCGGCGCTGTACGACGTCAGCGCGCTCGATGGTCACGGTCCGAAGCGCTGGGTTACCGCGAAGGCGCGGCCGATCAAGGACAAGGACGGCAATACGCTCGAAGTAATGCTCATGCACGAGGACATCACCGAGCGCATGGCGGCCGACGGTGCGCTGCGCCTGCGCGAGCAGCGCTTCCGCTCGCTCGTGATGGCCACGTCGCAGATCGTCTGGTCGAATACTCCGGATGGCCGGGTGCTGGAAGACTCGCCGTCCTGGCGCGCCTATACCGGCCAGACCTACGACGAGTGGAAGGATTTCGGCTGGGTCGATGCCTTGCACCCCGACGACCGCGCACCGGCCCAGTCTCTGTGGCTGGCCTGCGTTGCCGCGCGCTCGGTGTTCGAGACGAAGTACCGGCTGCGCAGTGCCGACGGCAGTTACCGCTGGACCGCGGTCAAGGGCATCCCGATCCTGGCCGACGACGGCACGATCCGCGAGTGGATCGGCGCCAACAGCGACATCCACGACATGATCTCGGCCGAGCTCGAACTGGCCCAGCGGCTCGACCGCGAAAAACGCAACAGCGCCCTGCTAGCCAAGGTCGCGCAGGCAGCCCGCACGCTGCACACGGTGCTGGCGGCCGAAGACATCGCGCAGGCGCTGGTGACGGCCGTGCGCGACATCCTGCAGACCCACCAGGCGGTCGTCTCGCTGACCGAAGCGGGCGGCTGGACCCAGGCAATCAACGCCGTCTCGCTATCGGACAAGTACGCCGCTTACCGTGGCTACGATGCCAAAACAGATGGCTCCGGAATCTACGCGCAGGTGTGCCGCGACAACCGCGTGATGCGCCTCACGCAAGTGCAGCTCGAGGCGCATCCGGCCTGGCGCGGCTTTGGCGAGCATGCCGGTGCGCATCCGGTGCTGCGCGGCTGGCTGGCCGTGCCGCTGATCGACCGCATGGGCAAGAACATCGGCCTGATCCAGGCATCCGACCGGTTCGAGGGCGACTTCACCGACGAGGACGAAGCCATTCTCGTGCAACTGGCGTCGATCGCCGCGACCGGTTTCGAGAACGCGCGGCTGTACGGTTCGCTGCAGGATCAGGACCGCCGCAAGGACGAGTTCCTGGCCATGCTGGCGCACGAACTGCGCAACCCGCTCGCGCCCATCGCCGCAGCGGCAGAGATGCTCAAGTTCGGCACCGCCAACGAAGAGCGGGTACGGCGCTCGAGCGAAGTGATCAGCCGCCAGGTGCGTCACATGACGTCGCTGGTTGACGATTTGCTCGACGTGTCGCGCGTGACCCGGGGCCTCATCAAGCTGGACCGGGCGCTGCTCGACCCGATGCAGCTCGTGGCCAATGCCGTCGAGCAGTCGCAGCCGTTGATCACGGCGCGCGGCCATACGCTGAGCGTGACGGGCGACGCCGCCGGCGCCCACATTGCCGGCGACGCGCACCGCCTGGTCCAGGTGCTGGCCAACCTGCTCAACAACGCAGCGAAGTACACGTCCCATGGCGGACGCATCGAGGTAACGGTGACGCGCGAACCGGAGACAGTGGCGATTACCGTGCGCGACAACGGCGTTGGCATCGATGCGTCGCTGTTGCCGCGCATGTTCGACCTGTTCACGCAGGCCGAACGCTCGCCGGACCGGGCCCAGGGCGGCCTGGGTATCGGGCTGGCGCTGGTCAGGAGCATCATCGACCTGCATGGCGGCGACGTCATCGCCGCCAGTGACGGTATCGGCCGCGGCAGCACGTTCACGGTCCGGCTCGCGATTGCCGACACGGTCACCGGCGCCGTCGATGCGACGGACGCGCTGCGCTTGCAACAGCGTTAACTTGTCACGCGGAATTCGAAATACGTCGTCGCGGAAATACCCCAATAATTGAACGGTCTACGAACTCGTCAATTATTGAATAAGGGTACGCCATGCACCAATCACATCTTCGCGTCGTCATCATGGGCGGCTCCAGCGGCATCGGCGCCGCCACTGCCATCGCCTTCGCCCGCCAGGGCGCCCACCTCGTGCTCGGCGCCCGTGGCAAGGAAGGCCTCGACGACGTCGCCCGGCGCTGCCGCCAGGCCGGTGGCCATGCCGACGTGCTGGTCGTCGACGCTACCGATGCCGACGCCGTGGCCGCGTTTGCGCAGGATGCACGCGACCTTCTCGGCCAGATCGACCTCTGGTTCAGCAATGTGGGCAGTGGTGTCGTCGGCAAGTTCGCCGATGTGCCGATCGCGCACCACCGCCAGGTGATCGAGACCAACCTGATCACGCACATGAACGACGCGCACGCCGTGATCCCGATTTTCCTGGAACAGGATTACGGCATCTGGGTCAACATGATTTCGTCGGGCGGCTTCGTCGCCACCCCGTACGCAGCGGCCTACGGCGCCAGCAAGTTCGGGCTGCGCGGCTTCAGCGAGGCGCTGCGCGCCGAACTGGGCAAGAAGCGCGACATCCACGTGTGCGACATTTACCCGTCCTTCGTCGATACGCCGGGCTTCAAGCACGCCGCCAACTACACGGGCGCCAAGCTGTCGTATCCACCGGGCGTGCTGGCCCCCGAAAAAGTGGCCAACGCCGTCGTCGCTCTGGTGCGCAAGCCGCGCGCCGTCACGCTGCTGGGCGCGCCCGACGTGACCAAAAAGCTCACGCAACTGGCACCCGACCTGCTGGCATCCGGCATGAACCGCTTCATGGAAACCTGGGCCAAACGTGCTGACCCCACCGAAGACACGGTGGGCGCGCTATACGAGCCGCAGCAAGGCGCCAGCGGCGTGCACAGCGGCATGGTGAAGCGCCATGCCCCTGCCCGGCCACGGCGCGACATTCAGCCAGCTGCGCCCTCGAATGACCGCACGCTTGCCGTGGGCGCCGCGTTGATCGCGGCCGCCATCGGTGTCAGCCTGCTGGGCAAACGCTCTGACAATTAATACGTCAGATTGACCTGCATGACGGCAGTCGTTCCGCTGACCTCGTTACCGACGATCAGCAACGGCTTGCCGTTGGGCGACTTGTGCGCCGGGATGAACGTCAAACCTTCCGGTCCCAGGTCGCCCTTGTCGCCATCACGCGTGTTCAGGTAGGTCACGAACGATGCCGACGCCGGTTTCGTGATGTCGTAGACCATCACGCCGCCGATGCGCTCCAGGCCGACGAACGCATACTGCTTGTCGCCGAACTTGCCGACCACGACGCCTTCCGGCTCCGGGCCTTTCGAGCCACTGCGGTCTTCGAGATTGTTGTTGTCGTTGCTGGCGTTGAAGCGCGCATTCGTTAGCGTGCTGGTGCGGCGCTCGAACTCGTCGCCCGAATCGTAGACGCGCTTGATGTCGGTGTCCCAGATCGAGAATGAACGGCCGCCAAACGTGTACAGCTCGGTGCATTGGCCGGCCGCGTTCTTGCCGGTCATGCCACCGCCGTTGGGCGTTGTCGTCACGCGCAGCCGGCCCAGGTTCGAGTCGAAGGTCGCGTTGCCCGCATTTGGGAACACGCTCGGATCCAGCCCTGCCGTGCAATGGGCGCGGATGCGCGTCTCTTCATTGAAGCCCGGCCAGTCGGCGCGGGCGTCGCCTTCGTTTGCAGTCAGCAGGTAATGCTTGCCGTCGACCGTGTAGCCGGCAATCGCGTCCGGCAGGTACATGCCCTTCACGGGCTGCGGGCCGATCTTCGTGGCCGGCGTGCCGCTGTTGGTATTCGTGCCGCCATCTTCGTCCGATGCGTCCATACCGAAGCCAGCAACGTTGTGGTCCTTGAAGCCGAGCGGCTTGATCGACGTGACCTTCGCGCTCGCCACATCGACGATGGCAATGGCATTGTTCTCCTGCAGCGTGACCCAGGCCGTCTTGCCGTCTTCGCTGACGGTGATGTATTCCGGCTCGAAGTCTTGCGCCGCGCTGGCATTGGGGCCAAAGATGCGGATGCCCTGTGCGCGCAGCGCCGTTTCCTGGCCATTGAAGCTGCGAAAGTCAGCGGTGGCGACGCTCGGTGCACCGCCGCGATTGACGGTGATGATGCTGACCGCGCCTTCCGGGTCGCTGGTCCCGGCAACGCCGTAGCCGCTTGGCTCGCCTTCATTCGCGACCAGCACCTTGCTGCCGTCCGGCGTGAACACCAGCATGTCGGGCAGCGCGCCGACCTTCACGCTGTTGATCAGCTTGAGGTCGGCCGCGTTGTAGAACGCTACGGTGCCGGGGTCGGTCTTGACCGCCGCTTCGATGGCCAGCGCCACCAGGCCGTCATGCACGGCGACGCTGTTGACGGCCTTGCCGAGGCCCGCCACGCTGATCGTGCCCAGCAGCTTGGGCGCATTCGGCGCGCTCAGGTCCAGCACGTCGACGGTGCCATTCGCGCCGTTGACGACGAACAGGCGCTTGCTGGCTGCATCGTAGGCGGTGATTTCGGCCGCGCCGACGGCGCCGCCGTTGTAGCTGCCGATTTTTTCCAGCGTCAGCGTGGTGGGCGTCGGTTCGTCGTCATGGTCGCCGCCGCAGGCAGCGAGCGTGCAGGCCAGCGCAATCGTGGCAATCATCGGAAGGTAGCGGGTGGTAGCAGGGGCAGCAGGGGCAGCAGGGGCAGCAGGGGCGCGGTGCAGCATGATGGTCGGTTTTCCAGGGATGAAAAACCGCCAGCATAGGACGCGTCGATGACACCAGCATGACATGTCATCAACACGTTCCCTGTCACCGGATCAGAACTGGTCGGTGTCGCGCAGGAAGCGCCAGCCGCCGGCCGGCATCGGGCCCATCGAGATGCGGCCGATGCGCAGGCGGCGCAATGCGGTCACGCGCAGGCCGACGTCGCCGCACAGGCGCTCGATCTGGCCGCGCTGGATGTTCTTGCCGGCGATGCGCAGGCGCTGCTCGCTTTGCCAGCTGGCCTTGAACATGCGGCCGAGTTTGGCCATGCCATTGTCGGCGATCTGGCCGTCGACCTCGACGACGTATTCGGACTCGTTGCGCGATGCATCGTCGACCAGCTTGCGGATGACGCGAAAGTCCTGGCTGAACACGATCAGGCCCGAGGCCATGGTCTCCAGCGGCGTGGCCGCCGTGGTCTTGAACAGGTGCCGGCGCAGGAACGGCTTGCCGCGCCCGTGTTCCAGCACCTGGGTGTCAGCATTGATCGTCGCGAGCGCCGCCTCGATTTCGATGCCGGCTGGCTTGTGCATCAGGATGGTCACCGGATCCGGTTCGACCGGCGTCGCGCCCGGCAGCAGCTCGACCTTTTGTTCCGGCGTGACGCGGGTGGCAGGATCTTCGGCCACGGTGCCATCGACGCTGACCCAGCCGCCGGCGATATAACGCTCGGCATCGGCGCGCGAGCACCCTGCCACGTCGGCCACGCGCTTGGCCAGGCGGATTGCTTCTTCAGTTGTCATGCACGCCAATCAGTAAAAAATGTGGTGAAGACGTCGACCGTGCGCTGGACATCGCGCGCGGAGACATCGAGGTGCGTCACGAGACGCATTCTGGGGCCGACCGTGGCGCGGATCTGCGCCCGTTCGAGCGCCGCGCGCAGCGGCGCGCAGGCGCCAGCCGGCACGTCGATCCAGAAGATATTCGTTTGCGGAGTGCTGACGGTGAGCGCCGGGATCAAGGCCAGGCCACGCGCCAGTTCGGCGGCGTTGTCATGGTCCTGCGCCAGCAGCGCGACATTGTGTTCGAGCGCGTAATGCGCGGCGGCGGCGATCACGCCGGCCTGGCGCATGCCGCCGCCCAGCATCTTGCGCCAGCGCTTGCCCTGCTCGATGAAGGCCTTGGGGCCCAGCAGCACCGAGCCGACCGGCGCGCCCAGGCCCTTGGACAGGCAGACCGACACAGTGTCGAAGCCCTTGACGGCGTCCGCCAGGCTGATGCCCTGCTTGACGGCGGCATTGCAGATGCGCGCGCCGTCCAGGTGCGTGGCCAGGCCCTTCTCGTGCGCCAGCGTCGTGGCCGCAGCCACGTACTCCTGGCTCAGCACACGGCCGCCGATCGTGTTTTCCAGCGCCAGCAGACGCGTACGCGCGAAGTGCATGTCGTCGGGCTTGATGTAAGCCTCGATGTCGGCAAGCAGGATCGAGCCGTCGGGCTGGTTGGCGATCGGCTGCGGCTGGATACTGCCCAGCACTGCAGCGCCGCCGCCTTCGTACTTGTAGGTGTGCGCTTCCTGGCCAACCAGGTATTCGTCGCCGCGACCGCAGTGCGTCATCAGGGCGATCAAATTCGTCTGCGTGCCACTCGGCGCGAACATGCCGGCCTCGTAACCGAACAGCTCCGCCGCGTAATCCTGCAGGCGGTTGACGGTGGGGTCGTCGCCATACACATCGTCGCCGACGTGGGCAGCCACCATCGTGGCGCGTATTGCGGCGCCCGGCTGCGTCACCGTATCGCTGCGCAGGTCGATCCAGCCTTGCGTGTTGTCGCTCATGCTTGTTGTCACTCCGTGGTGGCGGCTTGTGGGGCGTAGAAACGTTCGGTCATCTCTGCCAGGCCCAGTTCGCCCAGCACCTCGTGCAGGCGTTCGGTCGGGCGGCGGCGCGGCAGGTTCTTGTAGGTGGCGATGATCAGCTCGTTCTTCATCGAGTGCTCCCAGCCCACCAGTTCGGTCACGGTGACCTGATAGCCATGCGCCTCGAGCTGCAGGCAGCGCAGCACATTGGTGATCTGGCTGCCGAATTCGCGCGTGTGGATCGGGTGGCGCCAGATTTCGGTCAGCGCGCTGCGTTTCACGTCCTTGCCCTTGTTCTTGCGCAGGACAGTGGCGACTTCGGCCTGGCAGCACGGCACCAGCACCATGTGCTTCGCGTTCTTCTTCAGTGCAAAGTCGATGGCGTCATCGGTGGCGGTATTGCAGGCGTGCAGCGCGGTGACGATGTCGATCGATTCAGGGAGCGCGCTCGACGTGGTCGATTCGGCCACCGACAGCGGCAGGAACGACATGCCCTTGAAACCCAGGCGCGCGGCCAGCTCGGTCGATTTGGTGACCAGCTCTTCGCGCGTCTCGATGCCGTAGATGTGCGAGCCTTCGCCTTGGGCTTTCACGAACAGGTCGTACAGGATGAAGCCGAGGTAGGACTTGCCGGCGCCATGGTCGACCAGCGATACGCTCCCCTTCGCCCCCTGCACATCGCGCAACAATGGCTCGATGAAGTTGTACAGGTGGTAGACCTGCTTGAGCTTGCGGCGGCTGTCCTGGTTCAACTTGCCGTCGCGGGTCAGGATGTGCAGCTCCTTGAGCAGCTCGATCGACTGGCCCGGGCGAACCTCGGGTGGCAGCTCCGGCGCAGCCGGGGCTTTCTTGACGTTCTCGACACGCTTCATGAAGATCAGTGGTTCTTTTCGGCGGCGTGGTTGATCGTGTACTTCGGGATCTCGACGACGAGGTCTTCGTCGGCGACGATCGCCTGGCACGACAGGCGCGAATTGGGCTCCAGGCCCCAGGCCTTGTCGAGCATGTCTTCTTCCTGCTCTTGCTGTTCGTTCAGCGAATTGAAACCTTCGCGCACGATCACGTGGCAGGTGGTGCAGGCGCAGACGCGGTCGCAGGCGTGTTCGATGTCGATGTCGTTTTCGAGCAGGACGTCGCAGACCGATTTGCCGCTTGGCGCGTCAAGCACGGCGCCTTCTGGGCACAGCACGGGATGGGGAAGGATGACGATTTGTGGCACTTGGGTTACCTCGGTTGATTGTTGTAGTGGTGCGGATCAGATTTCGTCCAGCGACTTGCCCGACAATGCCTTGCGCACGCTCTTGTCCATGCGGCGCGCCGCGAATTCTTCGGTGCCGTGCGCCAGCGCCTGGACTGCATCGTGCACCACGTTCTGGCGCAGGCCCGGTTCGAGCGTCGTGTCGTTCGACATCGCCACCGCGTCGCGCACCATTTGCAATTGCGCGGCAATCGTGGCCTGCTCGTCGGGCGAGAGCAGATCGGTATCGCTGTCGAGCGCCGACTGCGTCGCCAGCAGGATGCGCTCGGCCTCGACCTGCTCTTCGCGCAGCGCGCGCATCTGCATGTCGCTCGAGGCCGACGTGTACGAATCCTGCAGCATGCGCGCCACCTGGTCATCCGCCAGGCCGTATGACGGCTTGACCGTGATCGATGCCTCGACGCCCGAGCGCATTTCGCGCGCGGCTACCGCCAGCAAGCCATCGGCGTCGACCTGATAGGTCACGCGGATGCGCGCCGCGCCGGCCGCCATCGGCGGGATGCCGCGCAGCTCGAAGCGCGCCAGCGAACGGCAGTCCGACACCAGCTCGCGCTCGCCCTGCACCACGTGCACTGCCAGCGCCGTCTGGCCATCCTTGAAGGTCGTGAATTCCTGCGCGCGCGCGACCGGAATCGTCGAGTTGCGCGGAATGATTTTTTCGACCAGGCCACCCATCGTCTCGATGCCCAGCGACAGCGGCGTCACGTCCAGCAGCAGCCAGTCTTCGCCGTCGGCGCGGTTGCCGGCCAGCAGATTGGCCTGGATCGCCGCGCCCAGCGCCACGACGCGGTCCGGGTCGATGTTGGCGTGCGGGATGGTCTGGAAGAATTCCGACACCGCCCGGCGCACATGCGGCATGCGCGTCGCGCCGCCGACCATCACCACGCCGTCGACGTCTTCGACGCTTGTGTCGGCATCGCGCATCGCCTTGCGGATCGCATTCATCGTCTTGCCGACCAGGTGCTTCGTGATCTCGACAAACTCGGTGGCCGTGATCGTGACCTGCACCAGCTCGCCCGATTTCAGGATCGCCTCGATCGTCGTTTCTTCGTTCGTCGACAACAGTTCCTTGGCCTGGCGGGCCTTGACCATCAACGTTGCGGTATCCTGGTCCGACAGCGGCGCCAGGCGCGCTTTTTCCATGATCCAGCAGAACAGGCGATGGTCGAAATCGTCGCCGCCCAGGGCCGAGTCGCCACCGGTCGACAGCACTTCGAACACGCCTTTCGAGAGCTTGAGGATCGAGATGTCGAACGTGCCGCCACCCAGGTCATAGACGGCGTACACGCCTTCCTTGCCCTGGTCGAGGCCATACGCGATGGCGGCGGCGGTCGGCTCGGACAGCAGGCGCAGGACGTTCAGGCCGGCCAGCTGGGCCGCATCCTTGGTTGCCTGGCGCTGTGCATCGTCGAAGTACGCCGGCACCGTGATCACGGCGCCAACGAGGTCGTCGCCGAGCGAATCTTCGGCGCGCTGGCGCAGCGTGGCCAGGATCTGGGCCGAGATTTCGACGGGGCTTTTCACGCCGGCGACGGTGTTCAGCTGAACCATGCCCTCGCCATCGACGAAGTCGTAGGGCAGGTTTTCTGCGTGCGTGATGTCTTTGAGGCCACGGCCCATGAAGCGCTTGACCGAGACGATCGTGTTCTTCGGGTCGGTGGTCTGGTGCGCGCGCGCCTTGTGGCCGATGTGGGCATGGCCGTTGTCCAGGTAGCGCACGATCGACGGCAGCAGCGAGCGGCCCTCCTCGTCGCTGAGCACTTCAGGGCTGCCGCTGCGAACGGTGGCGACGAGCGAATTGGTGGTGCCCAGGTCGATGCCCACGGCCAGGCGGTGCTGGTGCGGGGCGGTGGACATGCCGGGTTCGGCGATTTGGAGGAGTGCCATAGTCGTGATACCAGTGTTATTTTTGCGTGCCGGGACGGTGCGGACGCTATTTTACGCGTACGACCGGCATAGCGGGGCGTGGACGACACCGCCGTCCACGATGGAGAGCAGGAAGGTTATGCCTCGATCGCTTCGAAGGCGTACTGCACTTCGTCGCCGAACTTGTCGAGGAACATCAGCGAGCGCACGCCCTGCGCGGCAGCGGCGTAGTCGCCCGCATCGAGCTGCTGGCCAACGGTGACCAGCATCTGCTTGCGTTCGGCCCGCACCTGCGCATCGAGGGCGTCGAGCGCGGCAGCATCCTTGCCAGCACGCGCATCGCCAAGTTCTTCGCGCCATTCCATCTGCTGCATCAGGAACGCGGTGGGCATCGCGGTATTCGATTCGGTCTGCAGGTCGACGCCGTTCAGCTCGCACAGATACTGCGCGCGCTTTTGCGGGTTGCGCAGGGTCTGGTAGGCGTCGTTGGCGCGCGTGGCCCATTGCATCGCGACGCGTTTTTCGCCGTCGCTGCTGCCGACAAAGCGGTCAGGATGGACACGGCCCTGGATCTCGCGGTAGGCGGCATCCAGGGCGCTCTGGTCGACCTCGAAGCGGGCCGGCAGTTGAAACAGTTCGAAGTGATTCTGCATGCGCGATCAGATGCGGAAGCTCTCGCCGCAGCCGCAATTGTCCTTGACGTTCGGATTATTGAAGCGGAAGCCCTCGTTGAGGCCTTCGCGGGCGAAATCGAGCTCGGTACCGTCGATGTACGGCAGGCTTTTCGGGTCAACGAATACCTGCACGCCATGCGATTCGAAGACACTGTCTTCGTTGGCGCTTTCATCGACGTACTCGAGCTTGTAGGCCAGGCCGGAGCAGCCGGTGGTGCGCACACCGAAACGCAAGCCAATGCCCTTGCCCCGGCGTTCGAGGTAACGGTTGACGTGCTTTGCAGCTTTTTCGGTCAGGGTGATTGCCATGTTGTGCTTCTCCAGCTCTGTTCTATTACAGGAATTACGCTGCTGCGACTGCTTTGTCGGCGTGCTTCGCCTTGTAGTCGGCCACAGCGGCCTTGATCGCGTCTTCTGCCAGGATCGAGCAGTGGATCTTGACTGGCGGCAGTGCCAGCTCTTCAGCGATCTGCGTGTTCTTGATGGCCAGTGCTTCGTCCAGGCTCTTGCCCTTGACCCACTCGGTGATCAGCGAGCTCGATGCGATGGCCGAACCGCAGCCATACGTCTTGAACTTTGCGTCTTCGATCAGGCCCTGGTCGTTGACCTTGATCTGCAGCTTCATGACGTCGCCGCAGGCCGGCGCGCCGA
>Ga0308164_10003183_pt1 | contig 15210 bp, 15 predicted proteins | sample PhyTR2_FD_201031 | JGI IMG/M metagenome (GOLD analysis project Ga0308164, IMG submission 201031) | Phyllosphere microbial communities from UC Gill Tract Community Farm, Albany, California, United States - DLSLT.R2 | ecosystem: Host-associated > Plants > Phyllosphere > Unclassified | place: USA... | reverse complement strand
CGACGACGCCCACATGCGCGAGAAGCGGGTGGCGCGGCTGACCGGCGGCGAGGCGATTTCCTCGGCCCCGGTGGCGCGCACCGTGCGCAGCGTGTCGCGCCTGCGGCTGCTGGCCGAGGACGGCGACCGGGTCACGGTGCGCTGCGCCCAGGACCTGCGCGAGTTCCGCAAGGACCGCTTCCGCCAGCACACCGCCAACGTCACCTACGAGCTGGTGAAGAAGGGCGACAGCTTCCTGATCGAGCGCAAGGTGATCCAGCTCATCAACTCCACCGACACGCTGACCGCCGTCGGCTACATCCTCTGAGGAGCGCCCGACCATGAGCACCGACACCCTGCAAGTCGTCGTCCGTCGCCGTGAAATCCAGGGCGGCGCCGTCGTCGTGCTCGACCTGCACAGCGCGGATGGCAGCGCGCTCCCCGCCTTCGAGGCTGGGGCGCATATCGACCTGCACCTGGCCGACGACCTGGTGCGCCAGTATTCTCTGTGCGGCGATCCGGCCGACAGCACGCGCTACCGCCTCGGCGTGCTGCGCGACCCCGCCTCGCGGGGCGGTTCCCTGGCGGTGTTCGACCGATTGCAGGAGGGCGCGACCCTCACCATCGGCGCGCCGCGCAACCACTTTCCGCTGGCCGCAGAGGCGCAGCACAGCATCCTGATCGGCGGCGGCATCGGCATCACGCCGATGATCGCCATGGCCCACGCGCTGACCGCCGCCGGCAAGTCGTTCGAGCTGCATTACTGCGCCCGATCGGCGGCCGGCAGCGCCTTCGTCGCCGAGCTGTCCGCCGCGCCGTTCGCCGACAAAGTGACGCTGCATTTCGACGATGCCGGCGAGGCCTCGAAACTTCAACTGGCCACCATCCTGGCCGCTGCCGGCACCGCGGGCACCCACCTCTACACCTGCGGCCCCTCGGGCTTCATGGACTGGGTGATCGCCACCGGCGAGAAGGCCGGCCTGCCCTCTGACAGCATCCACCGCGAGTACTTCAACGCCGACATCGACACCAGCGGCGCCGGCTTCGAAGTGGAGGCCCGGGCCAGCGGCAAGACGGTGCGGGTGGCCGAAGGCCAGTCGATCGTCGCGGCGCTGAAAGGCATCGGCATCAAGGTCGAGGTTTCCTGCGAGGAAGGCGTCTGCGGCACCTGCGTATGCACCGTCCTGGAGGGTGAATGCGACCACCGCGACGTGTACCTCACCGACGAGGAAAAAGCCGACAACGACCAGATCATGACCTGCTGCTCGCGGGCGAAATCCGCCCGGCTGGTGCTGGACATCTGACCTGCATTTGGGCGATGCCAGGTCCCCTGCGCGCAATGTCCGGGCATGCCGAGCAATACCCGATCAGCGAAAACCCCCTGGAGCTGGCACGCCTGTTGCATTACTTTGAATGCATTAGGCGGATGTCCCGAACAGGGCGTGCGAATGCCTCCCCATGGTGCGGACCCCGGGGTCCACAGAACAGGTAAAGACTCAAATGGTTCAACGACGTGAATTCATCCTGGCCGGTGCCGGCCTGGCCGCTGGCGGCTTCGTCAACACTGCGGCCATGGCCCAGGTGGCACGCGGTGTACCGCGCCTGCTGATCGGCTTCCCGCCTGGCGGCGCGGTTGATGTGCTGGCGCGTGCGCTGCAGCCCAAGCTGCACTCCGACACCGTGCCCTTCATCGTCGAGAACAAACCCGGCGCCGGCGGCCGCCTGGCCGTGCTGGAAACCAAACGCGCCCCAGCCGACGGCCACACCGTGCTGGTCACCGCCGACCCCATCCTGACCATCTACCCGTACGCGTTCCGCAACGTCGGCTACGACCCCATCGCCGACCTGATTCCGGTCACGCCGCTGGCGTCCGAGGCCATGGGCCTGGTGCTCGGCCCGATGGTGCCGGCCAGCGTGCGCAACCTCGCCGACTTCATCGACTGGTGCCGGAAGAACCCCGGCGATGCCTCGTACGCCACCGCCGCCGCCGGCACCACGATGCACTTCGTCGGCGCGCTGCTGGCGCAGTCGGCCAAATTCAGCTTTACCCACATCCCGCACCGGGGCGCCGCCGCCGGCGTACAGGACGTGATGGGCGGGCAGATCGCCTCGACCATCGTCACCATGAGCCAGGTCATCCCGCTGATGTCGACCGGCAAGCTGCGGGTGGTCGCCGTCACCAGCCCGGCGCGCATGAAACGCATGCCCGAGATTCCGACCTTCGTCGAACTGGGCTACAAGGCCATCGACTCCATCGTGTACTACGGCACCTACGTCAAGGCCGGCACCCCGCCGGCCGTGGTGGCCGCGCTGGCCGCCAACATCCAGGCCGCGAGCATGACGCCGGAGATGGTGAACACCCGCGAAAAGATGGGTGTGGACGACCTGGTGCTGTCGCCCGAAAAGTTCGCCGCGTTCTTCAAGGCCGACTACGAGCGCTGGGGCCCGATCGTGAAGGCTTCGGGGTACAAGGCGGACGAGTGAGAGGAGGCCGGGGCTCTCAGGGATAAAAATCCGGCAGCCCCAGCGCGATTGCTGCCGTCACGATGGAGATGCCGATATCGCAGTTGATGCTCAGCAGGTCGGCGTCTCCGGTCACAAGCCACCTGGCACCTGATGCCAGTGCGGCATGGATGAACTTGTCGTCATCCAGGTCACGGCTGAAACGTCGTGCGGCAATGTCCGGCGGCACATCGACGCAATGCGCTGTCGCACTCGCATCGTGCAGTGTGATGTTCTGCATCTCCCGGCTCAGGTATCGGTCGAACTTCGTGCGCCAGATACGGGAACGGAGTTCGGCGAACGTATCGTCGGAAAAAACATGCGCCTTGGCCGTCAGCACCCGTGACACGACTTCTGCCGGCGATCCCCTGGATGACAGCGCCGCACTCAGCCAGATGTTGGTGTCGATGACGACACGGTCGCCAGCCGGTGATGCCGTGTCAACTCTCATCCGCGAGCAGTCGATCGAGCAATTCCGGTGTCATGCCGGCACGCTCTGCATCTAGAGCCGACTTTCGCAAATTGCGTTTGAGCCGCTCTGCGTAGAAGCCGCGCATCGCCTCGAAGTCTCGAGCACTCACCACGACGCCCACCAGTCGGTCCTGTTCCATGACGCTCACCGGTTCCCGCTGTGCGTTATCGAGAATTTCGCCGAAACGGGTTTTGGCTTCATCAGCCGTGAACTTGAGCATGACCGGCTCCAAAAAAGGCGAAGCGAACAATTTAGGTCAACCGCCCAGTTTGGACAACCGTGCCTTCAAGCGCATAAGGCTTCCTCCGAAGAAAGACAGATGGAAGCTGGTCCGGTCCTTGGTGGTCTCGCTCGGCAAGCTGCAAAACGGCAGCAAGCGCATTCGCACGAACCGTCGCAGAATTCGCCTTCCGTTGTCCGATAACTCCAAGCGAACCAAGAAAGAGACCATGAAAACCATCCTCCGCCGTACCGCCCTGGCCGCGCTGGCCTGCGCCGCCTTGCCCGCGTTTTCGCAGGCCGCGTGGCCCAGCCGCCCCATCCGCTTCATCGTGCCGTTTTCGGCTGGCGGCGCCAACGACCTGATGGCCCGTTCGGCCGCCGAGGGCGCGTCCAAGCGCCTGGGTCAGCCCATCGTCATCGAGAACAAGCCGGGCGGCTCCACCAGCCTGGGCGCCGCCTACGTGGCGCAGCAGAAGCCGGACGGCTACACCTTCCTGATCAGCGCGGCCGGGGTGATCTCGAACAGCATGATCAGGAAGTCGCTGCCCTACAAGGACGCCGAACTGACGCCCGTCGCCATGGTCGGCCTGGCCCCCTCCGTCATCCTGGTGTCGGCCGATGCGCCCTACAACAACCTGAAGGAATTCATCGCCGCCAGCAAGCAGGGCCAGGGCTTCCACTGGGCGACGGCCGGCACCGGGAGCACGCCGCATTTCGTCTCCGGCATCCTGGAGACCAAGTACGGCGCCAAGCTGGACATCGTTCCGTACAAGAGCGGTTCCGAGTCCATTACCGCGGTGCTGGGCAAGCAGGTCGAAGCCACGTCGGAGGCCAGCATCGTCGCGCTGCCGTACGTGAAAAGCGGCAAGCTCAAGGCCCTGGCCGACACCTGGACCGCCCGTATCTCGGCCTACCCGCAGCTGAGCACCGCGGTCGAGCAAGGCTTTCCGGACATGCAGATCGCCCACTGGTGCGGCGTGCACGCGCCGGCTGGAACGCCGGCGGACATCCTGGACAAGATGGCCGCCGCCATCGACGCCGCCATGAAGGACCCGGCGACTGCCGAGCACCTGAAAGGCATCGGCATCGAGCCGATCGGCGGTACGCGGGCATCGTTCACCAAGTTCGTCGCCGACGAGCGCGCCCGGCTGGGGGCAGTGGTGACCGCGACGGGAATGAAGGACGAGTAAGCCGGTTTGGCAGGGCCAGCCCGGTATTCAGCTGGCTGTCCCCGTCAGCTGGATACCGCCGAGGGCGGCGCTGTTGCCCCGCAACCGCGCCGGTCAGTGCGTCACCGCAGGGCAAAAAACCGCGCGTCCCTCGCTGCCACCGCCACCCGCATCGCGTCGTAGGCCGCGAGGATCCTGGCGTACGCACCGGGAATGTTTTCGACCGACTGCTCGACATGTTCGAACCGGCTGCGCACACAACTCCCGCCCACCGCGCAGCGAGCCGACATGTCGAATTCGGTTTCGTCGCAGGCCAGTCCGGCAGCGCAGGGCAGCAGGTAGATGGCGGCGCCGACGTCGGTGTCCGAGTTCAGGTCGAACCGACGGCCGCCCAGCGCGAAGAACTTTCGGCCTTCGTCCGCATGCAGGGCGAGCCGCAGGTTGAGGTCGTCCAGCAGCAGCGGATCGCCGAGTTTCAGGATATTTTCCAGCGCGCGTGCCCTGGCTGCGCTTTCTGCCGGGTTTTTATAATCCGCATCGAAGGCGTTTGAATAATCGACGCTGGCCTGGATCAAAGGATCCTTGTCCCGGCCGGCTTTCCATAATCCCCGCACACGATTTTCTGCGACGTCGTCGAAATCGAATTCGGCGCAGCGCCGATGTAATCGATCCGACGCGGCAGCCACTTTGCCGGCCCGATGCGCATCGTTACCCGCAGCGTAGGCGTGAAGCAGGTCGGCACGCACGCCGACGGCACTTTCCTGGCATTGCTGCAAGACCTTCACCGCGTAGAAATAACCGCCGTTTTCCGGGTGCTGCAGGGCATACCGCACGAAAGCCCGCATATCGCTGCCGGCGTTATAGCGCCGCAGCAACTCGGCGGACGGCCCGGTCGGAGCCGCCAGGACAGCGGTTTGCACCGAAGCGGGAAGCGCGCCCACTCGGCCCGCCGAACGGGCGGTTTCCAGGATCGGCTCGGGGTGTTCGTCCTGCAGATGAAACCAGACGGACGCGGCGCAAAGCGCCGAAACCGACAGGAACAACATGCCGTTGATATGCCGCCGAACTGAGTACATCAAAATATCTCCCTGACGATTGAATCGTTCGCTCCAGAACGGAGCGGAGATATTGTTGGGCGGTACTGCTTAGGCGGCAATATTATCTGGCTTGGAGAATCTCCTATCGCTCGATGGAATATTGCAAGGACGCTGGGGCAGCGGGGTATCAGCGCCAACGACTCAGTGCAATATTCCCAATCGATATCGCTGCGATCTCAGGAAGCCGGTGCCAAGGCGGGTGCCGGGGCACGGGCCATCCACCACGCCAGCAGCACGCCGACGACCGCGATGCCGCTGGCCACGACGCCCAGCCACGGCAGGCCCAGGTGCTGGATGCCCAGGCCGCCCAGCACGGCGCCCAGGCCGGTGCCGGCGTTGGCGGCCGACACGTTCATCGACCCCGCGAAGGCCTGCGCCTGGGCGCCGGCCTGCATCGAGCGCACCTGACAGATGGGAAACAGCGCGGTGTACGCCAGTGCCCAGACGGCCAGCGCCAGGGCGAGCACCAGCGGGTGCGGCATGGCGGGCACGGCGGCGAGCATGCCGACGCAGAGCAGCAGCAGGCAGATGGCGGTGGCGGCGAGCGGGCCGCGGTCGACGTACTTGCCGCCCAGCCAGTTGCCGACCATGCCGACCGCGCCGAAGCCCATCAGCCACCAGCCGACCGCCTGCGGCGCGATGCCGGCCAGGCGCTCGAGCATGTCGGCGAGGTAGGTGTAGGCGGTGAACATGGCGGTGAAAGCCAGGGTCGACAGGCCGACGTGGGCCAGAAAGCGGCGGTCGCGCAGGATGTCGGTCTGCCGCGAGCCGGACTGGCGCTGCTGCGACGGCACGGTGGGCATGAAGCGCCACATCAGCAAGGCCAGCGCCAGCGACATCGCGGCCAGCATCCAGAAGGTGGCGCGCCAGCCCAGGGCGTCGCCTACCAGGGTGCCCACCGGCACGCCGAAGACCAGCGCGGCGGAGATGCCCAGGTACACCTGCGAAACGGCCTTGCCTTCGTTGCCGGGGCCGGCGAGCTGGCCGGCGGTGTCGCTGGCGGTGCCCCAGAACACCGGCAGCAGCAGCGCGGGGATGAATCGCGCCACGGCCAGCACCCAGACGTTGGGTGCCACGGCGGCCAGCACGTTCGACGCCATGAAGACCAGCAGGATGGCGATGAAGAGCTTCTTGCGATCCAGGTGCGACAGGCGCGCGGTGAGCCAGGGGCCGAAGAGCATCACGGTGAAGGCGAACAGCGTGACCAGCTGGCCGGCTGCCGCGATCGAAATCTGCAGATCGCGGGCCAGCGCGGGGAGCAGGCCCAGGATCAGGTACTCGGTGGTGACGATGACGAAGGCGGCGACCGCCATGATCCAGATCGGCAAGGCGGAGCCTGTGCTGCCGGGGCGGTTGGCGCCGGGCGCGCCGGGCCGGGAGGGAAGGTTGGTGGTCTGCATAAGCTACCAGCTTATTGGCGAATTCAGGGCCAACTCAGGCTACATTTTCTGAAATGAGCGGAAGCCAATTCATCAATCAAACGCGCACCTTGCAGCCTTCGGAGCGGCTGAAGGGAATCGACGTGTTCGTCTGCGTGGCCGATGTCGGCAGTTTCGCGGCGGCCGGGCAGCGGCTGCACCTCACGGCTTCGGCCATCAGCAAGGCGATCGCGCGGCTGGAGGCGCGGCTGGATGTACGGCTGTTCAACCGCACCACCCGGCGGCTGTCGCTCAGCGATGCGGGTGCCGCCTTTTATCGCACCTGCACGGGGGTGCTGGCCGAACTGGAAGAGGCCGAGCACGGGTTGCGGGCCGAGGGAGCGGCGGGCGCCGAGCCGCGTGGGCGGGTCCGCGTCGACCTGCCGGCGTCGTTCGGGCGGCTGCATGCGCTGCCGGTGATCCTGGCATTTGTCGAGCACCATCCGCTGCTGCTGCCGCACGTGTCGTTTTCGGACCGTTTCGTGGACCCGGTGCAGGACGGCATCGACATCGTGGTGCGCATCGGCGGGCCGGATGTGTGGCCGGCGGCGCTGGGGCGGCGCTACCTGGGCGCGGAGCGGCTGATCTTTTGCGCCTCGCCGGCCTACCTGCGCCGCCACGGCGAGCCGGAGGACGCGGCGGCGCTGGAGCGCCATCACTGCGTGGTCTACGGCCGGGGCGACGGGCGGGTGAACCCCTGGCATTTTTCCGGCTTGCAGCCGGGCGACGAGGAGCGCCGTGTGCTGCCCGGCCGGCTGGCGGTGGGCGACGGGGAGGGGCAGGCGATGGCGGTCGCCGCCGGCCACGGTATCGCGCAGCTGCCGACCTGGCTGGTGCAGCGCCAGCTGGACGACGGCACGCTGGTGCAGGTGCTGCCGCAGCTGGCGATGGACGGGCTGCCGATGAACCTGGTCTGGCTGAAAAGCCGGCAGGGGCTGCCGAAGGTGAATGCGCTGGTGGAGGTGCTGGGGGCGAGGTTGACGCCGGCGGGGGCCGGGGCGGGAGCGTCGACGGTGCTTTCGAGGCGATGAATGGCTGTCCGGCGGTGGGTTAAAGGCGCACTGTCGATACCCCCTTGCTACCGGATGGCCCTGATGCCCCTTCGGCCCCAGGATTCGCCTCTGCACCTGCCGTGCATGCAGTTCAATAAAATGCCAGCACGGTATGAAAAAGGAAGGCTCCGCCATGGTCATGTTGACGATTCGCAATGTCTCGGATGAAGTCCATCGCGCTCTGCGGGTTCGAGCTGTCGGCAACGGCCGAAGCATGGAGGCAGAGCTTCGGGAAATTCTCGATGCGGCGGTTCGTCCGGAAGGACGGATCAAGTTGGGGTCGCTCCTGGCGGAGATGGGGCGCGAGGCAGGGCTGACGGACGAGGAGTTCGCGCTCTTCGCGGGGGTGCGAGACAAGACGCCCGCTCGCCCGGTGAGCTTCGGATGATCTTGCTGGATACCAACCTGGTGTCCGAGCCTTTTCGCCCGGCGCCCGACGATCGGGTTATTTCCTGGATGGACACCCAGCCAATCGAAACGCTATATCTGTGCACGATCACGGTAGCCGAGCTGCGGGTGGGTGTGGCCGTCTTGCCCGCCGGGAAGCGCCGCGCAGCTTTGCACGAACAAATCGAAAAACGCTTGCTGCCGCGATTTGTAGGCCGCGTGTTGTCCTTCGATCTGGCGTGTGCGCAGGCATACGCCGAGCTCATGGCGAAAGCGCAAAGCACCGGGCTGGCAATTGCGGCGGCAGACGGATACATCGCCGCCGTCGCTGCAGCCAACGGCTTTGCGATGGCGACGCGAGATGTGGGTCCATTAAAGGCGGCAGGTCTTCGCGTGATCAACCCATGGGATTGACGTTGGAGGTTCATCGAATGGAGGGGTGGTGAAGCCTCGGAACCTTCATTGACGGGCTGCGTGGTACCAACGAACTGAAGCCGGGGTTTCCCCGATCCCCACGATCGATGACCATGCCTATGATTCCATGACAGCGCTAACATAGGCCCGAATCATCCCCATGCCGACCCCCCAAAAACCCGCCACGCCCCGCAAGACACCCGAAGAACTCCGCTCGCACCGCTGGTACGGCGTCAAGGACATGCGCAGCTTCGGCCACCGTTCGCGCACCGCGCAGATGGGCTTCAGCCGCGACGACTACCTGGGCAAGCCGGTCATCGGCATCCTCAATACCTGGAGCGACATGAACTCCTGCCACACGCACTTCAAGCAGCGTGTGGAGGAGGTCAAGCGCGGTGTCTGGCAGGCGGGCGGTTTCCCGGTCGAGATTCCGGCGATGAGCCTGGGCGAAGCCTTCCAGAAGCCGACCACCATGCTGTACCGCAACCTGCTGGCGATGGAGGCCGAGGAACTCATCCGCTCCTACCCCTGCGACGGCGTGGTGCTGATGGGCGGCTGCGACAAGACCACCCCCGGCCTGGTGATGGGCGCGCTGGCCAACAACCTGCCGACCATCTTCGTGCCCGCCGGCCCCATGCTGCGCGGCGACTACAAGGGCAAGGTGCTGGGCTCCGGCTCGGACACCTGGAAATACTGGGCCGAACTGCGCGCCGGCAACATCACCGAGGCCGACTGGCAGGACGTGGAGGACGGCATCGCCCGCAGCCCCGGCACCTGCATGACCATGGGCACCGCCAGCACCATGACCAGCGCCGCCGAAGCCATGGGCCTCACGCTGCCTGGCGCATCGTCCATCCCCGCGCCCGATTCGCGGCATTCGATGATGGCCACGCACACCGGCAAGCGCATCGTCGACATGGTGTGGGAAGACCTGAAGCCGCTCGACATCCTCACGCCGGCCTCGTTCGACAACGCGGTCATCACCGCGCTCGGCCTGGGCGGCTCGACCAACGCCATCGTCCACCTGATCGCCATGGCGCGCCGCGCCGGCGTGCCGCTGGACCTGGCGCGCTTCGACGAACTGGCGCGCCGCACCCCGGTCATCGCCAACCTGCGCCCGGGCGGCCAGTACCTGATGGAAGACTTCTATTACGCCGGCGGCCTGCGCGCCTTCCTGCGCGAGATGGGCGACCACATCGACGGCAGCCAGATGACGGTCAACGGCCGGACGCTGGGCGAGAACATCGCCGATGCGCAGGTCTACAACCACGACGTGATCCTGCCGCTGAAGACCCCCAAGCTGGAGAGCGGCGGCCTGGCCGTGCTGCGCGGCAACCTGGCGCCGGACGGTGCGGTGATCAAGCCCGCGGCCATGGAACAGGACCTGCGCAAACACACCGGACCGGCGGTGGTTTTCAGCGACTACAACGACATGGCCGCGCGCATCGACGACCCCGATCTGCCGGTGACCAGGGACAGCGTCATCGTGCTGCAGAGCGCCGGCCCGCAAGGCGCGCCCGGCATGCCCGAATGGGGCCAGTTGCCGATCCCGCAGAAGCTGCTGAAAGAGGGCGTGCGCGACATGGTGCGCATCAGCGACGCCCGCATGAGCGGCACCAGCTACGGCGCCTGCGTGCTGCATGTCACGCCGGAGTCGCATATTGGCGGCCCGCTGGCGCTGGTGCGCACCGGCGACCTGGTCACGCTCGACGTGGATGCGCGGCGCATCGCCATGGAGGTGTCCGATGAAGAGATCGCCCGCCGCCGGGCCGAGTGGCAGGCGCCCCGGCCCAAGTTCAGCCGCGGTTTCGGCGTGATGTTTCTCAAGCACGTGCAGCAGGCCGACACCGGCTGCGACTTCGATTTTCTGGCGCCGGACTATGTGGATGCGGCGTCCTCGCAGGCCAGCGGCGAGCCCGAGATTCACTGAGTCTGCGAAGACCCTTCTTGTTCTTCGACCCCGCCCGCAGAGGCACCCTAGAGAAAAGAGACAAGCCATGAAGAAACGAAAGCTGCTGAGCATCGCCGCGTCCCTGGCGCTCGTGGCCGTCCCGGTCGCCGCGTCCGCCCAGGCGCCGGCGCCGTACCCGTCGCGGGTGGTCACCATCGTCGTGCCCTTCGCGCCGGGCGGCGGCACCGACATCGGCGCACGGCTGCTGGCGGTGAAGCTTGGCCAGAAATGGGGGCAGTCGGTGGTGGTCGAGAACCGCACCGGCGCGGGCGGGCTCATCGGCGCCGAGGCGGTCGCCAAGGCCAAGCCGGACGGCTACACGCTGCTGGTCGGCAACGTGGGAACACAGTCGATCAACCCCTCGCTCTACAAGATGCCGTACGACGCCGACAAGGCCTTCACGCCCATCTCGCTGTTCGCCGAATTGCCCTTCGCGTTCGTCGTTAATCCCCATGTGAAAGCGACCACTCCGAAGGAACTGGTCGCACTGGCCAAGGCCGACCCGGGCAAGCTGACGTACGCCAGTTCGGGCGCGGGCGGCTCGCCGCACCTCACCGCCGAAATCTTCCAGCAGGCCACCGGCGTGAAGTTCACGCACGTGCCCTACAAGGGCGGCGGCCCGGCCATGGCCGACCTGATGGCGGGGCATGTCGACATGCTTTTTGCTTCCATCCTGGAGACCGCCGGCTATGTGAAGGGCGGCAAGCTGCGTGCGCTGGCCGTCACCAGCGCACAGCGCTCCCCCGCCATGCCGGACGTGCCCACGCTCGCCGAACTGGGTGTGAACAACGCCGAATCCGGCTCGTGGGTGGCGCTGCTCGGGCCGGCCGGCATGCCCGCCGCGCTGGCCGAAAAAATCTCAGCCGACGTGAAGGAAATCGTCGGTACGGCGGACACCCGCGCCGCGCTCATCGCGCAGGGCGCGACACCGCGGGGCAGCACGCCGGCCGAGCTGCAGCAGACCATCGCCGCGGACAAGGAACGCTACGGCAAGGTCATCAAGGCCGGTGGCATCCGCATCGACTGAAACGACTCACAAAAAGCAAAGAGACAAACACCATGACCGCCCATCACACCCCGCGCCGCCGCACCCTGCTGCAGGCTGCCGGCGCTTTCGCCTTGCCCGGCGGCCTGCTGGCGTCGGCCGACGCCTTCGCCCAGGACACCTGGCCCAGCCGGCCCATCACCTACGTGGTGCCGTTTACCCCGGGTGGATCGACCGACGTCATCGGCCGGCTGATCTGCCAGTCGCTCGGCGAATCGCTGGGCCAGCCGGTGGTGGTCGACAACCGGCCCGGCGCCGCCGGCGCGGTGGGCGCCAGCTACGTCGCCAAGGCCCGGCCCGACGGCTATACCCTGTTCGGCGGCACCATCAGCACCCACGCCATCAACGCCAGCCTGTACAAGAACCTGCCCTACGACCCGGTAAAGGACTTCGAGCCGATCTCGCTGGTGGCCTTTTTGCCGAACGTGCTGATGGTGTCGCCCGCGCTGGGCGTGAACAGCGTGGCCGAGCTGGTCGCCCTGCTCAAAAAAGACCCGGACAAGCGCACCTTCGCGTCTTCCGGTGCAGGGACTTCCACCCACCTGGCCGGCGAGCTGCTGGCCGACCTGATCGGCGTGCCGCTCACCCACGTGCCCTACAAGGGCACGCCGCCCGCCATGCTGGACGTGGCCTCGGGCCAGGTCACCTTCATGTTCGACCAGTTCACCGCCGCGCTGCCGCTGGTGCAGTCGGGCAAGCTGAAGCTGCTGGCCGTCACCACCGGCAAGCGCGCCAGCATCGCGCCGCAGTTGCCCACCCTGGCCGAGGCGGGCGTGCCCGGCTTCGAGATGGCTTCGTGGCAGGCGGTGTATGCGCCGAAGAACACGCCGAAACCGATCGTCGAGCGCCTGTCCGCCGAGATCACCAGGGCCCTGAAGTCGCCCGAGGTGCGCGACAAGCTCACCAACCAGCTGGGCATGGAAGTCGTCGCCGGCAGCCCCGCCGACCTGGCCGCCCTGATGCAGAAGGAAATACCGCGCTGGGGCGAACTGGTGCGCAAGTCCGGCGCCACGGCGTGACCCTTTTTATCGACCCATCTCCACCGACCATGACCCAAGCCACCCCACTTTCCGATGACACCCGCGCGCTGCTGCGCAAGGTCAGCGTGGCCACGCTGTGCACCCAGCTGTTCAAGCGCGGTTTTCGCAACGTGTTCCTGCAGGGCGTCGGCCGCCTGACCAGGCCCAGCCGGGGCAACCTGGTCGGGCCGGCCTACACCATGCGCAACATTCCGGCGCGTGAAGACGTCGACCAGATCAGCGCGTTCGACGACCCGAACCATCCGCAGCGCCGGGGCATCGAAAGCGTGCCGCCCGGCCATGTGCTGGTGATCGACTGCCGGGGCGAGAAACGCGTCGCCTCGGGCGGCGGCATCCTCACCACCCGGCTGCGGGTGCGCGGCGCCGAGGGCCTGGTGTCCGACGGCCCGGTGCGCGACAGCGGCACCATCGCGCAGATGGACTTCCCGGTGTACTGCGCCGGCGGCAGCGCTCCGCTCAATTTGATTCACCACCACGCCATCGACCTCGACGTGCCCATCGGCTGCGGCGGCGTGGCGGTGTACCCGGGCGACATCATGGTGGGCGACGACGAGGGCGTGGTGGTCATCCCCTCGCACCTCGCCGAGCAGATCGCGCTGGATGCGACCGAGCAGGAAAAGATGGAGGCTTTCATCCTGGAAAAGGTGGAAGGCGGGGCGAAGCTGGCCGGCACCTATCCGCCGAACGAAGGCACCCGCGCCGAATACGCCGAGTGGCGCAAGGCAAAGGGCGTCTGAGGCCGGCTTTTTTCCAGCCTCCTCGTCGTCTTCCTCATCCGGTCAAAAACAAGAGACAACACACCATGCAACGTCGCCTCGCCACCCTCGTCACCATGGCGGCTCTGGCCGCCCTCGGCACATCCGCCCACGCCCAGCAGCCTGCCTGGCCGGCCAAGCAGATCACCATCGTCGTGCCGGCCTCGCCGGGTGGCGCCATCGACCTCCTGGCGCGCCTCATCGGCAACAAGATGACGGCCGACTGGGGCCAGCCGGTGGTGATCGACAACCGCACCGGGGCGACCGGCATCATCGGCACCGACCTGGTCGCCAAGGCCGCGCCGGACGGCTACAACCTGGTGCTGGTGGCGAGCAGCCACGCGATCAATCCGAGCATGGTCAAGAAGCTGCCGTTCGACACGGTGAAGAGCTTCGAGCCGGTGGTTTTGACGCACGTGGTGCCGCTGGTTTTGGTGACCGCACCGGACTTTCCGGCGAAGACGGTGAAAGACCTCGTGGCGTACGGCAAGGCCCATCCGGGGCAGCTGAGCTTTGCTTCCAGCGGGAGTGGCGGGGCGCCGCATTTCTCGGGTGAATTGTTCAAGTCGATGACCGGGCTGGACATGACGCACATCCCGTACAAGGGTTCCACGCTGGCGCATCCGGATCTGATCAGCGGGCGGGTTTCGCTGATGTTCGATACGGTGGCGGCGACCAATGTGCAGATCAAGGCCGGGCGCCTGAAAGCCTATGCGGTGACGACGGCGAAACGGTCGGCGACGCTGCCGGAGGTGCCGACCATGCAGGAGGCCGGTATTGCCGGTTATGAAACGAGTACCTGGGGTGGGTTGCTGGCGCCGGCCGGTACGCCGAAGGCGGTGGTGGAGAAGATCAACTCGGAGGTGAACCGGATTCTGGCGATGGCGGATGTCCGGAAGACTCTTCAGGACAACGGGATCGAGGCGGGGGGTGGGTCGGCTGCGCAGTTCGGCTCTTTCATCCAGGATGAAATGTTGAAGTGGGGGAAGGTGGCGAAGGACGCCGGGATCCAGGCCGAATGAATTTTTTGGCTTTGGTTGGTGTCGTGCCGACTGGTTTGGCTATGCGCGCCTGCTTGATCGCGCCTTGCCTGTGAGGCGGGGCGTCGTGCGCCTGCGTTGGACGCCTGCTCGATATCGCCCTGCGCTTGCGGAGGGCGCCGTGCGCTGGCGGTGCGCGCTTGCCAGATATCGCTGTGCCTTTGCAGAGGACGCCCTGCGGTGGCGATGTGCGCCTGATTGATCTTGCCGTGCCTGCGAGGCGGGCGTTGTGCATTTGCCGTGTCGCCTGATCGTTATCGCACTGCGCTTGCGAAGGACGCCCTGGACTGGCGATGGGCGCCTGCTTGATCGCGCATTGCCTGCGAGGCGGGCGCTGTGCCTTTACGGCGGTCGCCTGTTCGATATCGCACCGCGCTTGCGGAAGGCGCCCTGCACTGGCGGTGGGCGCCTGCTCGATATCGCCGTGCACTTGCGGAGGGTGCCCTGCACTGGCGGTGGGCGCCTGCTTGATCGCGCATTGCCTGCGAGGCGGGCTTTGTGCCTTTGCGGTGGTCGCCTGCTCGATACCGCACTGGCGACTGAGATGTTTCTTTTCCACTGGCGTGGAGCAGAGGCCGGGAGCCGCCCGGCGGCGGGTCACTTTCTTTTGCTTCGCCAAAAGAAACTAACGAAAGAAAAGGCGACCCGGCAGCCCGAGGCCCTTCGG
>Ga0308164_10003182_pt1 | contig 15213 bp, 12 predicted proteins | sample PhyTR2_FD_201031 | JGI IMG/M metagenome (GOLD analysis project Ga0308164, IMG submission 201031) | Phyllosphere microbial communities from UC Gill Tract Community Farm, Albany, California, United States - DLSLT.R2 | ecosystem: Host-associated > Plants > Phyllosphere > Unclassified | place: USA... | reverse complement strand
TACGACCGCTCATACGACCGCTCATACGACCGGTCGTATGACTACTCGCTACATTTGCAGTTGGTTCGATAGTCTCGTCCGACATCACGGCCCCGTTCAAAGAGCTGCCATCAACCCGTTAAACGCTCCGCCTACAAGGCGGCCCTCAGACCGCGCTTACCGCGCCTCACGTGTGGCGCTCAGGCCCGCTTAGCTGGTCGCTTATATCCTGACTTCCGCGACAAACCTTCCTCTGACCGCTAGCACCGTCGTGAAAGTCGGATGCATAACTACCCTGTTCCGATGCACATCTGCGACATCCAAGGTCGCTAGATCAGCACGCGCTCAACCTCGTCGAGCGTAACGTCATCGGAACGACGGTCGTATAGCTGAGTGGTCCGGGTGGAAGCGTGGTTCGCCATTGTCGCAGCACGCTCCAGGGTACCGCCGTTTTTCAGATAGGCAGTGATCCCAGTCGCTCGGAACGAGTGGTTGCCGATCGCTGTCTCGATATCCGCCGCCGCGGCGCGCCGTCGCACCATCTGGAAGGCATTCGCCTGGGGCAGGGGGGTGTCGCTCAATCGGCTGGTCCCGCGTGCGATCGTGCGGAACAACGGCCCTTTGCGATCCCCACGCAGGTCGCACCCATCAAGATAGGCGGCCAGATACTCTTCCAGATTATGGTGACACGGCATCTCGTGACGCTTGCCGCCTTTCTCATGCAGTCGCACCCACAGGCGCCGGTTCTGCACGAAGACGTCCTCGACGCACATCCCCAGCGCAGCACCAATCCGCGCGAACGAGTAGACCATCAGACCAATCAACGCTCGATCGCGCAACCCTGCCGGCGTCGTCACGTCGATCGCGTCCAGCAAGCGCCGCGCCTCGTCGGGGGCCAACACTGGCGTCTTACCGCGCCGGACACTGTGCGCAGGGCCCCGCACCGAGGCTGCCGGGTTCGTCGAGATAACCTGGCCGGTGACCAACCAGTCAAACAGATGCCGCACACCGGCAAGCCGCTGCTTGACGGTTGGCACACTGACTTTGCGACCTAGCTGCTCAACCCATGCTGCGACATGCAGCGGCTGCACGCCCGCAATCGATGTGACGCCTCGCGCGTCACACCAGCCCAAAAACTCACCCGCTGCGCGCGCATAGGCGCGGCGTGTATGCGCATTGCGGATCGTAACAGCGAAGAACTCCAGGAAACGGCGTTGGCCGTGTTCATCAGCCGATGCCACCAACGCGGGTAGCGCCAGGGCCGGGGGCGCCAATGTAATGGCCTGTGTCATGACGTGGCAGCCGGGGCGGGGCGCTCATAGAGAGTCACGATGCCGGATTGATCGGCCAACGCAGCACCCCAGTGCTCGAACGGTGCGATTGTCGGCAACCCGACCGGCAGCATCGTCGTGAGCTCCGGCCAGATCCTTTCGGTCTCAGCTACCGTGAACAGCCTGCTGGCTTCGCCGTCGTCGACATCGAGCGCGAGCACGAACATCTCACCGTCGCCGCTCACTGCCACACCCGCAACGACAGAGCCGATCGTCGACCAAAGCACTTCGCGCTCGCGACCCGAGATCGCCAGGATCAGGCCGGCTTGAGATACTGCTTTGACACCGTTGCGATCTGCCAGGCTACGCAACGTCCGATATTCTAGCACAGCGAGACCCCGCGGACCGTGGCGTCGCCGACGATGATCTTGGCGACACCGGCGCCGACGATGGTGTTCACGCGGCCGAGTGCGGTTTCAATCGCATCACCGGGAAAGGTAATCTCGACGACGTGCGAGTTGGGGACGGGCAGGCCATCGGCGTCGATGACGATCGGCTGCGGGACGAGCTGGACGCGGTAAATCATCAGCGGATGCTAGCGCGGCTGATACATCCGATAAAGGACATTATCATATGCAGAAGTGAGGAAAGCGCGTGGCTTTCTGGACGTAGATTACCAGACGGGTTTCACAACAGCGCCACGACTAATACCGCCTGCAAACGCGCGGCCTCGTGGTGTAAAGGAAATGGTCGTTTTCTGGACAGCGTGGCTTTCTCGATAAATTATTACGAGTAAGTGAGACCCTTGTGCCATGAGGATACCCATGCTGAGACGCTCGCTCGTCGTTGAAGATTCATGGATTAGCTGGGTAGAAATGGAATGGCGGTATATGCAGTTTGGAACAACAAGGGCGGTGTTGGAAAGAGTTATCTAACATTCCAAATTGCTTCTGAGTACGCTCGGACGCACCCACAGCAGCGCGTCCTTGTCGTTGATCTGTGCCCACAGGCTAATTCGTCCAGCATGATATTAGGAGGAATAGAGGCGGGCGAAGTTGCTATTGAACAGCTTTCTGGAATGACTCCGCCACGTACGATTTCTGGATACATCAATGATCGTATTGTCAGTCCGTATTTGGACACCCATAGCGGAGCTAGCTATTTAACCCAGGCGCGCACGCTGAACGGAATGGTCCCAGCAAATTTGTATTTAGTCTGCGGAGACGAAGAGCTAGAGATGCAGGCTTCTAGAATTCAGTTAGCATGTACCGCAGGGCCGCAAAATGCATGGCAGATTGTGCATACATGGATACGCAACTTAATCGATGACGTCCGGAATTCGTGGAATCAACAAGATATTACTGTCTTTATTGACTGCAATCCAAGCTTCACTGTTTACACGGAATTGGCGATTTCGGCTGCTGATCGCCTCCTAATACCTTTTTCCGCAGATGGATCGTCAAAAAGAGCTGTCCGCTCTGTTCTCTCATTAATTTATGGGGTAGTCCGTCGACCCGGACAAGTTCAGTCTCAGTACTACAGAAATACTCAGCAGTTCAGAATGTCTTTACCGCAGATATATAGTTATGTCGGCAATCGATTAACTCAGATGAATAGTAGCTCTGCTACAGCATTTAAGAGCGTTGTGCTTGAGATATTTTCTGAGGTATATCGAGTATACCAAGCTAACCCAGGGCTCTTTGCGATACACCCGAGTGGTAGCGCAGCGCCGACTAATAGAGCAACATTTCGCCTGATGTTTGAAAAACAAATCAATGATGCCAATACCGCATCAGTTGTTTCCGGAGCACTGGGCGTTCCTATTTGCTATTTGACGTCAGGAACAAAGTCCTTTGCTGGCCGGACATGCCAAGTCAATCAATCTCAACTGGATAAGCAACAGCCAAATATTAGAGATTTTGTTTCTGCTATTGAATGATTTATTAGCCCTCATTGAAGGCTCGGGTAGGCGATCATACCGTTCGCCTAACGCGGTATTACGCTGCCGCATGGCGGCATGCCGCGACATTGACGGCGGGGAGGAAATTGACGGCGGAGAGGCTTAAGGCAGTCCAGGCGATCTGAACTGAGGATACATAGCGTGTTCAAACACGCCTTCTCCCTTGGCTGGAACGACCGGCTCAATTAGCATTGGGAGATGGATGACCAAAACTCCGCGACCGACGTTGTCAGGCGGATTAAGGACGAGGTAGCGCGCGCTACCTCCTCGGTCGAGGTTGCCAACTTCGCTCGGGGAATGATCAATGACGCTGCGGATCGTACCGCAGCCGCTTTTAAGACCGCGGTGCGCCCCATATGGGGCGTCAACAAGCAACTTCACCCCGTTTCGCGCGGATCGTGCGTCTTGCTGGAGATTGGAGCGGAACGCTTCATCTTAACGGCGGCGCACGTGGCGGACTTCATTCGGGATTCAGTCCTCTACATTGGGTTGGACCGCTTGGAGCTGCTGCCGAACACGTTCGAGACCACGATCGCGCCAGACGGCTGTCGCAACCGAGACACCATGGATTTCGCAATTATGAGATTCCCGCCAGGGTTGATGACAAAGCTCGGGGAGGCGACTTTTATTCCGGAGATCTCCATCGGCGTCGGCGAACGGATCGAGAAACGGACCTTTACCTGCCTCGGCTACCCCACGAAGATGAACATGCCCTCGCGTACCCAACCGAATATGGTACGGGGCAAACTGATGAGCCACACCAGCAGGGGGAGGCTGTCGTCGACACTTCCGGGGATCGCGGTCAACGGCACGCACATCCTCGTCGATCGACATGCGAAACACGCTCGGAATTCCGCCGGCCTCAAGGTGGGGGCATTCAGCGGAAACGGCATGAGCGGCGGTGGGATCTTCGACGTAGGGGAACTGGGATCACCCACCAGCATATTTATGCCGGAGCCACCACGCATCGCGGCCATCACAACCGAGGGGTTTTCCAGTCAAAAGGTCATCATGGGAACGCGGATCGACGCCATTATCAGAGGGCTTAAGCGTCAAAACTGGCTGTAGGTCGCCACGGTCGCCCGCACCGGCTATCGAAATAGGGAATGACTGGAACGTCCCAACCTTCTCCGTTCTGCGCTCATTCGTGCGTAGCGTACTCAGAGCTCACTTTAGCGTTGTAGCCCAGATTGCTGTTGTAGCGGTTGGTCGTCGCAGAGGGAGAGGTAACAGCCATTTCCTCAACGGTCGTCCCACGGTAGACTTGATCGAATGACCTACTTTTTCACTGCCGAGCAACTTTGCTTATTTAAGCTTTCTTGCGACGCCTGGGATAGCCGTGCTGACGCCAAAGCAAGCGGACTGGCGTACAACGAAGAGACGATCACCGAACGCATGCTACTCGATCTCCGGAGACAGTGGCCAGGGAGCGTCACAATTCAACCGTTCACCAAGGCCGAGGAGGCTAAGAATGGCGCCGACTGGGCATGGGCCTTCGTCAGCTCGGACGGAAGCATATCACAATCGATGCTGGTCCAAGCTAAACGACTCGACAATCGCGAAGTGAACTATGCCGGGATTGGGCGCCTTGCAGGCAAACCCAAACCGCCAGCGTTTAATCCCGTGCCGCACCAGATTGACCAGTTGATCGCAACCGCCGCTCAGCTCAACATGCCGCCACTCTATGCTTTCTACAACCACCTGACGAACCCAAGTCGAGTGCCCGTAAATTGCCAATCAATGAAAAGAGCCAATTTAACCGAGATCAGAAGTTGGGGGATCACACTGGCATCGGCGCACGATGTAAAAGCGCTGATGCCGAACGAACGGTTTGACGACCACCGACTTCATTCTAAGCCGCTTCACTGCCTGCTCTGTTCGGGCGGCACGGGTTTGCGGCCAGATGGTGGCTCTGCCACAGCCGCTCATACAGGCTTGGCGCTCCTGGCAGGCGGTATAATCGGCGCTGTTGACGATCGCGACATACCCGAGCCCTTAGGATTCAACCAGGGGTTGCCCGCGCTGTTTGAAATGGCCGAGCGAGCTGCCGCAGATGGCCGCGATGACCCTGGAGAAGGCCATGCCGGTCTTGCTGAAGAGTTTCCAGGAGTAGCTGGAGCCGTAATATTTCGTGACCAGAAAGATGGTAAGCGACATCGCCCCTAAATACAAAAGCAGCAGGACTTTCTGCACCATTCTTTGAAGGTCGCTATATGAATCAGACCGAGTTTGAGCCAACGTGGGATGAGGCCTACGCTGAGTCCGCCTCAAGCTGTCTAGAGTTATATTTCGGCGGATTTGGGGGATTAACCTCTGCATTTCCCTGCATGCGCGATGACTATCCTTGGGCAGAACACCGACCGGACGTACCGGATTCGCGCATACCGGCTAAGAACAATACTGAATATCACGGCCTTGAGTCTCACGCCGGGCAATATCATTCAGTCGCCATGTATGAAGAGGCCGGCCACCACTGGCTGATGGCAGCATGGTGTCGCCACATCGACATAACAACCCATGGGTTTAGTGAATCTGGCCACCTTCGGGCCCTATCGTTCTGCCTTAAAAACTATGCCTTCAATGAAGCTTTACATGTGTGGTCAAAGGCTGGCGGGCATGGCGCGCTACCAGAACCTGCCGAGTTTGGCCTTACCGACCAGCAAGTTGATCGTATTGAAACACAGGGCGCAAGGATACTTGACGAGGCGCATTCCAAATCCACGAGGGATGGCCTCGACAGGCCATAGGTCGCCTCATACCACCAAAGCGGAAACTTTCTCATAAAGCTTCTTCAGATGGTGGTTAGACATATCCAACAGGGGCTCATACATAAAGGAATTGATATGTATGTTTTCGGGCGTCATCAACGTCACCTGCTTGAGGCATTTACTTGTACTCGCGTCAATTAAGCCGCCATTTGTCACCTTCTGAAGAAGCTTAAACGTCTGGTTTTTTGTAATAGACGCCAAAACCGCAGGATCAGCGATCCTTCCTATCATAAAGTTTTCTGCCTTGATGCGAATCGCAATAGCTAACACTATCTTTGTTTCGAGTTCGATCGTTTCCTCGGCCATACCGCAAGCAGCGGCTGCCTGTCTAAATAAGAGGTCAAAGACTTTCTCGTCGGCATTTGGCAACGATAATCCGGTGGGAAACTCAATTACCTGTTTAAACAGTTCTTGTAGATCGTTGACAGTGAGATCCGAAGAGCCAGGTTTCACATGAAGAAACCGGGTCAGTTCTGCCTCCGCCGCGTCCTTTCCACAGAACTCCGCAACGTTCCTAACAAACGGAATCATTGCTATGAGGAAGTCATTATTTTCCCCGGATGGTAGTTTTTTCTTCCAGTGCTTGAACGGGTTATCTTGGTATTTTTCTTGCTTAATAGCAATTCCGTCCGCACCTTTTATAGTGTGGAATTTATTCTGCCGGTAAAGGTCGAGCCTACTCGACACGGTCCGATAGAAGTCATAATTATGAGTTAATATTATTTGCTTAAAGAAAACAGACTCGGTTATGTCTCGTAGGTACTCCACGATCGCATACTTGTTTTTATAATCAAATGAGTCGGCGATGTCATCGAATATGAACAGCGTCTCAAGCTGAGCTTCTTTTCGCGCAATAACTTCGAATATTATGTTGAGCAGATATAGTGCTCGCTTTTCGCCATTGCTCAGCACTCGAATAAGATCGTTCTCGTCAACAGGTACATTCCCGCCATCGGCACCTATAAATCGAAAACGGATGCTTGGTGCGTCTGCCTTTAGAATAACGTCATGTTGGTTTTCCATTGTCACGATAAAAGGAACTGAAAACCGATCATTAAATTCGGTAAGAACGTCAGCCCACCGAGTCGCTTCTTGCCTTGCCTCGTCAATGATTCGCTCCAGATCCTCACGACCGCGGTCATAAGTCGCCAGCAGGTCGTTCAGTGGATCAATGGCAAGACCCAGATACGAGACCCATAAACGCTGACGGAGGCGATCCGGGTTTACAAGTTCAGGAATCAAATGGTCATTTTTTGTTAGATAGGAGCGAAACTCCTTCATATCTGCGTTTTTTGTGAGAAGCTTATCAACTCGTTCAAACTGCTTTTTAAGGTCAGCATTTTCTAAAATACTATCCTTCTCGCTTTGAATGACGCGCTCTAGATCAGCCTCTGATTTTATTTCTTCCCGTACATCCCGATTGCTTACATAAACTGAATGGTCGGCGGCAAAGAATCCGTTTGTTTTGAGGCTTTTTGCAACGTCAGATGCGTTGTTGTGATTGAAGGTACCTTTTCTAAAGAACGTGGAACGGCTGACTAGCCGATCGTAGACTTCCATGTATCCTTCGATATCGTTCTTAAAGGTAGCAGACGTCAGCTGTTCAGCAACTTTGGGCGTAAAAATAGCGCCGTATTTCAAATCTGACAGATTCCGATATAGGCCGTCATCCGCTTCCGGTTTTAGACGGCGAATTGCATTAAAAAATTCGTTTGGATCGCTTGTTACATCTTTGGCGAGTTGGGACTCAATATCTTCTTTGATGCCGGCTGAGGCCTTTAGAGCACTAAGAAGAACAGCTTTCTTCTCATCAATTTTATTGCGAACTTCGTCGTAGCGATCGCGTAGATCGCGGTTTGCTAGTAACGTACTCATTCGATTAGATTTGAATGACTCGTTGTATGGCTCAACGACAAATATGCTATCGGGAGTCAACTCTGTGCCGTTCTCATCAGTTATTACACGCTTTGTTTCTCTGTCTTTATATATACGATCGGTCGATACCTTGTTTTCCGACAAATCCTTGAAAGTCAAAGCTAACGAACTTTTCATTACACCGTTAGGTGCATAGACGACATTTTGTCGCTTTTTAGAAAAGTCAAACTCGTGAGACATTGATGCGATTCCGTAACAGAATTGCAGGTCAACTTTAACTTTATTCATATTACCCCCCCCGAGTTGATATATTATTCTATAATTTCTATTCGACCCAACCAAAGCCAGCTAATTAGGTTGTTGGTACGTACGCAATAATTAGAAAAAACAGATACTCTGGAAAATGGCGGTAAGGTCGGTCAATCTTAGCTGGCGATCTGGCATCTTCTTAAGACGGCTCCGCCCATTTTCAGCCTGCTGGAGCACGTTCTCACTGATGCACTTATGGCGCGGTGGTAGCCGCCGATCGTATCCTGGCAATCTACACAATGGCATTCGGATCGACTTCGCCCTCATGATCTTCCATGTCGGGAATGACGCCCTGGGAGATCAAGTCGGAGAGGTTCACCGCCCGCGCCAGCGACCGTTTTATTTGTGTGGTGAAGGCCTCTTTTTGCGGCGCTTCCTTGTAAAGAATAGCATTCTGCAAGCTCGAATGACTGGTGCCTTCCACCGTCGCAATGCGTGGCCGAAACTCGCCAGGGCGGGCGGGGTCAGCCTCAAGCCGGTAAGTCATGAAAACGATATTTACTTGGGTGCTGCGGACATCCGGGGAGCGGATAAAATCCGCTCGGCTCGTGATGTATTGATAAACCTGTTCCGGAATAACGGCAACAATCTTGGACTTCCAATGATGATGGAAGTAGCCTTTGCGAATTAGCTGAGTGACATAACGCTTGTACACGTTGTCCCAGTTGAAGTTGTAGGTGGGGCGCTTGTCCAAGTCCTCACCGGCCCTCAAAGCCTGATACGCTAGAAAGGCCGAACCGGTTATATCGATGGCTTGTAGTTCAACCGACATAAACTGATCTACTTCGTTGTTTTCCTGAACATCGGCGATCACAAAATCCACGTTGCCAAAGCCCGCCATTTTCACTTCGGGAGCGACCCTTGGATTCTTCGGCTTCTCGCCAGGCCAGCAGTGCTCGATTACTTCGGTGAGGAAATCGACCGCATAAAACCGTTTTGGACAGACGAAGATCAGATCAGTAGCCGGGTCCGGCACCCCTTTCGTGTATTTCCAAAGAGTGCAAATTGGATAGGGTTCGTTATTCGGAAGCTGCTTCGTACGCTTCAGGCAAGGCTTTTTGATGAACGGACATTCGTAGTTAGTAGCTGCCGGATCGAAGCCCTTATGTGCTTTACGTCCTAGCACCTCGCCGATGATGTATTCTGGATTACACGGCAATCCGCAGTTCCTCGTGTTCGGTGATAGGTGCCTCATTAAAGGCGGTCACCGATCGATCTGCAAGGAGTAATGCCTCGGCTACACTTCGGCCCAAAAGCGGCGGAACGGCGTTGCCTACCTGCACATATTGCTCCGTACCATTACCCAAAAATGTGAAGAAATCGGGGAATGACTGGAGCCGGGCAGCCTCGCGGACCGTTAACGAACGGTCTTGAACCGGGTGGATATATGCACCCCAATGCACGTCGCATTTGGTCAAAATAGTACATGCCAAGTCCGTCTTTTTAGGCCTGCCATAGCGTTTGGTATGATCGCTCCGCTTTGCCATTTTCATACCCGCTGGCAGCAAATCGAACGGAATATCGCGCCATGATCCACCTGGTGGAATATGGCGCATCCGCTCCTCGTTAATGCGCGAGAGCCTTGATGCTGAATGGTTCTGCACGATGGCACAGTCACCGCGAAGCAATGCCTGGTAGCCATTCTGTGGACGCTTTCCATAAGAACGCGGCTCTGCACGATCGCCGTTTTCCAACTTCGGGAGGTCGGAAATAGCGTCCCAGACCGTCACGAAAGGCAACAACCCTGAGCCATGTGTCTTTTCAGGAAAGAGGATTGGCGCATCAGTACGAGTTGCGATGAAGAATACGCGCCGGCGCTCCTGTGGGACACCGTACTCCTCGGCACGAAGCACCTTCATCTCGACCCGATAACCGAGGCCTTTCATGCCCTCAAAGATTTCATGCACGATGCCACCGCCAGCGATCGACGTGATCCCGGTGACATTTTCCATGACAATCCATCGAGGCTGGATGCCTTTCACGATACGAAGATATTCGCGAAAGAGACCGGCGCGGGGGTCATTCACCCCGCGCTGGTGATTATAAACCGAATAGCCTTGGCACGGAGGACCACCGACAATGACGTCGATCCCTCCCTTCTTTACGCCAGCAGCTTTTAGGAGCTGTTGCGCTGTAACGTCTTGGATCGGGCCACCAATGAACTTGGCTTCTGGGTGGGTCGCGGCAAAGGTAGCACCCGCTTTATCGTCGTAATCCTGCCCCGCTAAAACGTGAAACCCCGCCTGCCGGAAACCTTCTGAAAGACCTCCAGCCCCGCAAAAGAGGTCGATGACGGTCATGTTATGGCGCGATTTCATCGGCTCCCTTTCCGCTTCATTCCCGCCAAGGGAAGTGGCAATTGCTGTTGGTCGTTCCCCGCACGCTCGAGCAGCGAGCTGATCGCATGACGACCAAGCCAAGCTTTCGAGACCTTCGAGCTTGAGGCGAGCTGGGCGAGGGCAGAATATTCATCGTCAGATAGATTGACCGTAACCCGGTGTTTCGACGACATAATATGCCTCATATTGCTGCATGGTGCAGCACTTTGCCTTGCTATGCCCACCGATATTATTTTCGTCAATCCGACCCGCCAAACTTGTTCATGTTTTGTTCTAAACAAAATGAGCGTGAAAGTCTAGATAGAGACTGCTTCACAGCGCTCTGCCTCAATTATCCCAAACCGATGCCCCGGTTCTGCGCTGGTTTTTCACTACTGCTCTGCTCCGCCGTTCGCGAAGGTGCGATAGCGGCATGGCGTTCGCCGCTCCGCATCTCGATTGCATCCACCAGCTTTTCCTTGCTGTCGGTGTAGATCGCCGCGTGCTGTTTGGCCCGGCTGATCGCGACATACGCGGATTTCGCATCGACGGTGTTCGCCCGGAAGCTTTCCAGATGCGTCATCGATCGATCGGCCGTGGCACCTTGGCTGCCATGCACGGTGCCGACCCAGCCATGCCGCACATGCCGGTCGCCAGCCTGATCCAGCGACAGCGTATGCTCGCGCCCGCGCGCATCTATCGCGGTCAGCATCCGCTTTTCCGCATCAATCCCGACCACCGCCGCGGTTGCACCGTTCACGCGGCCCGCCTCACGATCATTGCGGGTGAACTGCACCCGGTCGCCGGCTGCAAACTCGCGGGTGACCTCGGCAAAGCTATCAGACTGACCGCGGCCCCATTTATCAAGCTGCCAGTCGATCGCCCGGCCTTCGTGGGTCCGTAGCTCGATACGGTTAGCGTCACGATCGACGCGAGCGATCCGGTAGGCCTGTCCCTTCTCGATCCCATGCCGCTCATAGTCGCGCCGGAACGTCACCACATCACCGGTCTCGTAGCTGCGCGCGTGACGCGCCTCCTCGCGGGTCAGTCCCCTGCTCTCCAGCGTAGTCGCGCTGATCGTCTCACCGCTCAGCGTTCCGTCCTTGCGCAGCTCGGCGCGGATCGCCTGGGTCAGCAGTTCGCGACCCTCCCGCGTCGTATCCATCACTAGCGTACGGGCACGCTGATCAGGGGTGAGTGCGACATAATCGCGGGCAATAGCACCACGTCGGTCGCCAGCATCGGCTATCTCGGCAACCTTGCCCCCGCCGCGCTCCAGCGCCTCCAATGCCCGCCGGCCGTCGCCGGCAATCGTTGCCTGCACCGCTTCACGGGTCAGGTCGTTCTCCTGGCGTACGATCTTGTCGAGCACGAACGTCTTCATGCCGGCGTCCTGAAGCTGTCCGAAGGCGCGGCCAGCCTCCACGCTCCCAAGCTGCTTCACGTCACCGACCAACACCACACGCGCATTTGCCCGCTCAGCCATACCCAGCACGCGCGCCATGTCACGCGCGCTGACCATCGACGCCTCATCAACGATCCATGCCTCGCGGCCCCGGCTGGCCTCGGTGACAAGCTGCTCACCGGTCAGCACCGCCTTGGCGACCGTCTCACCCCTGGCGCCGATCGCATCACCCAGCACGCTCGCTGCAGCAGCCGTGGGGGCAAAGGCCCGGACCTCATAGCCTGCGCTGCGCATCCCCTCGGCATAGGTAGCGAGCACAGTGGTGGTCTTGGCGGTACCGGCATAGCCCTGCACGCCCGCCACCCGGTCTTGCCCGGTCAGCAACCCGATCGTCGCTGACTGCTGGCCTTCCGTCCATTTGTGCCCCCGCGCCTCGGCGAAGAACGCGGCAGTGGTGACGATGCGCGCCGCCTCCTGCCGGTCGTGCGGCGTGTCGGCAGCACCGCGTCCGCTATGTTCGACCGCAAGCATCCGGCGCTCGGTCGCCACCGCATCGCGCGTAGTAAACCCTTGGCCGGCCGCGCCCCGCTCGCGCGCGACCAGCTCGCCACCTGCCTTTGCCCGATCGACAGCCATAGCGATCTCAGTTGCGTTAGCCCGGCCGCCTGCGTGCTCGCCAGCCCGTGCCTCCAGCGCTGCGGCACCGAACACCGCCTCACGCTCGGACAGCTGCCGTGCCGCGGCTGCCACCGCCAGCAAGGCCGCGGCTTCGGCGCGGCCCATATCGGCTAGCCCGCGCGTCGGCATTTTCGCGGCACGTGCCTCGCTCTCGGCGATGGCCGCTACCCGCTCGGCCGCACCGAAGCCGATCGCATCTGCCTGCTCACGCCAGCCAGGTACCAGCGCCTCGCGCGGGATCTCCTGCTTGGCCTGGCGGGTAGCGAGGGTCAGCGTCGCTTTCTCGGCCGCGGTCGCATCGGCGCGGGTCTTGCCACGTTCGGCGAGTGCTGCCTCCACCTGGTTGCCGCGGGCGCTGAACTCCTTGATCGCAGCCTCCGGCACTGCGGCCAGTTCGAACATCGATCCCCTGGTTTCACGCAGACCATAGCCAAGCTCACGCGCGCCTTGCGCCAGCGCCTGTCGGTAGACCGCACCTGCATCCTTGTAGATGCGGTAGAAGGCCAAGCTCTCGACACTGCGCCAGCTACCATCCTTGTCCTGGGTCGCGTTCAGGATGACCGAGTGGCTGTGAAGCTGCGGATCCTGCTCACGGCTGGTGTTGTGACGGAAGGTCGCGACCGCCAGCTTGCCGGTTTCGACGGTGCGGATCTCGCCCCCGGCACGGATACGCGTCGCGGCACCGTGGCGTTCGACATAGGCGAGCGCAGTCTTCACCGCCTGGTCGTGCGCGGCGATCAGGCGCCGATCGCCGGCGACCTCGGCCATGATCGACACCGATTTTGGCGCGGAAAACGTCATGTCCCATCCCGGCCGGTGCTCGCGCTCGCCACCCCGGATGGTGCCAAGCTGCTGGCCGTTCGGCAGCTCGCCCTCCAGCCCGCGCTTGAAGGCGGCACGGTCGACCTCGCCTTCCAAACCCAGCACCTTCGCGCCCTCGCCGAACCATGCGCTTGGCGCCTCGCCGCCCTCGGAATAGTAATCGTCGGACTCGTAGTAGCTCGCCGCCTGGCCTGCGCTCTTCAGACCGGCGACACTGGCAACCACCTACAGCGCCCCGCCTGCGGTGCGATCCGTCGCCGGTTCCTGCGCAGGTGCCGATGACGGGACGGCCATCGGCCGCGTCAGTGATACCGGCAGCGATACGGTTGGCTCGGCAATATCGGGCCGCTCCATATGGGCACGGTCGATCGCCACGCGCGCGATCGGCAGACTGGAGAGGCGCAGGAAACCGGTCAGGGGCGGCAGGTCACCGATCTCGCTGTCGAGCACGATCGGTTTGGTGGCGCGCATGGTCGATAGCGATCCCTTGTCGGTCCAGGCGTCGCTGTCGAGCGAGGCGGACGAGCGGTGCTCCTCGATCTCTGAGCGACCCAGCAGTTCGGTCGCCCACTTGGTACTCTCAGGGTCACCCAGCCGCATAACAAGCTGCGTACCAGCCTGGCCGACGATCGTGCCCGCGGCATTCTGCCCATAGGTGTCGCGAAGCTGGCCGATCGCCTGAAACGCGATCACCACCGCCGCGCCGAACTTACGGCCTTCAGGCAGCAGCGTAAGCAGACCGGACGCACGCGGTAGCGCGGGCAGCTCGTCCAGCACCAGCCACGCACGCGGTGCCCCGCGGATCGGCCGGTCGAGGATTGCGGCGACAGCGCAGTCCAGCCAGCAGCCAAGCAACGGCTTTGCCGCGGCGAAATTGCGCTTGCGCGAGGCAAGGAATATCCACGGCTTCGCGCCCTCAATGGTGGGCAGGGCCTGGTAGAAATCGTCGAAGCTGATCGTCGGCCCATCACCCGCCATCGGCTTCAGCGTGCCAACGATCTTGGCTGCCTCGGCGAGGCAGAACAGCACGCTCGCTGTCGCCTTGTCGGCATCCTTCTGGAACACGCGGGCGGCCTCGGTGCCACTCGTCAACGCTGCCAGCTCGTCAGCCGTCATGTCGCGCAGCGCACAGGTCAGCTCAGAGACATTACCCCTGCCCTGCTCCCACAGGCGACGGATGACGGCTGCAACAACAAGCCGGGCCTGATCGTACCATACGTCATCACCGGTCGCGTTGCCGCCCGGCTTGGCAACGATGAAGCCTGCCAGCCGGTCAGCGTCGGACGCGGACCGCACGTCATCGAACGGGTTCCAGTAGGCGCAACGCGCGTCAAACGGGTTGAGGATGAGGTCGCCGCGCTCGGGTCGGTAGTAGCGCGCGACATAGCCGCCATCCACGTCGTGGACGAAGGCGTGCTGCCCGCGCCGCTCCACTTGGTCCAGCAGCGCCCAGATCGCGGTCGTCTTGCCGGTGCCGGTTGCCCCGGCAAACAGGAAGTGTCGCGCTTCCTCGCCTTCCGGCACGGGCACGCCCCCGATCGTCACTGGCCGCTCGGCGGGATTGATCCGCACAAGCTGTGCAAGGTGGCCTGCCTCTACCCGCTCGGCGCCGCGCACCGTTCGGTCGCGGCCAGCGCGTTCGCCTTCCTTCAGCCATGCACCGCGACGCCAGCGGTAGAGCGGCACGCCGATCGCAATACAGCACAAAAGGGCAAAGAAACCCATCCGCCATAGCAGCCGCTTGAAGCCGCGGGCAGTAGGACTGTCAGGGTCCAGTATCTGATCACGGACGTTAACCCGCATCCCGGCTGCATAGGTGCGCAGATTG
>Ga0308164_10003181_pt1 | contig 15221 bp, 17 predicted proteins | sample PhyTR2_FD_201031 | JGI IMG/M metagenome (GOLD analysis project Ga0308164, IMG submission 201031) | Phyllosphere microbial communities from UC Gill Tract Community Farm, Albany, California, United States - DLSLT.R2 | ecosystem: Host-associated > Plants > Phyllosphere > Unclassified | place: USA... | reverse complement strand
CCAGCGCGATCCCGGTCATCCAGCGCGCCTTTTGCCGGACGGCGGCGTCGAAGGTCGCCGGGAAGAACGCCCGCACCGCAATCAGCGCGCCCGCATCGTCGACGATCCGCGCAAACCGTCCGGCCCCGCCGAGCTGCGCGATCCGCAGCCCGAGCTCATATTATCTTGATACCAAAATTATGCAGTCAGCGTTCAAAATATCAAGAAGAATCAGTTGCCTAGGCTCGTTTAACCCCGGACAATTTATGCTCGTTAAACTGCTGGCTTACTGTTCTAAGCGTATCGACGAAGTTAAGTCGCCTTCAAGTGAGCGGGAAAGTACCACCAGCCCGTGCAGGGGTCTGCGGGCCGGTGGCGCACATCCGTACCTTCCAACAAAGCACGGGCAGACCTTCGGGGCCTTAAATTCGCTGCGTCCTACTGCGGTTTGTTCTCACACAGTTGGATAGGGCAAGATGCGCAGCGTTTGAAAACCGAACCGCTAACGCTGCTGTGCAGCTGGTGTAGCCTATCCCAAATCGCGATTGATTGCCTTAGCCGTGCTATCTACTTTTGTATCGACTGAGTCGGATCTAATTATAAATACAATGTTCATTATATTTAGGATTTTGGGTGTGTAGCACATCGTTCACGGTATAAAGCGATGTCAACATCGCCCAGTACTATCGCAACTAGCCTCAAATTATTCGTATATCAAAATGCCATTATCCAAATTGCTGCCATAATCTGCTTATCCTTTCGCGAGTCGCTATTTGGTCAATGTGAGGAATGGACTAAGATCACGCCAGACCAAACGGCTTACGCAGGCGATCATACTTGCGCCTGCGCCAATCTTATCGCCGAACTTCGGCTCAGCGGTTTGATTGATGTTTTCGCAAACGTAGCCATCCGCCGTTCACAAGCTCAGAACGGCCTTGCACTATCACGGAAGCTTTGTAACGCAGCCCATGCGGACGGTATATCCCGTCCGCGGGGCGTGGAAACCCCGACAATCGCTAGGTCCGGTCGAGCATTTCGGCCGGGCGGCTGTCGCGCATGTCCAAGGCTTGCCCAAAGGCGGCAGCGCCTTGTCCTAGCGCAGGGTTTCCAACGCCCGGCTTACGCCGGGCCGCCTCTGAACTGCTGGAGGCGTGACGTCGATGAACATTGATGTTTCAAGTGATACCTTTAAGACGCAGCTCAGCGATGCCGTCATATTGCTTAGATCATTTAGTCAATCAAATGGTCTTACCATTGATGCAGCTATTTCGATAATCATGGCAGCGGCTAGCCATGAGGGTGGTTTTGACGCCATTATTACCATGGAAAAAGTATCCTCAGCTATTACGATGGATAATGAATGCACTATTCCAAAAAGCAGACAGCAACGTCGGTGGGAAACGAAGCGTGCCTCTAAGATAATAATTGGAAACACGTTGAGGGAACAATTTCCGGAAATTTTCACATTCGATCCATTACAGATTTTAGATCCAGATGACTGACCGGTAATTTTACAACCTGCTTCACGTTCTAGTGGAAGCCGAAATGGCCGCTTGTGGGAACCGCTGACCTCGACTATCTTTTTTTCCATGTTGTCGAGCAGGGGCTTCGAACGCCTTTTGGGTGGAAAGCGGCCTGTCCGCTATCGAGCAGCGATTGTTGTAGACGGCCATTCGTTCAGATGGCGGGGCAGGAGCTCATGCAGTCGCTTCCTGATGGAAACGGGAAGGGCCGCCTTGGAGCTGCAGCCTGAGATAAGCGGACGTTTGTTCAAACAAGTGGCGTCCTCCAGCCCCACACTCTGTGGTGGCGCTTCGCGCGGCGCGGCTGGGACGAGCGGCTGAAGGAGGCCGGCGCCCACCTGTGCTACACCGGCCGCTCGGCTGACGTCCAAGCCGTGAGGCTATGATCCTGCAGCCATCATCGCCGCGTAGTCATCGATCACCGTCACGATGCGATCGAGGATGGTGCGCATCGCGTCCCTTAGAATATTGCAACAGTTCAATTACGAAGCCGCCTGGGGCTTTTAAGATCGCCGTTTTTACGGTCTGATCATCGACGCCGGTCACTTTATATAAGAAGTCGCCCCCCCATCTCAGACCGCCGCTCAAGCGTAAAACCGAGCGCTGCGGTCCAGAAGTGAAGAGCTTCGTCCAATGAGGACACCGCGAAGCCTGTGTGATCAACGGCGATTACGTTGGCGGCGTCTGTCATTACTGCGGTCTCACTGTGGCGGCCTTACGACGTAGCGATCTGTGCTCCGGCTGCGATTAGGAGCAGCAACATGGCGGTCATGGTGTTCATTTTGGTGATCTAGGACGCTGACTCGTGCGGGTAAGGGAGCGGCCTGTGGGAAGGCCTGCACGTTCTCAATTGGGAACGAATTTCGGGAATGTTCGGCCATACATTACCGCCTGCGCTTCTGGCCCTAACTACGAATATAGGTGCTTAACTATCGGGATCACGTCGATAGCCTATGCTGGGCGTGCCGGATACCGCGGTTGCGATAGGCCCACAGCGATTCGAACCTATGGCGATCCCGAGAGCCAAAATAGCCTGCCGTGTGTAGCAACTCCCTGCGCGGCGGATGGTTAGGGCGTGATGACCCTTTCCACCGTCCCTTACGCCCTCGTCGTTGACGATGACCCGCTCATCATGATGGATACAACCGGAATACTCGAAGACGCCGGGTTTCGTTTTTATGAAGCTATGGATGGAGACGAGGCCAAGCGGATTTTGGCCTCGAGCTGGGAAAACATCGTGTTGCTGTTTTCTGACGTCGACATGCCGGGGGAGACAAACGGCTTTGCATTGGCGCGACACGTCGCGGAAAACTGGCCAGCTATCGAGATTGTCATCGCCTCCGGCCATGTCCTGCCCAAGGCGGGAGAGATGCCCGAAAAGGCCACGTTCATTGCCAAGCCGTTCAACAAGCAGATGGTGCACGGCCATTTGCAGGCAATGCTGCCTGACAGCAAATTACCTGAGCCGCTGAAAAAAGCGGTTTAGAGACGCCGTGCGTTCGGTAGCGACGGCGTTTGCGACAGAGCGGGCCCTCCCGCAAGCGCAAGAGTTCCACGATCAGATTGCGTCTGATTGAATGGCCCTGTGTCATCGCGCATCGTCGGTATGCGTGGTACATTGGAACAAACAGGTACGACGCATAACGCGAGACTGAACTCGCAAGCTACCCTGCATTTTTCGATCAACTTGTCGGACATTTTGATATGGATCAATGTGCTTTATCTTGAGAACACTTTGAATTAGCCCGTAGGTTGAGAAATCACGGGGCAGTGCGCCGACCCGCCCCTAGCTGGGAATCTGTCACTCATGGAACGTAATAGCGGTAATCAATGCCCCCGCGTGTTCGCGAGCCAACTCGAAGATATGATTGCGTTTGCTGATGCAAAGCAGGATTTCGCCTTAGCAGCTTGGCTAAGCCAAGCGCTTGATCGATTGATGGGCGATCATATTAAGCCCTAACCGGGGTTGCCTTCCGCTACGGAATTTGTTGATATCGCCACCCAATGACCTGGAGCGGCGCGTGAGGGGTAACGACGAGGCTGTTCAGCTAGCGATGGCGATATTGCGCTTCCGCAAGTATCGAGCCTCTGTGTTGTCGCGTGATATATTTGGCGAACCGGCCTGGGAAGTGCTTCTTGAGTTGTTCGTAGCGGACGCAGACAGTGTCCGGATTACCGGACGAATTGTTGCGGAAAAACATGACATTTCCACAGCGGTCATAGGGCGTTGGCTCAAACATCTTACCGCCGAAGGCCTTCTAATTGGCGATGGCGCCGGAGATGTGGACGATGAGCTAACGCTATCCGGGGTAGGAATGGACAAGATGGAAACCGCGCTACTCGAAGCACGGTTTCTCAAAGATCAATTCGGTCCACAGCCTAGCATAGCAAACTGAAATAGTGCTCGTTACCGGGTCCCCTTCGGTAGAAGCTTGAACTTGACCCGCTGAACGCAGCCTCGACGGCCTGAACCGCTCTCTACTACCCGTGCATTGGAAAGCGCATTGCGCGCGGTATCGCCGAACGCCACGTCCGGTTCAGAACCTAGAACATTGACGTTGCCGACCGCCCCCCATGGCGCCGTATCATAACCAACTAAGGCCGCCCCTTCGATTCCGCGACGCCAGAACGCTCTCGAGTAGGCGCTTCCGTCGAGAAGACCCGGGATTGATTTGGGATTCACGATACAACCGGGCTGGTCTCCAGTATCCAGGGGCGTGTCTGGCACCGGTACGGGTGCCGCCAGGTTGGCGCTTTGGTTATGGTAAAGTGATAGGTGCGGGGGCGTTTATCAGGTACACGGCAACGGGCGCGCTCCGCACGAGCCTGCCGCTTTTCAACAAGTCCCGACCGTCGGAGACAGTCCAAAGATCGTCTATGCGAACGGGCGTGCGACGATCACGGGCCGTGATTGACAATCACAAGGGCAGGGATCCAGCCGCTAGTCCCCTCGTTCCGCACCAGGGTCATAGTAGGTCGCCGGGGCTGTATCAGTGTGCTAGTATCTATGAACGCAGGCCGGTTTAAAGCGTCTACGGCAAAGTGCACGCAATCTTGCCCTGCATTTGTGGGGGGGGCATTATGTCAAAGGCCAAGATCAGTCCGCTTGTCGGTATGATCGACAAACTTGCGCGGCACGCACCAATATCGTTGGGGGATCGCGCACTACTACTCGCACTACCGTCTAAATCGCACGCATTCAATGCTGGCAGCTACCTGAACCGCGAGGGAATTGCAGCAGATAATTACGGTATGCTTGTTTCGGGTCTTGCCTGCAGGCATAAGATAAGCGGGGAGGGCATTCGGCAGATCGTATCGATCGTGACGCCAGGTGATATCCTCAATCTTCAGCAACTGTATCTCGAGGACGCCGATCACAACATCCAGACGCTTGCACAGTGTGAGATTTTGATGATCTCGCGACGGGCACTTCATCAACTTGCAGATGACCACCCTTCCGTTGCCAGAGCTCTTGTAGCGAGCATGCTCGTTGAGCTTTCTATAGCACGCGAATGGATACTCAGTATCGGGCGCCATAATGCTCGAACTCGACTTGCTCATCTGCTGTGCGAGTTAGCCCTCCAGCTAGGCAACCCGAGCTTGGCGCCAGGGCAGGCTTATGAATTGCCTATGTCGCAGGAGCAGCTCGCTGATGCACTCGGTTTGACACCTGTCCATATCAACAGGATGCTCAAAAGTCTGGTCCACGATAACTTGATAAATTACAAAAATCGCCGTGTAAATATTCCGGATTGGCACCGTTTAACCGAAGCCGGAAATTTTAATAGCCGCTACCTTCACTTATCTAATCATTCCAGATGACAAGTGAGATGCTTCAGGCGATTCTTTCACCTATCAAAGGTTCTCAATCGCATTTGACGCCATTGGAGCTCGCGCTCCGTGAGTCGGCGGACTTGAACCGTTCGGCAGCTGCCGTCGGCCTATCGATAATTTGGGTAATCGTATTCGTCCTGGACGGATCCACCGGACCGCACTTCTCGCTCAATACGGTCTATCTGCTGCCGCTGTGCTTTACCGTATGGTGCCTCGGCTGGGTCGCAGGATTGATGTCAGGCCTGCTGGGCGTGGCTGTAACCCTGTATCTCAATGGCTTCGGAGACGGCCTCTCCGCACAGGCGTCGACCGTCCCTACTGCAACCGCTATCTGGAATGCAGGTGCGAGATCCTTTGGGGTACTCTTTATCATTCTGTTCGTAAGCGCGTTCCGGCGAACCTTCGACCGGGAGCGTGCCGCAGCAAGCATCGATCCCCTCACGGGCCTCGCCAATCGACGAGCCTTTCAGATCGAATGCGCTCGCCTGGAATCAGCCAGTGTGCGTGACGATCGGATCCTCTTGTGTGGCGTGATCGACGTAGACGATTTCAAGTCGGTAAACGACCAACACGGTCATGCGGCCGGTGATGAGGTTTTACGCGTCGTAGCAACAGCGCTTGCCTCTGCAGTTCGCCCTTACGACATAACGGCACGGCTGGGGGGTGACGAATTCGCCTTCTGTCTCGCAGTTCGCGACCAGGCTTCTGCCGAGAGAAAAAGCGGTAAGATCCACCGTGCTATCATGACGGCGCTTCAATCGACTGACGTGCCGGCAACCTGCAGCTTGGGCGCCTCAACAGGAACAGATTTTACCGACACATTGCTCACCGCGGATCAGACGATGTACCACGCCAAACAGACGGGAAAGAGCTCGTGGAGGTTCAATACCACGCCCGCCTTAATTTAGCGGTAAATTCTATTGGTATTGGGTTGGTGGAACGTGTGCTCAGGTCAACGGTAATAAACTTCCATCGCCAAGGCATGGTATATAAATTGCGATCTGTCATTTATAATGCTCCATTCGCTTGAATTTTAAGCATTTTCGCTTAACTACGAGCCTTCAACTTCGGGTGAGATACTAATGAGCGATGATACCAACGCCGTCGAATTGGCTGCTGAACTGACGGCCGCGTGGTTGGCAAACCCTAACACACGCACCAACGCAGATGACATCCCTGCCTTTATGATCTCGATGCATGCCGCTGTCTCGCAGCTCTCGGGTACATCTGCGCCCGTTTCGGCGGAAGAGCCTGCGCAGACCTATGAGCCTGCCGTAACCGCGCGCAAATCGCTGTCGTCGCCAGATCACATCATCTCGCTGATCGACGGGAAGCCGTATAAGACCCTGCGTCGCCACCTTGCAACCAACGGGCTGACGCCGGAAGAATATCGCGCCCGTTACAACCTCAAGGCCAATTATCCGATGGTCGCCCCGACCTATTCGGAAGCGCGCCGGACAATGGCGAAGTCGATCGGCTTGGGACGTAAGCCTGGTCAGACTGCTTCAAAGCCCGCTGACGAAGCCCCGAAGGCTCCTCGTAAGCCCCGGGCAACCAAGGCGGTCGAACAGGCCTAAGTCGAAGCGGGGGCAGTGAGGTAAGGCGTCAGCTATGACACGCGCACTGACCCCCTTTCGTAAGTATGCAAAATTCAGCGGACGCGCCCGACGTCGTGTGAGTTTTGGCCGTTTGCGATAACGGCAGTATGCATTTTGCTCGTGACAAGCGTCGTTATGCCTCCCCTTGGCGCCCTGATCAGCTGCCTAGTGTTCATACCGTTATCGAGTTGCGCCGTCCGCAGGCTTCACGACATTGGAAGGTCTGGGTCATGGCTGATCCCGCTTATTGCCATTCTCGCGTGTATGCTCATCGTGTTCGCGATCGGATTGTCGATCCTAGGCGTGGTACTTGTTGCTGCGCTTGGAATTGAAACGAGCCCTAGCCAGCATGAAGACGGTATACGGGTAATCGAAACTGCACTGGCTTGGACGTTCGCGGTATACTTGGCATTAATGATGGTAATGCTCTCTTGGGGAGGAAGCCAAGCCTCAAATCAGTTCGGCGAACTCTAGCGACCATCTGCGGGACCCCCTCTGCACCGGATAAACTTGATAGACGTGCGCTTGCTCATCCAAATAATCTGTATGTTGAAACGTATAGGGATCATTCTGAGCTAACCCCGCCCGGTCATACGGTGGTTCCGGCTGATTCCAGGTTTCCTGGCTTGCGTGCCCGCAGTCAGCCAGGCGCAGCGGGCGGGAATATGGGAGACCAGGATCAATTCGCCGGTGCGTGGGTAGGTCAACCAATCCGATATTGTGTACCTGCGGATGGGCCGCTTCGCTCCCTGAGCTTATGGTCGGCGAACTATACCGCGGTGAAAATCGGGAAGACGACCGCCGGGATCGTTTCCAAGGGTGAATGTCAAAGTGGCCAGCTCGGTACGCTGTGGATCATGCAGCGAGGATTGTCGGGGGATCTAAGCCGCCAATATCGTTTCTTCACCGAAAGTCACTTGGAACAGGCAGGCAAGCCGGCGCAGTGGACGCAACGCGTCGAGACAATAAATCGGTTTATCGGACCATGCGAGGAAGCCGCCCGGAAAGCGGTACCCAACTCCATAAAACGACCTGAAGGTGCATGGGCAATCCTCGGGTTTGCGCTGGTTTTCGTTCTGCAACTCATGGCGCTCGTCGGACTAATATATGCGACGTACCGCGGGATGGCTTGGCTGTCATTGCGGCTGGGACGTCGAGCATACGAAAGAGCTGTAGTAGCCAATATCACCGTCGACGAAGCAGGCGCGGCGACCATACTCGTACTTGCGACCTTCACGGGAGTTCGCGGCCTGCCGTGGTGGTATGCGATCGCGTCGAACAACGCCAAGCCGCTGCTCGTGATCGAACCTGTCGAGGGTGTCGCGGCCGCACACGTCGCAAACCACACGATTGTCGCTGATCGGGGTTGGCGACCGCGCTTTGCGACGATCGGGACGATACCGTCCGAAATCACCTGTTAGTCGCACAGTCGTGATTACGACCGCGTTTCAAACATTTGGCCCAGCAGCCGCAACCACACTGCAGACACCCGTGATTGCGATAACCGTGCCCATCGACCGGGGTTGTCCCGTCGGAAAACCAGCCAACCAGTGCCGTCTTAGCCAAATGCTGGCTCGGTCCCGACAGCTCGTGGGGCGAGTAGCATCGCCCGGCGTACGTGATCCGGGTTTGCCAGGCTTCGCGACGGTTTTCCGATCAGATATCCCTGGATCGAACCACACCCTTCACGGGTGACGATGGACAATTGCGCCGGCTGCTCGATTCCCTCGGCGAGGACCGGCATATCCAAGCTGGAACCGAGGGCGGTAACCGAACGGAGGATCGCCACTGCCTGTTCGCTGTGCTCGATCTCGGCGACGAACGACGCATCGAGCTTGATCCTGTCGAACGGAAACGATCGCAAGACATCAAGCGAGGAGTAGCCAACGCCAAAGTCGTCGAGCGCTAAGGCGATGCCCATGGCTTTCAGGTTACGGAGCTGATTCAGGGCATAGTCGCGGTCGTGGATGATCGCGCTTTCCGTCAGCTCGAGCGATAACCGTTCGACCGGCAGCCCACTGTCTTCGAGGGCTGAACGCACTGTCGGAACCAGCTGCGGGTCTGACAGATGAAGCGGTGACAGGTTTACGGCCACGACATGGCGATTGGGCCATAGCGCTGCTTCGAAACAGGCCTGCCGCAAGACCCAGATGCTCAGCGGTATGATTTGTCCGCTCTCCTCGGCCACCGGAATGAACGTTGCCGGGGAGATCGAGCCGCGCGTTGGATGCTGCCAGCGGATCAGCGCTTCGTAGCCGGTGATCTCGCCGGTCGAGACAGACGCCTGGACCTGATAATGTAGTTCGAACGCGCCCTCTGCTACTGCGCTGCGCAGGTCGTTAGCAAGCTCACGCCGATCGCGGACAGCATCGTCCATCTCGGCCTGATAGAAACAGGGCTGGTCCGAGTGCAGCGACTTGGCCCGGTACATCGCCAAGTCCGCTTTTGCGAGCAGAGTATCGGCATCGAGTCCATCGTGGACAGCTAACGCCACCCCGATATTTGCCCCGACCGAAGCTGTGAACCGCTCGAATTCAAACGGCGCTGCAAACGTAGCGCGTAAGCGGTCGAGGAAGTACGTCAACGCTTCGGGAGTGTCGTAAGAGATGAGAGCTGCGAACTCATCACCTCCGAGACGCGCGATGGTCTCACCTTGACGTTGGACGCCTACGAACCGTGCCGACAAAGCTATAAGCAGCTGATCGCCTGCCTGATGCCCGTAAGTGTCGTTGACCGCCTTGAACCGCGATAGGTCCATCATGACCACCGCCATGCAGGTACGACCGCCTTTAAGTCCTAGGCGTCGGCCAAGCTCCTCATTGAAGCTCATACGGTTCGGGAGATCCGTCAGCCCGTCATGCAGTGCCATCCGCCGAAGGCGGCGGTAGGATTCGTCCTGGCTGTGTCCATCGATCAGCGCACTGAGTGCAGCGCAGCCAACCACAAGTAGCGCAGCAACCGCGGTCGTTACGCCCAGAGCTGACAGCGTTCCGTTCGACAGACCTGTGCCAAGCTGCAAGACGGCGATCTTCATCGCGGCCATGCCAGTGAAATGCAGCAAAGCAACGCTCAATCCCAGTAGGCCTCCTGCGCTTATGCGGCGCCACTTGCTCAGGCGTGTCAGGCAGTGAAATGCGGCAGCCGAGAACGTCGACGACACTATCACCGAGGCAACGACGTATCGTGTATCCCAGGTGACGATCCCGTCGATCCGATACGCCGACATGCCAAGATAGTGCATTGCCGACACAGCAACGCCGATGATCGCGCCCCCCGCTGCTCCCGCCCAGCGTCGCTGCATTGTCGCCAGTGCAAGACCCGGAGCTGCAACGGCAATGGCTAAAAGAAGAGATGCGAGTGTCAGAAAGGGATCGAGTACGACAGGCGCCTCCGTACGAAACGCCATCATCGCAACGAAATGCGTAGACCAGACCATCGTCCCGGTACTCACCGCCGTGAGCAGGATCCAGCCAAGCCGACTTTGTCCCGTCGCTAAGCGAATGCGGCCGAACAGCTGCACCGTCGCTGCCGAGCCGATCAGGCACACAACCAGCGCTATGAGTACGAGCCGTAGATCGTGATCCTGCGTAATGCACAGTGCGACCCGCATCATGCGGCAGCACCCTCACGCCAGAGATCCCCACGCGCTTCGAGCGCCATCGAAGCCTGGCGCGCCAAGCCGAGAAGATAAGCACGTTGGTCTGCAGACGATGGAGGCCGTCTTGCGGTATCCAGCACACAGAGCGCGCCAACATCGACGCCATTCAGCAGACGGAGTGGGGCACCAATATAGTAGCGGATGAACGGGTCCCCCGTCACGACGCCAAGGTTGGCGAACCTTGGATCTGCCTCGGGATCACAGCATTCCAAAACGTCTGCCTGGTCGAGCACAAACCCGCAAAAGCCGCTTTCGCGCGGAATGCAGGTCAGTGCCAACCCCACCGTTGCCTTGAACCATTGGTCCTCGCTGTGGATCAGGGACAGTAAGGCAATAGGCGCATCGAACGCTGACGCGGCCTGTTCCACGAACCGATCGAATGCCGGTTCGGGCAGGGTATCCAGGACACCTAGTCGATTTACGGCATGAGAGCGCCGACGCTCTTGAAAAAGATTTTTGAGCATCGACAGGTCACCATGGCACTAGCTTACCGGCGAGATATCCAATCAAACCGTTTACGATTGGTAACCAACCAGAAGAAAAGGCAATGTCTGCAAGCTCTACCGGGCGGACAACATCAGCAGCACTGAGTCCAAATCGAAAGGCAAGCTGCAGCTACTGCTTGCGTTGGGAATGCACCAGAGCCGCAATGCTGAACCCGGCGAACCATGCAAAAACGGCTTCATGATCCTGCGCGGGCCACGGACAGGTCGGAGGTGTCGCAGCGGGTATTTTTCCAGCTTCTAGTCCTTGAGCGTGCGCAAGCGCCACAGGATGAACGGTGGAAGACGTACAACTGGAATACAGAATTGTCCCATCAATACAACGGAGTAGGTCGCCAAGCGCCCACTGAGGTAAACCGAAAATGTTAGATTGATAGATCGAATTTGCCGCTTTGACGGTAGCTATGATCTAGGGACAGAGGGCACGTGGGTTGCGTATCGTAGGTAAATCTAAGCTGGCATAGGCTTCCGCGCGCAATCCAATTTTATCTAGGGGACTGATCGTTGGACTATCCATGGAACGAGCAAGCGACGTTGGTGCGCATGGCAAGTGCCGGAATGGTTGATGACCAATCCTGCGAAATACTGTTCGAAAGCTCCTTACTCGCCTTGGCCATTAAGGTCCGTGATATGAAATCCTCTGACAGACGCGGCTTGCGGTTGTCACTGCCCAACCGACAGGTCCGTCCCCATACTTTTCAAGGCGATACCTTAACCGCGCTATTAGACCGCATTCCACGGACTGTTTGATCTGTAATCTTGATGGAATACAAATCGTGAGACGTTTTATGAATTAGCTCTGGATAGAATGTGATTTAGCACATTGTTATCGGCGTTTACTGATGCTGTTTGTCTTTGCTTTACTGGCCTGTCATTCATTCATTGTGGAATGAACAGGGTCATTTGGGAAAATTCGGTGATACTCCTGCTCGGAAACGCCGTAGCCTCGACCAGCCATTTGGCGTAGGCGATCCGCATCGCGGATGATGACGAGGCCTCGCATGGCGCTGATCAATCCTTTCCCCTCAAGCTCATGAAGCGCTTCGGTAACCCCGGTACGCTGCACCCCTACCATCATGGCCATGAATTCGTGGGTCACCTCAATGCGATCAGACCGAAGACGGTCACGGTACATTAGCAACCACCGGGCAAGGCGGGCATCAAGGCGCTGCCACGCTCCGCTGATCAGACCTTCAGCAACCTGGACCATCTGCGTATAGGCTGCATGTATCAGCAGACGCTCGAGTGAACGGCTTTTGCGCAGTGCAGAGCGCGCCTCGTTGATCGGCCACCGTAACACGGCGAGTTGATCAACCTGGACGAACGTACGGTACGGCCAGCGGCCATCGCCGAGAACGACAGGGGCACCGATAAATGTTTCGGGGCCGATCAAGGCAATCTCGGTCTTCTCCGTTTCCGGGTGTGGGGTAATGACGGACGCGACGCCGTGCTCAATAAAGTAGATAGCGTCCGCTACCTTATCGGCCTCTGTCAGTATGGCGCCGCGAGGCAGCGTCTTCCGGGTGGCGGTGCGCGCGATGAGCTCGCGGTCGGTTTCTGTCATCAACCCGACCAATGCATTGCCCCCGGTTGCGATGGATGCGGAGGTCAATCGTCCCACCGCGTTAATTTCGTTAGTCGCCATTCTGCACAGTACCTTGTTGGGCAGATTGCCGCGCCAAGGTAGGTCAAGATCGTCAACCATTTGTCGGCTACCCGACATAGGCTATCTCGTTGGACGACCCGCTCCCCACATTCCCGGTTCGGGGGAAGTGATGGATAGCCAACGCGCGATCGAGCGCCTGGAAGAGCAGCAGGCCAGAATTGTTACATTGCTCGCGTCGGCTAGCGCCTTGCTAGGGGAGGAGCAGCGGGACAGTGTCAGTGCGCTCGCGACGCTACGTTGGCGATTGGTACGAACCATGCGGGAATATCAGCTTTTCAAACATTTCGAGATATTCGATCCGCTTGCCGCGTCATCAAATACGCAACTGGCAGAGAGCGCCCGAGGCATGAAGGGGCGATGCGTTGCAATCGGGGAAGAATACGCTGCACATGTTCAGCGCTGGAGCAACGGCACAGCATCAAGCGCATGGTCCGATCTTACACTCGACACCCTCGCGATTACCGCCAAAATTAGGAAACATCTCGATCATGAGCATGCGCAGGCGGTAAATCTCCTTCGCGATGTCGCGCGAACGCGTCGATCGCTCAGCCATAGTTCGGTTATTGGCTAAAGCTGAATCTATTGCAGCCAAACTCCGCGCCACTATTTATAAACCGACGAATAAACCCCACCTATTTGGCTTATTGATGAATACCGAAATTTCATTTTTTAATTTCGAAACGCAGGAAATTGACCGCAATATGACAAGAACGTTGGATCTGCCAGGCGGGGCGCCGCGCGTCCTATTGCCAACCACAACTACCAAATTGGCACAGCGAATGCTGTACGCTTCCCGTGCGATTTCTGACGTTTTGCCGATCGGTTTTTTCGGTTCTCCGGCACTGGATTTACTGCTCGCACTTCATATTGCTGAAGAAAGTGCCCAGTATCCAAACGTCAACGAGATCAGCCTGCCTGGAAGTTTGTCCCCTGCTGTAACCACCCGCTGGGTCAGTGCTCTTGTTAACCGTGGCCTGATTGAAGAACGCGATGAACTGTTGGCTCTCACTTGTGAAGGCCATGAGCTCGTGATTAAATTGATCGAAGGGGTGTATGCCGTTCAGCGAACGCTTGATTAACTACCAGGTTTGAACGCCGATCAAGTATTGCCAGGCAGTTTCAATATAGATTGTGACGATCGGGTCGCATTTTCAGAGTTCGAAGAGCGCTAGTCAGGTACCCCTGCAGCTTCTTACGATCACAATATTGGCCTCAGGTATGTATATGCCAGATACTTTATCACGTTATAGCGCTGCGGGCTGGCCGCTCAACCAATAAACAGGGGAGATCCGGCGATTTCGTCATTCTTACCGGTCCCGAAAGTATCGAATTTTAGGAACGGCCGGGTTGAAGAGGAAAGCAAAATCTCTTCTCAGCGGCGCCTAGGCGGCATCGTTGTTAATTAGCCATCAGCTAACGTCGTACGGCAACGCTTTTCAATGGGGGGGCCCGAAAGCCTCCCCAGTCCATTACTGTCTTTCCGCATGTTTATGATGCGGAACAGAGCCAATACGGTTTACGCGATTTCACGCGCAAGACAGTCTTTTCGAACAACGCCGGACATGCGCCTGTCATTGGAGTCGGCTCAGACCACATTCTGATTAACGGGCAATGCCTCCTAAATGTCCATACTCGATCCAGTTGACGCCAATTATGCTGCGGAGGCGCTCTTTTTCGGTAGCTGGCTCGATCAGCTGCCGCTGCCGCGAAGCGGAATAGCCAGCAAGACGGCGAATAGTTTCGTGCGCGCTCAATAGCGTCACGCTCGTCGTGGCAGATATGGGACCGGGTATACCAGCCGTCATTCCAAAGGCAGTGGCCTTGGTTTCAGCATCGCACGGGTCGCCGCCCACGTTCATGGCGCCTCGCTGACGCTGAGCGACGACGCGTTAGGGCTTCGTGCGGCTGTGCACTTCCCAAAGGCGTGAGCATCAGTCTGTTGTGACGCAGCCAACATGACAGGTTCATGAACTTATCGCGAGCCAGGACCCAAAACATCCGAGTCATGTTAGTGGCTTAAGGTCGGCGCCGGGTCGTCCTCAAGATAGGGGGGCTCCCTGGTGGATCACACCGCATTTCTGATCGGCTTTAGTATAATGTCGATCGCGTCGCTGGCGATCTATGCGACGGGTAGGAAGACGCAGCCGTCGGGCCATCATACGCTCCTGCACGCCAGCGTACCGTTCATCGCGGCAACCGCGTATCTCGCAATGGCGTTTGGCATCGGCACCCTGATCAACAGCGACGGATCGGCAACCTATCTGGCACGCTACGTCGATTGGTCGGTGACGACACCGATATTGTTGTCGGGGCTGGTGCTGCTGGCGCTCCACGAGCACGGAAAGACAGGTGAAGTCGGCGGGTATTTGACATCGGTCATCGTCCTCGATGTCCTGATGATCGTCACGGGCCTGATATCGTCGCTTGCCGCCCCATCGCTGGCGAAATGGATCTGGTACG
>Ga0308164_10003180_pt1 | contig 15223 bp, 12 predicted proteins | sample PhyTR2_FD_201031 | JGI IMG/M metagenome (GOLD analysis project Ga0308164, IMG submission 201031) | Phyllosphere microbial communities from UC Gill Tract Community Farm, Albany, California, United States - DLSLT.R2 | ecosystem: Host-associated > Plants > Phyllosphere > Unclassified | place: USA... | reverse complement strand
CCAAGAGCTCTGCCAGCGTCAGGCCGGCCGGCGCTTGGGCAATCGTGTGGCGTAATTCTAGAGTAATCGACATGGCGTTTGGCGCGATTCTAGTCCGAGTTGGCGCAATTGTGGCGCGATTCCAAGAATCGCGCCAATTTTTGGCGCGGTTTTTGGCGCGATTTTCAGAATCGTGCCAACATGTTTTATGAGCTTATGTCCAAAAGCGTCCCCAGCCAGTCCTCGCCACGCCTTTCCCACCCCTTGCCCCAGCCCTAAGCTAGCCCCATCATCCACAGCATGGCCTAGCCCCGGAGCTTCACATGAGAACCCCCACCTCCCGCAGCGCTCTGATCGTTATCGACGTCCAGGAATCCTTTCGGCACTCCCCGTACTGGTCCGAAACCGACCTGCCGAGCTACCTCGAAAAGCAGCAGGCGCTGATCGACGGCTGTGTCGCCCAAGGCATTCCCGTGGTGCAGATCTTCCACGTCGATGGCGACGGGCATTTCTCGTTGCAATCGGGCCATGTGCGGGCGTTGGAGGGTTTGGCCATCGCGCCGGCAGTCACCTTTCACAAGCGCTACCACAGCGCGCTGGCCGGGACGCCGCTGGCCGCGTGGCTGACCGAACGGGGCATCGACAGGCTGATCGTCAGTGGCATTCGCACCGAGCAGTGCTGCGAAACCACCACCCGCCACGCGTCGGACAGCGGCTTTAGCGTGGACTATGTGAGCGAGGCGACCCTGACGTTTGCCATGACCCACGCCCGCAGCGGCCGCACCTACAGCCCGGCGGAGCTGAGGGAACACACAGAGCTGGTTCTAGAAGGGCGCTTCGCTCGGATCGCAACCGTCGCCCAGGCACTAGAGGGTTGAACCCATGATCACCCCGGTGCTGTTCGTGCTGTTGCCCAATGTGCTGATGCTGGACCTCGCGGGCCCGGCGGAGGTGTTGCGGGTGGCCACGCAGCACGGTGAGGGGCTGGCGTTCGACCTGCAGTACGTGAGCCCCGCGGCTGCCGTGCAAAGCTCCATCGGCTTGCCGCTGGCGGGGTTGGCGCCGTTGCCGGAAAGCCTGGCGCCGGGGATGCTGGTGGTGCTGCTGGGGTCGACTTCGCAGGTCACGGCGGTGCAGCAGGCGGCCTTCGACCAGGCTAGCGAGGTGCTCACCAAATGGTTACGGCGGGTATTTGCGCCGAGCGGCGAGCGCTTGCTGTGCGTGTGCGCCGGGGCACTGAGCGCGGCGCGGGCGGGGTTGCTGGACGGGCGCCAATGCACCACCCACCATGCCTTGTGCGCGACGTTGCAAGCGCTGGCGCCACGGGCGAAGGTGCTCGACAACCGCCTCTACGTCACCGACGGCCGGGTCAGCACCAGCGCGGGTATCACCGCGGGCGTCGATCTGATGTTGCATCTGCTCGGCGAGCTGGGCGGCCCGCAACTGGCCTGCAGCGTGGCGCGGGAGATGGTGGTGTATATGCGCCGTGGCGGAGCCGACCCGCAATTGTCGCCGTGGCTCAGCGGCCGCAATCACCTGCACCCGGCGCTGCATCGCGTGCAGGACGCGCTGGCGGCAGACCCGGCCGGCGACTGGAATCTCGACGGCATGGCGCAGATCGCCTGCACCAGCGGCCGGCACCTGGGGCGCTTGTTTCATGAACATGTGGGCACCAGCCCGCTGGATTACCTGCATGGGTTGCGGGTGGGGCTGGCGCGGGAGCTGCTGGCGCAATCGACACTGGACATGGAGAGCGTGGCGCAACGCGCGGGCTTCGGTTCGGCGCGGCATCTGCGGCGGGTGTGGGGCAAATACGAAACGGCGCCGCCTTCGCACAGCCGCGCGCGATAGCGTGCATGGCAGGCTGCGTCGCGCACATCAAGGGGGATTACTTTTCATAAAATGCATAATAAGAATAGCAGTTAATGTTATTTGGTTATTTTGAGCGCGCCGCCTACGCTGGCTTTCCTCCAGCCAAGCGGTGCTCATGCATGAAACAGAAAATCTTTCTCGGCCTCGCGCTCACCCTTGCAGTGGCCAACGCCGCGCATGCCGACCTCGATGTCGGCGACCAACGCGGCAACGCCCGCGCCGTGATGGAAGCGGCCGGCGTACTCAAGGGCACGCCCTACAAGATCGAATGGCATGAATTCCCCAATGCCGCGCCCGTGCTGGAAGCGCTGAATTCCAACCACCTGGATGCCGGCTCCCTGGGCGATGCGCCGCTGACCTTTGCGGCGGCATCCGGGGTCAAGGCCAAGGCGATCCTGGCGACCAAGTCCTTCGGCAACGCCGTGATCGTCGGCAAGGATTCGAGCATCCACAGCGTGGCCGATCTCAAGGGCAAGAAGATCGCCGCGGTCAAGGGCTCTTCCGGGATGCAGCTGGCACTGGTTGCCCTGGCGGCGGCGGGGCTTGGCGAGAAGGACGTCGAGTTCGTCAACACCACGCCGGCCGAGGGCACCTTGGCCCTCAGTAACGGCTCGGTGGACGCGGTGGCGACGTGGGAGCCTTATGTGTCTTTCGCGATCGAGCAGTCGCAGGTGCGCATCGTCGCCGATGGCAAGGATCATCCGTCGCTGAGTTACCTGGTGGCTTCCGAGCAAGCCTTGGTGACCAAGCGCGTGCAGCTGCAGGACTTCGCCCAGCGCCTGGCCAAGGCGCGGCAGTGGGGCGCGGAACACCCGCAGCCCTATGCCGCGGTGATTTCGCAGTTGCTGCGCCTGCCTGACGTGGTCGCGCAATCGAAAGTCGCTCGCGAGGGCAACGTGCCGACCAACGACGTGGCGGCCATTCTCAAGCAGCAGCAGAGCACCATCGACCTGTACCTGAAGGTCGGGCTCATCAAGCAACGGCTGGATGCCGCGAACCTGGTAGACACCAGCTTCTTCACCGCGCCGGTCGCCAGCGCCGGTACGGGCACCCAGCCATGATGCACCTGGCGCTCTATCTGGAAGCCGGCACCCACCAGGGCGGCTGGCGCCATCCCGACTCCGCGGCCAGCGGCAGCGTTGACTGGCGCCTGTACAAGAAAATCGCCCAGCGCGCAGAGGCGGCGCGCCTCGATCTACTGTTCGTGGCCGACAAGTTATCGATCGACGACAACTACGGCGGCCACTTCGCCGACACCGTGAAGTACCGCCCGGTGGTCCGTCCCGAGCCCTTGACCCTGCTGGCGGCGCTGGCGGCAGTGACCGACCATATCGGCATCGGCGGCACCGTGTCGTCGTCCTACTCGGCGCCGTATACCGCGGCGCGGCAGTTGGCCAATATCGACCATATCAGCGGCGGGCGCGCGGCCTGGAACGTGGTGACGTCGGTCAGCGATGGCGAAGCGCGCAACTACGGGCGCCCGCAGCATTTCGCCCATGGCGAGCGCTACGAGCGTGCCGACGAATTCATCGAGGTGGTGCAGAAGCTCTGGGACAGCTGGGGCGACGATGCGCTGCTCAAGGATGCCGCCAACGGCCTGTTCGCCGACCCCTCGCGCTTTCACTACGTGGACCACCAGGGCCCACACTTCCAGGTGCGCGGCCCGATCAACATCCCGCGCCCGCCCCAGGGCCAGCCGGTGCTGATCCAGGCGGGTGTATCGGAGGCCTTCATCGACCTGGCCGCGCGCAATGCCGAAGTGGTGTTCGTGGTGCAGGCGACGTTGGAACGAGCGCGGGATTTCTACCGGCTGATCAAGGACAAGGCTCGGGCGTTCGGGCGCGATCCGGATTCTATCAAGGTGCTGCCTGGCATCGTGCCGGTGGTCGGCGTGGATGCTCGCGATGCCCAGCAAAAGGATGCCTTGCTCAAGGCCTTGATCCGCCCGGAAGCGGGCCTGAGCTTCATGTCCGCCAGTATGAATTTCGACCTCGCACAGTACCCGCAGGACGCTTTGCTGCCGGATATCAGCGAGTGCATTACCGGCAGCAAGGGGCGTTTCCAGTATGTGATCAAGCAAGCGGTAGAACGCGGCATGACGGTGGGCGAGGTGGGCAAGTGGTACGCCGAGAGCCTGTCGTTTTTCTCGCCGGTGGGCTCGCCGCAGCAGGTCGCCGAACATTTGCTGGAATGGTACCGCGCAGAAGCTTGCGACGGTTTTGTCATCCTGCCGCCGTACCTGGAGGAAGAGGATGATCTGTTCCTAGGGCACGTGGTGCCGCTGTTGCAGGACGCGGGGGTGTTCAGGCGTGAGTACGAGGGCACCACCTTGCGCGATACGCTCGGCCTTGTGCGCCCGTCAAGCCGCTACGACCAGGGCCGGTAACGGCTGACAAAGAGCTTGCGGGCATCGCCCGCTCCAACGGGTACTGCGGGTATCGCCTGCTCCGACAGGTACTGCGGGCCTCTTTGCTACACAGTGGTCGCGGCCCCTGTTGGAGCGAGCAGAGCTCGCGATGAGGCCCGCCAGCCGGGCCTCTATCCAACGAATGCCCTAGACCTTGATCGGCACCACCGCCTTCACCGCCGTCTTGCGCCCCAGCACCACGGTCCCCACCACGGCCGCGGCAAACACCCAGGTGATCGGCTCGATATGCTCGCCGAACCACAGCGCCGAAAAGGCGATGGTGAAGAAGATCTGCAGCAGCTGCACCTGGCCAACGCGGGCGATGCCGCCCATGGCCAGCCCGGCATACCAGGCGAAGAAGCCGATGAACTGCGAGAACAGCGTCACGTAGCCAAACGCCCACAGCGTCGGCGTGCTGATCGCGCCCTGGTGTTGCCAGGCCAGGTACAGCACCGGCCCCAGCAGCAGCGGGAAGGCCAGCACCAGCGCCCAGCAGATCACCTGCCAGCCGCCCATTTCCCGCGCCAGCCGGCCACCTTCGGCGTAACCCAGCCCGCCCAGGCCGATGGCCGCTAGCATCAGCAGGTCGCCGGCGCTGATACTGCCGGCTCCCTGGATCAAGGCGTAGGTCAATACCAGCGCGCTGCCCAGCGCGGCGAACAGCCAGAACGCCTTGGACGGGCGCTCGTGGGACAGCCACGCGGCGAACATCGCCACCACCAGCGGTTGCAGGCCATTGACCAGTGCGCCATGGGAGGAGGGCAGGGTTTGCATGGCCCAGGCCGACAGCACCGGAAAGCCGAGAATCACCCCCAGAATCACGAAGCACAGCGCCTTGCACTGCTGCCGGGTCGGCCAGCGCTCGCGCTTGCACAGCAGCAGCGCCGCCGCCGGGATCGCCGCGAGCAGGGCGCGGCCCAGGCCGTTGAGCAACGGGTGGATTTCCTTGACGACGATGTGGGTCATGGGCAGGGTCAGGCTGAAGATGATGACCCCGAGCAGGCCCAGGGCCATGCCGGTGTTTTCGCGGGATTTCATAAGGCGTTCTTGGCTGTTTTTATCGGGCGGCCATTTAGCCATATCGATTGCACGCCGCCCCCTTACAGATACCGGCAGAGTGGGCGGTACACTTTTCAACCGCGTAGCCCTTGAACCAGAGCCCCCTTGCCCCGTTGGAGCGGGCGATGCCCGCGATGAGCCGCCACCACTCGAGCGATACCCCCAATGCCGCATCCCAAAAAGATCAGCGGACATTGACAAATACCGGCACCTTTACCATAGTTTCCATCTCGCAAACGTTTGCGCCTGCACAATCCCCTGCATTTTCGTGCGCCAACGTTGCCGATAACAATAATCATAAAATCGGAGGTACCCCCCATGAAGCTGCCCTTCGTTGCACGTGTTCTCGCCGTCGCCATGCTCACCGCCAGTACCTTGTCCCTGCCATTATCCGCTGCCGCCGACACCCACAAACCGACCGTCGCGCTGGTGATGAAATCCCTCGCCAACGAGTTCTTCCTGACCATGGAAGACGGCGCCAAGGCCTACCAGAAAGAACATTCCGCCGACTTCGAGCTGATCTCCAACGGCATCAAGAACGAGTCCGATACCGCCGCGCAGATCGACATCGTCAACCAGATGATCGTCAAGAAGGTCGACGCCCTGGTCATCGCCCCGGCCGATTCCAAGGCCCTGGCCTCGGTGCTGAAGAAGGCCATGGACGCCGGTATCAAGGTGGTCAACATCGACAACCAGCTCGACGTCGACGTGCTGAAAAGCAAGAACATGCAGGTGCCCTTCGTCGGCCCCAACAACCGCAAGGGCGCCAAGCTGGTGGGCGACTACCTGGCCAAGCAACTGAGCGCTGGCGACCAGGTGGGCATTATCGAAGGCGTGCCGACCACCACCAACGCCCAGCAGCGTACCGCCGGCTTCAAGGACGCCATGGACGCCGCGCAGATGAAGATCGTCTCCACCCAATCCGGCAACTGGGAAATCGACAAGGGCAACGCCGTGGCCGCCGCCATGCTCAACGAATACCCGAACCTCAAGGCGCTGCTGGCCGGCAACGACAGCATGGCCCTGGGCGCCGTCTCCGCCGTGCGCGCCGCTGGCAAGGTCGGCAAGGTGCAGGTGGTGGGCTATGACAACATCAACGCCATCAAGCCGATGCTCAAGGACGGCCGCGTACTCGCCACTGCCGACCAGTTTGCTGCGAAACAGGCGGTGTTCGGCATCGACACGGCGCTGAAGATGGTCAAGGGCGAGAAGCTGGACATCAAGGATGGGGTGATCGAGACCCCGGTCGAGCTGGTGACCAAGGGGCAGTGATTGCCTTGCAGTTTTCTGGGGCGTTATTGGCCCCATCGCGGGCATCGCCCGCTCCAACAGGTTTGGGGCGTTATTGGCCCCCATCGCGGGCATCGCCCGCTCCAACAGGTTTGGGGCAATTACTGTTGGAGCGGGCGATGCCCGCGATGGGGGCGGTTCAGCCAACGCATGGCCTCTGCCCCCGCACATCTGTTCACTGGCCGAATCCTGGAGTACCCATGAGTGCACCCACTCAAACCACCGTGCTGTCCGTCAGTGGTATCGGCAAGACCTACGCGCAACCCGTGCTCGCTGACGTCGACCTGACCCTGCAGCGCGGCGAAGTGCTGGCCCTGACCGGCGAAAACGGCGCAGGCAAGAGCACCCTGTCGAAGATCATCGGTGGGCTTGTGACGCCCACCGCTGGCCAGATGCAGTTCCACGGCCAGCCCTTCCAACCCGCCAGCCGCGCCCAGGCCGAAAAGCTCGGCGTGCGCATGGTGATGCAGGAACTCAACCTGTTGCCGACCCTGTCGGTGGCGGAAAACCTGTTTCTCGACAACCTGCCCAGCCGCGCCGGCTGGATCGACCGCAAGCGCCTGCGTGCCGACTCGATCAAGGCCATGGCCCAGGTCGGCCTGGAGGCCATCGACCCCGACACCCTGGTCAGCGAACTGGGCATCGGCCACCAGCAGATGGTGGAAATCGCCCGCAACCTGATCGGCGATTGTCACGTGCTGATTCTCGATGAACCCACCGCCATGCTCACCGCGCGCGAGGTGGAAATGCTCTTCGAGCAGATCGCCCGGTTGCAGGCGCGTGGGGTCTCGATCGTGTACATCTCGCACCGCCTCGAAGAGCTGGCGCGGGTCGCCCAACGCATCGCCGTACTGCGCGATGGCAAGCTGGTGTGCGTCGACGCCATGGCCAACTACAGCAGCGAGCAACTGGTGACGCTGATGGTCGGCCGCGAGCTGGGCGAACACATTGATCTCGGCGCGCGCCATATCGGCGAGGTGGCGCTGGCGGTCAAGGGCCTGAGCCGCGGCGACAAGGTGCGCGACGTGTCCCTCGAAGTGCGCGCCGGTGAAATCTACGGCATCTCAGGCCTGATCGGCGCCGGGCGCACCGAGCTGCTGCGGCTGATTTTCGGCGCCGATGCCGCCGACAGCGGCAGCGTCGAAGTCGGCAAGCCGCTCAAGCCCATCACCGTCAAATCCCCAGCGGATGCCGTCGCCCACGGCATCGCCTTGATCACCGAAGACCGCAAAGGCGAAGGCCTGCTGCTGACTCAATCGATCAGCGCCAACATTGCCCTCGGCAACATGCCGGCCATCTCCCATGGCGGCGTGGTCGATGGCGATGCCGAGGCCACCCTGGCGCGCCGGCAGATCGACGCCATGCGCATCCGCAGTTCCAGCCCCACGCAGCTGGTGGGCGAACTCTCGGGCGGCAACCAGCAGAAGGTGGTGATCGGCCGCTGGCTGGAGCGCGACTGCCCGGTGATGCTGTTCGACGAGCCGACCCGCGGCATCGACGTCGGCGCCAAGTTCGACATCTACGCGCTGATGGGCGCGCTGACCCGCCGGGGCAGGGCGCTGGTGGTGGTGTCCAGCGACCTGCGCGAGCTGATGCTGATCTGCGACCGCATCGGCGTGCTCTCGGCCGGGCGCCTGATCGACACCTTCGAGCGCGACAGCTGGACCCAGGACCAATTGCTTGCCGCCGCCTTCGCCGGCTACCAGAAACGTGATGCGCTGCTCAGTGACGCGGCGCCCAGGATCGACTCATGAAAACCTCCGCTCCCCCCGCAGCGCTGCCGACCCCCGGCAAGCGTGGCGGCAACTATTTCGGCCTCGGCACCTACCTCGGCCTGGCCGGTGCCTTGCTGGCGATGATCGTGCTGTTCTCGCTGCTCAGCGACCATTTTCTCTCCTATGAAACCTTCAGCACCCTGGCCAACCAGATTCCCGACCTGATGGTGCTGGCGGTGGGCATGACCTTCATCCTGATCATCGGTGGCATCGACCTGTCGGTGGGCTCGGTCCTGGCCCTGGCGGCCTCGGCGGTCAGCGTGGCGATGCTGGGCTGGGGCTGGGGTGTGCTGCCATCGGCGTTGCTGGGCATGGCCTGTGCGACGGCGGCGGGTACCGTGACGGGCTCGATCACGGTGGCCTGGCGGATTCCGTCGTTCATCGTCTCGCTGGGGGTGCTGGAGATGGCCCGCGGCGTGGCCTACCAGTTGACGGACTCGCGCACCGCTTATATCGGCGACTCCTACGCCTGGCTGTCGAACCCCTTCGCACTGGGCATTTCGCCGTCGTTCGTGATCGCCCTGGTGGTGATCTTCGTCGCCCAGGCAGTGCTGACCCGCACGGTGTTCGGCCGCTACCTGATCGGCATCGGCACCAACGAAGAAGCCGTGCGCCTGGCCGGTATCAATCCCAAGCCCTACAAGATTCTGGTGTTTTCGCTGATGGGCCTGCTGGCCGGGCTGGCGGCACTGTTCCAGATCTCGCGCCTGGAAGCGGCCGACCCCAACGCCGGCTCGGGCCTGGAGCTGCAGGTGATCGCCGCCGTGGTGATCGGCGGCACCAGCTTGATGGGCGGGCGCGGCTCGGTGATCAGCACCTTTTTCGGCGTGCTGATCATCTCGGTACTGGCCGCCGGCCTGGCGCAGATCGGTGCCACCGAGCCGACCAAGCGCATCATCACCGGCGCCGTGATCGTGGTCGCGGTGGTGCTCGACACCTACCGCAGCCACCGCGCCAAGCGCCGCGGTTGATATGGCGACCATCAAGGATGTGGCCGCCCTGGCCGGGATTTCCTACACCACCGTGTCCCACGTGCTCAACCGCACGCGGCCGGTGAGCGAGGCGGTGCGGGCCAAGGTCGAGGCGGCGATCAGCGAGCTGGACTACGTGCCCAGCGCGGTGGCCCGCTCGCTGAAGGCCAAGGCCACCTCGACCATCGGCCTGTTGATTCCCAACGGCATCAACCCCTATTTCGCCGAGCTGGCGCGGGGCATCGAGGACTACTGCGAGCGCAACGGGTTCTGCGTGATTTTGTGCAACTCCGACGACGACCCGGCCAAGCAGCGCAGCTACCTGCGGGTGCTGCTGGAGAAGCGCGTGGACGGGCTGATCGTCTCGTCCGTGGGCGGCGACGACAGCCTCGGCCCGGTGCTGGCGACGGTGGGCACGCCGATGGTGATCGTCGACCGCGAGCTCGAGGGCCTGGATGCCGACGTGGTCCGTATCGACCATGAAAGCGGCGGCTTTCTCGCGACCTCCCACCTGCTGGAACTGGGCCATCGGCACATCGCCTGCATCTGCGGCCCCCTCGCCACCAGTGTCGCGCGGATGCGCCTGGCCGGGTATCGGCGGGCGATGGCGGCAGCGGGCGTCGAGGTGGCGCCGGCGTGGGTGGTGGAAAGCGATTTTTCCAGCCCCAGCGGCTACCATGCGGCGGTGGGATTGTTGGACGGTGCCAGGCCCACGGCTATCTTTGCCGCCAACGACATGGTCGGCTTCGGCGTATTGCGCGCGGCTGCCGAGCGCGGGGTGCGGGTGCCGGAAGCCTTGTCGGTGATCGGCTTCGACGATATCGAGATGAGCCGTTATGTGTACCCGGCGTTGACCACGGTGGGGCAGTCGATTCTGCAGCTGGGCGAGCGGGCGGCGCAGGTGTTGCTGCGGCGTATCGCCCAGCCTGAAGCGGCAGGCATCGAGCAAGCCATCGTCGCGCCAAGTATCGTGGTGCGTGAGTCCACGGCGCCGCCGCGCGCTTAACTAATCGCTTTAACGCTGAGCCCTTGGGGCCGGCTGGCTGAGTACCTGAACCATGCAAGCAAACGTAGTGATTATCGGCAGCCTCAACATGGACCTGGTGACCCGCGCACCGCGCCTGCCCCGTGGCGGCGAGACCCTGGCGGGCACCTCGTTCGCCACCTTGCCCGGCGGTAAGGGCGCCAACCAGGCCGTGGCCGCGGCGCGCCTGGGTGCCAGCGTGGCGATGGTGGGCTGCGTGGGCGACGACGCCTATGGCGAGCAACTGCGCGCGGCGTTGCTGGGCGACGGTGTCGATTGCACGGGCGTCGCCGTGGATGCCTCGGTATCCACTGGTATCGCCATGATCGTCGTCGACGACAGCAGCCAGAACGCCATTGTGATCGTGGCGGGCGCCAATGGGCAGGTGTCGGCAGAGTCGGTGGCCAAGCTCGATGCGTTATTGAGCCAGGCCTCCGTCATCGTCTGCCAGCTGGAAATTCCGATGGCCACCGTCGGCCATGTGCTCAAGCGCGGGCGTGAACTGGGCAAGATCGTGATCCTCAACCCGGCCCCGGCCAGTGCGCCGTTGCCGGCCGATTGGTATGGCGCCATCGACTACCTGATTCCCAATGAGAGCGAGGCCAGCGTGCTTAGCGGGCGGCCGGTGGATTCGGTCGGCAGCGCCGATGCGGCGGCGAGCGCGCTGCTGGCTCAGGGCGCGCGCAATGTGATCATCACCCTGGGCAGCCAGGGCGCACTGTATTCGACCCGGGGGCACTCCCAGCATTTTGCCGCCAAGCCGGTGCAAGCGGTGGACACCACGGCGGCGGGGGACACCTTCGTTGGTGGTTTCGCGGCGGCGTTGGCGCAGGGCAAGAGCGCCGCCGAGGCGATCGTCTTCGGGCAAGCGGCGGCGGCGTTGTCCGTGACCCGAGAGGGCGCGCAGCCATCAATTCCCACCCTCGCTGAAGTCCTGGGGAGCCAGCCATGAAAAAGACCCCCTTGCTCAATATCGCGCTGTCGCGCGTCGTGGCTTCCCTTGGCCATGGCGATGTGTTGATGATCGTCGACGCGGGCATGCCGGTGCCGCCTGGGGTCGAGTTGATCGACTTGGCCGTGACCCGCGGCGTGCCGGGTTTTCTCAGCGTGCTGGAAACCGTGCTGGCGGAAATGCAGGTGGAAAGCCATGTGCTGGCCCAGGAGATGCTGGCGCGCAAGCCGCCGGCGTTGGCGGCGCTTGAACCCTTGGCGATGGGCGCGCGGCGGTTGATCAGCCATGAGGAATTGAAAGCGCTGAGTCGTAGCGCCCGCGCGGTTGTGCGTACGGGGGAGTGTGAGCCTTATACCAATATTGCGTTGGTGGCGGGTGTGGTGTTTTGAGTTTCTAAATATCCCGCAACACTCTTACAACCTGAATCAATTTACGATGCTCGTAGGTATTTGATTTTTATAGATTTTACAAAATTGTATCGCGTTCACCCCTAACTTATTTGACCTTTCTTCGTTATCGTCTGCGGCCATTATCCCCTTGGCAGGCAAGTCCAAGGATTTGCCTTTCGCCGACAACGGAGATTGTCATGCCGCGCTGGTCAAACCCGTCATTCGCCCCCGAGCTCAAGGCCTTCCTGGCGACTCGGCACACCCAGGCGACGGTGCTCTATCTCCTGCTCGATCCCCTTGCCGATTGCCCTGACGGCCATCTCCTTCACCTTGAGTCCGTGCGGCACACCTTGGGTGACCAAGCCATCACCCCTGTGCTGCGCCCCGACCTGAGCCACTCGCCACACCGCTGCCCAGCCCTTGTCAGAGTGGCGGAGCCGGCGTTCGCTGAGCTGTTGACTGCGGCGGTCGATTTCGTGGCCAAGGAGCGCGAGCGCTCGAAGCGCTATGTCTGTGGCTTCATTGCTACCGGTGAAACCGCCGAGGGGCTGGCGCAAGGCGTCGTCGCACTCGGGCGCATCGGCGATGCTCGGCAGCAACAGTATTTCCCTGTGCATGAGCCGCTGCGCCTGGCGCTGCTGGCGGCTTACCCGTCGCCAGCGGTGCACAGGGCCTGGGGAGTGGGTCGGCATTGGCTTTTTCCTGCCGCCAGTGGGGGTTATGCCGAATTCTCCAGCGCTGATGGCACCTCCGAGCACGCCACTGCTGTACAGCAGGATGCGCCGCTGATCGCGCTGTTGCTCAAGCTGTGGTACCGCCTGCGGCAACGCCCACAGATCGCGGCCAGCTGGCGGCAGCCCCGTGGGCCGCTGCCTTCGGGCGCGTTGATGGCAGCGTATGAACAGATCCAAAACGCTCGCCGTCTCGGGCTGCAGGAACGCGACGACGTGGTGGTGTACGCGCTGTTTCACCTGCTCGTGCATCCGCGCCTGCACGAGCATGCCCGGGTGCGCGCTTCGATCGCGCAGAGTCTCACCCAGGGCCTGCCTTTGGGCGACACCCTCGGCCGCTTCGACAACCAGATCCTCCACGACATCGTCCATGACCTTTACCGGCGAGGTAGCATGCCATGCTAGCCGGTACCGCCGACGACATCCGCATCGCGGTCGCAGAAATCGCCCTGCCGCTTGGCCAATGCCGCGCCTGCGAGCGCCAGGGGCTGCCCATTCTGCCGTTGCGCCAGGCGCTGGTGCCCGCCACGGCCTACGACATGTGGGCCCGGCCTGAAGGGCCCGCCGCCCTGCAACCCGGCTTGCGCACCCTGCGCGCCGGTTACCTGTACGTATTGCTGGACCGCCAGTATTGGCAAGCCTATCGGGTAACCGTCGATGGCTACTTGCGCCAATTCGACCCCGGCGAGCCGCCGTTGGCCAACGACACCTTGCTGACCAAGCGCTGTACCGCGGCAGACCATGACATTCCCTCATCCTTCCTCAATATCGACGTGAACCGGTACAAGGAAGCCTGGGTAGCGTTCGCCCATGATCCCTGGCCCGAGCGCGTGCTGGAGGCCTACAAGGAAGGCCGGGCCAGCCAGCGTTTTCAGCGTTTGGACCTCGCGGCGTTGCGCGAGGCCCCCGACCAGGGCGGCTTTGCGATGACGCCAGAGGTTATGGGCATCGACAAGAACGTCTACGAGTACCAGGAGTTCGGCACCGGCCAGTTCAGCAGCGCCCATGTGTTCTATAGCCGTGCGGCGCGCCTGTACCCGTTGAGAGGCTACATACGCAATGCCATGCAGCGCAATGAGCTCGACACAGGCGTACCCGCGCTGGTGCTGGCCGACCCCGTTGGCCTGGCGCAGGAATACAACCACCTACGCAACGGTTGGGCCTACGCGCGGCAGCAATGGATGGCCGACCCGGACCGAGCCTATCAGCACCAGACCTCGCAGATACTGCTGGCCATCCGTGGGGTGCAACGCACCTGGGCGCAGGAGCAGGCGACCTTTACCGAAATGCGCAAGTGGGACGGCACGTCCTTTCATGTCGACCTGGCCAAGGATCGCCAACGGTTCATGGAGGCCAAGGCAAAGGAAGCTGACCAGCGCCTGGAGGAACGCTATGACGAACCGCAGCGTGCGCGGTTTCAAGCCGACTACGAACATGAACTGAAGCGCTATCAACGGCAGATCGATGAAAGCGCTGAGGCCTACGCTACGGTGCTCGGAGGCGTTGCGTTCGGGGTGATCGAAGAGCACGACTACGACGGCAACGACCTCGATTCCGCGCAAGCCTATGTGATTACCCTGGCGCAGTGCCTGCGGGGCGGGATCAGCGAAGCACCGGTGGCCGAAGGCCGCGAAGACGCCGGCCCGACGGCGCGGCTCTGGCGCCAGTGGCTGGAAGACCGGCGCAGCCCTGTTTACCGCGCCTTGCTGTCGCGGGATATCAACCAGCTGTCGATGCTGCTGCCCAGTTTCGATGCCGAGGGGGAGGCGCAATGGAACGACAGCCTGCGCATCTACGACACCGTCACCCGGGCCATCGCCAGCGCGGAAGGCAAGACCTTGCGCGAGTCCCATTTGCGTGAGGCCGCGGCCGACCTGCTGAGTGCCTTCAATGGCGCCAGTGCGCGACTGCAGCCGGTGTTGGGCTTTGCCGTCGAGCATGTGGTGACGCGGATCAACAGCGTGGCTCAGCTGCTTTACAACCGCGTCCATCTCACCGAGCTCAAGGTGACGATGAGGTTGAGCGAGTACTACAGGCTGCAAAGCGAGCACCTGCGCGATTTGCAGCGTCAGGCTGTCGAGACCTTCGAAAAAGGCTACTGGAGCAGCCCGCGCAGTTTCCGAAGAACGGGTGCCCCTCCATTGAGTCACCTGCGGCCGATCATCCTGGGTGGCTTGCTCAACCTTGCCGTGCTGGATCCCAGGATTGCGTCCCTGACCGTGACCGTGAGCGTCTGGGTCGAAGGCAAGGCCAGCGAACTGCGCGAGGCATTGCTGCGCGAGGCCAAGGCGGGCGTCGATGCCGTCGGGCAAGGCACTTATCGGGCGTTGGTGGATGTCGCGGTCGGCGTGGGCACGCTGGAGCCGCAGGCTCGGCAGTTGCTGAACGGTATCAAGGTGTCGTCGCAGCAGGCCGCCAGCTGGGTGCGCACTGGGTTCAGGGGGATACGCGGGGTAGGGGGGAGCTCTGAAGTGCTGATTGCAGTCGGTGCGTTGTATCTGGTGAGCGATATGGCCAAGCGCAATTTCCAGGCGGCGGCCGAGGTGATTGGCGACAAGTCTTCGGAGGCTACGGTGGCGCTGTATGGCAGTGCCATGGGTGTGGTTGGGGGCGGTGTGGAGGTGTTGGGATTGACGATGGCCAAGGGTGCGAAAGCACTGGAGGCGAGCAACATGTTGGCGGCGCGGGGAATGGGCGATGCTGGGGCGGTGGCTGCGGTGGGGACGATGCTGGCGCGGTTGGGGGCGCTGATGGGGGCTGCGGTGGGGTTTTAT
>Ga0308164_10003174_pt1 | contig 15245 bp, 13 predicted proteins | sample PhyTR2_FD_201031 | JGI IMG/M metagenome (GOLD analysis project Ga0308164, IMG submission 201031) | Phyllosphere microbial communities from UC Gill Tract Community Farm, Albany, California, United States - DLSLT.R2 | ecosystem: Host-associated > Plants > Phyllosphere > Unclassified | place: USA... | reverse complement strand
TGAAAATTCGCCTTCGGCATCCGGCACGAATTCAAACCAGCGCTGCAGATGCGACATCAAGTCGTCCATCTGTTTGTTATTCAGGTAAGTCGGTGTACCGCCGCCAAAATGTAGCTGCTCGACACGATTGGCGCCAGTCAGAAGGCGTCCATGCATATCGATCTCGCGTTTCAGATAGCGTAGATAAGTCGCAGCCTTGCTGCGATCACGCGTGACGATCTTGTTGCAGCCGCAGTAGTAGCAGATCGATTCACAAAAAGGGATATGGATGTAGAGCGACAAGGGATGAACATTGCTGCGCGAGATCGCACCGGTCACTGCCTGCAGATAGTCGCGATAGGCGAATTCCATAGTGAACCGGTCTGCGGTCGGATACGAGGTGTATCGCGGTCCCTTGCGATCCAGCTTCTGTATCAAGGCTGCGTCAAACTCGACATCCAGGCTGCTCGTCATCGTTCTGAAATCCGTCATGCGCGTTGCTCCATGGTCAGTCCGCGCATGAATGCACGTCCATGCAAGCAGTGTAGGGATTGCCTCAAGCCATCCATTGATTTACATCAAAAACGCAATAGCTTGATCGCGGAACTCTAAGAACAACCGATTTGGATGTATGCCAACCGATAAGATTGCCACTGATTTGATAACGCTACGGCGAAGTAATACGATTGCTGACAGTTAGTTGGAAGGCAAACATGGCAATCAATGTTGATTTTCCAGGAAAATTGTCCTTATCAAATTGATCCAACTTCCCTCTGACTTACCAACGCTGCGCCCCAGTGATACGCCCTTCGAATCTCCAGCGAAAGCTCGATGCAAAGCAACAGCGCTACAGCCTGTACAAATTTTTTCGCATATCTAACTTTGATTTCATTCGTTTTCAATCCACACCATCGTCGATAGCATCTGCTCATTGCAATCAATCATGACCTGTCATGACAACAATGAGCAGTAATTCATCCGGCCGCCGCAAAGATGGCCATGTAGAAGTCACGAATCTCACTATCGAATTTGAAAACGGTGGCAAGACGCAGGAGGTCGTGAATGAGGCTTCGATAACCATTCAAAGCGGCGAGTTCGTCAGTCTTATTGGGCCATCTGGATGCGGAAAATCGACGATTCTCAACGCCGTTGCGGGCTTTGTTACACCCACACGTGGCGCAATAAGTCTGGACGGGAAGCCAATAACAAGCCCGGGCGCTGACCGAGGCGTGGTTTTTCAGCAGTACTCGCTCTTCCCTTGGCAAACGGTGCTGGAAAATGTGGAGTTCGGACTGAAGTTACAAGGTACCAATAAAGCGGAACGACATGGGCGCGCGCGGCATCTGCTCGGACTGGCCGGATTGTCTTCCTTCGAATCGCACTACCCCCATCAGCTTTCAGGCGGCATGCAGCAGAGAGTGGGGATTCTCCGTGCCTTGGCTACCAATCCAAGAGTGTTACTCATGGATGAACCTTTTAGTGCGCTGGATTCGCAGACCCGAATCATCATGCAACAAGTCCTGACCGACCTGTGGGAGGCGTTAGGCATATCCGTTCTTTTCATCACGCACGATATAGACGAAGCCATCTTTCTGTCTGATCGCGTCTATGTGATGAGTGCCCGGCCAGGAACAGTGAAACAAGTGGTCGACATTCCCTTGGCAAGGCCACGTGTATCCGCCATGACTGGTAGCCAAATTTTTCTGAACGTTCGCTCACACCTTCGCGAGCTCATCAGCGAAGAAAGCAAACGCACATTTGAAGCAGAGTCCGAATCCGTCGCTTTACCCCTTTGAACCGCTTTACTAAGGAATCAATAATCAATGAACATTCCATTTCGTCATGCTGTCGCAGTTGCTGGTCTTATCGCCAGCATTTTTGCAATCCCACACGCGAGTGCCGCCGAAAAAATCAGGCTCGCACAGAATCTCTCCCCTATCTCCGGCCTGACAATCATTGCCAAAGAAAAAGGTTTGTTCGAGAAAAATGGATTGGACGTCGCCGTGAGCAATTTCACCAGCGGCCGTCAAGCCCTTGAAACCGTCATTGGTGGCGGCGCAGACATCGCAACCACTGCAGAAGCGCCAATTACGGCCGCAACGCTGGCACGTCAAAAGATTGCGCTGCTGGCGCGTACGGAATATTCGGATAACAAAACGCTGACGCGAAAAGCCGCCGGCATTAATAAATTCTCCGACTTGAAAGGCAAAAAACTGGGCTACACCGCCGGAACCGGAAGCGAGATTTACACGCTATCGTTGCTCAAAAAAGCCGGACTGAACAAAAACGATGTGACCTTGGTCAATCTTCGTCCACAGGATATGCCAGCTGCGTTGGCGACAAATAGTATCGATGCCTACAACACTTGGGAACCGCATATTCTCAATGGCAAGAATGTACTTGGCACCAACGCACAGGAGCTTGATACCAAAGGTGTCTACGCTGAGACCTTCAACCTGGTCGTCTCACAAGACTATCTCGCCGCAAATGAAAAAACCGTCGTCGCATTCCTCAAAGCCACCTATGAGGCCGAAAAATGGCTGAAGGCTAATCCACAAGAAGCGATTGCGGTCATTGCCAAAGCCACGGGCATTAAACAGGAAGAATTGTCAGCGATCTGGAACGATTACATTTTTGAAGTCATCCTGGACCAACGTACACTGGACACCCTTCAGCATCATGTCCAATGGCGTCTGGAAACGGGCAACGCACCTCCGGGCGCAACCCAACCTGATTTCAACAAAATCATCTTTGCCTCTCCGCTGAAGCAGGTCGCACCAGAACGCGTTCGCATCAACGTCCAATAATCCCATGAAGTCAGGATTTGAACGCTGGGGCAAGTTGCTATCGATACCGTTGTTTCTCGGTATCTGGCAGCTTGTCGCCGGCCTGGAGCTCGTCAACCCTATTCTGTTTCCCCCGCCGACCGTGGTAGCGAGCGCCTTCGTCGACTACATCGTCAAAGGCGACGGTCTGCTGGACACAGGATGGAGCCTTGCTCGCGTCACGATCGGTTATCTGAGCGGCGCGCTCTTCGGCATCGTTATTGGTGTCCTGACGGGAGCGATTCCATTACTGGCCGGATTACTCACGCCAGTGTTCCAATTACTACGCCCTATTCCGCCAATCGCATTCGTCCCCATCGTGATCGTTTGGTTTGGTTTGAGCGAACTTGGAAAATGGTTTCTGGTTTTCTGGGGTGTCTTTTTCTCCGTATGGCTTGCCGCCCATATGGGCGTACAACGAACCAACAAAACCTTGCTAAGAGCGGCACAAAGCTTGGGGGCAACCCCGCTCCAATTGCTTTGGACGGTACGTTTTCCAGATGCATTACCGGTCATATTCGTCGGGCTTCGATCTGCACTAAGTATCGCTTTCTACACCTTGGTTGCAGCGGAGCTTGCTGGTGCCTACGCAGGCGTGGCCTATCGACTAGAGATATCACAGCAAAATCTCCAGGTCGGCCAAATGATGGCAGGCCTCTTTATTCTAGGCCTCATTTCGCTTTTATCAGACCGCTTGTTTCAATTGCTGTCACGACGTGTCCTGCATTGGTCCAACTAAATTAAACACGATATGCCCTTTTCATCTGACATCACGACACTGAGTCTCGACTTTCATTCGCTACGTCAAGCCTACGCAAATGGGCTTACCGCGACAGCGCTTGTGCAAGAAGTCGTTCGACGCATTAACGCAAAACAGAATAGTTATATCTGGACGCACGTGGTGGACCTTGAAGACTTGTTACAGCGCGCGCGGGACATTGACCGCATACGCACGCAGTCGCCAACGCTTCCGTTGTTGGGACTGCCCTATGGCGTTAAGGACAACATTGACGTGACCGGGATACCGACGACAGCGGGTTGCAACAGCTTCTCTTATATTTCTGAACGGACCGCGACGGTGGTCACCAAGCTGCATGAAGCGGGTGGCATCCTCATCGGCAAGCAGAACATGGACCAGTTTGCGACGGGCCTTGTTGGCATACGCTCGCCACATGGATACTGCCGCAATCCGTTCGATGAACGCTATATTCCTGGCGGTTCCAGTTCAGGCTCAGCCGTCGCAGTCAGTACTGGCCAGGTGAGTTTCTCCATCGGGTCTGATACGGGTGGCTCCGGACGTGTCCCTGCCGCACTCAATAACATCATTGGATTAAAGCCCACGCCGGGCGTGGCGAGCACTTACGGCTTTCTCTATTGCAACCGCAGCTTTGATGTCGCACCGATCTTTGCCCTTGAGGCAGATGATGCCTATGACGTTCTCGATACCATAAAGGGATACGACGAGCGTGACATTTACTCAAAAGTCAGTGTCGATGCGAGCAAGGATATGGCGGAAAGACTTCCCTCTACGTTTCAGTTTGCAGTGCCCAGCCAAAAGGACCTTACCTTTTTTGGCGATGATCTCGCACAAGCCCAATTCACCAACGCAGTAGAAAGATTGAAGGTCTTAGGAGGCGTTCCGATCGAGATCGATTTCGCAGCGTTTCTGGAAGCAGGCACGATGGTATTCAACAGTCCATTGATTGCCGAAAGGTGGCTCACCTACGGTGACATCGCAGCGAGCAATGCAGAGGATGTCCATCCGAGCGTTCGTCAAGCCATCCTCGCAGCAGAGAAGTACAGCGCGGCAGACACCTTTCGCGTCCAGTATCGCTTGCAAGAACTGAAGAAAGAGGTAAACAGACTACTGGCAAAGTACGCCTTTCTTCTCGTGCCCACCACAGGCACGGTCTATCGTTGCGATGAAGTAGAAGCCAACCCGATTCAATTAAACAGTCATCTCGGTTACTACACCTACTTTGCCAATCCCTTGGGTCTTTGTGGCATCAGTGTGCCAAGTGGATTACGCAAGGATGGATTACCGACGGGTGTCAGCCTTCTTTCAACGGCATTCAATGACTACAGGCTAAGGCCCTATGCCATAGCGCTGCACGCCAGCGTAGGTGGCTATCTGGGTGCTACAACGCATGGATTAAATACGCGGCAAAAGGACGCTGCATAATGCATTACGCCATGAGCTGGGAAGAATGGGGGCGGCTCGATGGCGTTGGCTTATCTGAACTCATACGAAAAAAGCAACTGAGCACTGCCGAGGTTTCGCGGCAGGCCACTGACGCAGCGGCGCTTCTGAACCCGCAATTAGAAGCCGTCGTAGAGACGTTTGACGCCTCTATGATTGTCTCGCAACCCTCTGACACCAGCTCAGGCCCGCTACACGGCGCTCCGGTATATCTCAAGGACATCGGTTCGGGTCTAGCTGGGCAATTATCCGAGAACGGCTCTGCACTCTATCGCGGACGAAGAATCCCGCGTACAGACCCTTTGATCGCAAACCTGCTTCAAGCCGGCCTGGTACCCATCGGTAGAGCAGCCACAGCCGAACTCGGCATGGCCTATGACACAACCAGCACCTACCAAGGTCTAAAAGTCACGCGCAATCCCTGGCATACGGCATTTTCCCCAGGAGGCTCCTCCGGTGGCAGTGCCGCCCTCGTCTCTTCGGGCGTTGTACCGATTGCGCATGCAACCGATGGCGCCGGCTCCATTCGAATACCAGCAAGCCTCACGGGATTGATCGGCTTAAAAGTCACGCGAGGACGGCTGCCCCTGCCATGGCTCACGAGCGAGTACAGCAACGCGACCTTTACAGAAGGTGCTCTGACCAGAACGGTGAGGGACATGGCCGCGTATCTGGATGCAGCATCGAAGTCCCATCCACCTGGCAATAGTTTCATCCCAGCCGCCAAGAATGAGGAATCGTTCCTGTCTTCGCTTGAACGCCCGGTACGCAAACTGCGTATCGGATTATCGACAAGCAAATGGGGCCGCATGCCACCCTGCGATGGCGTCATCTCTACCCGCATCGAAAAGGTTGCTCATGCGTTAGCACACGTCGGACATGAAGTATCTGCACTCAACGATAGCGAAGTCGCTGATTGGTCAACGTTCTGGTCATCCTTCCAGACATTCTGGAGCGGCATACGTCCCGCCACATGGGCACTCGCCTATGCAGATGATTTACCAGCAGAGGTTGAAGCATCGCTATCGCCAATGACACGTCAGCTGTGGCTGCATTCAAAGCACTACAGCAAGCGCGACGTACTGCTGCATCAGGCACATAAAAAAATACATGCGCTAAAGATGGCACGTATCTTCGAAAGATACGATGTTCTTCTGACGCCTGTCATGCCGATTACAGCGCCTAAAGCAAACGGACATCTCTCACTCGCAAACGAAAGGAATTTCGACAGCTACATACAAGATTTGCTCGATGCCGGTCGGTATGTGATCCCCGCAAATGAAACAGGACTACCTGCTATCAGTTTGCCCGCGGGCTTGGATGACAAAGGCGTACCTGTCGGCTTTCAATTAATCGGTCGCTGGAATGAAGAAGCACTTCTTCTGCAGGTGGCGCGACAGTATGAATCAGAAAATCCAGAATGGTTTGCGCAAAATCCGCCGATTCATGTCTCGACTTTTACACAAGCATGTACATCGTTTTCCGAATAAGTATGTGCGAAACCATTCGTTCTCAATAGCGAAAGACCTCACTACCATTATTGCTACTTCATAACCTGTTATATCAGGTTGAAAGAAAGAGCAATGCGACATTTCAAGGTAGTCCAACCCTCACCTGTTCCACTCTACGTCCAAGTCGGTGACAAGCTGCGGGACAAGATATTTGACGGAACGTTTGAAGCCCACTCCAAGCTCCCTGCTGAGAGCGAGATGGGCAAACTGTTCATGGTCAGTCGAATCACGATTCGCCAAGCTTTGAGCGACCTTCAGCGCGAAGGCTTGATATTCAAAATTCCAGGCAAAGGCACGTTTGTCACCAAGAAGAAAGCTGAACAAGAGCTGACGCATCTCGAAGGTTTTGCTGAAGCAATGAAACGTCAAGGCTACGAGATACACAACAAAGTTGTCACCTTTCGAACTGTGTCTGCCACAGAAGACATCGCACGTCGATTAGGAATGAAAGAAGGCTCCAAGGTTAAAGAGATTCGTCGGATTCGGCACCTCAATCGAGAACCTGTGTCTTTGGAGTTGACCTATTTGCCTGATGAGATTGGGAAGCGTCTTCGCAAAGACGAGCTTGCGCATAGAGACATATTTCTGATTCTCGAAAATGATTTCAACATCCCTCTTGGTCATGCCGATCTGCAGATCGGCGCGGTCACGGCAGATGTTGCTTTAGCCAAGGCTCTACAAGTTGAAGTGGGTGCAGCGCTGCTTCGCATTGAGCGCCTTACCTATACGGAAAACGGACAGCCGCTTGATTTCGAATATCTGTACTTCCGCAGCGAAACATTTCAATACCACTTGCGAATTGCCCGGCGCCGTAACACGGCGCACTAATCACGCAGGTACTAGGAGAATTCATGGAAACTCATATCCAGACTGTGGATGTACTGGTCATTGGGGGCGGAACCGCCGGTCCCATGGCCGCGGCAAAAGCCAAGGAAGCCAACCCGAAGCTGCGCGTTCTGCTTCTTGAAAAAGCGAACGTGAAACGCAGTGGTGCCATTTCTATGGGCATGGACGGCCTGAACAATGCAATTGTTCCAGGCTTCGCCACACCAGAACAATACGTCAAAGAAATCACCACGGCCAACGACGGCATCGTCAATCAAAAGACCGTGATGGCGTACGCAGAAAACAGCTACGCCATGATTGAGGAACTGGACCAGTGGGGTGTCAAGTTCGAGAAGGATGAGACGGGCGATTATGCGATGCGCAAAGTACATCACATGGGAACCTACGTCCTTCCAATGCCCGAAGGGCATGACATCAAGAAAGTCTTGTATCGCAGACTCAAGCGCGTTCGCGTCGAGATCACCAATCGTCTGGTGGCCACGCGTCTGTTACTTGCTGCAGATGGCAGCATCGCTGGTGCCATGGCATTTGATTGCCGCACAGGCGACTTTCACGTTATTCGTGCCAAGAGCGTCGTGCTTTCAACAGGCGCAGCCGGCCGTCTTGGCTTACCTGCTTCCGGTTACCTGTTTGGTACGTACGAGAACCCCACCAATGCCGGCGACGGTTACAGCATGGCGTATCACGCAGGTGCCGAATTGTCAGGGATCGAATGCTTCCAGATTAATCCACTCATCAAAGATTACAACGGCCCGGCATGCGCCTACGTGACAGGTCCGTTTGGTGGCTTCACTACCAATAACAAAGGTGAGCGCTTCATTGAGTGCGATTACTGGAGCGGCCAGATGATGCAGGAGTTTTACAACGAACTCCAGGGCGGAAATGGCCCGGTCTTTCTTAAGCTGGACCATCTGGCAGAAGAAACCATCAGCACCATTGAAACCATTCTTCACACCAATGAGCGACCTAGCCGCGGTCGCTTCCATGAAGGGCGCGGCACTGACTACCGCGAGCAAATGGTCGAGATGCACATCTCGGAAATTGGTCTATGCAGTGGACACTCCGCGTCAGGCGTTTGGGTAGACGAAAACGCAGCGACGACCGTCCCCGGACTTTATGCCGCTGGTGACCTGGCCTGCGTTCCCCATAACTACATGCTGGGTGCCTTTGTATACGGAAAACTTGCCGGCGAGAGCGCAGCCCAGCGTTGTGCCGAGATCGAGTTAGCTGAAGTCGACGAAGCCCAAGTCGAGACAGAACGTCAGCGCGTCTGGGCACCTTTGAGTGTCAAGGACGGATTGCCGCCGTCGCAGGTCGAATACAAATTGCGTCGGATGGTCAACGACTATCTACAACCTCCCAAAGTCACCAAGAAAATGGAGATTGGATTGTCGCGTTTCGAATCGATTCGTACAGACCTCGACCGTCTATCTGCGGCAGGACCGCATGAACTGATGCGCGCCATGGAGGTACATTTCATCCGCGACTGCGCAGAGATGGCCGCTCGAGCCTCTTTGTTCCGAACCGAAAGTCGATGGGGCCTTTATCACAACCGCGTCGATTACCCAGAGCAAAACGACCAGGACTGGTTCGTCCATGTGCAAGTTAAAAAAGTCGACGGTCAGATGACGTGCTTCAAACGCGCCATCGAACCGTACATCGTTAGTCTAGACCAGGCCGAAAAAGATGCGTATAGCCATTTACGCATCAAAAAGGAAGCGCAATCAGTTGCGTCGTCGGAGGCCATTCATGCGCTTTGACAATCCTCACCTTGCTAACAAGCATTTTCAATCAACTGTTTCTGGAGGAATGTCATGCCCATCGCTCTGACACCTACCAGTGTCCCGGTGCGCGTCAATGATGAACTCTGCATTGCGCACAAGGGATGCACCGTATGCGTCGATGTCTGTCCACTTGATGTATTGGCAATCGACATGATTAAAGGCAAGGCTTACATGAAGTTCGATGAATGTTGGTACTGCATGCCGTGCGAGAAGGATTGCCCAACAGGGGCCGTCACCGTCGACATTCCTTACCTGCTGCGTTGATGTTGTAGTTGTTTAGTCACTATCCACTTTGGGAGTAGAACAATGAAATTGAAGTTAACCGTATTAAGCGCCCTGCTCGCCGTAATGGCAGCCGGTAGCGTTCAGGCAGAAACAATCCGTGTTGCCATTGGCACGCAAGACACGACCATCAATTGCGCAACGGGTGGCTTGTTGATTCGTGAACTGAAGCTCCTGGAAAAATACTTGCCGCGCGACGGAAAGTACAAGGATGTCCAATATGACATCCAGTGGAAGAACTTCACATCCGGTGCCCCACTGACCAATGAAATGCTGGCAGGAAAACTGGATCTCGGTTCGATGGCTGATTTCCCGGGTTCGTTTAACGGTGCTGCGTTCGCAAAAGCCGGTAAGAAGAGCGAATTCATCACTGTCCTGTCCGGAAGCACAACCGGTAGCGGTAACGGTATCGTGGTGCCAAAGGATTCGCCAGTTCAGTCGCTATCAGAGCTGAAAGGGAAAACCATCTCGGTTCCTTTCGCATCCACGGCACATGGCATGCTCTTGCGTGCAATCGCTGACCAAGGTTGGACAGTCGATAAAGATGTTTCCGTGATTACCCAAGCGCCAGAAGTCGCAGGACCGGCGTTGCAAGCCAACAAGATTGACGCACATGCTGATTTCGTTCCGTTTGCAGAGCTCTTCCCATACCGTGGCTTCGCTCGCAAGATTTTTGATGGCTCACAAGCCAATTCGCCAACATTGCACGGCAGTTTGGTCGATTCGGAATACGGCAAAAAGTATCCGGAAATCGTTACTGCTTACCTGCGCGCTGCAATTGAAGCAAATCGCCTGATTACTGCCGAACCAGAAAAGTACAGCGAGCTGATTGCCAAAGTCACAGGGATTGAGCCGGAAGTTAATTATCTGTTCCACGGCCCACTTGGTCTGCAGACACGTGATTTCACGTTCAAGCCTGAGTATCGTCAGGCAATCAAAACGTCGATTGAAACACTGCGCCTCATGAAACGTACCGATGCTGATTTGGATGTGAATACCTTCGTGAACGATCAGTACATCCGTGCAGCCCTTAAACAGGCTGGCCAGGATTACGAAGCCAATCTGAAGAACTATGCGCGTACGCCGCTCAAAGCCAAGGATGCACGAACCGGCAAAGATATTACTGACTTTAAACGTGTTGCCCAAATCTGGGTAAATGGCGAACCATTGGTGCGTCACTATGCGTCGCCAGAGTCGGCGTTTGCAGATCTGGCCGCGCTGGAAAAATCCGGTAAGAAAGCACGTGTCGTGTATGCCCAGGACCGTAATAGCGGCAACAAGCTGTTGGCTGGTGATGCCTGGTTCGTCAAGAACAAAGGTGAAATCAGTGCATTCCTGTCCAAAGACCAAGCTGAAGCCTGGGCAAAAAGCAAAGGCGGCGATGTCTTGAACTTCGACGCGGTCAAGGCTGCCATCTAAGGAGAATCCATGAGTGCCCTTGCCTCTTCAGTAGCCGTTGTGGACGACGTCAAGCTTCCCGCTAAACGTCAATTCAACCCAGGAAAGATTGCCATCAGGCTACTTTCACTGGCCGTCTGTGTACTGATTTGGCATTGGGCATCCACGGCACGTGTCAATCTTGGCATCGTGGCTTTCCAGAATGTTCCAACGCCTGTGGATGTATTCCACGCGGCGTGGGAGTTATTGCATTCATCCGTCATCGTGTCGCACCTGAAAGCGAGCATCTCCAGGGTCATCACTGGATTCCTCGCTGCAGCGCTGGCTGGGATTGCTCTCGGTGTGTTGATTGGACGCTACAGGGTATTCGAAAATACATTACTGCCCCCGCTTGAAGTGCTGCGGCCGATTCCCGCCGTCGCCTGGATTCCGCTGGCAATCCTGATGTTTCCATCGTCGGAGATGTCGATGATTTACATCACATTTACCGGCGCGTTATTCCCCATCCTTCTGAACACCATTCATGGGGTCGAAGCCGTTGACCCACGTTTGATTGCATCAGCAAGAAGCTTGGGCGCGACAAGAACAGCGCTGCTACTCGAAGTCGTACTGCCTGCTGCGACGCCAGGCATCTTCACTGGATTGACTATTGGTATGGGCACGGCTTGGTTCTGCCTGGTTACGGCAGAAATGATTTCGGGTCAGTTTGGCATTGGTTACTACACATGGATGTCTTACACCATTCAAAACTATGCAGAGATCATTGTTGGCATGTTGCTGATTGGCGTACTGGGAATGGCAAGTAGCGCGCTCGTACGTCAGATAGGAAATCTATTGATGCCTTGGTACACGCTGCAAAGGAAAAAATCATGACCCAATTGGCGCAATCATCTGGAAAGCAAACCGGTCATATAGAAATCAGTCAGGTCCACATTCACCTTGGTGAAGGTAGCGACCGATTTGAAGCATTACAGAACGTGACGATTGATGTCGCACCAGGAGAATTTGTTTGCATCCTCGGTCCATCAGGTTGCGGTAAATCGACGCTGCTCGGCGCGTTGGCTGGGCATCTACATCAAAGCCGAGGCACGATCCAGGTAGATAGCGCTTCCGTCGCCAAGCCACATCCAGACCGCGGACTGGTGTTTCAGCACCATACTCTTTTTCCGTGGAAATCAGTTCTCAATAACGTTGCCTTTGGCTTGAAGATGCAAGGCGTGCCTCGTAAGGAACGTTTGCAGCGGGCCAAAGATTTGTTGAATCTGGTGGGACTCGCCGGATTCGAAAATCGCTTTCCATCACAATTGTCCGGCGGTATGCAGCAGCGTGTTGAGATTGCCCGTGTATTGATTAATCATCCGAGCGTCATGCTCATGGACGAACCGTTCGGTGCTCTGGATGCGCAAACCAGGCTAATGATGCAACAGCTTTTGCTGGAAGTCTGGGCAAGAATTAGAACGACGATTGTGTTCATCACACATGACATCGATGAGGCCCTCTTTCTTGCTGACCGCATTTTGGTGATGAGTCCGCGACCAGGAAGAATCATAGAAGAGATTGCACTCGACTTTCCTCGACCACGCCAGACGGACATCATGACGTCCGCTCACTTCACAGAGTTGAAACGTCATTGTTTGGCGCTATTGCATCCCGATTCAAATCATGAACCCCTACCGCGGCTAACCCCTTTAGGTTCTCCGCCAGTAACGCGAATGCAATTTGCCGTTTAGTTTAAAAAGGAACATTAGGTGAACGAAGAAATTTTCGATGACCCCGAATTGAAAGAAATTCAGGAACGTCTTCTATCAGATGACACTGCCATACGCCGGATTGCCGTCATTGAGCTGACGGACATTGCTGGCGAGGAGCATGCGCCCTTACTCATTCAGGCATTGAAAGACGATGCACCTGTCGTCCGCGCGGAAGCAGCACGTGCTCTTGAAGCATTCGAGTCTGATGAAGGAGTTCGCGCTCTCGTCCCGTTACTTGATGATGTGGATGAACAGGTACGAGAAGCAGCAGCACAAGGGTTACATGATCTCAAGCTTGCCTCTTCTGCTTTGATTCTGATTCCTCATTTGACTAATGCGCCAACTTTCAGAAAGCTCTCCCTACTTCGCTCCTTGCGTGAATTGCGTGCTCCCGAAAGCTTTCAACCTGCTTTAGATGCTCTACAAGATGAAGATGCTGGCGTCCGTCGGGAAGCAGTTGCTGTACTTGGATATTTGAAAAATCCAAATGCACTTCCTGCGTTGACAGAGTTGGCCGCGAATGACTCTGTTCCAGACGTAAGACGTGCCGCTATCGGTGCGCTCGGATTTTCGACAGATGAAGACGTAACGCCTTCCTTGCTTAAAGCCCTGGAAGACACGGAATGGCAGGTGCGAGAAGAAGCTGCAACCATACTTGGCAAGTTACTCCTTGACGCTGCGCGTGACCCACTCATCAAAGCATTGAATGATGAGTATTGGCAGGTTCGACTGCGAGCAGCCCGCTCTCTTGGTCGACTTAAAGATGTCGTCGCGGTTACGCCCCTCGTATCTCTGTTAACTCATCAGATCAGTAACTTGCGCAAGGAATCCGCTCTGGCGTTGGGTGAGATTGCTTCGCCTTTGGCATTACCTGCACTTGAGCTGGCACAAAATGATCAGGATCCAGAGGTTCGCAAGTCTGTACGACTCGCTCTTACCCAGATCAATCAGGCGCATGCTTGAGATTATGCCAATCGCTTTGCACAACGACCAATCGAACCGCACTCTGCGCATCGATTGGTCTGATGGCACGTCCTCTTTGTTTAGCCATGCATATTTACGAGGGCAATGCCGATGTGCTGAATGTCGGTCAGCGAGAGACATTACCGTCGACAAATCCATTGTACTTAGCGAAATTCAACCGGTAGGAAGTTATGGCATGCAGCTGTTTTTCAGCGATTCACACAACCGAGGGATCTATCCGTTTCCGTACCTTAGGGAGCTATCACAAACATCCGCTAACTCGACTTTTGAATAGTGCAAAGACATTGGCATCAAGATAGTCGCCTTGTTGGTGACTGCAATTTATTGCCCGTCAATCTGTTTCATGAGGTTGAAGGTTATAACTAAAAAAACGGCAACCCACCTACGTCGAAAAACATCTTCATTCCAGAATCATCCTTCATTAGACGCAGCAACTTTAGAAAGATGCCACCGCGCAAAACTACAGTTGAACTTTGAGCGAATCGGATGACCCGCGGCACGCTTTCAGGCATCGCATTACAATGCAGTGGATCAACAGCACATTGGAGTTCGCTTGCAGTCCATCATTTCGGTCCAACAGCTGACCAAGCAATACGCATCAGGCTATCAGGCACTGAAAGGCGTCAACCTCGAGATCAAGCGCGGTGAAATTTTTGCCCTGCTCGGTCCAAACGGCGCCGGTAAATCCACGCTGATCAACATCATCTGCGGCATCGTCAATCCGAGCAGCGGCACGGTATTGGCCGACGGGCATGACATCCTCAGCGACTTTCGCGCTGCACGCAGCAAGATTGGGCTGGTGCCACAGGAGTTGAGCACCGACGCGTTCGAAACCGTCTGGGCAACTGTCAACTTCAGTCGCGGCATCTTCGGCAAGCCCAAGGATCACGCACATATCGAAAAAGTCCTGCGCGCGCTGTCGCTTTGGGACAAGAAGGATTCCAAGATCTTTGCCCTGTCCGGCGGCATGAAGCGGCGCGTGATGATTGCCAAGGCGCTCTCGCACGATCCGCAGATTCTGTTTCTGGACGAGCCGACTGCCGGCGTCGACGTGGAACTGCGTCGCGACATGTGGGAGATGGTCCGTGCCCTGCGCGAGAACGGCGTCACCATCATCCTGACAACGCACTATATTGAAGAAGCCGAGGAAATGGCCGATCGCATCGGCGTCATCCGCAAAGGCGAGATCATTCTGGTCGAGGAAAAGAAGGCCCTGATGGCTAAACTCGGCAAGAAGCAGTTGCGTATTCAATTGCAACACCCGCTCACGATCGTTCCTGCCGCACTGATCGGCGCGCAGATCGAACTGGCCGATGATGGCAACGAGCTGGTTTATACCTTCGATGGTCAGAGCGAACAGACCGGCATTGCCGAGCTATTGCGCAAGCTGGATGAAAACGGCATTGCGATCAAGGATCTGCAGTCCAGCCAGAGTTCTCTCGAAGAAATCTTTGTCAATCTGGTTCACTCCTGATTGAATCACCTGAATTGAATCGCCTGAAATCAATCAGGATCATCAAGTCATCTTACCGATCGCTCATTACAAGCAGCCAACATGAATTTTTACGCAATCCGCGCCATTTACCATTTTGAAATGTCACGTGCCTGGCGCACGCTGATGCAGAGCATTGCGTCGCCGGTCATCTCCACATCCTTGTACTTCATCGTCTTTGGTGCCGCCATCG
>Ga0308164_10003173_pt1 | contig 15246 bp, 15 predicted proteins | sample PhyTR2_FD_201031 | JGI IMG/M metagenome (GOLD analysis project Ga0308164, IMG submission 201031) | Phyllosphere microbial communities from UC Gill Tract Community Farm, Albany, California, United States - DLSLT.R2 | ecosystem: Host-associated > Plants > Phyllosphere > Unclassified | place: USA... | reverse complement strand
ACCCCAAGCTAGCCGACCGGCTGGCGCGCGAAGACAGCCTGTGCGCAGTAGCAGTATACTTGCCCGGAGTTACAACAGTATTCCCCGATTTGCGTGCGCAGCCCTGCCAATGGGTGAGCAAAGAGGCGCAAAAAGATTTTGCTTTCTACGCCAGCCACCCCATCCAGACCGCTACCGGGCAGCCCATTGGCTCGCTGTGCGTGCTCGATAAAAAGCCCCGCGAGTTCACCGCCAACGAGCAGTTGGTGTTGCAGCACATGGCGGGCATTGCCATGAAGCTGCTTGATTTGGAGCTGGTGGCCGCGGCCGAGCTAGCGCTGTGGCAGGCCATTCAGGTGCGCATTGGGCTCTCGCTACAGCGCATCGAAACTCTCACGGCGCTGGCGCGTTGGGAAGTTTCGCCCGAAACTGCTACTGCGCTGGCCTACCAGGCGTCTATTCACGAAGAGCGCATGCTTATCGTGCAGGATATTGAGTACGAGGTGTCGAGAGCCTTTGCGCGACTAGCCACATTTTAGCCGCGTAGCAGCAGCACAGCGATAAAGGCCAAACTCAGGCACACCGACGAAACTTTATTCATGCGCATCGTCCAGGTGAAATTGGCTAGCGCCGGGTTGTGCCAGGCCAGCCACGCCCAGCGCCCAAACAGGGCCACCACCGGTCCGGTAGCCACCAAAAAAAGCAGCAGGCTGCGTGGTTCCTGGCGCTGCCAGTAGGTGCAGGCCATCAGCAGCGCCCCCGCCAGCAGCCCGCCCGCCGCAAAAACAAACGTGCCCCTGATACCCAGCCGCAAGCTCAGCGTGCGGTCGCCGCGCCGCGCATCTTCTTGGTGCTGATATATTTGAGTGAGCGGGTAAGAGCCGCACAGAAAAAGCGTGCTCACCAGGGCCAGCTGCAAATTGGTAGGCTCGGCCAGCTGCGCCTGGCTAGCCCCTGCGCCCACCTGGGCCATCAAAAACGTGAAAGCCCCCTGGAAAATTACTACTACCACGGTGCTTAGCAGCGGGTATTTTTTAAGGCGAATGCCCTCGTAGCTATACGCCCGCGACACGAGAATGTAAACCACCACCATTGCCGCAAACGGCCACCCTAGCAGCAGCGAGGCCAGCAGCGCCAGCGTCTCAAACAGCCACACCAGGTGAATGAGCTCGGGCGTGACGGGCGGCGGCGCTGCTAGGCCGCCAATGCTGCCCTCATCACGGTCGTAGTACGAGTTGTAGCCGTTGCTGGCCGGGTACACCAGCAGGTGCAGAATGGCAAACACCGCTGCCGCCCGCCCCCAGTGAAAAGGCTCGCGCAAAGCACTGAGGCCGAACCAGAAAATGGGCATCAGAAACAGCGAAAACGGCAGGCGCAGCAGCGCAAAGGCTCGGCGGTAGGCGGGCGGCAGCATGGGGCGAAGGTAGGCAGGCTAGCCGGCCGGTGCGGCAGCGGGCGAGTTGGGCCAGCCCACCAGATAAGTTACGCGCGGGCCCCACCAGTGGCGCAGCTGCCCCGCCTGCCAGTGGTAGCGCCCACTAGGGTCGGCGCGGTGGGCGAGGGCTAGTAGTGCCGCGGGCGAATACATCCGCAGAATGGAAACCGAGCCATCCCACATAGTAGCCAGTGGGATGATAGGTACTAAGTACGTGAAAACCAGGCGGCTAAACCGAAACGGCCGAAAAAACGGAGTCAGCAGCAGTTGCGCCACTGGCAGCACCGTAAGCGCCAGCCCTATTTCGAGCCAGCTTTTGGCGGCGCCCTCAAACACGCCCACGCCCTGGCCGCTGGCCACCGCGCTGCGCAACAGCGCCTCGGCCTGGGGCGGTGCAAAATGATGAAAGGCCGAAAAAATAACCCGTAGCCCGGCTAGCCCCGCCGGCACGGCCAGGGCATCGATGGGCGCCGCGTGGCCCCGGATGGCCCCGCTGGTGCGGTGCGCCACATCGGCCCAGGCGGCGGGCTGGGGGTAAAGGTCGGTGAGGGTAATGGTGGCCCCGGGCAGGCCCTGGGCGCGCAGGGCGCCCAGCACGGTTTCGGTGCCGCCGCCGGCGCCGGCGCCCAGCTCCAATAAGTGCGTTTGGCGGGTGTGGCGCAGGCCTTCGGCCAGGAGCGGCGCCACCGGGCGGTAGGTGCCCAACCACGAAATCATAAACCGCAGGTAGTCCATCATCCCGGCCCGGATGACGGCCGGAAACCACGGCAGGTCCTCAAACTCGAATAAATGCAGGCGAAGCTTCACGCTAGCCAGTACGGCAAAAGAGCGGGAGCGGTGGGCTAGCCGAAAAAACAGGGGTCATGCCGATGAAGGAAGTAACTCATTCGGTTCTGCCGGCTTGAGCTACTTCCTTCGGCGGCATGACCCCCTATAGTATTGTGCTACTGCCTATTTGCCGCCGATGCCAAACACCTTTTTGAGCAGCGAGGTGGTGCGGGCCACCGGGTTTTCGCGAATATCGGCCTCTTCCTGGGCGATGAGCGTGAACAAGCCATCAATCGCCTTACCGGTGGCATATTGGTTGAGGTCGGTTTGCACGGGCGTCACAAGCGGCAGCTTGTTGTAGGTCGAGCTGAGGGTGGTGTAGTACTTGGTGGCGTCCACTTTGGCCAGGCTCTGCTGCATAATGGGCATGAAGGCCGTGGTGAGCTGCGAGGTAGTGGTGCGCTTGAGGTACTGCGTAGCGGCGTCCTTCTGGCCGGTGAGGATATTCCACACATCACTAAAAGTCAACTGCTTAATAGCGCTGATGAAAATCGGCTTGGCGCTCTTGGCCGCGTCCTCGGCGCCGCGGTTCAGCGAAAGCTCAAACTTATCGACCTGGCTGCCCAGGCCGATGCTGCGCAGCGTGTTGGCCATTTTTTGGGCATCGGGCGGGAAGGGTATGCGGATGAGCCGGTTCAGGTTGAAGCCATCGGTCTGCGAGGCCTGGTCCGAACCCTTCGAGATACCCTGGATGAGCGCCTCCTTCAGGCCCTGGGCCGCCTCGGTATTGGTGAGGCCGGCCACGCTGGTAGTAGTGGTCGTCGTCGTGGTTGTTCTGGTGGGCAGCTTGAAGCCACCAATGCTGCTGGGCAGCTTAAACTGAGCGTGGGCCGGCAGCGAGAGGCTAGCCAACACGGGCAGAAGGAGAAGCAGACGTTTTTTCATGGCACAAAAGCGGAAAGTAAAAGCCGGGCTTGGCAACACCCACGCACCGCCGAAAGTGCGCGGCGCAAAAACAGTAGCCAAAAGACGTACCATTTTTTAACTCCTTCAGCCCTCATTCGGCCAACCGCCCCTATTCACCGACCGAACCCGTGCTGCTGCCCCGCCCTCCCTGCGGCAGCGGCGCCCCGGCCAGGCTGGTTGCCGTTGGCCGCAGCACTTGCCAGCTAGCCCATAGCGCAGCCAGCAGCCACGGCAGGCTAAAGGCCGTGCACAGGCTCCAAATAGCCCTGAACTCGATAGCACTCCGCCAGAATAGGAATAGCCCCAGCGTGCTAGCCAATACCAATGCCTCGAACAAAACCAGCATGCCCAGTACCACCAGCGCCCGGCGCCCGGCCCCCGGTTGCGCCTGGAAATAGTTAAAAAGCCAGCGCATCGCGCCCAGCCGCAGCCAGCAAAAAAACAGCGCGGGCAGGGTCGCTATCAGCCACACTGCGCCCGTTAGAGATATAAAATCGCGCCCCAGCTGCGGCATGAAATCCACGCCGCTCTTTCCTGACATGAGCACTGCTACCCCCAGGCACAGCAGCGGCGTGAACGCCATGCCGCCCCAGAACGTGCGCCACAAATGCCGTGTGGTTAAGTCGTCTGGTGTAGGGTCATTCATGATTCATCAAGATATTTTTTATAAAAGAACAAACGAACCCCAATCGCGTACTAGCTTTGCACTACAAAGTACTTCACCGCCCCGCATGAAGCCCGCCGCCCAGGACCCACTCGCCCAGCTCACCGAAATTCGCGCCATTATGGAGCGCAGCTCGCGCTTTATCTCGCTCAGCGGGCTGAGTGGGGTGGGGGCAGGCGTAGTGGCGCTGGCGGGCACGGCCATCGGGCACTACTATTTGCAGCAGGAATACGGCGAGCAGGGTTTCCGGCGGCTGTTCGAAACCTCGCCGGGCGAGCGGCTGGCGGCCCTGCCCTTTTTGTTGGGCCTAGCCGTGGCCATGATAGTGGCGGCGGTGCTGGTGGCGGCGTTTTTTACGCTGCGCCGCACCCGGCGCGATGGCCTGCGCTCGGCCTGGACGGCCCCGGCCCGCCGCCTGGTGCTGGCCCTGCTGCTACCGCTGGTGGCGGGCGGGCTGTTTTGCCTCAAGCTTTTTCTGAGCGGCGCGCCCGAGCTGGTGGTGCCCGGCCTGCTGGTATTCTATGGGCTAGCCTTGCTCAACGGCAGCAAGCACACCTTGGAGGAGGTTAAATACCTGGGCATCACGCTGCTAGGGCTCGGGCTGGTGGCGCTGCTGCTGCCCGGCTACGGCCTGCTCCTCTTCGGATTGGGCTTCGGGCTGGGCCACATCGGCTACGGCCTCTTGATGTACAACCGTTACGAACGCCCAACCGGGGCGAACTTTACCGCCCCGTGAAGTACGCCATCCACACCCTCAATAAAGCTTTCGACCACCGGGTGCGCCTCGGGGTAATGGCCGTGCTGCTGGCCAACGAATCGGTGAGCTTCAACGACTTAAAGGAAAGCCTCGACCTCACCGATGGCAACCTGGCCAGCCACGTGGCCGCTCTCGAAAAAGCTGGCTACGTGCTGGTAAGCAAGCAGTTTGTGGGTAAAAAGCCCAATACCACCTACGTGGCTACCGCCGAGGGCAAGGCTGCCTTTCAGGAACACTTGGCGGCGCTGGAGAAGCTGTTGCGCGGTGGATAGGCTCTGGCAAACGGTATTTTTTTGCGCAGATACTTTGAATTTCAAAGTTCTTTATCATCTTCTTTCTGAAAGTTATTCTTGCCCACCTGCCCTCATCAACCACACTAACTAACCGCAATACCTCAGTTACTTAACCAAAATGGACACTCTGCCTGAACAACCCCAAACCATTAATGCGCAGCTGCGGCAGCTACCCGCTTATCAGCCGCTGCTAGCGCCCGCGCCCGCACTTGAGCCAGTAGCAACGACTACCAGCCGCGTGGTGGCCGCCCTGATGCAGGCCAAAGACACGGCGGCTATTTTGCTGCTGCTCAGCGATGGGTCGTTACTGTTTGGTATTCTCTGCTTGTTTGGCATTCCGGGGCTGGTGCTGTATGGGCTGCGCTGGCGGCAGGTGCGGGGCCACGCCGGGCGCGGTGCTGTGATAAGCCAGGCCGTGTTGAGCCTGCTGCACGAGCTTTTCTGGATGTGCGCTTTTTATGGCGTCAAAGCTGATAGTGATGGGCCCGCGTACCCGGAAATCCTGACCGTGCTATATGGGCTAGGGGCCTTGCTCAGCATGGGCCAGCTACTAGTAGCGATAAGCGGGCCTGCAAAGGAGTACGCAGGCTCCGCTAGCCTCCCCGCTACGCAAATGCCAGATTAGGGCCTCTTTTTTTGCCCATACACTTTGCATAACAAAGTTCTTTAGAGATGAATTTAACTGCTTTTTGGTCGGCCAATGTGCCGCCGGCGGCTGCGCCCGTCGCGCGCATTTCGGCCCGCGTGGCTAGCCTGTTGCTGCTGGCTACCGGGCTCAGCGACTACCTGTTCTGGCACGAGCTGGTGGGCTTTAATGGGTTGGTTTACATGGTGTTTCTGGTAGTGGTGCAGCTGATTTTGCTGCCCCGCTACGCGCCGGTGCGGCGCACGGCCACCTTTTGGATGGCGGTGGCAGGCTGCCTGGCTAGCGGCGGGCTGGTGGCTTGGTACGGCTCGGATGCGGCCGAGCTGGCGGCGCTGGCTTCGGGCCTGCTGCTGGTGGGGCTGGTAAACCAGCCGCAGCTGCGGTTGGCGAGCTCGGCCGTGGCGACGGCCGTGGTGAGCGTGTTGCCCAGTACGGTGCTGGTGTTGAGCAGCCTGCGCGTGCCGCAGGGCCTGGGCGGGCGGCTGCGGCGCGGCTGGTACTATGGGCGCCTGCTGGGGCTGCCGCTGCTGGCGCTGGTGGTATTCCAGACCTTGTTTGCCTACGCCAACCCGCGTTACGCGGCGCTGAGCGCGCAGCTGTGGGATGTGCTGGGCGACTGGCTAGCCCGGCTAGTGGAGGCCATTTCGGTGCCGCACCTGCTGTTTATGGTGCTGTGCGGGGTGGTGGCGGCGGGCGCGCTGGTGGCGGCGCCGGTACACTATTTTCTCGACCACGAGTCGTGCTTTGGCGAGTTTGTGCGGCGGCAGCGCGATGGCGTGGCCTCTTTCGCTGTGCGACGGCCCAATTTCGCGCACTCCGACCGCAGTGCGCTAGCCCTGCGCAAAGAGTGGCTAGCCGCCGTGGCCTGTATCGGTCTGCTCAACGCCATGCTGCTGGTAGTGAACGCCGTGGACGTGCGCTGGCTGTGGTTTGGCTTTCGGGCAGCGCCGGGCTTCGACCTCACCCAGTTTGTGCACGAGGGTACGTACGTGCTGATTCTGAGTATACTGCTGGCGGCGGGCATCATGCTGTGGTTTTTCCGGCGCAACCTCAATTTCTACAAGCGCGGCCTGCCGCTGCTGCGCTGGGGCGCTACGCTGTGGGTGCTGCAAAACGCAGTGCTGGCCGTGTCGGTGGGCCTGCGCAACTACTACTACATTGAGGCTACCGAGCTGGCTTACAAGCGTATTGGGGTGTATGGGTTTCTGCTGCTCACGCTGTTTGGGTTGGGCACGGTGCTGCTCAAAATCTGGCAGCGGCGCTCGGCTTTCAGCCTGGTGCGGCTGAATTCGTGGGCGGCCTACGCGCTGCTGCTGGGGCTAGCGGCCGGCAACTGGGAAATCTGGATTGCCCGCTACAATCTTCAGCCCCGTTTTGAGCGCCTCAATATTGGCTTTCTGCTCACTATGCCGCCGCGGGTGCTGCCCGTGCTGGCCGCGCGCGAAGGGCTGATTGACAACGCTAAAGAGCTGGTGGAGGAAGGCGACGATGGCTATTTCCACCTCATTCCGCGCGAGGTGGCGCACCGCAAGCTGCGCGCCCGGCTAGCCCAGTTCCGGGCCGAGTATCCCGGCCGCGGCTGGCAGAGCCGCACCATCGCGGCCGAACAGGCTTATCAGCAATTCCAAAACCATGAATAATCCCTTCGCTAAACCGCACACCGTGAGCGGGTGGCTGCTAAGCAGCCTGTGCTGGACCGGCGCCTGCCTCATGCCATGGTGGATAACCTGGATGGTTCTCGACAACGTGCTGCCGAAAAGCTGGAACAGCCTCGTAGTCATTGGGATGCCCCTGAGCTTTTGCGTGGCGCACGCCCTGATTTGGTGGCGCGCGGTGGCCGGTGGTAATCCCCTCATTCGCTACGACGAGCAGTACCTGCCGTTCTCGCTGACCCGGCTGGCGGCCCGGCTGTGGTACACGGCGCTGGTGCTGGGGCAGGTGCTGTGCCTGGTGGGGCTGCTGGTTGCCGGGCTGCTACTGCTCGTCGATTCCCCAGCTGCCTCAGCTAGTTCCGGTGAGCCATTTTTTGGTTGATTACTAAGGACATAATCATGCGTGTCAAACTCATTCTGCCCGCCCTCACCGAAGCCACCAACCCCTACTGGCGGCCCATTAAGTACTCGCTTTTTCCGCCGCTGGGGCTAGCCACGCTGGCCGCCTACCTGCCGCCCGACTGGGAGGTAGACATGCAGGACGAGCACGTGGAGCCGCTGCACCTGCACGATGCCCCGCACCTGGTCATCATCCAGGTCTACATCACCAATGCCTACCGGGCCTACGCGCTGGCCGACCACTACCGCGCCCGCGGCGCCCACGTGTGCCTGGGCGGCCTGCACGTAACGAGCCTGCCCGATGAAGCCGCCCCGCACGCCGACAGCATTTTTCTGGGGCCGGGCGAAGAAACGTTTCCGCAGTTTCTGCGCGATTTTGGGGCCGGGCGGCCGCAGCGGCGCTACGTGTCGGGGGCCGGGCGCACGCTGGTAGGCGTGCCGCCCATCCGGCGCGACCTCATCAAGCGCGAGCGCTACCTGGTGCCCAACTCGATAGTAGTGACGCGCGGCTGCCCGCACCACTGTGATTTCTGCTACAAGGATGCCTTTTTTGAGGGCGGCAAGTCGTTTTACACGCAAACCGTGGACGATGCCCTAGCCGAGATAAACCGCCTGCCCGGCCGCCACCTCTACTTCCTCGACGACCATTTGCTGGGCAATGTGCGCTTTGCGGCTGGCCTCTTCGAGGGGATGCGCGGCATGGGCCGGCTGTTTCAGGGCGCGGCCACCGTGGATAGCATTCTGCGCGATAACGGCCTGCTGGAAAAGGCTGCCCGGGCGGGGTTGCGGAGCTTATTCGTGGGGTTTGAAACCCTGAGCCCGGTCAACCTGAAAGCCAGCAACAAGCCCCAGAACCTGGGGCGCGACTACGCGGCGGCCATCCGGCGGCTGCACGATTTGGGCATCATGATAAACGGCAGCTTCGTGTTTGGCCTCGACGACGACCGGCCCGACGTGTTTCGGCGCACCGTGGATTGGGCGGTGGCGCAAGGTATTACTACCGCCACCTTCCACATTGCCACGCCCTACCCCGGCACGGCGCTTTTCAAGCAAATGGAGGCCCAGGGCCGCCTGCTGCACCGCCGCTGGAATGAGTATGACACCCGCACCGTGGTGTGCCAGCCCGGCCCGCACCTCACCGCCCGCCAGCTCAAAAACGGCTACGACCAGGCCTACCGCGACTTCTACTCGTGGGCCAATATCACGAAGGCCAGCCGCGTGCACGACACCCTGCGCCACCAGCTCAAGCACTTCGCCTACGCCGGCGGCTGGAAAAAATTTGAGCCGCTCTGGAATTTCATGATAAAATTCCGCCACCTCGACGCCATGCGTCCCCTGCTCGAAGGCATCCTGAGCAAAGTGCGCGGCACCGCCCGCTAGCCCCGGCGCCACGCCGCTAGCCCCCGCTGCGCCGGAGCTGCTGCTGGAACTGTCGGTGCTGCAATAGCCACATCTGTCATGCTCATCTGGCGTCCCGAAGGAAGCATCTCGCTTGCGCCGTTGGCCCGCGGCCCGCTAGCCCCCAATCTGCTTTTCTGAGCTGATAAACTTTTATGTACAACCCATTTACCAAACCTGCCACCTTACTCCAGTTGCTAATCAGTAGCTTATGCTGGGTAGGAAGTTGCGTAGGTGGCTTCTGGGGCGTCATGTGCGGAACAAGGATGCTGCTGCCACGCGGTGATGCTGGCGCTTACCCAATTTTTGGAAGTGCTATTCTAATCTGTGTGCTGATGTGGCACCGAGTAATAGCCACCGGCTGGCACTTGGTTGGCGATGAAGAAATGTCTCTGCTTAAAATAGTAATCAGCTTTTGGCTGCTCCTGCTAACTCTTTCGCTAGTTGTCTCAGGATTGCTCATTCTAGTTGGAATACTTATAGTAAGCAGTTGAGATGCGAGTATTTGATAAGCATAAAATACTGTTAATTAAGCTAAAAAGTCATGACTTTCCACGACATCAAAACCTATTTCCAAGCCAACCACGCCCGCTTTGCCGACCTGGCCTGGGACGACCCGCACCAGCTAGGCCCCGCCGAGCTGCGGGCCGTGCGCACCTCGCTCCAAACGTTTCAGCGGGGCGAGGGCACCGGCGGCGACCACCTCACGGCCCTGGCCGAGCAACTGGGCGATGCCGACTATGCGGCGGCCATGCAGCTCTTCATTCAGGAAGAAGAAGGCCACGCTGCCATGCTGGGCCGGTTTATGGACCGCCAGGGCATCGAGCGCCTGCAAACGCATTGGCTGCACGACATTTTTCGGTGGCTAGGGCGGCCGCTGGGGCTGGTGCACATGGTGCGCGTCATTCTCACGGCCGAGGTGGTGGCCACCATCTATTACCGCGCCTTGTTTCGGGCCACGTACTCGGGGCTATTGCAGCAAATTTGCCGGCGCATCCTGCTCGATGAGGAGATGCACCTGGCCTTCCACTGCGTGGCCGTCCGGCAACTCTCGCCCCAGCGCAACTGGCTGAGTAAGTGGGCTTGGCGCCAGGTGTATCGGGGCCTCATGGCCGGCACTGCCCTGGTGGTGTACGCCACCAATCGAAGCACTTTTCGGGCGGGCGGCTATGGGCTGGTGGGTTTCTGCCTGGCCATTGCCGACGAATACGCCCGCGTAGAGCATATGCAGCGGCCCGATAGCCCCATTGCCTTGCGCGGCGGGCTGCCCACCGTGGCTAGCCCGGCCGCGGCGGGGCCGGCCGGCGCCTGGCAGTGGCCAGCGGTGCCGCTGCGCGTAGTGCGCTAGGGAGGTTGCTGCCGGAGGCGGCGCGTAGTTCAGCTAGGGTAGTAAGCTGCTGTTTAAGCCGAATAAGTAATTTGTATTCAAGCTGATTTCCTGCCCAGGCTGGCGCTGATGATGGGGAGTGGGATGCCGGCGCGTATCTTGCTGGTGGTTCATCACTACGGCTTATGCCTCAGCTTTCTACCCATCCTATACCCCGGCCCAAACGGCTTTCGGCCCTGGGCCGGGGGCTAGCCGCCGCGCAGCTGCTCAAAGAAACCCTGACCATTGTGCTGCTAGGGGTGCCGCTGCTGCTGGCGCAGCCGGTGCTGGCCCCGGCCGCTATTCCGGGGCTGGTGCTGTACCTGTTTCATTGGGTGATGGTGCTCGGGCGTATTCCGCGGCGGGCGGCGGGCGGCATCTGGCTTTTTACGCTTATTGATGAGCTCTGGGGCCTCAGCCTCTACCTGCACGCCTACGATGCGCCCACCGACCGGCAGCTGCGCTACCTTAAATGGAGCGTGGGGCTAGGGCTGGTTTTTACCCTGGCCGCCCTGGCCGAAATTGCTTACCAGCGCTTTCGTGAGCGGCGCGGGCAGCGCCGGGCACTGCCAGGGGCCGCGCTGCGTTAGGGCTGGCTGGTATCTTTGCCGTTCCCCGCTCCTGATTTGCCGTTCATGGCCGACGAAAAAACGCCACCTGCCGCTCCCAATTCATCGCCCGCTAGCCCCGGCCAGTCCGCTTTGCGCAAGCGGCCCGGCCGGGGTACCCGCCGCCTGGTGCGCGTGGCCTGGACGTTCTTTTTCATCGGCGTGGGCTTCTTTCTGGCCTACCCGCTGCTGGTGCGCAGCAACTTTCTGTTTCTGTTTGGCAAGTCGCCGAGCCTGGAAGAATTGGAAAATCCCAAGGTCGAGCAGGCCTCGCAAGTGCTTACTTCGGATGGCGTACTCATCGGACGCTACTTCCGCGAAAACCGCTCGCCGGTGCGCCTCAGCGAGATGTCGCCTTGGCTGGTCGATGCCCTTATTGCTACGGAGGATGTGCGGTTTGAGGAGCACTCGGGCATTGATGCGCCGTCGCTGGCGGCCTCGGTCTACTACGGGCTGCGGGGCGATAAGCGCGGCGGCTCCACCATCAGCCAGCAGCTAGCCAAGAATTTGTATAAAACCCGGCGGGCTGAGAACCGGGGCGGCCTCAGCCACATACCGGGTGTGGGCACGGTGGTGGCCAAAACCAAGGAGTGGATTACGGCCGTGGAGCTGGAACGCCGCTACACCAAGCGCGAAATTCTGCGCATGTACCTCAATACCGTGGAGTACGGCTCCAACGCTTTCGGTATTAAGGTAGCGGCCAAGACGTTTTTCAGCACCTCGCCCGACAGCCTGACGCCCGTGCAGGCGGCCACACTCATCGGCGTACTCAATAACCCCACGGCCTTCAACCCCAAGTTTCACCCGGCAGCCTCGCGCCGCCGCCGTAACGTGGTGTTGCAGCGGCTAGGGCAGGCCGGCAAGCTGAAGCCCGCCGAGGTAGCGGCCTTGCAAGCCGAGCCCATTGTGCTTGCCTACCAAGTAGAAAAGCACATCGACGGGCCCGATACGTACTTCCGCGGCGCCATCAGCCAGGCGGTGAACCGCTGGTGCGAGGCCCACGGCTACGATATGTACCGCGACGGCCTGCGCATCTACACCACCCTCGACTCGCGGATGCAGGACCACGCCGAGCAGGCCGTGCACCAGCGCATGAAGCAGCTGCAGCAGCAGTTCGACAACTTCTGGCGCAACAAAAACCAGAACCCCTGGGTGGACGAGGACGGCCACGAAATCCCCAACTTCATCGAAACCCAGATGAAGCGCACGCAGAGCTACAAAAGCCTGGCCGCCCGCTACCGCAACCGCCCCGCTAGCCTCGACTCGGCGCTGCACGCCAAGCGCCCGATGAAAGTCTTCACTTGGAAAAAACCAGACGGCGATACCACGCTGGTCATGTCGCCGCTCGATTCGCTGGCGTATTACAAGCGCTTTTTGCAGGCCGGCATGATGACGATGGACCCCTTCACGGGCTCCATAAAAGCCTGGGTGGGCGGGCTGGACTACCGCTTTTTTCAGTACGACCACGTGAAGCAGGGCAAGCGCCAGGCGGGCTCCACGTTCAAGCCCTTCGTGTACCTCACAGCCCTCGATAACGGCTACTCGCCCTGCGACCGCATCCGCGACGAGCGGGTGACCATCAACTACGTCGAAAACGGCAAGCCCATGCAGTGGCAGCCCGACAACGTGACCCGCGAATACACGGGCATGAACATGACCCTGCGCTACGCCATGGCTCGCTCGGTGAACTCAGTCACGGCCCAGCTCACCGAAAAAGTGGGCTGGAACAAAGTGGCTGAGTACGCGCATAAAGTAGGCATTACCAGTCCGCTACTCGGGGTGCCCAGCATCGGGCTAGGGTCGGGCGGCGACGTGAGCGTGTACGAGATGGTGGACGCCTACTCCACATTTATGAACAACGGTTTCCGCTCGGAGCCGCGCATCATCACGCGCATTGAAGACCGCAACGGCAACGTTATTCAGCAGTTCGACCCGGTGCAGCGGCGCGCCATCTCGCCCGAAACGGCCTGGCTGATGACCTACATGCTGCGCGGCGGTATGGAGGAGCCCGGCGGCACCTCGCAGGGCCTGTGGGATTTTCAGGATTTGTGGCGCAAAGACAACCAGATTGGCGGCAAAACCGGCACCACCTCCAACTACTCCGACGGCTGGTACATGGGCCTCACCAAGGACCTGGTGAGCGGCGTGTGGGTGGGCGGCGAGGACCGCAGCATCCACTTCTTCCGCTCGCAGCAGGGCGAGGGCGGCCGCATGGCGCTGCCTGTTTTCGGCCGCTACATGGAGGCGATTTACAAGGATAAGGCGCTCGGCTACGACTACGGCCCCTTCCCCAAGCCGCCCACCAAAATCAACCGCAAGTACGTGTGCTACACCGAGGAGCCGCGCCGCCGCCGCAGTGAAGCCATCGATACCCTAGCCGCCGATAACCTGCTGGACCAGCTGAATCGGGGCGGCAAAGACAGCGTGCGCTAACCGGCTACGACCTTTCCGCGGCCCACAAAGCAGCGGGCAAGCCGAGTTTCGCGGCCAGGCTGCGCAAGGTGGCGCGGTAGTATTTGTTGGATTTAGACTGGGCAAACTCACTGCTAAACAGCTCAAGCGCAGCTTCTTGATAACCAGTTTGGTACAGCATCTGGATTTGTACAGATGGAAAATCTGCGAGATGGCCGGCCAGCAAAATGGCGTAAATAGCCTCTCTGCCTTGCACACCAGCTAAATAGGGGTGGATGTAGTGGCTGAAATCAGTCGCCACTTTGTTGAATAGTAAGTTTTTATCGTGGTTAGCTGTGAGCGTGAGCCATTCATTGGCTTGCCCGCCCGTGAATTGGTCAATGCGCCTGCGCACTACGCAGGCAGGTTCTCGAAACAGCTGCCCCGATGTTTCGCCACACAAGTAGTAGTCGTATTCCAGCAGGTATAGCCCGACGTTGACGGTAAAAGCAAACTCATGCGCGGGGTTGTACGCGGCCTTTTGAAACTGCACAATCTTGCCCCAACCTTCCGAATTATAATAACGAAAGTTATTGCCCGACTTTTTATAGCCCAATGCTTTAAACGCCGGCCATAAAATGTCCTTAACTAATTCGTTGAAAGCCCCATTTAAGTCACTCATCTTGTAGGTTCCTTAGGAATTATACCAAAAGCGCCCGGCCCGCACGTACGTGCAGACCGGGCGCTTTCACATAAAAACCGGGGCTAGCCTAGAGGCGCTCTACCGACGTGGCGGTGCTGGCCGTAACGGGCGCGGCGGCCTGCTTGGTCGAGGTATAGGCGGGGCAGGTCTGCTTGTTGCAGGCGCCCAGGCCGAGGGTGGCGGCCCCGATGGCAAGGATAAGGAGCTTCTTCATAAAGGGTATTGATTGAATGTGACGCGGTTAGGTTTCAAAGATAGCGGCTGAGAAGCGTAAGCAATTACGCTGAAAGAGAGTTTCTGAGAAAAGTGCTTTTCTTCCTTTTTAACCTCCTAGCTACCTGCTTTATTACTCGGTGTAGCCCAAAATCTTGAGCATGCTGCTGGCTTCCTGCTTTGGCGCAAACACATAGTCGCTGAGCGTGCCGTCGGCGGCGCGGTCGAGGATGACGTGCTTGGGCGCGGGAATGAGGCAGTGCTTGATGCCGCCGTAGCCGCTCAGGCTTTCCTGGTAGGCGCCGGTGTGGAAGAAGCCTACGTAGATGGGCTGGGGTCTAGCCGGCTGGTTGCGAGGGGCTTGCAGCTGCGGCAGGAACGTCTGGTAGATGTGCTTCTCGGCGTTGTAGTAGTCCTGCGAGTCGCAGGTGAGGCCGCCGAGCTGGATTTTGCGGTACGGGCGGTTCCAGCCGTTGAGGGCCAGCATAATGAAGCGCTGGTTGAGGGCCCAGGTATCGGGCAGGTTGGTGATGAACGAGCCGTCAATCATGTACCACAACTCCTTGTCGTTCTGAAGTTTCTCGTCCAAAATCGAGTAAATGGTCGCGCCGCTTTCGCCCACCGTGAAGATGCCGAACTCGGTGAAGATGTTGGGCTCCGGCACGCCTTCCTCGGCGCAAATGCGCTGGATGGTGCGCAAGATTTCGGAAATCATGTACGGGTAGTCGTACTCCAGCTGAATCGAGGTCTGGATGGGCAGGCCGCCGCCGATGTCAATAGTCTGAAGCGTAGGGCAGATTTTGCGCAGCTCGCAGTACTTGTGGATGAAGCGCGAGAGCTCCGACCAGTAATACGACGTGTCCTTGATGCCCGTGCTGATAAAATAATGCAGCATGGTGAGCTCAAAGCGCGGGTCTTCCTTGATTTTTTGCTCGTAGAGCGGCACCGCGTCGGCGTAGCGGATGCCCAGGCGCGAGGTGTAGAACTGGAAGCGCGGCTCCTCGTCGG
>Ga0308164_10003172_pt1 | contig 15251 bp, 14 predicted proteins | sample PhyTR2_FD_201031 | JGI IMG/M metagenome (GOLD analysis project Ga0308164, IMG submission 201031) | Phyllosphere microbial communities from UC Gill Tract Community Farm, Albany, California, United States - DLSLT.R2 | ecosystem: Host-associated > Plants > Phyllosphere > Unclassified | place: USA... | reverse complement strand
CGCCAACGACACCGGCCGCGCACAGGGCCAGCGTGAGACGTTTTGCGGTGATGGCAACTGCACCTTCGGTTTGCATGTACGTGCTCCTGGGTTCGGAAAAGTGGTTTTCGAAGACTGCTGTTTTCGTAGGGAGTATATTGGGGCAGCAGTCTTAGAACATGCTTAAGCTCGAGATCGTCCGGAAGGTGGCGTGGGCACGGGGTACCCACCCTGCAACGATGTGTGCGTTCGGGTAGGGTGGACGGCTTGCCGTCCACGCGTTCAAGCGGCCCGTGCGCGGCCGCGCAACCGTGACGTATCACCGCGTGGACGGCGGAGCCGTCCACCCTACCCGCAACGCGGCGGTTAACGTCAAAGAGGCGCCGGAGCGCCTCTTCTTCTGCTCGTGGGCTCGGGGAGCCCACCCTATCTGTTACCGATTACGCCGCTTGCTGTTGCGGCTGCGGCTGTTCCAGCACCTGCACATTGTCGGTATTGCCCAGTGCATCGGCAATCGCGATCTTGCGCGGCTTGAGGGCTTCCGGCACTTCGCGGGCCAGTTCGATGGTCAGCATGCCGTTGTCGAAGCCGGCGCTGACGACCTTCACGTGGTTGGCGAGCTGGAAGCGCTGCTCGAAGTCACGCGAGGCGATGCCGCGGTGCAGGAAGGTGCGTTGCACGTCGTCTTTCTGCTTGCGGCCGGTCACGTGCAGGGTGTCGCGCTCGGCGACGATCTCGATTTCGCTGCGGCTGAAGCCGGCCAGCGCCATCACGATCCGGTATTTGTCTTCGCTCACCAGTTCGACGTTGTACGGTGGGTAGCTCGGCGCGGCTTCAGCGCGCTGCTCGAGCAGGTTCACCAGGCGGTCGAAGCCGATAGCGGAACGGTACAGGGGGGTCAGGTCGAAAGTACGCATGGTAGAAATATCCTTGTAAGGTTAAGCGATAAGTGGACGGACCTCATCGTGAGCATCCGTTGGATCCAATCTATGTCCCGCCACAGCGTTTTCAAGCCATACGAAATATCGTTTTAAAGCGAATTATCTAAATTTTATTTGCATCGTTTGCGTCGGGAATTTTGCATAATCGCGCGTGCTACACTCGTTCGTTTGCCCACTTTCCCCTCGTACGCCCGCCGACATGACCGCCTATTTTTCACGTTCCGCATCCGCCCTCGCACTCGCCCTGACCCTTGCCTTCCCGGTCCACGCCGACGTCCCCGCCCCCGTCAATCCGACCTACCCCGGCACCATCGTGCTGAACGTGGATGCGACCAATCTGTCGCAGCAGATCTTCCGCATGCGGATGTCGATTCCCGTGAAACCGGGCCCGCTGACGCTGCTGTATCCGCAGTGGCTGCCGGCCAACCACGGCCCCAACGGCCCGATCACCCAGCTGGCCGGCCTGAAGTTCACGGCCAACGGCAAGCCGGTGGAATGGACGCGCGATCCGGTGCAGGTGTTCGCCTTCCACCTCAACGTGCCTGAAGGCGCGAGCACGCTGGAAGCCGAGTACCAGTACCTGTCGCCGCTGGACGCCGGCCAGGGCCGCATCACCATGACCGACGACATCCTCGGCGTGCAATGGGTATCGACCACGCTGTACCCGGCCGGCTACGTCGCGCGCGGCGTCACCGTGCAGGCCAATTTGACCCTGCCCGCCGGCTGGAAGTACGCCACCGCGCTGGAAACGGCGGAGCGCCAGGGCGACGAGGTGCACTTCAAGCCGAGCGACCTGGAAACCCTGATCGACTCGCCGCTGTTCGCCGGCCGCTACTACAAGCAGTTCGACCTCGACCCGGGCGCCAAGGTGCCGGTGCGCCTGAACGTGTTCGCGGACACCGCGGAAAGCCTGGAAGCCAAGCCGGAGCAGATCGCCGCGCACCGCAAGCTGGTGCAACAAGCGTATAAACTGTATGGTTCGTATCACTACGAGCACTACGACTTCCTGCTCTCGCTGTCGGACGAATTCGGCGGCATCGGCCGCGAGCACCACCAGTCGAGCGAGAACGGCGTCAAGCCGGGCTACTTCACCGACTGGGCCAAGAGCGAAGCGGGCCGCGACCTGCTGCCGCACGAATACACCCACTCGTGGGACGGCAAGTTCCGCCGCCCTGCCGGCCAGGACGTCCCCAACTTCAACACCCCGCTGCAGAACGAACTGCTGTGGGTCTACGAAGGCCAGACCCAGTACTGGGGCAACGTGCTGGCCGCGCGTTCGGGCCTGGTCTCGAGCGCCGGCGCGCGCGATGCGCTGGCCGCCACCGCGGCGCGCTACGACAGCGTCGCCGGCCGCAGCTGGCGTGCGATGCAGGACACCGTCAACGACCCGATCATGAATGCGCGCCGCCCGCTCGGCTGGGCCAACTGGCAGCGCAGCGAGGACTATTATTCGGAAGGCCAGCTGATCTGGCTGGACGTCGACACCCGCATCCGCGAAATGTCCGGCGACAAGCGTTCGCTGAACGACTTTGCGCTGGCCTTCTACGGCATCAATAACGGCAGCCGCCTGCCCGCCTTCTACACCTTCGAGGACGTGGTGGCCACGCTGAACAAGGTCCAGCCCTACGACTGGGCCAGCTTCCTGCGCAACAAGCTTGACGGCCACGGCCCCGGCGCCCCGCTGGACGGCCTGGCGCGCGCCGGCTGGAAGCTGGTCTACACCGACACGCCGACCGACTTGATCAAGGGCGCGGACGACCGCAACAAGACGACGGACCTGAGCTACTCGCTCGGCTTCACGGTCGCCGCCGACGGCGCCGTGCGCGGCCTGATCTGGGACGGCGTGGCCTTCCGCGCCGGCCTGGCGGCCAACAGCACCATCGTCGCCGTCAACAACCGCGTGTACAAGCCGGAAGTGCTCAAGACCGCGATCAAGGAAGGCAAGGACGGCAAGCCGATCCAGCTGCTGGTCAAGAAGGGCAACGTGCTGCGCACGGTGACGCTCGACTACCGAGGCGGCCTGCGCTATCCGCGCCTGGAGCGCATCGCCGGCACCAGGGATCGCCTGGAAGGGATCTACTCGGCGCTGAAGTAAGCGTCCGATGTTGTAAAACCGTCGTCCTCCGGCCAACCCGTCACCTGTCCTTGATGGACGACGGGTTCGCTGTCATCAAGCGGTCATAAAATCGCCCTAGTCTGCAGTTGCCGACAACAATAACAGGGGGGCAAACATGAAGTGGTTCGACACGTGGCGCGCTGCGCGGCATATCCGCAGCTCTTCCTACCGGGTGGCGCTGCGCGCGCTGCCGGCAGGACTCGAAACATCCTGGCGGCACAGCGCGCCGGACGAATACCAGGGCATCCCGACGGATGCCTTTTTTTTCGCCCGCGCCGCCGAAGGCCTGATGAATTTCTTCGACGTCGTGACCCGCAGCGGCAAGCCCTGCGCCCTGCCCTCGGAGGCGGCGGACTCGGTCTGGCATACCTGGCTGCGCTGGAATCCGGCTGCGCTGGACTATTTCTGCATCGAGCACTTCGGGCGCCGCATTCCGCACGTCGAACGATCCGGACTCGCGGCCGGCGCGCTGCTCAACACCTACGCGGCCTGCCACGCACTGCGTGGCAAGCGACCGCGCACGCCGTGCCTGCCGCCGCTGTTCCGTCTCGATGCACGGCTGCGCATGCCGGGCGGGCACGGGTACTGGCGCTTGAACAGCCGGATCCTGTATGCCCGCATGAGTGTGCAGGGGCGAGGATTCGGACGGGCGACGCCGCATCCGGAATTGACGACGGCGGCCCTGTACATGGCCGGGCAAGCCGACCGACAGGCGCTGGCGGCGGAATTGGGGCGCCGGCGCGCGACGCAGGACAGCGGGCACATTCAGTGCGGGAGTGACGGCGGGATCGTCCTGCTGGATGGGGGCGGCGATGCGGGCGGCGGCGATGGCGGCGGCGATGGCGGCAGCAGCTGCGGCAGCAGTTGCGGCGGGTGCGGTGGCGGCGGCGGCGATTGAACGACGCCGCTCAAGCCGCGTGCGATCAGACCCGGCTCCGGTGGCTTGCGCCTTATCCGATCCGCTTGCGCATCAGCGTCAGCGCAACCGCCACCTGCCCGCCTGCGAGCGCCAGGCTCAGGTCGTGCACGGGCACGAAGCCATGCGCCGTGTACAGCGGCACGCCCGGCATGGTCGCCGTCAGTTCCAGTGAAGTGAAACCCGCCGCCAGCGCCTGCCCGGTGCAGTGGCGCATCAGCATCGAGCCCAGACCCTGGCGCGCCATGCCCGGATCGACAAAGAAGGCGCGGATCTTGGCTGCCTCGGTGGCCGGGTCCAGCAGGCGGTCCGGCACGGCCTTGTGCTGGTCGCCGCCATACGGCGTCGAGCGCTTGCTCCAGCCGCCGCAGGCGACGATGCGCGTGTCGTCGTCGATGGCGAAATACGTACCGTCTTCGATCAGCTGGGTGTCCACGCCGAATACCTCGCGCGTGATCGCCTGCGCCTGCTCGGGCGTATAAAAGCCGGCTGACAAGCCGATACCGGAACGCTCGATCAGCGCTTGCAGCGCGGGGATGTCGGCTGCATCGGCAGCGCGTATCTTGAAGGGAGGTCGCATCGGATCATTCTACAAGTTCCCGCCACACCATTGAAATGGCCGAGAAAGTCGCCAGATTGACAACGATTGGCCGGACGCGGTCTCACGGTAATCGCTGAACCCTTCGATCGACAATGTACACATTCAAACGAAAGTGATCTTCTCAGTGGATGACGACGACAAGGCGCCCTCTTCGAGTGCGCTTACTGAACCACGCCGTTGGAGAGACCGATATCGCTGGCTCGGCGTACTGATGGTGGCTGCGTTTGCAGGCATCGGCCCGGCGCCGCCGCCACCGACACCACCAAGAGATCTATCCGAGTATTCGCAGATTGCCGAGGATCCAGACCGGCCGGATCTGGATCCTGAATTTCATGTTCTGCAAAAAGCGCCTGATAAGGATGAATCAAGCGCGGACGCGTAACGATCGCGCATCGGGGTTTTATTGTTTCACGCCCCGATTCAGCCCTGCTTGCGCCGCTTGTACGCCGCCATGCCGGCCAGCCCCAGCCCCATCAGCGCCAGCGCATGCGGTTCCGGCACCGGCGTCGCCGGCCCGAACACCTGGTCGCGCGCGCGGACGGCGAGATCCGGGAAATTGGTGAAGACGCCGTCCACGCCCAGGTTGTAGGCCGTGGTGTAGGTCGCGGCATTGTTCAGGTAGGTGTAGGGCATCACGGTCAGGCCGGCATTGTGCGCGGCAGTCACGCAGGCTGCGCTGAGCTGGCCAGTCGAGGGGCCGACGCCGTCGGCGATGGCGGCAACCGATGCCGCCGCGGCGGCCGTGGTCGGGCAGACGCCGAGGTAGCTCACGGGGATGGCCGAGTTGGTGTTCAGGTAGCTGACCTGGGTCGCGTCGAAGGATTGCGTCAGCGCGCGGCCGTCGATGTTGAAATAGCCGTTGTACTTCGGGTCGTTCAGGCCGGCCAGGATCGCCGCGGCGACCGCCAGTCCGCTTTGCTTCGCTTCCGGGAAGACGCCGATGACGGTGCCGGTGTTCAGGTAGTGGTTGTAGGCGAGATCGAGGAAGGCGCCGTAGGTGGCAACGCTGTACGACGCGGCGGGATCGAAATAGCTTTTGTCGGTGCAGTAGCCGGTGGCGTTGCGGCAGGTGACGGACAGCTGTTCGAGCTGGGCCAGCGTGAATTTCGTCACGTCGTAGCTGCCGTTGGATGAACGCAGGGCGGCGATGTCCGGGTGCGTGGCCGCGTAGGCCACGACGTTGGTGGTGGCGTTCAGGGTGCCGTCGTGCAGCATCACGGCCTTGTTGTCGGCGGTGAGGTAGACGTCGCCCTCGATGTAGTCGGCCCCCATCCTGATGGCCAGCTGGTAGGCCTGCACCGACTCTTCCGGCAGGTAGCCGCTGGCGCCGCGGTGGGCGATGACGAGGGGACGGTCGCCGGTCAAGGTCGACACGGGGGTCGCCTGGGCGGCGGAGGCGCCCAGCATCAGGGCGAGTGGCACAAGGTAGGAATGCATCGGGGTTTTCATGGGAGCGGGTTCTCTCTGGGGTTGTGATTCATACGTTGGCGCGGCGCGCGCGCAGGGCGCCGGCCAGGCCCAGGCCGGCCAGCACCAGCGCCAGCGAGCCCGGTTCCGGCACGCCGGCGGCGTCGGCGAAGCGCAGGTCGTCCATCACGTAGGACGCGGCGAAATCGCTGGCGACGACGACGGTGTCGATGGCGCCGTCCCAGCCGGCGGCCAGGAAGGCCGGCGACTCGGACAATTGCAGCGCCGCCGAGCTGGCGACCAGTTGGCCGCCGAGGTAGAGGTCGAAACGCACGCTGCTGTCGCTGAAGCCGGCGAACCAGGCGCCGTCGAACACGGTGGGCGCCAGGAAGCGGATGGTGCTGGCGACCGGTCCGTCGGCCCAGTCGGTGGTGACGCGGCCCTGGCCGGAGTGGGCCGTGAACGGCGCCTGCTCGCTCGTGAAGACGGACAGGCCCGAACCCGACCAGTCGAGTCCACCGTAATTGACGGGCACGTAGGCGATGTCGTCGGGACCGAGTATGTCGTCGAAGGTCAGCACGGTCGCCGAGGCGAAGGGTGCGCACAGCGCGATGGCGGCGCTCAGGGCGACGTTACGGATAAAGGGATGCATGATTGTCCTGTTCAGTGTGATGACATCAAACCTGGCCCAGCGCCGGGTCGCTGACCGTATGGCGGCCGGTTTCGACGCGGCCGGCGAAGCGCCGCAGGTAGTCGGTCTGGCCGGACACCGTGGCGCTCAAGTCGTACCAGTAGCCGTTCGCCGCCGTCGGAATGCGCACGACGAGCTCGCTGCGCGGCGCCAGCGTGTAGAGCTGGCGCAGGGCCGCGTAGGCGTTCGCATTCAGGCTGACCGTGCAGCTTGCTGCGCCCTGGTTGACGAGACGCAACACCAGTTCGCCGGTGGCGGCATCGCAGCGCACCTGCACGTCCGGGCGCGGCTGGCCCGCGGCGATGGCGCGCAGCGCACTGCCGGTGAAGTGGCGGTGGTAGCCGTTCGGGCCCAGCACCCACAGGTCGTAGGGCCCGCCGCCGGTGCCGGGCGTCCAGGCATCCGACAGCGATTTGCCCGGTTCGACGGTGTAGCGGCGCGGCACGGCGGCCAGGTCCTTGCGGTCGTAGACGTGGAACACGGCGGCCTGGCGGCCGGTGTTGGCGAAGGTGAGCACGACGCGCGCGGAGGACATGCTGGCGCCGGGCTGCACTTCGCAGGTGGTGGCCAGTTCGTAGGGCAGCGCGCGCGACGGCCGGGTGCCGACGGCCTGCAGCGGCATCTGCGGCATGGCCGGCGGCGCGATTTGCGCCAGGCGCTGCTGAGCGGCGCGCAGGGCGTCGGCCTGGCTGCGGTCCTTGCGGCCGCGCAGGGTCGGCAGCGTCTCGGCGTTGGGGCTGACGAAGTTGAAGGCTCTCGTCAGGTCGCCGCAGACCGCGCGGCGGAAGGGGCTGATGTTCGGCTCGCGCACGCCGAAGCGCGCTTCCAGGAAGCGCAGCACCGAGGTGTGGTCGAACACTTGCGAGTTGACCCAGCCGCCGCGGCTCCAGGGCGAGATGACGAACATCGGCACCCGCGGGCCGGGGCCGTAGACGCGGCCGTCCGCCGCCGGCTGCTTGGTGCTGCCGAGGGGCCGGCCGTGGGTGTAGTACTCGGCGCCCAGGTCGGCCTGCGCCAGCGTGGTCTTGCCGGCGTAGCCGCCCTTCCCGTCCGGCGACGGTGCGGACGGCGACGGTGCGTGGTCGAAGTAGCCGTCGTTTTCGTCGTAGGTGACGATCAGGACGGTCTTGCTCCAGACGTCCGGGTTGGCGGTCAGCGCGTCCAGCACTTCCTGCATGAACCAGGCCCCTTGCACCGGGCTGGATGGGCCGGGGTGCTCGCAGTAGATCGAGGGGGCGTTCAGCCACGAGACCGAGGGCAGCTTGCCGTCGCGGATGTCGCGCTTGAAGGCGTCCAGGTACTGGTCCGGCTGGGTGCCCGGCAGGGTGTTGGCGATACCTTTGTAGAGCGGGTTGTTGACGTTGTCGACGGCCGCGTCGTAGGCGTGGTAAGGCAGCGCCTGGCCGGTATTGGTGTAGGGCTTGCCGGGCGAGCCGCCGCTGGACACCGGGTAGCCGGAGGCGATGTTGGCGCGCCGGAACTGGCGGAAGGCGCCCAGCATGTTGTCGCCCCATTCGTCGGGCATGTTCTGGTAGCTGATCCAGCTCACGCCGGCCTTTTCGAGGCGTTCGGCATAGGTGGTCCAGGTGTAGCCGGTGTTCACGCCGGCCGCCGTGCCGTCGATGGCATCCCACTCGTTGGTGACGAAGGCCGTGCCGGTGGGGACCGCGCCGTTGGTGCCGCTGATGAAGAAGGAGCGGTTGGCGTCGGTGCCGGTGTGCATCGCGCAGTGGTAGGCGTCGCACAGCGTGAACGCATTCGCGAGCGCGAACTGGAACGGGATTTCGTTCTCGTTGAAATAGCCCATCGAGATCGGATTCTTGTAGCGCGGCCACTGGTCCATGCGGCCGTTGTCCCAGGCCAGCTGGCTGTCGTTCCAGTCGTGCGGCGTGCCGTTGGCGCGCTGGGCGTTGCCGACGCTGCCGTCCAGGTGGAAGGGCATCACCACGGTGCCGTTTTCCAGGCGCTGCTGCCACACGTTGCGGCCGTCGCGCAGCGGGATCGGGAAGCGGTCGCCGAAGCCGCGCACGCCGGCGAGGGTGCCGAAATAATGGTCGAAGGCGCGGTTTTCCTGCATCAGGATCACCACGTGTTCGACGTCGCGGATGGTGCCGGTGGCGTTGTTGGCGGGGATGGCCAGCGCGCGCTGGATGGCCGGCGGGAAGGCGGCGTAGGTGGCGGCGGCGATGCCGGCCTGGGCGCTGCCGCGCAGGAAACTGCGTCGTGAAGTCATGTGCTTTATCCGAGGACGTTCGTGGTTTCGCATGCAACGCAAGTTGCCGCTTCTTGTTGTCATGCCGGTATGACTGCAGGACGACGCCAATGTAAAGGGCGTGCATGACGGGGGTATGACAGGCTGGGTGGGATGCGGGGAACTTGGGCCCCTGCCTTCGCAGGGGCGACGGTGGTGGCAGGGGTGGTGGTTAAAGGGATCAGGCTGCGAGGGCGGCGGTTTCGCGGGCGAAGTCGCGGTAGGAGCGCAGCGGGCGGCCCAGCATCGCCGTCAAGCGGGCGACGTCGCCGGTGTCCGGCAGCATGCCGTCGCTGATGAAGCGCTCGCTCATCAGGCGCATGTCGTAGGCCATCCAGCCGGGCATGAAGTGGCGCAGGTTCTGTTCGAAGCCGGCGGTGTCGTCGCCGCCGTAGGCGACCGGGCGCGCCAGCACGTCGGACCAGATCGCGGCAAGGTCATTGCCGGTGAGCGTGTCCGGGCCGACCAGGTTGATGCGCTCGATCGGCAGCGGCCGGGTCGCCCTGTCGCGGTGGATGAGTTCAATGGCGGCGATCTCGCCGATGTCGCGCGCGTCGATCATGGCGAGACCCTTGGCGCCGATCGGCATCGGGTACACGCCGTGCCCCAGCACCACGTCCTTGATCGTCAGGTCGTTACCCATGAAATACGCCGGGCGCAGAATGGTGGCGGAAAACCCCATGCGCTCGATCATGCGCTCGACGCCGAACTTGCCCGCGAAGTGCGGCACGTTCACGTACACGTCGCTGTGGATCACCGACAGGTAGACCAGGCGTTCGACGCCGGCCTCGCGGGCGACGTTCAGCGCCACCAGCGCCTGGGTGAATTCGTCGGGCACCACGGCGTTCAGCAGGAACAAGGTGGACACGCCGGCGAAGGCGCTGCGCAGCGCATCGACGTCGAGCAGGTCGCCTTTCACGACCTCGACGCCGGCCGGGAAATCGGCTTTCGCCGGATCGCGCACCAGGGCGCGCACGCCGGCGCCGCGCCGAACGATTTGCTGGACAACGTTGCGGCCGATGGTGCCGGTGGCACCGGTAACGAGGATGGTCATGGCAGTACTCCTTGAAGTGGATGGTTGTGTCGGAAGACAGTGCCATCGTAGCCATCCCACAGACGGGCCGATAGACGGTATATTTGGACACACCGTCTCAATCTTGGAACACATGGATTATCTTGCCCTGACCGATTTCAATCTGGTTGCCCGCCACGGCGGCTTCGGCCGCGCCGCGCGCGCCAGCGGACGGCCGAAGGCGACGCTGTCGCGCCGGGTCGCCGAGCTCGAGGCCGGCCTCGGCCTGCGCCTGCTGGAACGCGGCGCCCACACGTTGAAGCTGACCCAGGAAGGTTGCGCGCTGTACGAAAGGACGGGCGCGCTGCTCACCGAGCTCGATGAAACGGTGGCGGCGATCGCTTCCGGCGGCGACAAGCCGCGCGGCCGCTTGCGCATCAGCGCGCCGATGCTGTTTTCGCAGATCGCGATGGGCAAGCTGGCCGCCGGCTTTGCGCGGGCCTTTCCGGCAGTGCGGCTGGAAGTGTCCACCGAAGACCGGCCGGTGGACATGGTGGAAGAAGACGTCGACCTCGTGATCCGGGTGAATCCGGATCCGGACGAAAGCCTGGTGGGCCGCATCTTCCTGCGCGACCGGCTGGTGGTGGCGGCCAGCCCGCTGCTCGCCATGCCGGCGGGCGATGCGCCTGTTCCCGCCGTCGTGCGCGGCGCGGCCGACCGCGGCGCCACCTGGACCATGCGCACGCCGCACGGCGCCGCCAGCATCGCCATCGATCCGGTGCTGGGCTTGTCGTCGCTGGTGATGGTGCGCGACGCCGTGCGCGCGGGGATCGGCGCCGGGCGCCTGCCGCTGTCGCTGGTCAGCCATGACCTGGCAGCCGGCACGCTGGTGCACTGGGGCGATGCCGAGGCGCCCGAGATCGCGCTGTGGGCGCTGTACCCGTCGCGCCGGCTGCTCAGCGCGCGCGTGTCCGCCTTCCTCGACTACCTGAAGGCGGCCTTTCCGAACGGGACGCCGGACGAACTGGCGGCCTTCATCGACCGGCCATGACGTCCTGCAGCTCGGCCGCCACCTGCTGCGCGAACCGGTGGATGTGGTAGCCGTCCACGAAACCGTGGTGGGCCTGCACCGAGAACGGCAGCTGCAGGCCCTGCGGCGTGTCGCGGAAGCGTCCCCAGGCGAGCGAGGGAATGTCGGGCGACGCCAGCGCCATCATCGGATGCTGGATCGATGTGAAATCCAGCCACGGCATGCAGGTGACGAACACCTGGTCCTTGGCCTCGCGCGGCGAGAGGGCGCTGAATCGCCGGTTCATCGCGGTCATGCTGCTGGCCTCTTCGCGCGCGGCCCGGCTGCGCGCGACGAATTCGCGCAGGTCGTCCGACCAGTCGAACTGGGCGAAATTCAGGTCGTGGTGCTGGTTCACCACCGTGAACGACGGGAACAGGCGGTCGATGGCGATCACCTCGCCCTCGAACACGCGGTAGCGGAAATTCTCCACCTTCAGCACCGCGCGCAGCACAGCGCACAGCAGCACGTGGAAAGGCGCCATGCCCTGCGCCTTGCACCAGGGCCGGAATTCCGGCAAGTCCATGCTGAAGCACAGGTTGACCGCGGGGCTGGCCATGCGGTCGAAGAAGTCGAAGCGGTCGCGCCGCCGTTCAAAGTTCTGCATTGGGTTCATGGGGGGATTGTCGCACACGCTATCCGGACGGCCTATCTTGCGGCGGCCCAGCGGTTATGGGACGATGGCCGGATGATCATCCGACCGACCACCGAAGACGACTGGGCCGCCTTGAAAGCGGTCCGCCTTGCCGCCCTGCTCGACGCGCCGACCGCGTTCGGCGTCAGCCACGCGCAGGCCGCCGCGCAGACCGAGGCGCAATGGCGCGAGCGCGCCGCGGTGGCGGACGGCGCGCGGCCGAAGTCCGAATTCTGGCTGGCCTGCGACGATGACGCCGGCGGCGCCGCGGTCGGCATGATCGGCGCCGTCGTCGACAGCCAGGGGCACTACAACCTGATCGGCATGTGGGTCGCCGACGAACGGCGCGGCTCGGGTGCGGCGCGCGGCCTGGTGGATGCGGTCAAGACGCGCGCCGTGGCGCTCGGCCACCGCCGCATCGTACTCGACGTGGCGCCGGAGAATGCGCGCGCGGCCCGCTTCTACCTGAACCAGGGCTTCGCCTTCCTCGACGAATGGGAGCCGCTGGCGAGCCATCCCCACATTCGGGTGCAGAAGATGGCATGGCAGGCGCCGCCCGCGGGCTGATTCAGGCGCCCAGGTAGCGCGCGCTCCACGCGCCGATCAGCGCGCTGACCCAGGCCGCGTCGTCGCGGCGCGTGACCAGGTGGTCGACCCCGTCCAGCGCCACGAAGGCTTTCGGATGCCGGGCCAGCGCGAAGATGCGGCTGGCGTTGTCCATGTCCACCGTGTCGTCCTGCGGCGCGTGCAGCACCAGCAGCGCGCGGCCCAGGGTGGCGATCTTGTCGTGCAGCCGATGCTGGGCTGCGTCGTCGACGAAGTGGCGGCGGATGTCGAAGTCCCGGCCCGCCAGGCGCACGCGCGCTTCACCCAGTTTGGCAATGGTGTCGAGGTGCTCGGCAAACAGTTTATGCACCACGTACTGCGGTTCGCTCGGCGAGGCGATCGTCACCACCGCTGCCGATTCCGGAATGCGCTGCGCCGCCGCCAGCACCGCCGTGCCGCCCAGGCTGTGGCCGACCAGCAGCGCCGGCGCCTGGAAGCTCGCGCGCAAAAAATCGGCGGCGGCGACGATGTCGTCGACATTGGACGAAAAATTGGTGTCGGCGAACTTGCCGGCGCTGTTGCCCAGGCCCGCGAAGTCGAAGCGCAGCATGGCCACGCCCTGCTCCGCCAGGCCCTGCGCGATGCGGGTCGCGGCCAGCACGTCCTTGCTGCAGGTGAAGCAGTGGGCGAAGATGCCGTAGGCGCGCGGGGTGTCCTCGGGGGTGTCCAGCTTGGCCGAGAGTTTGCCGTGGGGGCCGGGGAAGTCGATACGTTTGGTGAGCATCTGGATTGCGGTAATGTAGATGGCGCTACTCTAACGCCAAATGCGCCAGGGGCGATGCAAGGGATTGATTTTGCTGCCCATAAACCGTCGCCCCTGTGAAGGCAGGAGCCCAGGTTCGTCGCGCAGCCGGGAAGCATGCACACGCCGCGGACTGGATATCACCTAACCGATGAACCTGTGCATCGCCTGCCCCATCGCACCGGCTTGCGCTTCGCCGGAAGCCGCCAGCCCGGCCACCGTACCCATCTTGTCGGCCTGCGAACGATTCTGGCTGGCCTTCCATTTTCCGGTAAGCCGCTCGATCGGGATCTCGATGCCGACGATGGCCGCCAGCAGCTTGTCGATGTAGTTCGCCGGCGCATCCGCCACCTGCCACGGCGCGGCCTGGCCCGCTTCGTGCGCCTCCGTGAGCGTGCGCACGATGTCGAGCAGGCGCACGCGGTCTTCCACGAGCTGCGGCCTGCCGTGCGCATGCACGACGGCGTAATTCCAGGTCGGCACCACCTTGCCGTCGACCTGCTTGCTCGCATACCAGGATGGCGAAATATAAGCGTGCGGCCCCTGGAAGATGACCACCGACGGCAGCGCGGCCGGCAGCGATTTCCAGACCGGATTGGCGCGCGCCACGTGCCCGACCAGGGTGCCGTGTTCGCCGCGGCCCGCGTCCAGGTAGAACGGGATGTGGTTGACGAGCAGTTCGCCGTCCGCCTGCGCGACCCAGGCGCCCAGAGGCTGGGCGCGGATCAGCGCATGCAACACGGCGGGGTCGGTTTCTGCGAAATGGGCCGGGACGTACATGGTGGTCTCCTGTCGAGCACCTATCCTACCGCACGGGCGGCGCGCGGCTTGCGTGCACGCACCCGCGTCGCGCCGATCAATGCCAGGCCGAGGAACACCATGGCCGCCGATGCCGGCTCCGGCACCATGCCCAGCTGCTGCGAGGCGATGCGCTGCAGCGCCAGCGCATCGGCCTGGGACAGGCCGAGATCGCGCGCGGCGATTTCATTGGCGCCGAGCGACAGCGGATCGAGTCCCGTGATGGTACCGAACTGCACCAGCGCATCCAGGTAGGAACCGTACTTGCTGGCATGCAGATAGTCGTCCCACCACAGGTTCATGGCGTCACCCGGCGCGTTGGGCACATACACGCCATTCGCGTCGTAGAAGCCGCCGGTCTTGACCGCGCCCTGGTCGTAGGCGGCCTGGAAGGCGTCGCCGACGGCGATCACGCCCGCGAACTGGCCATTGGCGGCGGCTTCGCCATAGGCCGCCGCGTGCAGGTCGGCCGTCATGGCGGCCAGCGTCGAGTAATACAGGGTCGCCTGGGCGCCGCTGCCGTCGGGGATCGGGCGGCCGTCGACGCTGGTGGTATCGGCGGTCGTCGTCAGGTGGGCGTACACCATGTCCGGACGCGCCCAGGTTTCGGTGAGATACACCTTGGCATCCGGGTTGGCGTTGGCATTGCCCGGGATTGCGCGCACCGTGTTGCAGGTCGCGGCCGAGGCGCCGGTGGCCTGGCACGCGGCCAGGCTGCCGTACAAGGCGGTTTCGGTGTAGGTCTGCGCGGCGCCCGCATGGATGAATTGCTCCAGCTTGTCGGCGTAGGCGCGGAATTGCGCCGGGTTGGCGTTCTTGCCCGAGCCGAGCGGCAGCGTGGCATCGCTTTGCTCCTGCAGCACCACGACATCCCACTTCTGCGAGGCGACGTTGCCGCGCAAGTCCCAGGCGGCATTCGCGGTATTCAGGAAATGGCCGCGCAGGGAAGCGGCATTGCGGGCCGAGATCGACACGTCGTAGTCGAGCCCTTTCTCCACGGTGAACTGCTTGAAGATGCCGGCAATGCCGCCCCACGGATGCGGCTCCCACGGATTGGCGCCGGACGTATTGGCGGCGTAGAAGCCGGCGGTGAGGTCGTGCACGTTGGCGGCGTTGTAACTCATCACCGGATCGACCCGGCCGAAGGTATAGCTGTTGCCGACGAACAGGATCTGGGTCGGCGTGGCGCCGGCGGAAGCCGCCGCGGACAGGGCCAGCGCGGCGCAGGCGGCACGGCGCGCCGCACGCTTGAGGGGAAGAGGGAAATACATGTTGTCTCCTTTTATTATCGAGAATGACCTGTTTGCACAGGTGACAACATGATCTTATGGCCTGTCTTAAAATATCGACAATAAGGAATTTCCCTTAAGTGTGGAAGGAATGCTTGCCATGGAGTGCATATGAACAAATTGTTTCGCATCGCCGCCCTGCTGTGCGGCGGCCTCATGGCCGGTACTGCCGCGGCCGGCACCCTGGCGCAAGGTGCGC
>Ga0308164_10003170_pt1 | contig 15256 bp, 13 predicted proteins | sample PhyTR2_FD_201031 | JGI IMG/M metagenome (GOLD analysis project Ga0308164, IMG submission 201031) | Phyllosphere microbial communities from UC Gill Tract Community Farm, Albany, California, United States - DLSLT.R2 | ecosystem: Host-associated > Plants > Phyllosphere > Unclassified | place: USA... | reverse complement strand
ACCCTCAGTATCTACCAGGCGCGTGCGGGAACAGTAGAGGCTGGGCGAATTGCCCTTTACTGACTCAAGCGAACCCAGGCTTCGCGCAAGCTTGTCCGCTAGCCAAATGTCGTCCTGATCGCTGAAGGCGTAGGTGTCACAGATAACGTCCGGGTTACGAATCAATGACATGAAGTTTTGCGCAAAGCCTTTTTGTGGACCCTTCAGCAGTGTCAACTGTGTACCGAGTTTCAGTCGATACTCCTGCAGAATATCTAATGTTTCATCGGTAGATCCGTCGTCAGAGACGAAAAGGCGCCAATGCTTATGGGTCTGGGCGACGAAGGACTCGAGCTGTTCGCGCAGGAATGTACCGCCGTTGTAGGTACACAGGAGAATTCCCACCAGAGGAGTCTGATCCTGTTCACTGGCGCTTTTTTTAGTTGCGGTTCCAATAGCGGAAGGTGACGGCTCTACCATAAAGGTGTTCATGCCCGTAACGAAAGGTGGCGATAGCTGAGCATTGTGAGGTGCATAGGCGGCGCGATCAATGTTTAGAAAGTGAATCGGGTCGCTCGTGCAACTCGCTGGCATTGTCAATCGGAGTGATACTGTAAAAATACCCTTTTTTGCTCAAAATGTGTCGAAAATGAAGGTCTAAACATGTTTTTCTGTACAGGCTGGCCCTTTAGAATCGTGTCATTGTAGGCCTTAGAATGGTCTAATAGTGATCGAAACGCGATGGCCGGTGTCGATGTCTTCGGCCCCCTGTTTTTGTTAGCGAGTCGCCCAAGCAATGGAGCAACCAGGTTCGATGGATAATGAATAGAGTCAGCACCGCTTTGCTGGGCTTGCCACGCCGCGTCAAGCGCCTGATGCAAGTGACCGCGGACATCGTCCTTGTCTGCGTTGCCCTTTGGCTTTCGTTCCTCGTCCGTCTGGGCATCGACGCTCCGCTGCAGCCAATCTACAACCACCCATGGCTCTTCGTAGCTGCGCCTATCATCGCCATTCCGCTGTTCGTGCGTTTCGGCATGTACCGCGCCGTAATGCGTTATTTCGGCAATGACGCGCTAGTCGCCATCGTCAAGGCTGTCAGCCTTTCTTCCCTTATCCTGGCGTTTTTCGTTTTCTGGTACAGCGACCACAAGGCCATCCTGCCGCGCTCCATCATCTTCAACTACTGGTGGCTCAACCTGGTCATCCTCGGCGGCCTGCGCCTGGTGATGCGCCAATACTTCATGGGCGACTGGTTCAACGCCTTCCACCGCGCGCCCAGTTCCGAGCGCGAGACCGGTACACGAGTAGCCATCTATGGCGCTGGCGTTGCGGGCAATCAGCTACTCGCGGCGTTGCGGATGGGCCGCAACATGAGGGCGGTGGCGTTCGTGGACGACGATCCGAACATCGCTGACCGGGTCATTTCCGGCCTTCAGGTTTTCAGCCCTCGGCACATTCAACGATTGATCGACCTCACGGGTGCGGAAGAGCTGCTGCTTGCACTGCCGTCGACCAGCCGTTCGCGCCGTCGCGAAATTCTCAGCTACCTGGAAGGTTTCCCCCTTCATGTACGCAGCGTGCCCAATTTTGCTGCCCTTGCCAGCGGCCAAGTGAAGGTCAGCGACATTCAGGAAGTCGACATCGCCGACTTGCTGGGCCGTGATTCGGTCCCCGCTCAAGAAGACCTTCTGGAGCACTGCGTGACTGGTATGGTAGTGCTGGTGACCGGAGCAGGGGGGTCGATTGGCTCCGAGCTGTGCCGGCAAATTCTGGCGCTCAAACCAACCACGCTGATCATGCTCGACCACAGCGAATTCAATCTTTACACCATCAGCTCGGAACTGGAGCAGCGCGCCGCTCGCAAGGGCTGGACCAGCCAGATGCTTCCGACCCTGGGTACGGTGCGCGACCAGGCCAAGTTGTTCGAGGTGATGAGTACCTGGAAGGTCGATACCGTTTACCACGCAGCGGCTTACAAGCATGTGCCTATGGTCGAGCACAACATCGCCGAGGGTGTGCGGAATAATATCATCGGCACCGTGAACACCGCCCAAGCAGCGCTAAGAGCCGGTGTTGCCAACTTCGTTCTCATCTCCACGGACAAGGCCGTTCGCCCGACCAATGTAATGGGCAGTACCAAACGCATCGCCGAACTGGTACTTCAAGCCTTGAGTCGCGAGCTGGCGCCGGTCATGTTTGGCGATAATGCCAGGGTCTCCCGGGTCAACAAGACGCGCTTTACCATGGTTCGTTTTGGCAACGTGCTGGGGTCGTCTGGTTCGGTGATTCCGCTGTTCCACAAGCAGATCCGCGCCGGTGGACCGCTGACGGTGACTCACCCGCAAATTACCCGTTATTTCATGACTATCCCCGAGGCGGCGCAGCTGGTGATCCAGGCTGGCTCGATGGGCACCGGCGGCGATGTGTTCGTGCTGGATATGGGCGAACCCGTACGCATCGCAGAATTGGCGGAGAAGATGGTCCATCTATCCGGCCTCAGCCTGCGCTCGGAACGAAACCCGCAGGGCGACATCGAGATCCAATTCACTGGGCTTCGGCCGGGTGAGAAGCTTTTCGAAGAGCTGTTGATCGGCGATAACGTGGTGGGGACCGGACACCCGATGATCATGAGTGCGCACGAAGACTTCATCCCCTGGGACGTACTCAAGGCTCGCCTAGGCGAGCTGTTGGCAGCGGTCGAGTCCGATGATTATGACCGCGTTCGGCAGGCGTTGTGCGCGACGGTCAGTGGGTATGCGCCGGAAGGCGAGATCGTCGACTGGCTCCACGTTCGCCGAAGCTCCGAGTGATTTCCGCCTGCAGAAGTTTGCGGTATAGGTGCTTGTGCGGTGGTATATGTTGCTAACGTTTTGTATTGATTCATGCCTTTGATCCTGTCTCCCGACGACCTATAGTCCCCTCCGTCGCTGCCAATTCAGCGATAGGACTTTCGCAGGTCCGTAGAGAACGTCAGCAGGGCGCCTACAATAGTCGGTGGTCCGCGTTCACGTAGCCGTTTATGGTGGTTGTGTGAGGGACACCCTCGGGTGTGCCGGTTACGTTTCTCCCGGTCTGCGAACCCTTGCACAACCGCCACCATTCCCAACCCCCAATGGTGGCCCACCAGGTTCCAAGGAGTTACATGGCCGCCCATCCCAAATCCATTCCTTCCCTGCTACCCATCACCGATCTCCACGAGCAAGCGACCCACAACGTCACCGTCGCGCGTAACCTCGCGAGGCTGCTGGCATGCGGGACTTTCCACGACCTTAGCGCCGCAGACTTTTCCAATACCTGTGAGGCGTTCGACATGCTGTTGGGCAGGGCGCAACGATCATTGCAGGAAATGGATAGGCGGGGTGGGCTGTAATTCTTTAGTGGAGCTTGAGGTGGGCGGTGGTTCGGCTGGCGCCAAGCTCGCAGGCTTCGCCAGCTCCTACACTGGCTAGCGGCACCGTAGCGTTATTGATCCACCCCGGCTAGCGGTGCCGTGGCGTTAGTGATCCCACCCAGCTAGCGGTGTTTCTGTGCTCGGCATCCCTGCCGAACACAGCCGCCCTCTAAAACACCATCCCCACCTTAAACCCAGCCTCTTTCCGCGTCTGCTGGTCAAACTCACTAATCAAGAACCGCCCATCCAGATCGTATTTCACCTCGGTGTAATACATCGAAGCCGTCACCGGCCAATTCCCGTCGCGGTTGAACAGGAATCCCAACTCCACATAAGGATTGTTGCGCTCCTTCAAGTCCACCGTCTCATTCCCCACCCGCGAGATCTTCAGCTGCGATTCGCCGTTGACGTTGCGGCGTACCCCGGCTTCGATGCGTACGGTGGTGTTGGCGAAGCGGTGGCTATAGCCCAGGCCCAGTTTGGCCTGTGGCGAGCGGCTGGTGAGCTTGATGTTGTAGCCGTCGATATGCGGTTCGAAACGGTTCCAGCGGTAGCCGGCGCCGACGATGATGTCGACCGCGTTGCGGGCGTCGAGCGCCATGCGCCAGCCGAGGTCGAGGTCGGCCAGGGAGTCCTTGATCTGCTCGTCGCTGCTGGAGGCATAACGGGCGTTCACTTGGGCTTGGTAGATAAAACCGGAGGTCGCCCGCAGTTTGTTGCCAAGGGCAAGATAAACGCCGCCCTCGGGCACATGCGTGGTGCGGTCGGTGCGGCCGCCCTCGAATTCAAGGTTGGTGTAACTGCCGATCAAGCCCACTTCAAGGCTTGGCATGTAGGGGGAACTGGGTTCCGCGGCGAGGGTGATAGCGGGGGTGGTAAACAGGGCGAGGGTCGATAACTTGAGCGCAATGCCGGAACGTCGTTTACTCATGTGTATCTCCGTTTCACTATCGGCCATCAGTGGCCTTCCATTCACGGAGGAGTCTGGCACGGGGTTCCGGCCTGCGCAAATTGCCGGCGCCCTATTTCAGTGAGGAGTGCCGGCGGCCTCGATAGCGATATCCAGCAGCGCGGCACCCAGGCATTTACCGTGGGCGTCCACTGCAAGTGAACGTGTGACACCGCCTTTCAAGGCACCTGGGAGGATGAAGTTCAGCGCGCCCAGGTGCGGCAGTTCATAGCGTTTTACTTGCGCCCCGGCGGGTAGTAGTTCGGCGAAATAGTCTTGCACTCGTTCTGCCGTCAGTTGCTCTTGCAGCAGCGTAAAATCGTCCGGCCGATAAGCGATCACCGAGATATTGGAAGTATCGCCCTTATCCCCAGTCCGTGAGTGCGCCAAGGTCCTCAACTTCACCGTAGCCATTTATCTATCCTCCAAATGCACGCGCGCAAGTACTTGCGCTCGATCCACCAACAGCGAAGCTACCGCCACCACCTGCCGCACGCTTTTAACCGCGCCACCCCCGCCAGCCGGTCCATTGGTGTAGAGCGTTTCAACCTCATTGCCAATCTTCAGCGCATCCCCCTTCAAGGCACAGCGCGCTGCCACACGCAGCCGCACCTCCCAAGGCTCCGGGCCCCGGGCGCCAATTCCTGCGCCATGCAACGAATCCACGCCCATCAAATCCGCCCTCAAATCCTCACACTCCACCCCCACCAACCGCAGCCGCTCCAGCACGATCTCCCGGGCCAATTTCGCCCGCGCCAACGCTCCCGGCCCACCATAGGAAATCTGCCCTTCGCCGATCCAGCCATCCAGATACCCCACGGACACTTTCAACGAAGAAGGCTTGGCCGAACCCGAAGCGCCGCTGACGGCCACCCGATCGGCTTCAAGAAGATCAAACCGCGCTCCACTGAAATCCGCCGTCACGTCCGGCGTCAAATACGCCGCCGGGTCATGCACTTCATACAGCAGCTGTTCGGTGCAAGTCGCCGGCGTCACGCAGCCACCGCTGCCCGCCACCTTGGTGATCACCACACTGCCATCGCTGCCCACTTCGGCAATCGGAAACCCCAGCCGCGCCAGGCCCTCGACATCCTTGAACCCGGGGTCGGCAAAATATCCGCCGGTGATTTGCCCGGCACACTCCAGCAGGTGCCCCACTAACGTGGCCTGGCCAATCACCGGCCAGTTGTCCACCGCCCAGCCGAATTCGAACACCTGCGGCGCCACGAACAACGAGGGGTCGGCTACGCGCCCGGTGATGATGACGTCGGCGTCGGCCTGCAGCGCCTGGACGATGCCTTCGATACCCAGGTAGGCATTGGCGGAGATCACCCGGTCGCCCATTTGCGCCAGGGTCTGCTGATTGTCGAGCAGCGAATCGGGGGCTACCAAGGCCAGGACGTCGTCGCCGGTAACGGCGGCGACCTTCAACGCACCGCCCAGCTCCGCGGCGATGCGCCGTACCAGCCGCGCAGCTGCCACCGGGTTGGCCGCGCCCATGTTGGTGATCACCCGCAAGCGCCGCCCGCCGCGCGAACTCACCACGTAGGGCAGAATCCGCCGCATGCGCTCTTCTAACAGCGGATCGAAGCCCGCCTCCGAATCAGCCAGCCTTGATTGCTGCGCCAGGGCAATGGTCCGCTCGGCCAGGCACTCGAATACCAGGTAATCCAGTTCGCCTTTCTCGGCCAGTTCCACGGCGGGCTCGATGCGGTCGCCGGAATAGCCGGCGCCTGAGCCTATGCGTAATACCTTCATTCAAAAAACTCCCAGCAGCAGGGCGGTGAGGGTCATCAGTACCGAGGCCGCGAACAGAAAGGGGATGGTGAAGCGCTGGTGGTCGGCCAGTTCGATCTTGCACAGGCCCACCAGCAGGAAGGTCGCGGGCGTCAGCGGGCTGACTGGGAAGCCGGTGGTGTGCACGCCCAGTAGCGAGGCCTGGGCCACTTGCAGTGGGTCGACGCCGAGGGAGCGGCCGACTTCGGCAATCACCGGCATTACGCCGAAGTAGTAGGAGTCCGGGTCGAACAGCAGGCTCAGGGGCATGGACAGGAAGCCGACCACCGCCGGGATGAGTTTGCCGTGGCCCGCGGGGATGCCGGCCACGGCGACTTCGGCCATGGCCTTGAGCATGCCGGTGCCTTGCATGATGCCGGTGAACACGCCGGCGGCGAGGAGGATGCTGGCCATGGTCAGGGCGGTTTTCGCGTGGGCGTCGATGCGTGCGCGCTGGGCGTCGACGTTGGGGTAGTTGAGGCACAGCGCGACCACGGTGCCGAGCATGAACATCACCACGGGGTCGACCCAGCCGGCGATCATCACGGCCATCACTACCACGGTCAGCAGCAGGTTGGGCAGGAACAGGCGCGGGCGGCGCAGGGTTTCGTCTTCGGCGCTGAGTACGCGCTTGGGCATCACTTCGCTGCCCAGGCTGCCAGCGCCCAGGCCCAGGCGCCGTTCTTCGCGCAGGCCCAGGCCCCAGGCGCAGGCGAACACGAACAGCAGGCCCACCAGCTGGACGATGATCAGCGGCTGGAACAGTTCGCTGACCGGCACGTGCAGGGCCGCGGAGGAGCGCAGTACCGGGCCGGTCCAGGGCAGGAAGTTGACCCCGGCGGCCATCGCCGCCACGCAGGCGAGGATGCGTTTGTCCATGCCCAGGCGGGTGTACAGCGGCAGCATGGCCGGCACGGTGACCAGGAAGGTCACGGCGCCGGAGCCGTCGAGGTGCACCAGCAGGGCCAGCAGCGCGGTGCCAAACACGATGCGCGTGGGGCGGGTGCCGACGGTGCGCAGGATGCGGTCGATGATGGGGTCGAGCATGCCGGCGTCGGTCATCACGCCGAAGTAGAGGATGGCGAACACGAACATGCCGACCACGGGGGCGACGTTCTTGATGCCGGTGATGATGAAGGCGCTGGTTTGCAGGCCGAACCCGCCGACCAGGGCGGCGACGATGGGCAGGGCGATGAGTGCGACGAGGGGCGAAAGGCGTTTGCTCATGACGGCCACGAGCAGGCACAGGATGGTGATGACACCGAGGATTGCGAGCATGAAGGCTCTCCGCGTGGCCGGGCCTGCATGGGCGCGGCGGTTTGTTGTTGTGCGGTGAGTATCGGAAGCGCCGGTGCCTGTTGTAAATTGAAATATACCGCCGCGCACGTTCGGGAAAACAAAATGAAGAATGCCCTGCAGCACATTCGCGCCTTTATCGCCGTGGCCCACGCCGGCAGTTTTGCCAAGGCGGCCGCGCAGTTGCACCTGTCGCCCTCGGCGCTGACGGTGCAGGTCCAGCAGTTGGAGCAGTGGCTGGGCATTGCCTTGCTCGACCGCGGGCCGCGGCATCTGCTGCTGACCCCGGCGGGCCGGGAGAACCTGGCGCCGATGGAAAAGCTGCTGATGGACCTGGACAACATCGTCGAGCAGAACCACGACCTCGCCGGCCTGCGCCGCGGCGTGGTGGCGCTGGCGGCGTTGCCGTCGCTGTGCTCGGGGGTGCTGGCGCAGGTGATCGCCGATTTTCAGCAGCGCTACCCGGGGGTGGAGGTGCGCGTGCGCGATGTGGTGGCGCAACGTATCGATGACCTGGTGCGCAGCGGCGAGGTGGAATTCGGCCTGGGCGGGCGGGGGCGCGGCGGGGGGTTGGATTTCAGCTTTCTGCTGATGGATCGCTTGTGCTTGTGTGTACGCGAGGACCATCCGCTGGCATCCAAGGCCGTGTTGGAACTGGCCGACCTGAGTGGCGAACCGATGATTCTGACCGGCCGCGACAGCAGCGTGCGCGAGCAGGTCGAGCGGCTGTTCGACGACCATGGCCTGCGCCTGGTGGCGCGCGCCGAGGCCAATTACATGTCGACGGTGCTGGCGCTGGTGCAGCAAGGTATCGGCATCAGTTTACTACCGGAGTCGGCGGTGCGCGGGCATGAACAGGTGCTGGGGCGGGCGATCGAGGTGCCGGCGCTGGACCGTGAAATCGGTTTGATCACCCGTGTGGAGCAGGGGCTCAGCCCGGCGGCGCAGGCGTTTGTGCAGTGTTTTCGTACTTTACTGGCAGCCCCTTCAAAGCCTTGAAAGCCACGCTGCGTATGGCGCCGAACCAGTTTGCCAGGTAAGCCGTGCGCGGCAATGTGGTAATCTTGGCACATTCAAACCATCGACAGCCTTCACGGCCCCAGCGTCACGGGCCTTGGGTTTCTATCTTCAAAGAGTTCCGCTGCCCGTGATCCGCCCCAAGATTTCCGTCATCGTCGCCACCTACAACGTTGAAGCCTACCTCGTCGAAGCCATGGATTCGCTGCTGGGCCAAAGCTACCCGCCCTTCGAAATCGTGGTCATCAACGACGGCTCCACCGACGGCACGCTGGCGCTGCTGGAGGCGAAATACGGCGATAACCCGCTGGTGAAAGTCTTCACCCAAGACAATCAGGGCGTGGGTGCGGTGCGCAAGGCCGGCTTCGACAAGGCCAGCGGCGACTACCTGTTTTTCTGCGACCCCGACGATGTGGTCAGCACCGACCTGTTCGCGGGCTTTTGCCAGGCGTTGAACGAAAAGCCCGAGCTGGAGCTGTACTACTTTTCCAAGCGCTCGTTCGTCGACAACGCCAAGGGCCGCCAGTACCTGCGCCGCGACACGGCGCCGACCCGCGAGGGCTGGTACGCGCGGGGCACGGACCTGCTGGAAGACTTGATCATCAGCAAGAAATTCAAGGCCACCACCTGGCAGTACATTTTCAAGAAGGCCATGACCGAGCGCTTCGAGGTGTCGTTCGAAGGGCGCGCCCATGAAGACCAGCTGTTCAGCATGAACGTCTACCTGCACAGCCAGCTGTGCTATGCCATTCAGGCCGACAAGTACTTCCAGCGGGTGCGCCCGGGGTCGATCACCGATGGCCTGAAGGATGAGCACTATGTGCTCACCAACTACGACTCGTACCGCGACACCCTCGAGGCGCTGAAGCCGCACCTGCCTGAGTTCAAGCGCCAGCGCGAGGTGGCCTTGAACTACATGACCCGCGGTGTGAAGTGGACCCTCAAGCGCTCCATCAACAACCGTGTGCGCCTGCCGGACCGGGTATTTGCCCTGACCCGCAACGATGCACGGCAGTGCGGCCTGGAGCGGGGGGGCGGGTTGATTCTCACGGCGCCGTGGCTGGCGTTCGTGGCGATGAAGCTGCGCTTCGAACTGCGGGTGATTTCCCGCCGTTTGCGTGGGCGTGGCAGGTGAACCAAAAGGCTGTGGCCGAGGTCCGTAGGGTGAGCGATTTCTACCTGCAGGATCCTGGCCTTGATACATGCATCGATTCATAGCGATTTGCCAGGGGAGGCGACCGTGAACGACCTTCAAGTTTGCCAGGACGGCAAGTTCAACCGCGCCTATCAGGCCCGCGCCGTGTTCATCGACGCGCTGCCCTCGGAAGGCGAGCGCGCGGCCCGCACCGCCGCGTGGGGCGCGTTCATCAGCGGCGAGCTGCGCTCCGTCGGCACCCACGCCAGCTATGGGGCCCTGGCCCGGCGCAAGTACCTGGCGGTACTGGAAGTCGAGGACGAAGCCGGGCTGTTCATGGATATTTCGGCGGGGCGCTTTGCTACGTTCTTTATCGACGAGCTTTCAGTGGTACGCCGGGCCATCGGCCACAAGGGGCCGAAGCTGGCGTTCTACCTGGCGGCGTTGCTGGCGATTTCGGCGGTGTACAAGCTGCTGTTCTAGCGGGGCTGCTACCGCTGTGCCATCGAGGCCGCGTGCATTTGTAGAAGATGCTGTTCGAATTGCTTGATAACTGGATCGTTGCAACGAAAGGTGCCCATGATTTCATTGATGCCTGCTTCAGTGCGCGCAAGTGGGCTGCCGTAGCCCATATCTCCCAAGGCGTCCCAGCCGTTCGATTCTTGCCCTTGCGTAGTCAGTTTCAGCGCATTCACGAATTCAGGGTTCACTCGGTAAACAAAGTTATTACTGGACACCACGCCGTAGGAATCGGTGATGGTCTCGGTAAAACTGACCGGTACGGCGTCTTTGCGAAGGCACTGCTGGTAACGGTTGCCGTAGCTTTGTGTGTAGGCCTTGATGGCCGGCACCACCAGAGTGGCGTTGTCCACTTGCATGGCCGCTATCATCTTCTGCCAGATCGGGTTATTGCCAAAGCCGCCTTTGAGCGTGTTGATAAGGTTGCCCAGGTACTTCTGGTCCAGTGCGTGCACGACCTCGGGTTCGCCGTTATAGATGGCGTTGAAGTACTCGCCCATGGTCATTCGCGTAAAGGGGCCCTCCAGGGGGTTGGAGGGCTTGATCGCGCTGACTTGCTGCCCCTCCTTGAGCTCGCGACATTTCATCGGGCTGTCCCCCAACTGGTGGGTGGCGTAGCCGTTGGCCTCTTCGAATGAGTTGGCCATGATCAGGACCTCGCCTGGGTCGTTGCGAAGCGGCATGAGCGCATGGCAGCCGTACCTGCCAGTTGGGGGTGGGTCTGGCACGTTTCTCAGGCGCATCTGGCCGTTGGGCAGGCGCTCCATGTACAGCGCACTGCCGGCTGGTATTGGCAGTGCCAGCATGGGCAGCGTCAGGCAGGCGAGAATCACGCCGCGAAGGCCTCGATTGAGGCGTTTTCTGGCTGGCATGGGGTTGCCTCCATACGTACCTTTCGGCCGCGAGCATGCGCAAGGAAAGGGCGCGCCGCTGAGTTTCAGCGCGACCGCTGGGGCGAGTGGCGTGCAGCCCTGGCGCGAGCGGCTGCCCGTTACTGCCGTTGCCCTCACAAACGCTTCAACCCCTCCGGCGAAGGCGCATAAAAGTACTCACCCCCCTTCAGATGCACGAATCCCTGCACCTGCCGCGCTGCCGCGTGGGCGGGCCAGTGGTGGTCGACCGTGGTGCCGGGATCACCGGCGGGCAGTTGGCCGATGATCGGGTCGATGCCATCCGCCGCTTCCCCCGGTTGGACGTGGGGGAAATGGCGGTTGTTGGCCCAGGTTTTCTGCATGAAGTGAAACTGCTTGTCGATCGACGCCTGGTAGCTCATGAACAGCAGCCCCACGCCATCGTTGGGCTGGTCGAGCAGTTCCTTGCTGGTGGGGTCTTGCAGGCGCACGCCGTAGGTGATGCCGCGCCGGGCCATCTGCACGCCTTTGTCGAACGCCAGGCCGCCCGGGCTGGAGCCCCGTGGGTTGGTCTTGCGGATGTGGCCCTGGAAGGGGCAACGGGCGCCTTCGGCGTCGGCGCTGTAGTCGAAGTTGTTGGTGACCGGCTCCACGGCCGGGGGCGTGGTCCACAGGGTGGTGGGAATGCCGCTTTCGAAGCGCCCGACGATCATCGCGCCGCCCAGGTCATCGTTGCTGGCGGGTGGGCTGAAGCTGTCTTGCACGCCTTCTTCGGCCTGCTTGAAGCCGGCCACGTCCTGCTCCAGTTTGCGGAACACGAAGTAGCTGCCCAGTCCCGACTCGGGCGCCAAGGGGTCCTGGAACAGGACTTGGCTCATGGGCGTTTGCGGGTCGTAGGCGCTGGTGCCGCCCTTGCCGGCCTCGTTGGCGAGGTCGACCTTGGTCAGCAATGGCTGCGAGCGGCCGTCCACGTAGCCGAAGTGCTCGATGCCTTCGTTGGCGGCGTTGCGGTAGGCGCGGCCTTCCTGCACCAGCAGCACTTCGAAGGCGCTGGTGAGGGCGGGGTTGCCGAGGGCCTTGCCGACCACGCTGGCGAGGCTGACGGGGTCGTCGTGGGCGAGCAGCAGCAGAACGTCCACGGGGGATTTCTTCAGGGCGGGCTGCCAGGTGTCGGTAGTGCCGTGGTCGAGCACGTCGGGGTCCTGGGCCATGCCGAGCACGAAGAAGGGATCATGGTGGGGCTTGCCTTCGGCGAAGTTCTGCTGATGGCCGAGGGCCTTGAGGCCGCTGAAACTCAGCAGCGCCAGGCGGACCAGGCCGCCGGGTTCGCCGCTTTCGCGAAACGCCTGGGCTTGCAGGAATTGCGTCGCGGCGTTGGTCACGGGGTAGTGGTGCAGGAAGCTTTTGGCCTTGTCGGCGGCGGTTATCTTGAGGAACAGCAGCGCCACATGGTCGCGGCCGTGGCCCTTGAGGATATTGGCCTGCAGGGTGTGCAGGGCGTGCAGGGTCTCGTGTTTGCCGAGGTCGCTGTCATCGAAGAGGGTGTTGAGGTTTAACATCAGGCGTGCTCCGGTAGTCGTTCAGCAGATCTGTTAGATGCCGAAAACTCATACGGCGAATCGTCGCGCCGAAGGCGAAGGCTCGCTGCGGATACCCTTGAGCGGTGACTGCCAGTGGGCTTGCGCCCTGGCCAAGCGAAGGCAATTCCCGGGGGGAATTCGTTCAGCCGTCCTGCCGTTCATGGAAACGACACAACGGGATCGGTGGTGCGGCCGCATCAGGGCCGCAACTGTTCGGTGCTCGAAGGGTATAGGCCGTGTTGGGCGAGAGCGCCAATGTCATTCGTCGCACAGTCGGTGGTGCTGCTATCGCGGGCATCGCCCGCTCCAACGACAGGGAATGTAAGGCTCACGTGCCTAGGTTGCGGCCCCGGGCTGCCGAGCGAACAGCCCGCGGGGCGAGAAACCGGTGACCAGTGCGGTGCCGATGACCACCACCAGCGCCCCCAGCGCGGTGTGCCAGCTGACCGGTTCGCCGAGGAACAGGTGGCCCCAGAGAATGCCGAACGCCGGGATCAGGAAGGTGACGGTCAGGGCCGACGCGGCGCCTAGTTCCGCCACCAGGCGAAAATACAGCAGGTAGGCGATGCCACTGCACACCACGCCCAATGCCAATACCGCCAGCAGCACTTCTTCCGCGCTGGGCGTGCTGATGGCCGGGAACGCCGGCACGGCAGGCAGCAACAGCACGGTGGCGGCCCACATGCTGCCGTGGGCGTTGGCGAAGGGCTCGACCTTGCGCGCCGACTTGGCGTATTGCGTGGCGATGCCATAGCAGAACGCGGCGCAGAGGCCGCAGGCCATGGCCAACAGGTTGGCCGCGCCGGCCTGCAGGTTGTCGATGCCCATGAGGATCGCCACGCCGACCAGCCCCAACGCCAGGCCGAGGATGGTTTTCGGCGCCAGCCCGCGGCGTTCCATGACGGCGCCGATCACCGCGCCCCAGATCGGCGCCGTGGCGTTGAGCACTGAAAGCTGCGACACCGGCAGGGTGCGCGCGGCGATGGCAAAGAGCAGGAACGGCAGCGCCGAGTTGAAGAAGCCGATGATCAAGTAGTGCCGCCAGTGCTCGCGCAGTTGCAGCGGCTTGCGCAGCAGCCTGGAAGCCAATAGCAGGAACAGCGCGCCAAGGCCCACGCGCGCAGCAATCAGAACCACCGGGCCGAGCACCGGCACGCCGATGCGCATGAACAGGAAGGAGCCGCCCCAGATGGCGGCGAGGGCGAGCAGGCGTAGGCAGTTGGCGGTGTTCATGGGGGTTTACAGTCCGTTGTAATTTTTGCCTAGCCTAGGGGATTTTCTGGGTGGCGGGTATCCGAATCTTGCTCAGCTTTCGGGCGGGTTTTGCGGGAGCATTGGCACGGATACCGGCCGGGGTTGAAGGCGTCGGCTTCGCTCGCCGTTCATTGTGTCAGAACTGCGCCTTCACGCGCGCCAGGCCGGTTCGCCTGCAGGGCTCAGCGTCCAGTGCGGCTGGCCTGGCGTTATGCAAACGCCACCCACCCAGCGCGTTGCATGGCAGTGGTCGTGCCAGTAGGCCTGGCCATCGAGCACTTGGTTGCCCAACGCCGTCAGGCGCAGTGGCCGGCGCGGCCAGTCCAGCTCCGGTTGCGCTTCGTACAGCAGTGGCGTGGGGCTGTCGATCAGGGGCCGCAGCAGGGCGTGGAACAGCAGGTCGCCGAGGAAGGGCAGGGGGTCGCGTACTGCCATCAGCTCGGCGTACACGCGGCCGAAGGGCATTTCGCCAGTGGCGCTGTCGCGCAGCGTTTGCAGGGCCAGGCGTTCGGTCAGCGACAGGCCGTCGTTCAGGCCGGGCAGCTCTTGCAATTGCCGGCGCAGGGCCGGGGCCAGCAGGGGCAGCTCGGGATGATCGCTCTGGGCGATTTCGGCCAGGGCCATGGGCGAGGGCGCGCAATAGGCTTCCCAGGTTCTGTGCGCCAAGGCCAGCGCCTCGGCTGTCACCGGGCGCCGTTGGGGCCATAGCCAGGCCAGCACGTCGGGGGCCAGTTGGCCGATGCCGATAAAGCGCTGCACGCCCGGCACGGCATTGATCTGGATCAGCGACAGATGCTCGGGCAATGCCTGAAGCCCGGCGAGGGCGCGGACCAGAAACAGCTGATCGTACGAGTCGGCTTCGCACCACAGTACCGCCGGGGCATCGCCCAGCTTGAGCAGCTCGCCATACTCGTGATCGGCCCGCTGCTGCGCCGCAGCCAGGTCGAGCCCGAACGCCTGGCTGACGAAGTGCGCGCGCTGGCGCTTGTAGTCTTCCAGGGGCAAGTCCTGCACGGGCCCCATGCACAGCGGGTCGGCCATCATCTGAAAGCGGCCGCGAAAACCGGCCAGGGTCAGGCTGTGCTCGATGTCGTTGCCGCAACGCCAGTGGCGGGTGTTGGCTTCGTCGCTGGCGGCGAAATCGGGGTGGCGGGCGGCGAAATCGAGGGCGTCGATATGGGCCTTGAGCTTGGGCCAACTGCTGAAACCCTGGGCGCGGGCGATCTGCCATTGGGCCTTGGCAAGGGTCGGCTGTTCGACGTTGGGGTCGGCCTGCCATTCACGCAGCAGTTCGCGGGCGCGTTTTTTCTGTTGTTCGAGGTTGAGGCGGCCGTGGTGGGCCGAAGACAGCGGATTTTGCGACATACGAGCTCCTTGGGTGAACCTTGTCCGCATGAAGGTCGGGAGTCGTAGCGAGAATGGGGTATGGCAGTGTCCTGGGCGCAGCCCTTTCCGCGGATGGGGGCGTGGAGGAGCGCCCTGTGGGGGCGAATATACGGTGGGGGGCGG
>Ga0308164_10003168_pt1 | contig 15264 bp, 17 predicted proteins | sample PhyTR2_FD_201031 | JGI IMG/M metagenome (GOLD analysis project Ga0308164, IMG submission 201031) | Phyllosphere microbial communities from UC Gill Tract Community Farm, Albany, California, United States - DLSLT.R2 | ecosystem: Host-associated > Plants > Phyllosphere > Unclassified | place: USA... | reverse complement strand
CTGAGATACTAACCTGAAGCAATGATAACAGCGGGTATTTTCGCTGGGTTATAAACACACCCTTGCTATCTGTCAAAACCCATCGTCTATCGTACTGAAGCCCTTTTTCTTCTAAAATAGATTCTGTTAAACTTACTCCTCCGAGCGATTTTATGGGATAAATATAAATGCCTGAAACAACCAGTTTAATCATGTGATAAAGATATTAAATTTTAGCATCAGCATTTTCACCTCAGGAATATATTCTTTGGCAGAAACCACAAGCGTGAATGCCAATTACATTTTGAATTTTGCTTAGTGCTGATCGATCCGTGGCGAGATTTCTTAGCAGGAATGTTTTTTTTGGATATGACTTGATCATTCCGGCAAAGATGTCCAACTTCGCCATCTGATATCGCCCCTAAAAGAATGAGATTTAAATCGAAAAGAAATACCGCATTTGATAATGCTAAAAACGCATTTTTAACATTGTTGTTAATAAGCATTGCCGGCGGTGCCTTTGCGCAGAATACAACTGCTAAAATCGTTGCTGCACAGATTAGTGAAATATCAGGACTGCTTATCTCAAGCGATAATCTGTTTTTTGTGCATAACGACAGCGGAGACACCTCGCGTTTCTTTGCCATCGATGCCAAAGGTAGTTTGTTGTCTACGTTACATTTTAGTGGAGACCCTTCTAAAAAGCAATTCGGCGTAACCGACTGCGAGGATATGGCCGGTGGCCCGGGTCCGGTTCTCAATAAAAACTACATTTACCTCGGCGATATCGGCGACAATAGCAATAACCGTCCGTATGTTACGGTTTACCGTTTTGCAGAGCCGGGTAAATTTTCAAACAACATGCAGATCAAAAGTGAGGCTGTTCACCTGAAATATCCTGATGGTCCACAGGATGCTGAAACTTTAATGGTTGATCCTGTTTCGAAGGAGTTGATCATTGTATCCAAGAGGCAGGATACAGTCGGGATATATGCAACTCCACTCTTTTTCAAAAATAATGATACCGTTATAATGAAAAAGCAAGGGAGCCTTTTCTTGCCAGGCAAAGGTTTGGCAAAGTACGTTGTTTCAGGAGATATATCTAGAGACGGACGCCAAATTATATTAAAGACTTACATGAACGTTTATCATTGGCTTAGGGAAGGTAAGGAGCCAATTTCCAAAACCTTAAAACGCATGCCGACAAAACTTCCCTACATTTTAGAGCGCCAGGGAGAGGCGGTTGGCTTTAGCCCGAACGGAAAGGAATACTACTCGATAAGTGAAGGAAAAAATGCACTAATTTACCACTATACTATTCCAAAAGTTGTAGAATCTGCATCAAAACGGTAGTCATCAACATTGCTGGATCATTCTCCCGTAAGCAGTAAAATGATAAGACTTTTCGCGAGGATGGCAGTTAACGTTTTATTGAATATAGAGGCTTGTCAATCTCTCCAGGTCATCAGGCAACGAATTATTTTATCTGAAACGACTTTTTTTAAATAGTTTTTCCAATTTGATCGATTTTACTGCCACCAGAGCAGTTTCTTCTAGCATCAACAGCTGTGCTAATGGGGCAGGATTACTAACAATAAATGCCGTATCCCTTCTTAAGGATACGGCATTTTGTTTTTATGTTTTCATCATAATCCGAAGCTAATTGATGAGTTTACCTTCGGATGATCGTCAAGAGGGCGAATTGTTAAACATTAAATCTGAAGTGCATAATGTCGCCATCTTCCACCACGTAAGTTTTTCCTTCAACGCCTAATTTACCTGCCTCTTTGCAAGCATTTTCCGAGCCAAGCGTTACGAAATCAATGTACTTAATTACTTCAGCACGGATAAAACCTTTTTCAAAATCCGTATGGATCACGCCTGCAGCCTGTGGAGCGGTGAAACCTTTAGTAATTGTCCATGCTCTAACTTCTTGAACACCTGCAGTAAAATAGGTGTAAAGGTTTAGTAATTTATAGGCAGTTCTAATTAATTTATTTACACCAGATTCCGTTAAGCCTAAGTCTGCCAAAAACTCCTCGCGTTCTTCGTAACTATCAAGTTCAGCTATTTCTGATTCAATTTTTGCAGAGATTACCAGAACTTCAGCCTTTTCGTCAGCAACACTTGCTTTTACCAAATCAACATATTTGTTGCCCGTAATTACTGATGCCTCATCTACATTACAAACATACATTACAGGTTTTTGGGTAAGCAAACCAAGGTCTTCAATAAAATCGAAATCATCTTGAGCCAATGGTGCCGTACGGATAGATTTTCCGTTCTCTAAGTGAGACTTTACAACTGATAAAATTTCGTAGGTTCGCTTAGCATCTTTATCGCCACCTGTTTTAGCCATTTTCTCGACCTTTTGAATACGTTTGTCAACAGTATCTAAGTCTTTCAGTTGTAGTTCCGTATCAATAATTTCCTTATCACGAATAGGATCAACCGAGCCATCAACGTGAATTACATTCCCATCGTCAAAGCAACGAAGAACGTGTATTATAGCATTTGTAGCACGAATGTTTCCCAAAAATTGGTTACCTAAACCTTCACCTTTAGAAGCGCCTTTTACCAAGCCTGCAATGTCAACAATTTCGATTGTATTAGGTTGCACTTTGTTTGGCTTAACCAATTCGGCAAGTTTTGTCAACCTGTCATCAGGTACAGTTATTACGCCAACATTTGGTTCAATTGTACAGAAAGGAAAGTTTGCCGCCTGTGCCTTCGCGTTAGATAAACAGTTAAAAAGTGTCGATTTGCCAACATTTGGTAAACCAACAATACCACATTGTAATGCCATTTATATTTTTAATTTCGATTTTATGATTTTATGATTTCACCTTTCACCTTTCACCTTTCACCTTTCACCTTTCACCTTTCACCTTTTTCAGGCGGCAAAGATAAGCTTTTAATATCTTTATTTAAAGGTTGGAATTTGTTGCGGATGTATATTTTATCTAAGTTTAGCCAAAATTACAGATTAGAATCATGGAAGATTTAGAACAAACGCCTCAGGAAGTAAAATTAGTAGTTACCGAAGAAATGAGGAGTTACATTTATGAAATTGCTAAATGGGCGAGATTTTTATCAATTATAGGATTTATCTTATCCGCATTTTTAATTATTGGTTCTTTCGGAATTGGCGCTGCATTATCAACAAATCCAGCAATGGTTGCTCAATTAGGGCCCTTGGCGGGAGCAGGTGCCATCGGTGTAACGGTTGTTTATCTTGTTTTAGCCTTGATGTATTTTTACCCGAGTTTGTTGCTATTCAGGTTTTCGAACAAAGGCAAACAAGGCGTATTGTTTGGCGATCAGGAAAGTTTGGATGATGCCATGATGAACATGAAATCGCTATTTAAATTTTGGGGAATATTTACAATTGTAATCATGATTTGTTACTTCCTGTTTATATTGCTTTTCGCAGCGGGTATGGCAAGAGCATAATTATTTGAAATACTTTTGGATGCCTTCCGGTTGCTTCCAACCAAAATTTGGCTCGTAATGATTCCACAATAAATTACTTAGTTTTCGAATCATAGTCCAGCCTTCGTTGCTGTAATTCCATGAAGTATCTTTTTGGTTTTTGGTGGTGATGCAGAAGACGTAGTCGCCGTGAGGGGCATTAACCAACAAAACTTCAGAACGGGCGGCATCAACAGCACCCGATTTTGAAGCTACCTGAATGGTAGGAGGAATTTGAGAAAGTGCTTCTGTATCCCAGAAAATACGAATAAGGTTTCGGTAAATTCTCTCTGAAGCAGCAGGATTTATCATTTTGCCATCTCTGATAAGTGTTAATAGCGTAGCCATTTCTTTAGGAGTAGTTTGCCCCCAGCCATATTTTCTTTGATTATCCTTTCTACCGGGCGTTCGCGAATTTACCCTGGTATCTTTTAAACCGTTGCTCGCCATCACATCGTTAATTGAAGTGCCTGTACCTGCTAAAAGTTGTGCCCACAAGCTCGCAGTATTGTCGCTGGTTGTAATCATTAACATTAAAACCTTAGTTAAAGCAATTTTCTCGCTATCCTTAAACGAGCCTAAAATATCCTCTCCGGCATACAATAAACTGTCGCAATACATTAGTTCTGAATGATAATCCAACTCCCCCTTTTCAATTTTATTGAATATTCCACATGTTATGGGAACTTTAATCATACTGGCCGTTGGAAAGATTGTATCGGCATTTATTGATGCTGTTTTACCTGTTTTTAAATTTTTAACATAGATGCCAACATCGCCGTTAAAGCCCTTTACAAGTTCGTTTAGTTTTTTCTGAAGGCTTTTATCGGTTTTTTCCTGAGCAAATAGATAGGATGAAAAGATTAAAAAGGAAAAAAATGTGATGACTTTTTTCATGGGGATTGATTTTATGAATCGAATTTAAGCATAAAAAAAAGTCCCGACGAAAATCGGGACTTTAACTATTGAAATTATATTTACTTAAAAAGAAAAATCGTCGCTTGCTTTTGTGCTGTGCTCTCCGTTTTCAGAGTATTCGTAACGTTTTTCAACAACATCCTGGTGAGTTTTAATGTATTCAACAGTTTCTGTAAGACCTTCTGCAAATTTTTCGAAATCTTCCTTGTATAAAAAGATTTTATGTTTTACGAACACACCGTCTTCTAATCTTTTCTTGCTTTCGGTAACTGTTAAGTAATAATCACCTGAGCGAGTAGCCTTCACGTCGAAGAAATAAGTTCTCTTACCTGCTCTTACTTTCTTTGAAAAAACTTCTTCTCTCTCTTTATTGTCGAATTCTCCCATGGTTGGTATTGATGTTGGTTTTTGGTTTCGGTAAATATAAAGCAAATATTTAAAGTTCAAAATAGTATTTAACACAATTTAAATACTTCTGCTTTCTTCTTCTAAAAGTTGGTTATTATAAAGCTCGGTATAACTGCCGTTTAAACTAAGTAATTCATTATGTGTGCCTTGTTCGATGATTTTCCCGTCATCCAATACCAAAATTTTGTCGGCGTTTTTAATTGTCGAAATCCTGTGAGCTATTAAAATGCTGGTTTTACCCTTCATTATTTTGCCTAAATTTTGAAGTATCTCCTCTTCAGTTCTGGTATCAACTGCCGATAAACAATCATCAAATATTAAAATTTTGGGAGATTTGATTAAAGCTCTTGCAATAGAAACCCGTTGTTTCTGCCCGCCGGAAAGTGTAATTCCGCGTTCTCCAAGCATGGTTTCAAATTTCTCTTCGAAATCGATAATATTATTGTAAACCGATGCATTTTTGGCGGCATCGTAAACTTCGTTATCCGTTACGGTATCTAAACCAAAGGCGATATTATTCTTAATTGTATCCGAAAAGAGAAAAACTTCCTGCGGAACGAATCCAATCTGACTGCGATAGTTTTTAAGATTTAATGATTTTAAATTTTGGCCGTCGATATAAACCGAGCCGCTGTCAACATCATACATGCGCATAATTAAGTTAGCCAATGTAGATTTACCCGAGCCGGTTTTACCAATTATAGCAACAAATTCGCCGTTGTTAATCTCAAAGCTTATCGCTTTCAAAGCCTGTATTCCTGTATCGGGATAGGTGAAACTCACATTATCAAACCTGATGTTTCCTTTCAATATTTTTTCTTCAGTATTGGTTGATTGTATGTCTGAAGGAATATCCAGAAACTCATTGATTCTTTTTTGAGATGCAGCCGCTCTCTGGATTAAAGAAGTAACCCAACCTAACATGGTAACAGGAAACGTTAGCTGATTTATGTAGATGATAAATTCTGCAATGTTTCCGGCTGTAATGCTGCCATTCATTACTTGGATACCACCAATGTAAATCGTCAGAATGGTGCTCAAGCCGATAAGAAGAAGCATTGTGGGGTAAAACAGCGCCGAAACTTTTACCAAACTCATCGAATCTTTCTTGTATTCGTTGCTTTGAATTTCGAACATGTCTCTCGTATAATCTTCCCTTACATACGATTTTATGATCCTGATGCCCGAGAAACGCTCCTGAACAAAACTCGAAAGGTTTGATAATCGTTCCTGAATTTTCCCGCTTTTCTTAAAAATTAAGGTGTTCACATAATATATAATGATAACCAGAAAGGGTAGCGGAAGAAGGCAATAGATGGCAAGTTTTGAGTTTACATCAAACATCGACCAAATAATAAGCACTGATAAAACGAAAGTGTTAATCGTGTACATGATCGCCGGCCCAACATACATTCTAACCCGGTTTACATCTTCAGTGGCTCTATTCATCAAATCGCCTGTGTTATTCCGGCGATAAAAGCCAAGGCTAAGTTTCTGATAGTGCTGATAAATGTCATTCTTCATGTCGAATTCGATATGCCTCGACATAAGGATGATTGTTTGTCGCATGAAGAATAAAAACAACCCACGTAAAATGTATAATCCAACAACCAAGAAACCGAAGTAAAGCAGGCTGTTGCTAAAAATATCGTAAATTATTTGTTGACGGTTAAAACCGTCGAAAAGCGCATAAATTTGTATATTCTCGGTAATTAAATCGAAAGCATAGCCAATCACCTGGGCGGGTACAACACCAAAAATATTAGAGATTACAACGAATATGCTTCCGGGAATAATCCACCATTTATATTTGAGAAAGTATTTGTTTAGTCGACTCAGGTGTTTCATACTCCACAAACTTAGCCAAAGCGAAACAAATTTTGTTATAGTTTAGTTAAAATCATGTAATAATGGTTTTTTATTTTAATTTTGCAGCAGGTTAGCCGAACGTTCATTATGCCAGCAAATTCTTCGTCAGATTCATCTATTTTAGAGCAATTGAGTGTCTATGGGCATAAAAAATTGGTTTTTTGTAATGATGCCGATTCTGGTCTAAGAGCGATAATTGCGATACATGACACCACTTTAGGCCCGGCCTTAGGCGGAACACGCATGTGGAGTTACTCAACCGAAAGCGAAGCACTTGAAGATGCCTTGCGTTTATCAAGAGGTATGACCTACAAATCTGCCATAACCGGTTTAAACCTCGGCGGTGGAAAAGGTGTTATCATTGGCGATTCCAGAAAAGACAAAACAGAAAGTTTAATGCGCAGTTACGGCAGGTTTATAAAAAACCTGAACGGCGAGTTTATAACTGCTGAGGAGATGGGTACAAATACCCGTGATATGGAATACATTCGTATGGAAACCAACCATGTTACCGGAGTGCCCGAATCTATTGGTGGCGCAGGAAATCCTGCTCCATTTACCGCTCAAGGGGTTTATTTAGGCATAAAGGCAAGTGTAAAAGAAGTTTTTGGTACGGATATGCTCGCGGGCAGAACAGTTGTAGTACAAGGAATAGGAAATGTAGGTGAACACTTGGTTGCCCTGCTTAGAAAAGAAAACGCTGAAGTTTTAATTAGTGATATAAACCAGGAACAATTAACTTATGTTGCTCGTAAGTATAAAGCTAAACCCATTGAGGCCGATAAAATTTTTGGTATAGATGCCGATATTTATGCCCCATGTGCAATGGGTGCAACGGTAAATAACAAAACCATAGAGCGCATGAAATTTGCAATCATTGCAGGTTCGGCAAATAACCAGTTAAAAGATGAAGTTCTGGATAGTGAGTTACTGATGAAAAAAGGAATTCTTTTTGCACCTGATTATTTAATCAATGCTGGTGGATTAATTTCATGCTACTCAGAATTAACCGGATTCGGCAAAAAACGTACTGTTCAGCTTACCGAAAATATTTATGAAGCCACAAGAAACGTTATCAAATTAAGTAAAGCTGAAAAAATTCCGACAAACATTGCGGCAAATCGTATTGCAGAGAAACGAATTGCAGATATCAAAAAAATTAAATCAACATATTAAACATTTTATTAACCGGTTTTATAAACCACACTCGTTCTTACATTCATGTTAAACAGAAGGCACTTAAGAATTAAAGCTTTGCAAAATATTTTTGCATGGCACATGGCAGACAAAAAAGACATTAAAGGAGACCTTAAAACTTTAATGCAAAGTATTGATAGTGTGTACGAAATGTACATCTGGATGCTTTCTTTAATGGTAGAAGTTACCGAATTTACTGCCAACGATGCGGCAGAGCGTGCCAACAAGCACATCAAGACTGCAGACGACATTAACCCCAACATGAAGTTATTGCATAATAAATTCAGTCTCTTAATGCAGCAAAATCCTGAATACGTTTCAGCGATTAAAAAGTACAAAGTAGACTGGGGCTTCGATCCTGAAATTCGTAAAACCGTTTACAACTCTTTAAAGGCATCAAAAGAATATGCAGAATATCTTGCAGATCCAAACGAAAGTTTAGAGTCATCAAAAGACATCATCAAGTACATTTTTAGAAAAATCATCCTAAAGAACCAAGGTATTATTCAGGTTTTCGAAGAAAAATTTATCAACTGGCAAGTAGATCATGAAGTGATGAAAGGTATGGTTGCAAAAACTTTGAAAAACTTTACTTTTGACGACCCGTTTAAAAATAAACTAACCGAAATTAGTGCCGATTGGATAGAAGATAGCAAATTCGTTCAGGATTTATTTGTTTACACATTGCAGAACGATGCAAAATATCAGGAAATGATTGCCGAGCGAACCAAAAATTGGGAGTCGGAACGTATCGCACTGATGGATACAATCTTGATGAAAATGGCTATCTGCGAACTTTTAAATTTTCCATCTATTCCCGTAAAAGTTACCATTAACGAATATTTGGAGTTGTCAAAAGATTACAGTACACCGAAAAGTAATTCGTTTATAAACGGTATTTTAGACAAAATTTTGGGCGACTTAAAGAAAACCAATACAATTAAAAAAATCGGTCGCGGATTAATTGAAGAATAAAATGAGAAAACTATTTATCCTTTTTGTAACGGCCTTATCGTTTACGGCTTGTCGTAACGCAAATAACAGTTCTAGTGAGACTTCAACAGTTTCGGTTGGAAATACGAGTACGAAGGTTGCTCCTGCGGATGCAGCTGTAATCACTTTCGAGCGAGATATTTATGATTTCGAAAAAATTGCGCAAGGCGAGAAGGTGCAGCATGAATTTAAATTTAAAAATACAGGCAAAAGCCCGTTGATTATTTCAAATGCTACTGCTACTTGTGGTTGTACCATTCCTGAAACTCCAAAAGAACCAATTTTACCAGGCAAAGAAGGCATTATTAAGGTGGTTTTTAATAGTGAGGGCAAAATGGGCATGCAGGATAAAGTAGTTACCGTAACGTCTAACGCTAACCCGAATGTAAGTACAGTTCATCTTGTAGGTGAAGTGCTTGAGAAAAAGTAATAATTAAATAATACAAATAGATAAGAAATGATATCAACAGTAATTTTACAAGCAGCAGGTGGTGGTATGTTGGGTACAATTGTGCCAATGGTACTAATCATGGTAGTTTTCTACTTTTTTATGATTCGCCCGCAAGTTAAAAAAGCAAAAGACCATAAAAAATTAGTTGCCGAGCTTGGTATAGGCGATAAAATCGTAACAACAGCAGGTATCCACGGAAAAATAGTTGGTGCTAACGATACAACTTTTTTAATTGAAACAGAAGGTGGCGGTAAAATCAGGTTTGACAAATCTGCAATTTCCTTAGATGCTACGAAAGCTTCAACTACGCCTCCAAAAGCTTAGACATTGTATTAAAGAATTAATGAGCAGTTCCGAAAGTTTTCGGGACTGTTTTTGTTTTACTACATTTGATTAAATGACATTCTGAATTATTTATGCCTTTTATTAAATTAACTATAATAGAAAGACGACGTGTATTTAGTCTATTAGCTTGCTTGCTTTTAGCTATAGCCGCTTGGCTTTTTATGGCATTGAATAATAAATATGTTTACACGGCTAAAACCGTTTTAATCTACAAAAACTTTCCGCTTAACCGTGCTTTTCACCCTTTGCAATCAGATACGGTTGATTTACAAGTTGAAGGAACAGGTTGGCAACTTCTATTCGCGAGACTTAGAATAAATCCTCAGTCGATTTCGGTAAACTTAAATCAGTTAAATACTAAAGAGTTTGTTGTATTTGCTGATCAGCTGTATAATATAAACAAGCAGCTCGAAACCTCGCAAAAGGTAATTTCGATAAAACCTGATACCCTTTATTTCGATTTTACCAAACGAACAGAGAAACGTGTTCCAGTGAAGCTCATCCAAAAGGTAGAGTTTGTTAAGCAATACGGAATTGCAAGTGAAATAAAATTAAGCCCAAAGTTTGTAATAGTTACCGGGCCGATTGAAGAACTTTATAAGATTAACGAGTGGCCTACAGACACGCTAAAACTAAACAAAGTTCAGAATAGCACTACCGCCCGCATACATATGAAGCAAAGTACTCACAAGAACGTGAGTATATTTCCTTCTTCAGTTGAAGTTAAATTACCTGTTGATGAATTTACAGAGAAAACGATCGAAGTACCTTTAAAAATAATCAATAACAAAAATTATAACAGCATTAAGCTTTATCCTAAAAAGGTTAAGGTAACATTTCTGGTTGCGTTAAGTTATTTCAGTCAGGTAGATGAAAGTTTTATAACGGCTACTGTAGATGTTAATGAATGGTCTGTTTTAAACCATAATCAATTTATGGTTAAGCTTACGGAGTTTCCGGATTATTGTAGACTGGTTAGCATCAGCCCGGCGAAGGTAGATTTCATAGTAGAAAAATGATGTATAAAGTTGGTATAACAGGGGGGATTGGAAGTGGTAAAACCACAATTTGCAAGGTTTTCGAAGTTTTAGGTATCCCCGTTTTCTATGCAGATACCGAGGCAAAGAAGATTATGGTTGAGGATGAACTGCTTATAGATGGCATAAAATCAGCTTTTGGTGAGGAGAGCTACTTTGGGGATGGAAAGCTGAACAATAAACACATTGCGGCTATCGTGTTTAATAATGAAGCTGAGCTGGAAAAATTAAATGCCCTCGTTCATCCCGCAGTTTTTAGGGCTTTTGATACTTGGGAGGCAAAAGTGAATCCAAATGTACCATATACCTTGAAAGAAGCTGCCTTGCTCTTCGAAAGTGGTTCTTATAAAATGTGCGATACGAACGTATTAGTAACTGCCCCGGTAGATATAAAAATAAACCGGGTTATGCAACGTGATCAGCTTACAGCAGAGCAAGTTAAAGCCAGAATGGATAAACAGATGAGTGATGAGGACAAAGCTAAAATGGCAAATCATTTAATTATTAACGATGAGCAACATTCTATCATTGAACAAGTTTTGGTTTTACACAAACAGTTTCGTGAAGTTGCTTCAAATCAAAAGTAATCAGAAAGAACTCCTTTGAATGTACCTTATCGATTACAATTTTGCCTTATCATTAAATTTTGCAGCTCATGATCTTGAATGATTTTATCACCATTACGCCAACAGGCCTTTATTGCGTTTATGGCGATTTTTACTTAGACCCTCAGCAACCGGTAAAAGAAGCCGTAGTTTCTCATGCCCATGGCGACCATGCCATTGGAGGAAGCCAAAATGTATATTGCACTGCAGCTACAGAAAGCTTTATGAAACACCGGTACCGCAAGTTTGCGGCAGTAGATTTTCAGCTCAAAAAATATCACGAAACTTTTAAAATTAAGGATGTGGCCATTACATTCTATTCTGCAGGCCATATTTTAGGCTCAGCGCAGGTTTTAATGGAGTACCAAGGAGTAAGATACCTTTACACAGGTGACTATAAAATAGAACCTGATGCTACTTGTGAGCCCTTTGAATTTGTAGCAGCAGATGTTTTAATTACCGAAAGTACCTTTGCCAATCCGGATACTAAGCACCCGTCGCCAATGGATGAGATAAAAAAGCTGAATGAAACCACGGCAAATATTATGCTTGGTGCGTATGCTTTAGGTAAAAGTCAGCGGATTATTCGATTGCTAAGTGAGTATTGTCCTACAAAAAATGTGATGCTTCATCATAGTATTCTGCCTTTCGTTAAAATATACGAAGATTGCGGAGTGAATTTAGGCAACTATAAATTGTACGACAGAAAGGTGATGAAAAATAATCATGAGCACCAGGTCTATATCGTTCCACCAATGGTGTTTCACAGTTATCACAAAGCGATAAATGTGGTTAGGGCTTTCGCATCGGGTTGGAAAAACTTGCAACAGCAGAATGGTATTTCACTTTATATCTCCGACCATGCCGATTGGGCTGCAATATTGGAAACAATTGAAAATGTAAAGCCAAAAGAGGTGTGGACCTTGCATGGGGATGGTAGGCAATTAAAAAATCACTTTGAAGGTAGGTTAGACGTGAAAATCCTGAATTAAGGACCGATTTTTAGATCGAAGAATTTTCAAGGCAATAGGCTCAATAAACAACTGATCAATTAAATATTTAAACTCAATTACGAAACTTGAAAGAGGGTGAAGACTTTTATTTTAACGAAGACGGACTAATGGTTTTTACAGCAGCCTATCATTTAAAACGTGGCTATTGCTGTAAAAACAAGTGTAAGCATTGCCCTTGGGGTTATGGGAAAACGAAAGAGAAGAAGTAAATTTCTAAAAACGTACATGCTTGTAAATATCAGTCAAAGCTACGTCGAATCCCATCGAAACAAAAATTTAATGAGTTGTTAATTTCCTTGTATTCCATAACATCCCAGTTTTGCTTTTCGTTTAGGTAAAATGCTTCAACTAATATAGCTTCTGAATCAATAAGAACATATTCTTTAAGCGTTGGAATATCTTTATAAAGGTCGAATTTATGACCTCTATCATAATCCCTTGTTGATGGAGAAGGTATTTCGATAATTGCTGTGGGTTCAATAAAGCTTTCTTCATCAATATCACTTTGGTTTAAGCCATTACAATAAATTGAAATGTCAGGATAAGTGAACAAACTATTTGCGGTTATCCGGGTACGAAGGTTGCTGCCATAAGGGCGGCACGGTCTACCTTTCAGCCTAACTCCGATTTCTAGAAACAAATTGGTGAAAATCTCATTATGATTTGTGCTTGCGCCAGCCATTGAAAATATCTCGCCCTGAAAATACTCATGCTTTTCTTGCGATGCCTTTTCCATCTCCAGGTATTCTGCAACAGTAAAATGCCTTTTTTTGTACTCTACATTAGGCTCATTTACAATCTCTTCCATGTTCTAATACACTGAATATTTTCAGATAAAGCCTTGCCAAATTGGAAATGCTAGTGAGAATGCCCGGCAAAGAAACCAATTAGCGCCACCCCAATTCCCAATAGAACAGCAATCATTTTTCGGGTGTTAATTTTATGGTCTGCGCTCGATTCGAATAAAATCGTAGTGGAAATATGCAGGAAAATACCAATTACAATTCCCATAATTTTATTGAAATAAGCATCGATCCCGCCAATGGTTCCGTTGCTTAAACCGATACTGACATAAAAACCGAGTGGAGCCATAACAGCAAAAATCAGTAGATACATGATGATGCTTCCTTTTTTAAAGTGGTTTTGCATTAAAATACTTGCTAATGCAAATGCAGCAGGAATATGGTGTAGTGAAATGCCAAAAATGAGCTCATTGTGTTGATCTTTAGCGAGCGGCATGCCCTCTAAAAACGCATGTAAACAAAGGCTAATCATAATCCCAAATGGAAAAACATTGCCATCGTGGTGTTTGTGGATGTGTCCGTGCTCCACACCCTCCGAAAACTGCTCTAAGAATACTTGCAACAAGAAGCCTATAAGAATAAATATTCCGATTTCGCCTTTATCCGGACCGCTGTACGCATCTGGAATGAGGTGTAAAACCGTAATGGCAAAAAGATAAGCACCACTGAAGGATAGGATTAGTTTAAGAAGTTTTGATTTATCGCTCTTAACTAAAAATATGGCAGTGCCTCCTAAAAATGCACAGAAAAAAAGTACGGCAAATTTCCAAGCTTCCATTAAAATTCAGGTTGTAGTTTTTTAAAAATTCTCGAACAGACAAAACCGATTATCGTTCCTAATATTGCACCCGTAGCAACGTCTACCGGGTAATGCACACCAACATAAACTTGTGCAAAGCTAATAATCGCGGCCCAAAATAGTCCGATTGGTAAAACAGGTTTCCAGCGACTGTACAATACGCAAATTAAAAATACTGCAATGGCAAAATGATTAGTTGCATGTGCAGATGGAAAACTTAATCCGCTACCGCAGGGTACGCGATGTATAATCTCATTTGCCAAACTAAAATCGTTACACGGCCGCACCCGGGCAACAAATGGTTTAATTAACCGCGATGCAATTAAATCGCCCATGGCGAAAGTAAAAAGCGTCATACCAACAATGTAATACCCTTGTTTTTTGTATTGCTTTATGCAGAAAACCACAATAAAAATGTAAAGCGGCGACCAAAAAAAGCGATTGCGCAATAAAGGCATCAGCCAATCGAAAAAGCCGTTCGAAAGTCCGCGGTGGATTTTCAAAAACAGCTCGACATCAAATTGCTGAATGCTTTCTATCATCCCTTTTTGCAGATTAAAATTAACCGGTCCGAATTTGATTCGTCAAAATCAGCAAGTGCATAACTGCCAAATGTTTTTTGTATTACCATGCCCGCTTTCGCTAACATTCGCTCAAAATCTGCAAAACTAAAGGCCTGAACACGCTCCTCAAAATTGTATATTTTGCCATTATCATCGAAATTTATCTTTTTGATGATTTTTCCGTCAACCACATTTTTAGTGATGTTAAAAGCGATGCCATCAAGCGATTTGACTTCGCAGTGATTAAGGTTTTTAATTATTTTTTCAGTGTTGAAATAATCCATTACCAAAGTACCATCAGCTTTTAAACATTTTCTAAAAGTTTTTAATGCATTTACGTGGTCTTTTTCAGTGTCAAAATAACCGAAACTGGTAAAAAGATTCAAAGCAACATCAAAATAGTTAATGTAGAATAACTTACGCATATCGTGCACCAAAAAGTGCAGTTTGTCGTTCTCGAATTCCTTGGCGTATTTTATACTTTGCTCGGATAAGTCGATTCCTGTAACGTCAAAGCCCTTTTTGTTAAGGTAAATTGAGTGTCTGCCTTTACCGCAAGCAATATCAAGCATCTTCGAATCGGCCTCGGGATTGAGGTATTCAGTTAAATTATCTATAAAAAATTCGGCTTCTGCATCGTTTCGTTGTTGGTAAAGAATATGATAATAGGGGGAATTGAACCAATATTGAAACCACTTGCGCTGCATAAAAAAGCCTTTATTGTTTTGGAATTTGCAAACTTAGATAAAATTGGGTTAATCAAAGTACATTAATTTCACGGCTAAGCAATTTTATAAACACTAAAATGATTTT
>Ga0308164_10003165_pt1 | contig 15282 bp, 12 predicted proteins | sample PhyTR2_FD_201031 | JGI IMG/M metagenome (GOLD analysis project Ga0308164, IMG submission 201031) | Phyllosphere microbial communities from UC Gill Tract Community Farm, Albany, California, United States - DLSLT.R2 | ecosystem: Host-associated > Plants > Phyllosphere > Unclassified | place: USA... | reverse complement strand
CCACGAACGGCGAGAGCAGGAACATCGTTTCGATGTAGCCGACATTTTCGGCGATGGCGCGCGCCTTGATCTCTTGCAGGCCTTCGCGCAAGTTGTCGTTGGCCACCGGGCCGAAGTAGCCGAAGGTGCCGAAGAACAGGCGGTCCGGCGCCGGCTGGATCGCGATGTGGTTGCTGAAATCCTTGTTCGACCAGCGCTTGACCAGCTCGCGCCAGGTGTTTTCGTCGGCATTGACTTGCGCGCCCGACAGGCAGGTGCGTTCAGCCGCCGGTTTGGCGCGCTGCGCGGCGATGGTCGCCTTGTCGGTCTCGATGCGGTAGGTGTTCTTGTCGATGCAGAAGCCCTGCTTGTCGACGAAATCGACATAGGTCTCGGCATAGATCGCGCCCGAATAATGGTGGTGCAAATCGCCGCCCTTGGGCATCTGCGTGAAGAACATCGTCAGCTCGGACAGGCGCGGCGTGCTGCCCTCGATCAGGCTGGCGTAGTGGCGCGCGGTGGCCGCTTCGTTGGCGGTGACCGATGGCGCACGGGCCAGGACGGGCGAAGCGACGACGGCCAGCGCCAGCAGCGCACTGCCGGGCAAATACTTGTGCATGGTGAGACTTTCAGGGTGGATGGCAAGCGTCAGACTCTAACGCCTTGGCCCAAGGTTGGCAATATTGAAGCTTGGACCGCCGCCGCGACGTCTTTGCCAACCATCACCGCGTGGACGGCGCCGGTAACGATCAACGCGTGGAAGGCAGAGCCTTCCACCCTACGCAGGACGCGGTGATGGTTGGCAGCCAGATCACCCCGCACGAGAACGGCGCCGTTATTCGTAGGGTGGACGGCTCCGCCGTCCACGCGGTGGTGGTTGGCAGCCAGATCATCCGGCACGAACACGTCGCCGGCAATCATCAACACAGCCCAGACAAATCAGCGTACATGCACCAGCCGGCCATACGAATACGTGGCCGCCACCGTACGGTCATCCCCCAGCAGCGCCAGCGCGAACAGCAGCTCTTCGAGCGAGTGGCTGTGACTCGTGCGGCGCGCCATCAGCGGCGTCGCCTCGCGGTCAAGCACCACGAAGTCCGCTTCGAGGCCGGGCGCAAAGCTGCCGATCGTGTCGTCCAGTCCCATCGCCCGCGCCGCGCCCAGCGTGGCGAGATAAAACATGCGCAGCGCCGTCAGGTAGCTGCCCTTCATGCGCGCGACCTTGTACGCTTCGTTCATCGTCTGCAGCAGCGAGAACGAGGTGCCGGCGCCCACGTCCGTGCCCAGCGACAGCAGCATGCCGGCCTTGTCGGCGCGCTCGAAGTCGAACAGGCCGCTGCCCAGGAACAGGTTCGATGTGGGGCACACGGCGGCGGCCGAGCCGGTGGCCGCCATGCGCGCCATGTCTTCGTCGTCGAGCCAGATGCAGTGGCCGAACATCGCGCGCGGGCGCATCAGGCCATAGCTGTCGTACACGTCGAGATAGCTGCGCGCCTGCGGGAACAGCTCGCCGACCCAGCTGCACTCGTCACGGTTCTCGGCCACGTGGGTCTGAATGAAGGTGTCCGGGTATGCCGCCGCCAGTTCGCCCGTCAGGCGCAATTGGGCTTCGGTCGACGTCGGCGCAAAGCGCGGCGTGATCGCATACAGCGCGCGGCCGCGCTTGTGCCAGCGCTTGATCAGCGCTTCGCTCTCGCCCAATTCGCCTTCGAGGTCACGCAGGAAGTCGGGGCAGTTGCGGTCCATGAGCACCTTGCCGGCCACCATGCGCAGGTTGCGCGCTTCGCTCGCGGCAAAGAACGCGTCGACCGATTGCGGGTGCACGGTGCAGTAGACCATCGCCGTGGTGGTGCCGCAGCGCAGCAGCTCGTCGAGGAAGAAGTCGGCCGTGGTGCGGCCATCCTCGTGATCTTCGTAGCGACGCTCGGTCGGGAACGTATAGGTCTCGAGCCACGGCAGCAGGCCCGGGGCTGGCGAGGCAATCATGTCGGTCTGCGGGTAATGCAGGTGCGTGTCGATGAAGCCGGGGACGATCAGCTTGCCGCGGTAGTCGACGGGTTCGAGCCCCGCAGGCAGCGTGGGCGCGAGCGCGGCGTAGTCGCCAGCGGCCTGGATGCGGCCGTCCTCGACGATCAGCAGGCCGTCTTCGTGAAACAGCGCGGCGCCGTCGTCGAACGCCGGATCGGCGCGAAAGTGCAGCAGGCTGGCGCGATAGGCCTGCACATTGGGTGATGCAGTGGGCATTACAGGAATTCCGGTTGAGGTTCGGGGTGATGTGCAGCTTCCCACACGGCCAGCAATTGCGCCACACTCGACGCCGCAATCACGGCCGGGGCCTTGCCGGCAATCTCGGGCAGGCCGATCGGGCAGACCATATTGGCCAGGCGCGCATCGTCAATGCCGCGCTCGCGCAGGCGCGCTTCGAACTGGCTGCGTTTGGTGCCTGATCCAATCAGGCCGAACCAGTCGGGCGTGGCCGGATGCGCGGGGCGGGCCAGGATCGCATGGCACAGGCGCAGGTCGAGCGCGTGGCTGTGGGTCATGACGAGAAAGCTCGTGCCGGGCGCGGCGTGGTCTACCAGCGCCTCGGGCGTATCGGTCGCCTCGATCGTCACGTTGGGGGGGATGGATACCGGGAACATCGCGTCGCGTTCGTCGACCCATGTCACGCGGCATGGCAACTCGGCCAGCGCACGGACGATGGCGGCGCCCACGTGGCCGGCGCCAAACAGCATCAGGTGCGCGCGCGGCGCCAGGACCGGGTCGAGCAGCCAGCGGCGAGCGCCCTCGCCTTCCAGCACGCGGGCTTCGGGTGCGCGTTCAAATGCCGGCACGTCCGGCATACCCGCCAGCAGCGCCGCGTCGTCGAACAAGGCCCATTCGAACGCGCCGTCCAGCGCAACGAGGCGCCAGGTGTCGATGTTGCGGCGTGCCCGCAGCAGCGCAACCTGCGCGGCATCGACGCGCTCGAATGCCAGCCAGGCGACGCCGCCGCAGCATTGGCCCAGGCTCGGGCCCAGCGCAAAGCGCTCGAAGCGACGCGCTTCGCCAAGCTGCAGCATCGTGCGCGCAATCTCCAGCGCGCGGTGTTCGAGGTGGCCGCCGCCGATGGTGTCGTCAAAGTCGTGCGCGCGCACCAGCATCTTCGCGCCCGGCTCGCGCGGCGCCGAACCCTTCACGGCCGCCACCGTGACCAGCACGGACGGCAGATCGCCCTGGGCGCGCAACCAGTCCATCGTCAAGCGCGCGCGCCGGCGGCGCCCTCGACGAACGCGATCGCATCCAGAATGGCTTCGCTCGTTGCGGGGGCATTGAGCGGTGGATTGACCCGGTGCCCGCCCACGCTCGAAATGGCGTCGCGCAGCGCGAAGAAGACCGAGAACGGCAGCAGCAATGGCGGCTCGCCCACGGCCTTGGAGCGGTGGATGCTGTCTTCGACGTTGGCATTGTCGAACAACGCGATGCGGAAATCCTCCGGGCAGTCCGACACCGCAGGAATCTTGTAGGTCGACGGTGCATGCGTCATCAGCTTGCCGGCCGGGTTCCACCACAATTCTTCGGTCGTCAGCCACCCCATGCCCTGAATGAACGCACCTTCGACCTGGCCGATATCGATGGCCGGATTGAGCGAGCGGCCGGCGTCGTACAGCGCGTCCACGCGCAGCAGCTTCCATTCGCCCGTGAGCGTGTCGACCACCACTTCGGACACCGCCGCGCCGTACGCGAAGTAGGAGAACGGGCGGCCCGTCATCGTCTTCGGGTCCCAGTGCAGGCCGGGCGTCGCATAGAAACCATCGGACCACAGCTGCACGCGCGCCAGGTAAGCCTTGGCGACGAGTTCCTCGAACGGCAGCGCCAGACCGGCGACGAACACGGTGCCAGCCGCGAAGCGCACGTCGCTGGCCGCGCCGCCGTACTGCTGCGCGGCGAATTGCGCGAGGCGCGCGCGGATCTTGCCGGCCGCATCCTGCGCAGCCTTGCCGTTCAGGTCCGCGCCGGTCGAAGCGGCGGTGGCCGACGTGTTCGAGACCTTGCTGGTGTTGGTCGCGGTGGCGCGCACGCGACCGAGTTCGACGCCCAGCTCGTGCGCCACGACCTGCATCACCTTGGTGTTGATGCCCTGCCCCATCTCGGTGCCGCCGTGGTTGACGAGGATGGAGCCGTCCACATAAACATGCACCAGCGCGCCGGCCTGGTTCAGGTGCGTGACATTGAACGCGATGCCGAACTTGAGCGGCGTGAGCGCCAGCCCCTTCTTGAGCACGGGGCTGGTGCGGTTGTAGTCATCCACGGCCGCGCGGCGCGCGCGGTAGTCGCTGCCCGCTTCCAGTTCGGCCACCAGTTCGGGGATGACGTTGTCGACAATGGTCTGGCCGTAGGGCGTGACGTTGCGATCCTGCGCGCCGTAGAAATTCAGGCGCCGGATATCGAGCGCGTCGCGGCCCAGGTTACGCGCGATCTCATCGAGTACGTATTCGATGGCGATGGCGCCCTGCGGACCGCCGAAGCCGCGAAACGCGGTGTTCGATTGGGTGTTGGTCTTGCCGCAGGCGGCGCGGATGTCGACGTCGGACAGGTAATACGCATTGTCGAAGTGGCAAACGGCGCGTGTGGCCACGGGGCCGGACAAATCGGCCGAGTAGCCGGCGCGCGTGACCATGTCGACCCGCGCGGCCAGGATACGACCTTCGGCGTCGTAGCCGACCTCGTACTCGTAATGGAAGCAGTGGCGCTTGCCGGTGACGAGCATGTCGTCGTCGCGGTCGGCGCGCAGCTTGACGGGGCGGCCCGTACGCACTGCGGCGATGGCCGCCGCCGCGGCCCACAGCGCCGACTGCGATTCCTTGCCGCCAAAGCCCCCACCCATGCGGCGGCACTCGACCGTCACGTGGTGCGAGTGCAGGCCGAGCGCATGGGCGATCACGTGCTGCATCTCGCTCGGGTGTTGGGTCGACGAGTACACATGCATGCCGCGGTCTTCGCCGGGAATCGCATACGCGATCTGGCCTTCGAGGTAGAACTGCTCCTGCCCGCCCACGTACAGCTGGCCCTTGACCGTGTGCGGCGCGCGCGCGAACGCGGCTTCGGCGTCGCCGCGCGTCAGGCGCATGGGCGGGAGCACATACGATTGCGCGGCGCGCGCCGCCTGCGGGGTCAGGATCGCCGACAGGTCCTCGTACGTCACCTGCGCCAGGCGCGCCGCACGGCGTGCATTGTCGTGGCTGTCAGCGACGACGATGAAGATCGGCTGGCCGACATACTGCACGAGGCCATCGGCCAGGATCGGATCGTCGTGGATGATCGGGCCGCAATCGTTCAGGCCCGGGATGTCGGCCACGGTCAGCACGGCAACCACACCGGCGCTGGCACGAACCGGCGCCAGGTCGATGGCAGTGATGTGCGCATGCGCGCGGGTCGACAAACCCAACGCCGCATGCAGCGTGCCGGCCAGCTCGGCGATATCGTCGGTGAAGGTGGCGCCGCCGCGCACGTGCAGTTCGCTCGACTCGTGCTTGCGCGCGCGCCCGACTTCGGCCCAGGCGTCCAGGTTCTTGATGCCGCCGTCGTTCATGGTCGTCTCCTCAGGCGCCGGCAAAGGCATTGACTGCCTGCGCGGGCAGCGGGTCGTGCAGGCGCGTCTCGAGCCAGAAGCGGCGCAGCAGGTTCTGCGCGGTGCGCATCCGGTAGCTGCTCGAAGCCCTCGCGTCAGTGAGCGGCGCATAGTCGCGGCCCAGCGCCGCCATCGCCGTGCTCAACACGGCTTCGGTCCACGGCTGGCCCAGCAACGCGGCCTCAGCCTGCGCGGCGCGCTGTGGCGTCGCGGCCATGCCGCCGAACGCGATGCGGGCGTCGACGATCGTCTCGCCGTCGAGCACGATGGCAAACGCGGCGCACACGGCCGAAATGTCCTGGTCGAAGCGCTTGGCCAGCTTATAGGTGCGAAAGCGCAGGCCTGGACGCGATTGCGGCAGCGGCACGCGTACGGCCTGGACGAATTCACCGGGCCGCAGATCCTTCTTCTGGTAGCCCAGGTAAAAGTCGTCCAGCGCCAGCACGCGCGTACCGGCGCTGCTGGTCAGGACCACCTGGCTGCCCAGCGCAATCATCCACGGCATCGAGTCGCCGATCGGCGAGCCGTTGGCCACGTTGCCGCCCAGCGTGCCGGCATGGCGGATCGGCAGCGACGCGAAGCGCTGCCAGAGTTCCGTGAGTTCATCGGGATAGCGCGCGGCCAGTGCCTGATAGGCGTCCTGCAGCGAGACGCCGGCGCCGATCTCCAGCATGCCGTCAAGCTCGCGCATCGTCTTGAGCTCGGCGACCTGGCCAAGATAGATCACGTCGCCCAGTTCGCGCAGGTGCTTGGTGACCCACAGCCCGACGTCGGTCGAACCGGCCAGCAGCACGGCGGCCGGATGGTCAGCGCGCAGTGCCGCCAGTTCGGCCACGGTGCGCGGCACATGGAAGTGCTGGCCATGCGCGGCGTATGTGAAGCCGTGGCTGCGCTGCAGCGTGCGCAGGCGCTCGGCCAGCGCAGCGCGGTCGAAGGCGATGGGCGGCAGTTCGACCATGCGGCGCGCAGCATCGATGATCGGGCGGTAGCCGGTGCAGCGGCACAGGTTGCCGGACAGCGCATCGTTGATCTGGCAGCGCGATGGCGTGCGCCCTTCCTGCTTCAGGTACATGCCGAACAGCGACATCGCGAATCCCGGCGTGCAAAAGCCGCATTGCGAACCGTGGCATTCGACCAGCGCCTGCTGCACGGGATGGGGCGCGCCATCGGGCTGCGCCAGGTCTTCCACTGTGAACAGCGCCTTGCCGTCGAGCGTCGGCGTGAACTGGATGCAGGCGTTCACCGCGCGCAGCGCCAGTTCGCCCTCTTCCAGCGAACCGATCACGACGGCGCAGGCGCCGCAGTCGCCTTCGGCGCAACCTTCCTTGGTGCCGGTGCAGCGCAAGTCCTCCCGCAGATGCTGCAGGATGGTTTGCGTGGGCTTCACGTCGCGCAGTTCGCGCACCTGGCCCTGGTAGAGGAATCGGATCGGTTCTGACATGCCTGTCTTTGGTGAGTGGATTGCTGAACGCCAAAGGCGGAAGGCTACCATTCACGGCCCACCAACTCATAATCAATGGATGATATGGCTCATATCATGAAACATATAATGCAACGCCATCACATGGGGCAAGGATGCACCATTTTCCAATGATTGGCGATATCGATGCGCCGCGTGACCCATACCTTGTCGTGCCGGCCCACGTAATCGAGAAAGCGTGCCAGCGCCGCCGTGCGGCCCGGACGGCCCGCCAGGCGGCAATGCAGGCCGACCGACAGCATCTTCGGCTGGTTCAGGCCATCCGGATCGCCCTCGGCGTACAGCACGTCGAACGCGTCCTTCAGGTAATCGAAGAACTGCGTGCCCGAATTGAAGCCGCCGGCCGAGGCGAAGCGCATGTCGTTGGTGTCGAGCGTGTACGGCACCACCAGGTGCGGCGTGCGGCGCACCGCCCCATCCGGGCCGGCCGCGTCAACCTGCTGCCAGAACGGCAGGTCGTCGCCGTAATGGTCGGCGTCGTAGGCAAAGCCGCCATGCTCGACCACGAGGCGGCGCGTGTTGGGCGAATCGCGTCCCGTGTACCAGCCCTGCGGCGGCGCCCCCGTCAGGTCGCGGAAAATCGCCACGGCTTCGTGCAGGTGCGCGCGCTCGGTGGCTTCGTCGACGTTCTGGTACGAGATCCAGCGCAGTCCGTGGCAGGCGATCTCATGGCCCAACTCCTGGAACGCGGCCACCGCCTCGGGATGGCGCGCCAGCGCCTGGGCCACGCCGAACACGGTCAACGGCAACTTGCGGTCCTCGAACAGGCGCAGCAGGCGCCACAGGCCGGCGCGCGAGCCGTATTCGTAGAGCGACTCCATGCTCATGTGGCGCGCGGGGAAGGCGCTGGCGCCGACGATCTCGGACAGGAACGTTTCGGACGCCGCATCGCCATGCAGCACATTGTTCTCGGCGCCCTCTTCGTAATTGAGCACGAACTGCAGCGCGATGCGCGCCCTGCCCGGCCACTGCGGATGAGGCGGCGTGCGGCCGTAGCCGGCCAGGTCGCGCGGGTAGGAGGTCGGCATGCGCATTCCAGAGGGAGTTGGTCCACTCACATCGTGCCATGCCATGCGTGCAGCAGTCCAGTGTGGATGGCCGGTGCCTCGTTGTTTACGTCATTCGCAACGATTCAACCACCGGTCCCGGGCGCACCCGGCCGTCGATGAAGCGTTCCTTGAGCGCAGTGCGCCCGACCCCCGCAACCGCCCCGACGTCGACGATCAGCGTCGAGCCAGGCGCTGCCTTCTGCAGGGTCGACAGGAAGCCACCGAGCAGGCGGCGCGTCAGCGCCTGGTGATCGTCCAGCACCGTCACACGGTCGGCGGCGCCCCACTCGAACTGCACGCCGACCACACGCGCTTCGGTGGCAAGCAGGTCCAGCAGGTCCTGCACGATGTCCGCAAGCGCCAAGGGCTCGGGCTGGGCCGGGCCAGTGTGCTCGAGCGCCAGCACACGCCAGGTGCGCGCCTGACGGGCAAACTGCGCGCTCATCGCCTTGGAGGTCTGCACCATGGTGGTGACGTCGGCGCCGGCGGCAATCCGGCGCGCCGCGACCTCCATGCGCAGGCGGGCGCTCGTCAGGCGTTGCAGCATGTCCTGCCGCAGGCGTTCCAGCGTGTGCTCCATCTCCTGGCCGCTGATGCCAGAGAGCCACTTGGCCAGCAAATCGCATTCCACCGCTTCGGTGGCGCAGAACAGGATGTCACGCACACGATCAGCCGTGGCCAGCGTCCGCACCGACATGCTCAGTACGCCCATGGGACCTTGCGGCCCGGTGATCGGTACACCCTGGCACGTGAAGGCATGAAAGCCCTCGATGAAATGTTCGGGGCCGACCAGTTCTACATAGCCGTTCTCGACGATGGCGGTGCCAACGCCGTTGGCGCCGGCATGCGCCTCATCGAGCAGGGAGCCCGGCCGCGGGAAGTTTTCATCGGCTATGGTTTCAGGGTCGCCAGCAAGGCACAGCAGCCGGCCGTCAGTGTCCGCCAGCATCGCCGCGTGTCGGCTCTCACCTGCCGCTCTGGACAAGGCCCCGAGAAACGGCGCTGTTGCCGTGATGAGCTCATGACGCTCTGCGAGCAGCTGCTGTGTGTCGTGTTCCCCCAGCAGATCGGCGCGGCCGAGGCGAGGATTACACCCACTGGCGCGTGCGCGGTCCCAAGCCCTGAGCACGTACGGCCGCAGCGTGTCCGGCGCCAGCTCCTGGTGCTGCACGTAGCGTTCCCACACGGCGCGCACCTGCTCGACATCGGGATGCCTGACGTTGGACAGAAAATGCATCAGGCCATTCCTGCACTTGGCGCGCGCCCGCCTGGCAGCAGGCTTCGCATCAGGCGGACCATCTGGTCGAACTCGAATGGCTTGGACAACGCCTCATTAAAGCCGGCGGCGGCCGATTCAGCGGCCAGGCTCGCCATGGCCGACACCAGTACTGCAGGCGCCGTCAACCCGCAGTCCCGCATCTGCCTGAGCGTCTGCGAGCCGTTCAACCAAGGCATGCGATAGTCGAGCATGACCAGATCCGGGCTCAACCCGTCACAGATGGCGGCCACGGCTTGCCGCGGGTCGTCGTGCGTTGACACCCGAAAGCCTTCAGTTTCGAGCAGCCATGCGACGCTCTCGAGCAAATCCAGCTCGTCGTCTACGATCAATACGTGCCATTTGCCTGTCATCCCTCATGATACACCCGCTTACCATGATTCAACTCAGCGCTCATACCGACACGCGGCATTGCTGCTCTATGCATGCGGCCGGCGCGCCTCGGCGGAACTACATGTTTCGTCACCGACTTCGTGCGCGTTATGATGAGCTATCACTAGAAAGGGAGGACACCCATGGACAAACTCACCACCCACGTACTCGACACCGCGCACGGTTGCCCCGGCGCCGGCATCACCGTCGAGCTGTACGCGATCGACGCGGCCGGCCGCACGCTACTCAAGGCCGACGTGACGAACGACGACGGCCGCTGCGCCACGCCACTACTCGATGCAGCGGCGCTGCGCCCGGGCCAGTACGAACTGGTGTTTCATGCCGGGGACTATTACGCGGCGCGCGGCGTGGCCTTGTCCACCCCGCGCTTTCTCGACCGCATCACGCTGGGCTTCGGCATCGCGGCCACGGACCAGAATTACCACGTGCCGCTGGTGATGACGCCCTGGTCGTACTCGACCTACCGGGGCAGCTAGCTTGGCACCGCACCGGCGCGGCCCCGCACGCATCGGCATCGGCCTGGCCCAGGGCGTGCTGCTGTACCTGCTCTACACGGCGCTGCAGGATACGCTTTGGCCCGCGACGGCTCCCCTGCTGTTCGCGCCGCTGGTGATGCTCGGCGTGCTGCTGCCGGTGATCCTGATCACCGGCCTTGGGCATCTGCCGCGCCGGACGCTGGCAGGCTGGGTCGCCAGCGCGGCCATCGCGATCGCGCTGCTGGCAGTGCATGACATCTGGCGCCGGCTGGGCGGCGTCGATGTGCTGCGCCCGACCCCGTCCGGCCCCTTGACGGTGTGCCTGGCGACCGGCTGCTTCATCGCCCACGCGCTGGTGCTTGCCGGCGCGCGCGAGCGCCGGCGCATCGCAGCGTATGCCACGTATTTCGACGTGGCCTGGACCCTCGGCCTGCAGCTCGCCTTCAGCGCCCTGTTCGTCGGCGCGACCTGGCTCGTGCTGCAACTGGGCGCATCGCTGTTCGACCTGATCCGGCTCGACTTCCTGAGCCAGGCCATGCGCAAGGCCTGGTTCTCCATTCCCGTCACGGCGTTCGCCTTCGCCTGCGCACTGCACCTGACCGACGTCAAGCCGGCCATCGTGCGCGGCATCCGCAATCTGGTGCACGTGCTGCTGTCGTGGACGCTGCCGGTGCTCACGCTGCTGGTGGGCGGCTTCCTGGCCAGCCTGCCGTTTACCGGGCTCGAGCCGCTGTGGGCCACGCGCAGCGCCGCCGGGATGCTGCTGTCGGCGGCGGCCAGTTTCGTGGTGCTGATCAATGCGGCCTGGCAGGATGGCAGCGAGCGCCCGGCGCGTGTCATCGCCGTCTCGGCGCGCGTGGCGAGCCTGCTGCTGGTGCCGCTGACGCTGCTCGCCGCCTACGCCCTCGCGCTGCGCGTGCTCGATCATGGCTGGTCGCTTGACCGCGTGATCGCCGCCGCCTGCCTGCTGGTGGCGGCCTGCTATGCCGGCGGCTATGCGGCAGCGGCCCTGCGGCGCGGCTGGCTGCCCACGCTGGCCGGCGTGAACATCGCCGCCGCCTTCGCGGTGCTCGGCGTGCTGGCGCTGCTGCTCTCGCCGTTCGGCGATCCGGGCCGCATCGCCGTGGCGAGCCAACTGGCGCGCCTGGATGCCGGCCAGATCACGTTACGGCAACTGGACGTGGCCTATCTGTGGCAGCACGGCGCGCGTTACGGCCGCGCTGCACTGGCCCGGCTGCAGAGCAGCACGACCGGCCCGGATGCCGCCTGGCTGCGGACCGAACTGGCGCGCCTGCGCCAGCCTGCCCAGGACACCGGCGTCATGAACCCGGCCGAGCAACTGCGCGTATGGCCGGCGGGCGCCACGCTGCCGGCCGGCTTCGCGCAGACCGACTGGCGCCGCACGCCCCAATGGGCGCGCCTGCCGCAATGCATGCGCAGCCAGAACGCGGTGTGCGACGCATTCGTGCTCGACCTGGGCGGCGACGCCCGGCCCGAGGTCGTGGTGGTCGGCGCTGATGGTAATGGCGATGCAGATGGCGGCGCCGTCTTGCAGCAGGACGCACGCGGCGCGTGGAAACTGGCTGCCGGCCTGCCCGTCATGCTTGGCGATTGCACGCCGCTGTTCAACGCCATGCGCGCTGGCCGCTTGCGCGCCGCGCCGCCGGTGCTGGCCGATCTGGAGATCGATGGCCGCCGCATCCCCCTGCAAAACGATCCCGGCCATCTGGATTGCACTGCGCCATCCGTCAAGCCTGTCGATTAACTTGCAATAAAGGAATGTGTTCTGACCACCTTGTGTGTCAGTCAGGCCACATTCCAACCGGAAATATCTCCAATACTCTCGGTATGTCATAAAACTGTTGCCGTAAATATTGCCGTCTGGATAGAATAAATTCCAGTATGTACCGGCGCTCCTGCTTGCTGCCCTTGTCAGCGCCGTCGTTTCCAGCAGCCTACGTTTCAGCACACCCCTATTATGAAAAAAACAATGATCGCCAGTCTGCTGGCGCTGCCTCTGTGCGCGTCGGTCGCACAAGCACAGGAGAACGCCGTCAAAATCAGCGGTTTCGGCACCGCTGCCGCCACCTACGCGGATGACGACCGCGCCGAATTTGCCCGCCCGAATCAGGCCAGTGGCAGCGCGGGTGATTTCCGCACCGGCATCGACTCGAACCTTGGCCTGCAAGCCGACTACACCGTCAACGACTGGCTGTCGCTGACCGCCCAGGGCCTCGTGCGCAAGGATGCCGAAGAAGGCTATGGCGCTGAACTGAGCTGGGCCTTCGCCAAGTTCCGCATCTCGGATGAACTGAGCGTGCGCGTGGGCCGCGTCGGCCTGCCGATCTTCATGATCTCGGACTACCGCAACGTCGGGTATGCCAACACCATGCTGCGCCCACCGTCGGAAGTGTATTCGCAAGTACCATTCAACAGCGTCGACGGCGCCGACATCACCTGGCGCCACGAGTTCGGCAACACCAGCCTGACGACGCAGTTCGCAGCCGGCAGCACCAAGGCGCCGGTGACGAGCTTCCACGTGCGCGGCAAGGACATCCTGGCGCTGAACCTGGTGGCCGAGAATGGCCCGTTCACGCTGCGCGTGGGCCACGCCCGCACCAAGGTCACGCTGGACGACCTGCCATCGCTCAATACGCTGGTCGGCTCGCTGCGCGCCGCTGGCGCCGGCTACCGCCTGCCACAGCTGACCGCGCTGGCAAGCGAAGTGGAAGCCAAGGGCGACAAGGGCACGTTCAATTCGATCGGCCTGACCGCCGACTGGAACAACTTCGTGCTGCAAAGCGAATTTGCCAAGCGCAAGACCGAGACCTACATCAACGACACCACGTCGTGGTACGTGATGGGCGGCTACCGCATCGGCAAGTTCCTGCCGTACTACACGCGCTCGGAACTGAAGATCGACAGCACCATCAACAACACCGTGCCGACCGCCTGCCCGGCCGGCTTCCCGGCCGCCTGCACCCCGACCCTGCAGGCGCTGCGCGCCGGCGTCAGCCGCATTGCCGTCTCGGGCGTTGGCCAGGGCGAGCAGACCACCGACACCATCGGCGTGCGCTGGGACTTCTACAAGTCGGCCGCACTGAAGGTGCAGATCGACCGCATCAAGCCAACCGGCAGCGGCCTGTTCATCAATGTCAAGCCGGGCTTCTCCGGTCCTGTGACCGTCGGCGCCGTCGCGCTCGACTTCGTGTTCTAAGGAGCGCCCATGAAAAAATTCCTCATCGCTGCCTGCCTGAGCACCGCTTTCACTGCACTGCCGGCCCTCGCCGAAGTCGTCGTCGTCGTCAATCCGAAGGCCGCCGAGAGCGCGCTGACCAAGGACCAGGTCGCCCAGTTCTTCCTCGGTAAATCGACGTCGATGACGCCGATCGACCAGCCCGACAGCGCCCCGGTGCGCGCCGAGTTCTACAAGAAGGTCGCGGACAAGGACGCGGCCCAGGCCAAGGCCCTGTGGTCCAAGCTGGTATTCACCGGCAAGGCCACGATGCCGAAGGAAGTCGCCGACCACGCCGCCGTCAAGGCTGCCGTCGCCGCCAACCCGAAGGCCATCGGCTACATCGACAAGAGCGCCGTCGATGCGAGCGTCAAGGTCGTCCTCATCCCATAAGCAAGCACTAACCACGCCCGCCACCGGCTCTGCGCCGCGTGGCGGGCGTTGTATCTGGAGACAAGCATGAGCATCAAGCGCAGGATCTGGGCATTGCCCATCATTTCCGCCATCATCTTCGGCCTGGGGGCCGGCATCAGCGCGACCATCGCGAACGGCGCCCTGAAGTCGATCACCACCACCGAGTCGGTGGACTATCCGCTGATGGACGCGGTCAAGGTCCTGTCGCTCGACATCGGGGCCGTCACCGTCATGCTGACCGATGCCGTCACCGAGAATGACAAGGCGCTCGTCGACCAGGCCAACAACCAGGCCGCCAAGGTGCGCACGGCGCTTGAGCAGTTGGGGAAAATCCCCGGCCAACAAGACACGAGCGCACGCCTGAACACCGAATTCACCGCTTACTACACGCCTGCGCTGTCCACGGCCCGCATCATGCTCGAGATGGAGCAAGGTGACCCGCAGGCCACCGTCGGCGCCATGCAGAAGGCACTGGCCACGCTCAATGCCGACCTGGCCAAGACGGCCGATCTGGCACAGCGCCAGTTCGCGGCCGGCATCGAAGCCAGCCAGAACAGCGTGCGCCAGACCGTCATCGCGATGGTGCTGTCGGCCCTGATCGTGATCGCGGTGCTGGTGGCGATCTCGTGGTTCATGGTCCGCACCATCTGGCAGCAGCTGGGCGGCGAGCCGGCCTATGCGCGCACGATCGCGCAGGCGGTGGCCGCCGGCGACCTGTCGATGGAGATCCACACCGACGCGGGCGACAGCAGCAGCCTGCTGGCCGCGCTGAAGGAAATGCGCAACCGCCTGTCCACGCTGGTGGGCGACATCAAGGCCTCGGCCGACGCCATCGCCAGCGCCAGCAGCGAGATCGCCAGCGGCAACGCCGACCTGGCCAGCCGCACCGAATCGCAGGCATCGAACGTCGACCGCACCACGCGCGCGATGGCCGAGCTGACGGGCGAAGTGCGCCAGAACGCTGCCAACGCAAGCGAAGCCAGTGCGCTGGTGGTCACGGCCAACGAGATCGCCTCACGCGGCGGCGACGTCGTCGGTGGCGTGGTCACGACGATGGGCGACATCAGCGCCTCGTCGAAAAAGATCGTTGACATCATCGCCACCATTGACGGCATCGCGTTCCAGACCAATATCCTGGCCCTGAATGCGGCCGTTGAAGCGGCCCGCGCCGGTGAGCAGGGCCGCGGCTTTGCCGTGGTGGCCAGCGAAGTGCGCACGCTGGCGCATCGCTCGGCAGCGGCCGCCAAAGAAATCAAGGAATTGATCGGCGACTCGGTCGCCAAGGTCGGCGCCGGCAGCGCGCTGGTGGACCAGGCCGGCGTGACGATGGCGCAGATCGTCGAGGCCGTGGGCAAGGTGCAAACCATCA
>Ga0308164_10003164_pt1 | contig 15284 bp, 16 predicted proteins | sample PhyTR2_FD_201031 | JGI IMG/M metagenome (GOLD analysis project Ga0308164, IMG submission 201031) | Phyllosphere microbial communities from UC Gill Tract Community Farm, Albany, California, United States - DLSLT.R2 | ecosystem: Host-associated > Plants > Phyllosphere > Unclassified | place: USA... | reverse complement strand
CTTGAACGGCTTGATGATGGCAGTGACTAGCTTCATGAAACTTTCTCCCGAATTGGTGGACTTGCCCCAGGAAAACAAACCCGACTCAAGTCTAAGCGCAGTGTCTGGCTTTGTAACGCGTCGTGTCCGCAAGAGACCTGACCAGCTCCAGAAAACCGCTTCTGACGAAACATTCCCCGCTCCGCCTGCCGCACTGCATTCGTCACAGCGACTGCATCAGTGCATGGGTTACAAGCCACTAAGCAGAAAGCTTGCCATCTCATCGAGATGCATGAATTTCGGCAGTTCGACCGTTAATTCACGCCTTAGCGTAGTCATCGATTGTCATCACCGCACAACAACGGTGCGCCCGCGCCCGAGGCCATGCGCGAAAACCGTGCAGAGCGTTGCGTGCAGCGGAGGGTCGAAAGCTGCGTGCTACACTCGCGCCCTCTGATTCTGGAGTTTCATCATGCTCGCCCCCAAAGCCTTTCTCGACGCCCTGAGCGGCCACGCTTCCCGCCTGTTCAACGGCGAAACCCCGGTTCCACGCAGCGAATTCGAAACCCAGTTCAAGGCGCTGCTGCAGAGCGGCTTCAGCAAGCTGGACCTGGTCAGCCGGGAAGAATTCGACAGCCAGATGATCGTCCTCGCCCGCACCCGCGCCCGACTTGAGGCACTGGAAGTGAAAATGGCGGAGATGGAAGCGCAGTTGGCGCCGCAGCCGAAAGCGTCAGGGGATGAGCCGCAGCGTTGAGCTTCAGAACCTGAATGTGCTCAGGCGCAGTGCGCAATGCGCTGAACCTGGGCTTTGATCGCCTCACCTGGCTCGATCCCTGCTTTGGGCAGGTCGTAGGTGAGTTGCAAGTTCAGTCAGAACTCCGGGGTGGTCTCGAAGCACGCTGCCAGCCGTAGCGCCATGTCGGCACTGTATATGAAGGCTTTGTTCAGCCAGCCACTGGCGGGCAGCCTTGAGCGACGTGCCGAGCATAATAATTATCAAATTCGCCAGCTTCGACGAACTGAAAACCATGACGAGTGTAGAACCGATTTGAAGCGCTTTCCTTCAGAGCCCCAACGTATAACGTCAGTGCCGCCGCATCTGTTTCCGTAAAGATCTGACGAAGGACAATCGAACCTATTCCTGATCCTTGCGCGTCTGGCTTGATGTAGAGGTGATCGAGCAACAAACCGTCAACGCGCGGTTTGACCACGACAAAACCCACCCGCTTTCCGGCAACCAAAACGTGGCGGGTAAATTCGGGGGAAAAGCCTTCGCGAAAACGCTCTAGGGCGCGCACGGGATCGAAGCGTCCAATCCGCTCAAGGCTCTCACGCATGGCGTCGAGCCGGATGGCAACAAGCGCTTCGAAGTCACAGGCTCGCGCCCCGGCGAAGGTGACCGTAGCGGCCAACGGTTCGAGAAACTCCTCGCTTGGAATTTCCCCTGGATGCACGGGCCCCTCTCCATTACTGGTCATCACTCCTCCCTCCTTCCATTCATACACATGCCGTAGAACATGCATGGGGGCACGCGTTGGAGCAATGACTATCCTTAAGCTCGCCGCAGGAAGCGGTGCTGCCTTCAAGGAAAGACATGTCCCTCGCGATCGTTCTGAGCCGTGCCCAAGTTGGCGTTGAAGCGCCTGCCGTGACCGTCGAAACCCATCTCGCCAACGGGCTGCCCAGCCTGACGCTGGTGGGTCTGCCGGAAGGTGCGGTGAAGGAAAGCAAGGATCGGGTGCGCAGTGCGATCCTTAACTGTCGGCTGGAATTTCCTGCGCGACGTATCACCTTGAATCTGGCGCCTGCCGATTTACCCAAGGACGGCGGACGCTTCGATCTTGCCATCGCGCTTGGCTTGCTCGCCGCCAGCGCGCAGGTGCCGACGCTTGCGCTGGAGGGCATTGAGTGCCTGGGGGAGCTGGCGTTGTCCGGTGCGATTCGGCCTGTGCAGGGCGTGCTCCCGGCGGCGCTCGCTGCGCGGGAAGCGGGACACACGCTGATCGTGCCGGCGGTGAATGCCGAGGAAGCGTGTCTGGCGTCAGGCCTGAAGGTAATCGCGGTCAGTCATCTGCTGGAGCTGGTGTCGCACCTGAACGGCCATACGGTCATCCCGCCCTATAAATCCAATGGCCTGATTCTGCAGACCCAGCCTTATCCCGACTTGAGTGAGGTGCAAGGCCAGACTGCCGCCAAACGCGCTCTATTGGTAGCCGCGGCCGGTGCCCATAACCTTCTTTTTAGTGGTCCTCCCGGAACTGGCAAGACGCTGCTTGCGAGCCGTTTGCCAGGGCTGTTGCCACCGCTGGATGAGCTCGAAGCGCTGGAGGTGGCGGCGATTCAGTCGGTTGCCAGTCACGCTCCGCTGACCAGCTGGCCCCAGCGCCCTTTTCGGCAACCCCATCATTCGGCATCGGGCCCTGCCTTGGTCGGTGGCGGCAGTCGCCCGCAACCCGGCGAAATCACCCTCGCGCACCACGGCGTGTTGTTTCTGGACGAGCTTCCGGAATTTGACCGGCGCGTGCTGGAGGTGCTTCGCGAACCGCTCGAGAGCGGATAGACGTATCATACACTTTTGAACATCAGGACTAGGACACATGGAAACCCTGAAAATCGACCGGTCTAAGCCTCTCGCAATCGCTTATGTGCGTTGGTCTAGCACGGTACAAGGTGGGGACGATAAGGACAGCTATGACCGGCAGACAAGCCCGTTAGAGTTCTTCACATCGTCCACAGGTGTCCCAGTCGTTGAAACCATCATTGATCCCGGTCGATCAGCGTTCACAGGTGAAAACTCAAAAGTAGGGAAGCTCAAAGGCATTCTTGATCGGATCGAATCCGGGGAAATCAGAAAAGGTGATTTTTTAGTCGTTGAGAGCATCGACCGGATTACCCGAATGCGTGTGCTTGATGGCGTGGCATTGATACAAGATGGAATCTTGAAAAAAGGGGTGAAGCTGTACACCACTACTGACAACAAAATTTATTCATATGAAGACCCTGATAAAGATTTTGAAAATCTTTTGATGATCAGCCTCATTGCTAAACGTGCCAACGAAGAAAGCGAAATCAAGTCAAAGCGTCGGCGTTCCGCTTGGAATAAGGCCAAGACCAAGGCAACAGATGGTGTGCCTTTCAATGCTCATAATCCTCCGTATGGCTTACAGTATGACCCCGAAGAAAATTGCTTTGAAATTGTAGAAGATGAAGCCATTGAAATTAAGAAAATTTTCGAAGGCTTGAAGTATGAAGGCGTGTCGAACACTCTTAAAAAGGTAAATCTCACATCAAAACGTAAATGGTCACGTAAAACCGTCCATTTAATGCTTACTAGTCGCTATCCCATCGGCACTCTAATGTCACAAAAAAGAGACGGGAAAAAGAAGGTTTTTGAACGCTATATCGAAAACTACTATCCCGCGATCCTGTCACACAAGGAATTTCAAGACGCATTGCAAGCGATGAAGCTACGCGGAAAAGTAAAGGACTACGGACGAAATACCGAAGGCTATTTGAACATCTTCAAGCATTGCGTTAAATGTGCCGCATGTGGTCAAAGCCTTATGTTTGAAAAATCAATAAACCAAAAAGGTGTTAAATACGGTTATTTTCATTGTTACACACGAAAAGAAACATTGAGCCATTGCGACGTTCCTCGCTTTCGATTTGATTTTGCTTTCGGCACCCTGTTGCAATTAGTCAGGCAATTGACTGGCGAAGACGTTGATTACGATGTTCACCCATGGGCTAATGAAATGCCCGCAGATTATAAAAGCACCATGGCAGATGATGAAATCAAAATGGAAAACTTTGAGAGTCAATTTTTATCTTTATTCAGTAAATCAACAGCAACAGAAGCAATAAAAACAGAATTTTACGAAACTGAAAATGAGCTTGCGAAAGCAAAATCACTCTATGAAAACATGGCTGCTTCTTTTTCACAGTATAAAGATGGTCGCATTCCTTCGTTCTTCATTCAACAGATGGCAGATGCAGAACTAGCATATGAGAATGCAAAGGCCAATATAGATGCGTTAAGTGCTCAAATAGACAACGCTGAAAGCAGCTTAGAAATCTATTCGTATCGCGATATTATCGAGCTATACAGCACTGATGAAGGCCGCTTGAAGCTTAATCACTTCTTTAAATCGAACGGCCTCAAATTTGTTTTTAACTATGAAGCCAAAACACGAACAGTATTCATGGTCGTTCGGGATAAAAAAGATGCACAGATTTATCGGGTAGGCAAAAAATTCACGCTTCACAATCCATTGAAAGAATTCGGCATTGATAATCTAAACGAACACATGAACGCCGTTGTAAAAAACTAACCATCAAACGTTTAAAGGGGCGGTCATTAATTTGATGGCCTTTTTTTATGTGGTCTAAAATCAAACGATAAAAGAGTACATAAAAGGTCTGATCATCAAACGTATTAAAATGGCAGTCCACAAATGGCAGTCCAAATTTTTAAATAGTTGGCAGTCCACTAATTTGACAGCACTATAATATATGATATTTGTATTAGTAAGCTTTCAAGACTTTGCAAGCAAGGCCCTTGGACTGCCACTGACTTCGTCGTGTCTGTCCACCCTTCGGGACGGGCCGCTTGAAATTGTCGCACTTCGTTTGAAATTTAAAATCAAGAGCAAAGGCAAAAGCAAAGTCAAAAGCCGGTTGCTGTAATACCTTCGGATATTACAGAAAGTCAAAAGAAAGCCCCCTTAATGCCTTCGGACATTAAAGAAAAATCAAAAACCAACAATGAGGACTTATGAGTAAATATGACAAATTTAGAACTTGCATTAAATGCTGTCAACTTAAAGCAGTAAAAAATAGCCGTGCTTATATAGAGGCTTGGCTATGCGAAGACTGTTATGCAGCCTTGGCAAAGAAGAAGAACGACGGGTATTCGTCCAGCTATACAAACAAACCATAAACATGAGGAAAATTATGTGGAAAAAAATATTCAATACAAATGACAAAAAAGAAGACGATTTTAAAGATTTTGATTTCGGCAATGAAGTCACCGACAACGACGAACCACCAATCGCGATGGAAGCTGAAACGAACGATTTTGATTTTAGCTTTGATGATGAGCCAGCTACGCCAGTGGGTGAAAACGTCATAAAGAGACAAAACACTATCAACGAAAAGGAAGCTGAAAAACGTGCAATAGCTCAGAGAGAAGCGGTTGTCTCAAATGCTTATGATCATATTATCGGCAGTTTTAAAGTAGCACCAAGAAATGATCAATCATTTTACGAAGCATTCAAAGCTGAGAGATTAGAAAGATTTAAGCAGCTATCCATTGTCGTCGCTGATATATGCGACCGCCATCTAGGCGACAGATCATACTATCAATATCATTTCAATTGTCATATTTTTGATGAAGAAGTCAACGGCAAAATGATTGATACTTTATGCGACATTATTCAATGTCTAGTCAGAAATGATGGCGAGTATTATGATAGCCACAAATCAATGTTCCCCGACGACATAAAATTTGCAATCAAAACTCTCACAGTCGCGATTGTTGATTTATCCGAAGGAAACATTTGATGTAAACGAACAATAGGCCCCGGCCTTTGTTCACCAAATTAAAACATAGATCAGGAGAACCATGAGCAATGACAAAAAACCAAGAGTGAGAAACCGCGACAAACGTTTTACCCTTCGCGTATCGCAAGAAGAAAAAAACACCCTACTAGCCGCAATGGCTGCAACTGGTTCAACATCAGTTGTTGATCTCGTAATGAATGCCGTCAACAATTCAAACGTAATCTTGATCAATGAGATTGAGAGTTACAACGACGTTTTTGCAAAAGCTGGCGGATTGGGTAAAAACATAATCAAAGGTTTGAACCTCATTCAATCCCAACCTGAAAAATTCAAGACCTTCATAAACTATCTTGAAAAAGACAATGGCAAGAACCTTGCCGCCATGATGGCGTTTGCTAGCAATTTGGAAAAAGCTGTTAATACGTTTTGTCTTTATGAAGACAACATAAAATGTTCGGCGGAATTGACCCTGAAAGAATTTGTTAAATCAAAGAAAAAGAAGGGGTCAAAAAATGATCAATAAAATGAAAACCAGAACGGGCGGCTATAAAAATGGAGTTGCCAACTCTGCAAAGTATCTTTTGAAAACAGACCCCAAGGGCGATTCAATAGATAGTTCCATTGAACGTCTTGATGGTGAAACCGATCAAGCCTACGCGAACCGAATAGAAAATATTTTTGAAAGTGCTCGCGTTCCTAATCAAAAGAACCTTTATCAACATAACGCTTTGGCTTTTCACCCTAGCGACGGGGAAAAATTAACCGATGCCCAGATGATCGATATTGCGAAAGAAGTCTATTTAAAAAATGGCCTTGGCGAAAATCGCCATTACCTTTTTGTTGTCGAACGAAACACAGACCACCCGCACGTACACGCCTTATTACATTTGACTGATCTAGACACAAATCGCGTAAACAACAAATTTGTAAAATACAACCCAATTTTGGAAAAGCTAGAAAACAAATATGGCTTGTATAACGAACATCGAAAACCAACGCCAGAAAACACAGCACCAAGTAACGAAAAGAAAACAGAAAAGGACTTGAAGAAAGATTTTAAAACAGAGCTAAAAGCTATTCTGGAAAATGCGTTAACAGCGTCTGAGTTCTTGATGCTTGCCGATGGTGCTGGCTTTGACATATCACACAACGGCAAAACAGCATATTCACTCACGAAAGACGATCAGACCTTTAAGGCTTCCGACCTTGGCATGTCCTACAAGACCCTTAAAGCGGCATTAGGCGACGATCCCGAGTTCATCGCTACCCTTGCATTGCTTCACAAAGAAAAGCCGCAAAATGATGATGCTGGTTCGATTACGGCCCCTACCGATGAAGCACCAGCCCCAACCAATCAAACGCCTAGCAATCAACCACAGAAGCTACCAGCACCGGCAACGGCACCAGCCCCGGATCATGAACCTGATCAAGAGAGCGGTTACAGCGATTACGGATCACAGTCGAGCAACGAGCGTCGAAAAGAAAGGGCGGATTACTTCAAAGGCATAAGAATGCAGAAAACCCTTTATGCTAATTATCATCACGATGATGAAGGCAATTACTATTTCAACAGGAACGACAAAAAGGCTTTTGAATTCGATTCGTCTTCAAATACCGTTTCTTACAAAACTAGCACACCATCATCGGTGAAAGCTGGTTTGCAGAAATTAACAGAAGATAAAAACCCTTGTAAACTTTACCTGTCTGGTGGTGTGAATTTCAAACGTGAAATGTGGTTACAATTTCATTTGATGAAGCTCGATGAAAAAGGTTACACGCTTAATGGCTTCAAACCATCGCAAACAGATTTAGAGGTATTAGAACTAAAATTGTCGGAGCAGACTAAATTTTATAATGGTTCAAAAAATGACCCGCTGATTGAAAAACAGATTGAAGCGTTGACACAAAAACCAGAAGGTAAAACGATACTTGATAAAGTGTTTGCTAAAAAAGAAACGCCTAACGTTGGGGAAGATGAAAAAGTCAAAATAGATATTGAAAATTTTACAATATTTAAAGTTTCTGATACGAAGTTGGAAGCAAAAACTGATGCTGAAAAATCGGCCCAATCCGGAGCGGCTGGCGTTCTTGCGGGTGCTGTTGAAAAGCTCACTGACATGACAGGCAGTTTTTCGGGTGGCGTTCAACAAGAGATGCTTGCAGAGATGGCAGCACTTGATAGAGAAGCAAAGAACAGTCAACAAAGTGCTGAAAATGCTCATCATCAAAATAAGAGAAATCGAGGGCCTCAATACAGACCCGATTAAAAAAACGCCTTAATGGCGTTCTTTTATTCTGTTTTCAAATCACTATCAAGCTGAGCATTCGCCGCTGTAAAACATTGAATTAACAGCATCTACGCCTTTAGATCTCATCATATACCACAACTTAACACTTTCAGGATAAGCGTTTTCATTGCAGTCACCGTCAAAAACATTTTTAGGAATGGAAATATCTACAACACATTTCATTTCTCCATCTTCTGTAATTCGCAATAAGACTCCGCTAAAAGTTGAAAAATCTGAATTCTTTATTAAGCAAGCGGGATTGTCTGTTGATGTATTGTCGTCGTTTGGATTAACGCCAATATTTTCATAAGCTTGTTTAAAGCCAACAGCAGATTTGTCTATCGGGATTTTTATGATGTAAGCAGCGTTAGCAGTGATCGAAGAAAATAAAGCGATTGTTAATAGTGAAAGCTTGATCATTGTGATACCTCATTATTGTTGTTTGTTTGTTCTCCTTTTTTTGCAATGCTGTGCATTTTGAAAAGTAAGAAAATGGCGAAGCTTTCTAATGCGACTAAAAAAACTAGGTCAGCATCTGATATAGCTTCGGGCATTGTGAGTTTTACAGAAATTAAAAAAGCACATGACGCAATAACTGCGAAGTGAGAATAAAAAAATAACTTTGAATTTTTCATGTTAGAAATGATGTTGTTAATATTATTATATATAATAATATTAAAAAATCAAATACGAACAAAAAGCCCGCATTGGGCTTCTCTTATTTCTGTTTTTGTTTTTGTTGCTGTTCCCAATTATGAAGTAGCTTCGAAACATTTTCATCATGCCTTTTGTAAATCGGCATCAATCTCGCATCGCGTTCAAGTTGGACGCTTTGAGTAAATGCAGGCCCTGAATTTCTATCTCGATAATCTTTCAAAACTTCCATCTCTTCTGCTAAAAATCTGCAATATTCTGCGGTTGTAAAATGCGGCTTTGCGATACCAGAAAGCTCACTAAAATACTCACATCCATCACCAAACGTTTTAACGTCAAAAGTTACATTGCAATTATCTAAATCATCACCTTCCACGGTTACAATAATGTAATTTTTTGCATTATCTCCGATGATTTCCGATGCTTGTTCATAGACCCTACTGGCACAAGTCTCGTACGTCTGGCCCGCTTCTTTTTTAATGACTGGTAAAGCGTCCGCCCTTGCTTGTGCTTCTCGATGTTCTTCAACCCATATTCGATAGTCCTCCGCTTCTGATTCTTCTTGTGCTCGTATCAACTGCTCAGGTGTTTTATAGTTTGCTTTGTTGTAAGCATTAATTTGTTGAAGCGTGCAACCGTTCAAACATGGATTCTCAACAGCAAAAGCATTAACTGAGAATAAAAGCGGTAAAAGCAACATCGTTTTTTTCATAATTCCTCCTTTGTTTTTTTAGAAATTTATCCCGATTTTTTCGAGAGTGTCGATTAACATCATCGCCGTGTGTGGTAGATCGAAAATCAAGGCAGCGGCAAACATTGTGATAATTGGTTTACTGTAGCCATTTTGTGCCGATCCTTTCGCAACTTCTGTTAATCCATAAATCCCCATCCCGAAATAAATCAAACCAATCGACTGGAAAACCGCTAGTATTATTTTTATGTTCTCCATAAAAATTTGAGCAGTTCCACCGCTTGAAAGCTTTTCTATTCTTGCTTTTAATTCGCCGGTCAAACCGCTTATTTCTGTATTCATACAACTATCATTTATCGAACCTTCGGACATGATGAAGCAATTATTTTCAACGTCGAAATACGTGGCCCCGAACAGGCCAAGCGTATTGCTCAGGTTCATCAATAAAACACCCGCGAGGATAAAAACCAATGGAACAGTCTTTGCGTTTTTTTGGCCTTGTTCACCGATCAAAGTCAATTTGCAACCGCCAGAAACCACAAGGATCAAACCGACCAAAAAGAAAATGAGTAGCGTAAGGTTCTGACCCGCGAAAATTGTTTCACCACGGGCAGCGATTGTATCGTCAGCGAATGCGACGGCAGGTAGGAAAAGCAGCGTTAATAAAGTTATTAAATTTCTTACATTCATGGATCTCCTGATCGATGTTAAACCGCTGGCGGTTTTTGGTTGTCTGGTTTATTTTTCGGTGCTTTCGATTGCTTCACCTCTTTGAAGACTTTGATCACAGCGGCAGCCGCAGGAATGCAATTTATTTCGCTGAGAATTTCCCCGGTGAACGGGTTGTATTCAAGATCCCCGGTATTCATTTTATGTTCAATCAATTCGCTGCTTTCAACGGCTGTCGTTGCTAACAGTAAAATCTGACGCAACATAGCTTCATCACCGCCATTACTGATAGCAGTGGTTAATTTCATCGCTACAAGCCTTCTCACGACGTCATTGGGGATCGTTGGCAATATGCCTTCAATCTGCTGAATCAAGCCCGTAGCAGCTAAGCTGACGTGCTTTAAATCTATTTCTTTGATTTCTTCTTGTTCCATTTTAGATCCTCATTACTTGTTGATTTTTAAATTCATTTTCGTCAAATGATTCATCTTCTTCTTGATCTGGCTTCGCTTCTTCTTGACCTAACGTCGAAAAATCGACTTTTTTGAACGCTTTCAGTTTCATATCTGCAATAGCCTTTTTTTCTTTATAATCTTTGTAAAGCGACTTATAACTGTAATCGACTAAAAACCTTGTAGTTACTCGACTGGTTTTATCCTCTTTAAAGCCTTCTATCAGGCCCATTTCTCGCAGTGCTTCATTTGCCTTTCTTATTTTCATTACGAATGTTTTATCAGGCATTTTATCGCTGATTCGGAAGCGTTCCTTTAACATCTCAACACTGAAATAATTAGTCTTATTGCGTCTGTTACAAACGTATAAAACATAAAGAATTCGCTGATACTCATTAGTCAACAAGCTCAACATCTTTGTGTCGATCTCGTATAGTTCTTTTAGACTTCCAAAAAACTCAATAAACCTTTTTGATACTTCAATCTTTCCACCTTTTTTTGTAAGCTCGCCGGTAATGAAATTTAAAAAAACAGTTTTTGTTCCATCTTCTGTTTCTTCTTCATACTCAATGTTGATCTTATTGAGCTTTCTAATTGATTGCTTGAAAATTGAAAAATACGTTGTTCGATGTGCCGTTTTAACGTCAAAGTCTTTCATTATTTCATCAAGAGTAAATTCAAATTCATTGCTTTTACTGCTATATACTTTTCGCAAAATAAAAAGAAACACCTCAAAGTCATTGAATATTGTCAGCGACGTTGATGCGATATGTATGTTTTTAGCATTGTGGTTTTTAGCTATTTCAAAGCCTCTCGGCTCTTTGTGAGCGTTTATTGTGTTGAATAATGGAAGAGCTAGAAAAATGCGTGGAACTGATACATAACCTTTTAGCTTAAATATTTCTTTTTCTTTGCCATTATCCTTTAAAATGTATTTCATAGTTATTTTTTCTCTTGTTATACTTATAATTAATCACAAAAAAAATAAATTACAAGGTTAAAACAGTAAAAAATTAACAAATGCTGTTAACCGTATTATCATGCTTTGAAATTATCCATATTTTAAAACATAAACCGCTTCAAAAAATAAGGAGCGTTAACCGAAAGTGGATAAATAAATAAGGAGCGTTAACCGGGATTTTTAAGATTTCCTTATTTTTGCGGGCTTATTTGGGTATTTCTGGAAAAGAAAAGATATTTACTTCGTAAATCTATATATAAGATGTAGGCAGAACGTCAAAACCATCTGGTGGATCTAAAATCAAAAACCTTTCTGGTTAGAGCCTAGGCCCTTTATTTTGACTTTTTTCGATGATTGATTTTACAATCCATTTTTTGATCAATGGATGGAGTAGAAATTGATACTTGAAGGCATCGTAGGCGACACGGAGTTCGTTCTAAACACGTTACACAACCGCTGGGAGCGTGATCCCCGAGATGGTAAGGCGTTAGACTGCCTCCATTTCGATGAATTTTGTATGGAGCGGTTAGAGATCAAGAATGGCATTAACATGGGCCTATTCAGCGTTGAATCGGCTTTAAAAGCCTCATTAAAGCAATATGTCCCATACGTAACACTTTACGTTTTAGGTCTTCGAGCGGCTGAGGTTGAAGCTCCACAAAGCCTAGAAGACTTTAAAGAATCAATTTCAAAAAATGTTGATGATAATTGGCCTGTATATTTCAAACGGATTGAAAGAGAATATGGCCGGTTTGTTGTTTTTCTGTCGTCTGATGCCAAATTTTACAATTGAAGGAAAATCGAAAAATGTCTAAATTGCTTGACCTACTCGCACAACAAAAAGCCCTCGCTGAACAGATCAAGGTTCTTGAATCTGATGAGAAAGAAGCCAAGGTCTTAAAATTTGTGGAAGATCTTGAAGCTCTGCGTAATAAGCATGGCTATTCCGTGCCCGATTTTCTCGATGTGGTGCATTCCCTTCACCGGGTGAAAACACCCGCTAAAACCGCCCAAAGCGTAAGCGTAAAGACTACAAGGGCGAAAGCTCCGAAGTTCAAAGTCATGATCAATGGCGTTGAAACGATCTTGCAAAGCAAAAAGGCTGGGGCTGTTGGCAAGACAATTGAAGCACTAGGCTTCACGACCTATGCTGATTATCTGGCCGACCTGATGAAGAAAAACAAAGTCGCTGACTTTGATGCACTGATCAAAAAGCTTGGCGGCGTTCCTGTCACTACCTGACATTTTTTGAGAAAAAATTAAGCCCCTTGATTGGGGCTTTTTTGTGTCTGTTGGATTTAGGCCCTTTCTTTTGACAAATTATTTTTCAATAAAATTTCGATGATTTTATTTTAGAAAATTTCACGAATTATTGAGTTTTACCTCTTTTGCGATAGTCGTTTTATGGCTTGCGTAAGCCATAAATTACGTGTCAATAGTAGATTGAAAATATATTTAAGGTCGGACATTATTTGAAAATAGGGTTAGACAATAACTCCCATGGATTAAAATAGTTAGGCCCTTTCTGTTGACTTCTTCTTTTTATGTGTTTTCATTTAAGTAACAACATACAAAAGGAGATTTATGAAAAACATCAAAAAGAAATTTAATTTAGTCGAATTGGCAGAAGAAGCATTTCACTCATGTGCAGTATTCGGCGTAGATACAATTTTCAAAAACAGAAAGGAAAACCCTACAAGATTTTTATTAGTCAGTAAGTCAACATCGTCAATTGGCGTTGCTAATTATGTGCTTAACGATTATTTCAAGTCAGAAGAATACGAAGACGCCACACAGAAAAAAATCCACTTGTTCGATCTGGACGCTCAATTTGACTATGACTATTCAGTAATACAAATATGCAAAACAAAAAAATACAAGGCGATTTCTAGGATCTCAACTTGTGAAAATTATGCGAGATTGATTGATAAGAATGAGTTAGTAGCAATCAACAATGTAGACATTGATCCAGTTCATAGAGAAGCTTTTCATGAAGCAATGACGCCAAGGGATTTTTTCTTTTTCAAAGAATTGAAGTACGAATATAGAATCACGATCAGGATCGTAAAAGATCGCAAGGTGATAAAAACGTTAAAATGTAATTTGGGCCATTTAACGATGATTCAGACGTTAAAGCCATTCGACTATCAAGAGACAGAAAGCGAAGAGATAAAAGCCACTAGACCGTCATTATTAAATCCTGTTTATACAATTGATGGTGTTGATGTGATGGTGACGTTTAACGACACGAACAAACACTATAAAAGCCTAGTCGATATGATGAGAATCTAAACCAGCCCGAAAGGGCTTTTTTAATGTCAATTTTCCGTTTTCTTCTGTTAAAGAAATAATTTATTCAACGTAGGCCCTTTTTCTTGGCTTTAAAAAAGTTTGTGATTTTAAAGCGAAGCGTCACCAGAATAGCGGGGCCACTGCACCGCACCGCGTAAGCGGCCACAATCGCGTATCCGGCGATTTTTCACACTGGTACAAGTCCCAGCATTCAAAACCACCTCGATCAAAACATGAACCTTTAGCCGGGCCGTGAGCAACCGGGTGAATTTCACAGAGTAGTTTGAAATCGCGTTTAAAGGATTGCAGAGGTCTGGATATTTTGAAAAGGAACTTCGATAGCAAATTCAAACGCATATTTTCTTTCCAAATACGACCTCAATGCCGCTCTGTCTTTTCTGTCTATTCCTTCCCTAATAGATATTATTCCGGGGCTTTGCTCCATCACAAGCGGATCACACACCTCACCAAACAAGCTAGTAAAACTGTTCTCTTTGAGAGCTGCATAATTTTCTGAGTAGTCGTTTAATATTAGTATAGGGTTTGAATCTCTCTTAACTATTACCGCACCGTCAATCAGATCTCTCCTTTTATAAAATTCACTTTCGTGGTAGTAAAGGCAGGTAGAACAATCTCCATCGGTTAAAACATTGGCTGCACCCAATAAATTTGCAAATACCGTTTGCTCTTGATAGCTGCCATCAGTATTAGTTAGGTTAATGATGTACAGGCAGTATTTTGCCGATTCGCTTTCCTTTCGGTTTTTCAACTGTTTATAGGCGTTATTGAAATTTCTCGAATTCTTGTTTGTAGGCTGTATCACTTCATGCTTTTGATAAATCTCACCCTGTTCAGACGCCAATTTCTTTGCCTTAACTGCTTCGTCGCTTTCAAACGAAGACTTAAGTTCTAGTAAGTACCTTTCTCCGCCATGTGTTGTTATGAAATCAGGGGTTTTTTGCCCCTCAATGGTGTCAAGAACCTCAAAATTCAACGCAAGTGATTGGGTTAGGAAATCCACTACCATTTTTTCTTCGGGCGTCATTTTCTTGCAATCCGTGGCTCAGTAATGCCTTCAAGTTAGCATGCCAGTAGCACTAGCGTGAACGCTGACGATTTTGTGTGAGAAAAGACTACCCTTTCGAATCGGGCCACATCGTGATTTCCCGCGCGCGGGATCGGGTGCGCTTTCCGGCGCGCTTTCAGCTGGTGGCGGCGATGAACCCCTGCCCGTGCGGTTATCACGGCGAGCCGACCGGGCGCTGTCGCTGCTCAACTGATCAGATTCAGCGTTACCGCAACAAGCTGTCCGGGCCGCTGCTCGACCGGATTGACCTGCATCTGACGGTCGCCCGCGAAACCACGTCTTTAGCGGCAACGCCCGATTGCAAGGGCGAAAGCGCCAGCGCAGCGGAGGTGGTATCCGAAGCCCGACAGCGCCAACAACGACGCCAAGGTTGCGCCAACGCGTTTCTGGATCTGCCCGCGCTGCGCCAACACTGCGCATTGCTGCCGGAAGACGAAGCCTGGCTCGAAAACGCCTGCGAGCGCCTGAACCTGTCCCTGCGCGCCGCCCACCGCCTGCTGAAAGTGGCGCGCACGCTGGCCGATCTGGAGAAGGTGGACGCAATCGCCCGATGCCACATTGCTGAGGCTTTGCAGTATCGGCCTTCGTCGAATTAACGATCGGATACACCGTGGGTGTAAGGAGATCCATTGTAGGAGCGCGCTTG
>Ga0308164_10003162_pt1 | contig 15293 bp, 8 predicted proteins | sample PhyTR2_FD_201031 | JGI IMG/M metagenome (GOLD analysis project Ga0308164, IMG submission 201031) | Phyllosphere microbial communities from UC Gill Tract Community Farm, Albany, California, United States - DLSLT.R2 | ecosystem: Host-associated > Plants > Phyllosphere > Unclassified | place: USA... | reverse complement strand
AGGATCGTGGTCTGGGGCGAATTCTTCGGACGCTGCGGATGAACCTGTAGGAGTGAGCTTGCTCGCGATCTGGCGCGAAGCGGCAGTAAACCGGTGCATGCGGTGTGTCAGGCATTACTGAGCGTCTGGTTTACGACTGCTGCGCAGCCGATCGCGGGACAAGCCACGCTCCTACAGTGGATCGGCGTTCGCATTATGTTGGTGTCCACCAACCTGACGCTCAACCCAACCGCACATGCCGACTCAACAACGCCCGTAGCGCTGCGGGCTTCACCGGTTTGGCCAGGTATTCGAGGCCGGCGGCGTGTACCTGGGTGATCAGCTCCGGGCGGCCGTCGGCGCTGATGACCACGCCAGGGACCGGCTCGCCCAGCTGCGTACGCAGCCAGCCCATCAGTTCGGTGCCGATTTCACCGTGGTCCAGGTGGTAATCCACCAAGGCGAGGTGCGGGCGAATGCCGTCGTTGAGCAGGACCTGGCATTCCTCGCGATTGCGCGCGGTCCAGACCTGGCATCCCCAGCGGCTCAGCAGGCTGTTCATGCCCATCAGGATGCTGTCTTCGTTGTCGACGCACAGAATCTGCGTGCCGTTCAGCGCGGCGCGTACAGGTTCGGTCGGCGCAGCGACCGGCGTCGGCAAGGCGGGCGCCAGCGGCACCGTAACGGTGAACACGCTGCCTTGGCCTGGCCATGAACGCACTTCCAGGGAATGACCAAGCACGCGGCACAAGCCGTCGGCAATCGCCAGTCCCAGCCCCAGGCCTTTCTCGGCGCGGGTCTGATGGCTGTCCAGACGCTTGAACTCCTCGAAAATCACCTGCCGCTTGTCTTCCGGAATGCCCGGCCCCCGGTCCCAGACCTCCAGGCTCAGCTGCCCGTTGCGCCGCCGCACCCCCAGCAGAATCGGCCCCTTGGCGTAACGAAACGCATTGGTCAGGAAGTTCTGCAGCACCCGCCGCAGCAGCTTGGCATCGCTGGCCACGCGCAACGTGCTGCCGCGCACGCGGAAATCCAGACCCTGCTCCTGGGCCAGCGCCTTGAATTCGGCGCCGAGGGTTTCAAACAGATTATTCAAGGCGAACGGCGTGATGGTCGGCGTGAACTTGCCGTTCTCCAGACGCGAAATATCCAGCAGGTCGCTGATCAGGTCTTCGGCCGAACGCAGCGAGCTGTCCAGATGCTGGATTAGCTGTTTCGCCTCCGCGGGCACATTGTCGTCGTTGTGCAGCAGCGCCGCAGAGAACAAACGCGCAGCGTTCATCGGCTGCATCAGGTCATGGCTGACGGCGGCGAGAAAGCGCGTTTTCGACTGATTGGCGGCTTCCGCATGGGCCTTGGCTTCGCTCAGTGCCGTGTTCAGCTGCGACAGCTCCCGCGTGCGTTCAGCTACGCGCTGCTCAAGGCTTTCGTTGGCGCCCTTGAGCGCATGCTCGGCCTCGCGGAATGCGGTGATGTCAGTGAAGCTCATGACGAAGCCGCCGCCGGGCATCGGGTTGCCGATCAGCTCGATCACCTGCCCATTGGGAAACAACCGCTCGGACGTATGCGCGCGGCCCTGGCGCATCCAGTGCAGCCGCCGGGCGACGTGCACCTCGGCCTCGCCGGGTCCGAGCAAACCGCGTTCGGCGTTGTAGCGGATGATGTCGGCGATGGGCCGTCCCACGCTGATCAGGCCTTCCGGGTAATTGAACAGCTCCAGATAGCGCGCGTTCCAGGCCACCAGTCGCAGGGATTGATCCACCACGCTGATGCCCTGGGTAATATTTTCGATGGCGCCCTGCAGCAGGGCTCGGTTGAACTGCAGCACTTCGGAGGCTTCGTCGGCGATGCGCACCACATCCTCGAGCTGCATGTCGCGGCCTTCAATCGCCGCTTTGACCACGGCCCGCGTCGACGACGTGCCCAGCACCCCCGCCAGCAAACGTTCGGTGTGGGCGATCCAGTCGCCGGTGGCGTTCTGGTTAGGGTTGAAGCCTTTGCCCTGGCGGTAGGCGAAGCGGATGAAGCTTTGTTGCGCCCGCTCTTCGCCCACGAAACGCGCCGAGAGTTTAAGCAAGTCCTCGATCTGCACCGCCAGCAGCGAGCGATTGTTGGGCCGCGCCTGCAATTCCTGACCGATGAAACGCCCCGCCTGCCAGTGTTCGGACACGCGAGTTCGCGACAGCAGCGAGACCCACACAAACAACGCCAGGTTGCCGAGCATCGACAGGACCACGCCTTGGGTCAGCGGGCTGATCGGCAGATTGAAGGGGTTGCTGTGCAGCCACGCCAGCAGCGGGAAAGTGCTTAGCGACCAGCCCATGCTGTGGGCAGTGATTGGCAGCACAAGCGTGTAAAACCAGATGAACACCCCGGCAGCGAGCCCGGCGAACACGCCGCGACGATTGGCCGGTTTCCAGTACAGCGCGCCGATCATCGCCGGCATCAGCTGGGTGATGGCGGCGAAGGCGATCTGGCCGATGGTCGCCAGGCTCGCGGTGGAGCCGAGCAACCGATAGCTGACGTAGGCGAGCAACAGGATGACGACGATGCTGACCCGGCGCACCGAGAGCATCCAGTGGCGGAAGACTTCAAACGGGCGCTCGGCGGTTTTGCGCCGCAGCAACCACGGCAGCAGCATGTCGTTGGAGACCATGGTCGACAGCGCGACGCTGGCAACGATCACCATGCCGGTGGCGGCCGACGCGCCGCCGATGAATGCCAGCATCGCCAGCGCCGGGTGGGCGTGGGCCAACGGCACGCTGATCACGAACGAGTCGGGCAGCACCGAGGCGGGCAACAGCATCTGTCCGGCCAGCGCAATCGGCACCACGAATACGGCTGCCAGCAGCAGGTACGCCGGGAATACCCATTTGGCCAGGCGCAAATCCTCGGGCTCGATGTTCTCCACCACGGTGACGTGAAACTGCCGGGGCAGGCAGATGATCGCCATCATGGCGACGCCGGTCTGCACCACCATCGACGGCCAGTTGACCGTTTCTTTCCAGTATTCCTCCAGGCGCGGCGCGAGCATGGCCTGGTTGAACAGGTCGTCCACGCCGTCGTACAGGCCAAAAGTCACGAACGCGCCGACGGCCATGAAAGCGAACAGCTTGACCAGCGACTCGAAGGCGATTGCCAGGACCATTCCCCGGTGGTGTTCGGTGGCGTCAAGGTTGCGTGTGCCGAAGACGATGGTGAACAGCGCCAGCACCAGCGACACGATCAGAGCGGTGTCCTGGGCGCGCGTGCCGGTGGCGTCGGCGCCGGCACCGATCAGAATGTTGACCCCCAGCACGATGCCCTTGAGCTGCAGCGCGATGTAGGGCAACACGCCGATCAGGCAGATCAGCGCGACGACGACGGCCAAAGTTTGCGACTTGCCATAGCGGGCGGCGATGAAGTCGGCGATTGAGGTGATGTTTTCCTGTTTGCTGATCAGCACCATTTTCTGCAGCACCCAGGGCGCCAGCAGCAACAGCAAAATCGGGCCCAGATAGATCGGCAGAAACGACCACAGCTGTTCGGCTGCCTGGCCGACCGAGCCGAAAAACGTCCAGCTGGTGCAGTAAACCGCCAGCGACAGGCTGTACACCCAGGCGCGAAGGCGCGGCGGCAGCGGGGTGCTGCGACGGTCACCGTAGAAGGCGATGGCGAACATGATGGCCATATAGGCCAGGGCGACGGCAGCGATCAGCCCGCTGGACAGCGACATGGGAACTCCAGAGACAAACAGCTAGCGGTTTCGGTGGCGATCCCTCGCCGGCCGGACAGTCTCGCACGCCGCGTGGGGTTCGTCTGTTTCGACCATGGTCTGAGCGGCGCATCTAGAGCGTTTGCAACGGCCCTTTCCCGGCTAAAGCCGGTCCCACTAAAAGCAGCGCGTGCAGTCAGTGTCGAGGGTGCTCTGATGCCTATGTTTTCAGTCGGCACCTATATATCTGGGAAATCTATGAGGCATAGCTAAATTACCCGCTTATTCGATATCAGCTGCCGCCCTACTATGGGTACCACCTCACACGAGGACAGGAGCGAGCCATGATCTACGCCATCTTCATCCCGCAAAGACCCTTCAGCCAACTGAGCCATCCCCGGGAAGTCATCCGTCAATTCACCCCTAACTGGTTCGCCGCGACCATGGGCACCGGCATTCTTTCGGCGGTGCTGATGCAGCTTCCGCTGGTCATTCCCGGCCTGTACCAACTGGCCGAAGCGTTGTGGATGCTGAACGTCGTCCTGTTCCTGACCTTCAGTGCGCTCTATATCGCCCGCTGGGTGATGTTTTTCGACGAGGCGCGGCGGGTGTTCGGGCATTCCACGGTGTCGATGTTTTTCGGCACGATTCCCATGGGCCTGGCGACGCTCATTAACGGGTTGCTCACCTTCGGCCTGCCGCGTTGGGGCGATGCCGTGCTGCCGATTGCCGAGCTGTTGTGGTGGCTGGATGTGGGGATGTCCCTGGCCTGCGGCGTGGTCATCCCGTTTTTGATGTTCACCCGCCAGGAACACCGTATCGATCAAATGACCGCCGTATGGCTTCTGCCCCTTGTGGCCTGTGAAGTAGCGGCGGTCAGCGGGGGGCTGTTGGCGCCTCACCTGTCCGATCCTCACGGACAGTTCAGCGTGCTCATCACCAGTTACGTGCTGTGGGCGATGTCGGTGCCGGTGGCGTTCAGCATCCTGACCATCCTGTTGCTGCGCATGGCCCTGCACAAATTGCCCCATGAAAGCATGGCCGCGTCGAGCTGGCTGGCCCTCGGGCCGATCAGCACCGGTGCATTCGGTTTGATCGTGCTGGGCGCCGATTCGCCGCTGATCTTCAACGCCAACGGCTTGCCCGGCGTCGGCGAAATCGCGTCGGGCCTTGGCCTGATCGGCGGCGTGATTTTATGGGGTGTCGGCGTGTGGTGGTGCCTGATGGCGCTGCTGATCACCGCGCGTTATCTGCGCAACGGCATCCCGTTCAACCTGGGCTGGTGGGGTTTTACCTTTCCACTGGGCGTGTTCGCGCTGACTACCCTGAAGCTGGGTGCGGTGCTTCATCTCGGGTTCTTTGCGGTTCTCGGCACCTCGCTGGTCGCCGCGCTGAGTGTCCTGTGGCTGGTGATCATGAAGCGCACCGTGATCGGGGCCTATAAAGGCGAGCTGTTCGTCTCGCCGTGCATCGCTGGCTTACGCTAGATACCGCTCCCACGCTCTAACGGACTATCCGTTGGAGCGCATGCTCGACTTTGTCGCCGGTGTCGTCTTCAATGTGGCCCGGAACTGCCGTTCGGCGTTCCCATAAGAAAGCCGACACCGGCGCCACTCAGGACCAGGGAAGATGAGTCAGTCGCAGTTCAGTTTGTTGGGTAAGCGGCGCTTTCTGCCGTTTTTCGTGACCCAGTCCCTCGGGGCGTTCAACGACAATATCTTCAAGCAGTCGCTGATCCTCGCCATTCTCTACAAGCTGAGCATCGACGGCGACCGGTCCATCTACGTCAACCTCTGCGCCTTGCTGTTCATCCTGCCGTTCTTTCTTTTCTCGGCGCTGGCCGGGCAGTTCGGCGAGAAATACCCCAAGGACAAGCTGATCCGCATGATCAAGGTCCTGGAGATCGTGATCATGGTCGTGGGGGCAACGGGCTTTCTCTTCAATCACCTGTCGCTGATGCTGGCCGCACTGTTCGCGATGGGTACTCACTCGGCGCTGTTCGGGCCGGTGAAGTACTCGATCCTGCCCCAGCACCTGCATGAGAACGAACTGGTGGGCGGCAACGGCCTGGTGGAAATGGGCACGTTTCTGGCGATCCTCGCCGGCACCATCGGCGCCGGCGTGATGATGTCGGCGACCCATTACGCGCCCATCGTGGCGGCAGCGATGGTCTCGGTAGCGTGTCTGGGGTATCTCGCCAGCCGGGGCATTCCGCCGGCAGCGGCCGCTTCGCCGGACATGCGCCTTAACTGGAACATCTTCAGCGAATCCTGGGCCACCCTGAAACTCGGCCTGGGCCAGACCAAAGCGGTGTCCCGCTCCATCGTCGGCAACTCATGGTTCTGGTTCGTCGGAGCGATTTATCTGACGCAGATCCCGGCCTACGCCAAGGAGTTTCTGTACGGCGATGAAACCGTCGTCACCCTGATTCTGACCGTATTCTCCATCGGCATTGCCGCCGGCTCCATGCTCTGCGAACGACTGTCCGGGCGCAAAGTGGAGATCGGTCTGGTGCCGTTCGGCTCCATGGGCCTGACCGTGTTCGGCTTGTTGCTCTGGTGGCATTCCGGTGGTTTCCCGCAGAACGTACAGGCCAATAACTGGCTGGCGATTCTGGGTTACGGGCAGGCGTGGTGGGTGTTGCTGGACATCCTCGGCATCGGCGTCTTCGGCGGGTTTTACATCGTGCCGCTGTACGCGCTGATCCAGTCGCGCACGCCGGAGAAAGAGCGCTCGCGGGTCATTGCGTCCAACAACATCCTCAACGCGCTGTTCATGGTGGTCTCGGCGATCGTTTCGATCATCTTGCTGAGCGTGGCGAAACTGTCGATTCCGCAGTTGTTCCTCGTCGTCTCGCTGATGAACATCGCGGTCAATGCCTACATCTTCAAAATCGTGCCCGAGTTCACCATGCGCTTCATGATCTGGCTGCTCAGCCATTCCATGTACCGCGTGGAGCATCGCGACCTCGACCAGATCCCGGATGAGGGCGCGGCATTGCTGGTCTGCAACCATGTGTCGTTCGTCGATGCGCTGTTGATTGCCGGCTCGGTGCGCCGGCCGATTCGCTTCGTCATGTACTACAAGATCTTCAACCTGCCGGTGCTGAATTTCGTGTTCCGCACCGCGGGCGCGATCCCGATTGCCGGGATCAAGGAGGACAAGGCGGTGTTCGACAAAGCGTTCGAACGCATCGCCCATTACCTCAATGAAGGCGAGCTGGTGTGCATCTTCCCGGAGGGCAAGCTGACCACCGACGGCGAGATCGACACCTTTAAAAGCGGCATGACCCGGATCTTGCAGGAAACCGACGTGCCGGTGATTCCGCTGGCGCTGCAGGGGTTGTGGGGCAGTTTCTTCAGCCGCGACCCGAACAAGGGCGTGTTTCGCAGGCTGTGGTCGCGAGTGACCCTTGTGGCCGGTCCGGCGTTGACGGGTGAGGAGTCGCAACCGGCGCTGGTGCGTGAGCGGGTGGCGGAGTTGCGGGGGACGGTGCGTTAGTCAGAGGGGCGGTGTGTTGATCAGGGATCCGATATTTCAGACTGCTGAATAGCCTGCGGGAGACTGCTGGTTGACCTGCGACAGATCACCTGCGAAAGACGGACCTGTGGGAGTGAGCTTGCTCACGAAGAGGTGGGTACATCCGCTAAATTTTCAGCGGCAGGAATACCGTCTTCGCGAGCAACCTCACTCCTACAGAGAGCAAGCCAGCTTCGCGGCTGATCAACCCACCACTGGCCTCTCTTCCTCCACCACCACATCCGGCGTCATCTTGCGGAAGTACGTCGAAAGCAACGCGCCCGAAATGTTGTGCCAGACGCTGAACAGTGCGCTGGGCACCGCCGCCAGTGGTGAGAAGTGCGCGGCGGCCAGTGCGGCGCCGAGGGCGGAGTTCTGCATGCCGACTTCCAGAGACAGCGATTTGCGCTGGGCCAGCGGCAGCTTGAACAGCTTGCCGGTGAAGTAACCCAGCAAAAAACCGAAGCTGTTGTGCAGGATCACCACCGCCATGATCAGCAGGCCTGATTCGGCAATCTTCGCCTGACTCGCTGCCACCACTGCGCAGACGATCATCACGATACTCACCACCGACACCAGCGGCAGCACGTCGACGGCAAAGCTCACCTTGGCGCCCAGCAGGCGTTGAGCAATGACGCCGAGCACGATCGGCAGCATCACCAGTTGCAGGATCGACCAGAACATTTCCATGAAAGACACCGGCAACCACGCCGAGGCCAGCAGCCAGATCAGCGCCGGGGTCAGCAGCGGGGCGAGGAGGGTGGTGACGGCGGCGATGGCCACCGAAAGTGCCAGGTCACCCTTCGCCAGCCAGGTCATGACATTGGACGATGTGCCGCTCGGGCAGCAGCCGACCAGAATCACACCGACGGCGATTTCCGGGGGCAGGTGAAACAGCTGGCAAAGCAGCCAGGCCACGCCGGGCATGATCACGAAATGCGCGACCACCCCGAGAGCCACGCGCCAGGGATGACGCACGACTTCAGAAAAATCATCGAGCTTGAGGGTCAGGCCCATGCCGAACATCACCAGCCCCAGCAAAGGCACGATGTACGACTTGAGGCCGATGAACCAGGACGGGAACAGGAACGCCAGCACGGCAAACAGCAGCACCCAGTACGCGAAGGTATTACCGACAAAACGACTCAACGCAGCCAGGGCACGCATGGCCTGCTCCTTTTTATTGGTATGAAGTGGACGTGGAACCTGTAAGCGCCGGCTTGCTGGCGAACGCGGCGTATCAGCAACATTTAAGTGAGCTGACGTGATGCGTTCGCCAGCAAGCCGGCTCCTGCAGAGAGAGGTGAAATCAGATCCCCTGAGGAATCTCTTCGCCGCCCAGCGCTTCCATCAATTGCGGCAGGAACTCGCCGAACGTCAGCATCATCAGGGTGAAGCTGGCGTCCTGCTGGCCCAGCGCATCGTCGCCGCCGTTCTGCTCGGCTTCATCCTGCAGCAGGTCTTCGAACTTCAGGCGTTTGATGCCGAGCTTGTCGTCCAGCACGAACGACAGCTTGTCCTGCCACGCCAGTGACAGCTGAGTGACGACTTTGCCGGTGCTCAGGTGCAGCTGGATTTCGTCGCTGGTCAGGTCCTGACGTTTGCATTTCACAATGCCGCCGTCTTCGTGGGTGTCGCGCAGTTCGCACTCGTCCAGCACGAAGAAGTGCTCGGCGGTCTGGCTGGTCTTGACCCATTCGGTCATGACGGCGGTTGGCGCGGTCTTGACGGTGACCGGACGCACCGGCAACGAGCCGACCACTTCACGCAGGGTCGACAGCAGGTCTTCGGCGCGCTTCGGGCTGGAAGCGTTGACCAGAATCACGCCTTGCTTGGGGGCGATGGCGGCGAAGGTGGCCGAGCGGCGGATAAACGCACGGGGCAGGAAGGCCTGGATGATTTCATCCTTGAGCTGATCGCGTTCCTTCTTGTAGACCTTGCGCATTTGCTCGGTCTCGATCTCTTCGACTTTCTCTTTCAATGCATCGTTGACCACGCTGCCGGGCAGGATGCGTTCTTCCTTGCGCGCCGAAATCAGCATGAAGTCACCGCTGACGTGCACCAGTGGCGCGTCTTCGCCCTTGCCGAACGGGGCGATGAAACCGTAAGTGGTCAACTCCTGGCTGGCACAGGCACGTGCAGGCTTGGTCGCCAATGCGGTTTCCAGCGCCTCGGCGTCAAATGGCAGGTCCTGGGTCAGGCGATACACAAGCAGGTTTTTGAACCACATGGGGTACATCTCTCCTTTATACAAAGGGGGGCATTATTCGCTGCTGCGACCCTGCGGCCAACCCTGATGTAAGCCTTTGGAAGGATTATAAAAATTATTTAAAAAAGTGCTTGCCAGCTTTTTGATCGCTCCGTAGAATGCGCGCCACACCGAAGCGAAGGGTGATTAGCTCAGCTGGGAGAGCGTCTGCCTTACAAGCAGAATGTCGGCGGTTCGATCCCGTCATCACCCACCATTCGTTTCAAGTGTTACGCGCAGCGGTAGTTCAGTCGGTTAGAATACCGGCCTGTCACGCCGGGGGTCGCGGGTTCGAGTCCCGTCCGCTGCGCCATATTGAGTTACGAGGCCCTTGAACTCCTCGTAACGACAAAGAGAGCGACCTTCGGGTCGCTTTTTTTGTGCCCGGGATTTGGTGGATGCCTACAGGACGCAGAGCGTCCGGGGCTGCATTACCACGCGGAGCGTGGGAACGATCGAATGTCAGCGCCTGAACTGGCCTCTTCCCGGCTAAAGCCGGTCCCACTAAAGGCATCGCGTGCATCCGGCAGAAGTGGCGGCGCCACCGACTGTGGGACCGGCTTCAGCCGGGAAGCCTTTGATCTGCTTTGATTGTTCCCACGCTCCGCGTGGTAATACCTCCCACGACGCTCCGCGTCCCATCGCCCAGACATGAGTCCGCCTCGCCTGCAGGACGCAGAGCGTCCGGGGCTGCGCTACCACGCGGAGCGTGGGAACGATCGAATGTCAGCGCCTGAACTGGCCTCTTCCCGGCTAAAGCCGGTCCCACTAAAGGCGGCGCATGCATCCAGCAGAAGTGGCGTCGTCCCCGACTGTGGGACCGGCTTCAGCCGGGAAGCCTTTGATCTGCTTAAAAGCGCTTTTGATCTTCCTACACAAAATGCTCAAACACCGTCAATCGCGACTTGGGTGCAGGCTGAACGCAGGTTTCGCGCAGTGGGCCGAGCGGCATGGATGCCGCGAGAGCGCCGTCAGGACATGGATGTCCGTTCGGCGCGGGCCCACGGAGCGAGACCGGAGTGAGGGTACTCCGACGAAGGAGGAGCCCAACCAGGAGCACAAGCCCTTGGTTACTTGGGGCTTTATCAAGTAACTCGCCGAAGGCGAAACCCGAGGCCGTTAGGCCGACGCTCTTGATTCTGAACGCCTGAACGCCTGAACGCCTGAACGCCTGAACGCCTTACCCCACATCAACCTCCACAACATCCCCCACCAACCGAACCGGCCAAGTCCGCAGCCGCAGCGCCGCATCCTCCAGACACGTGCCATCCTCCAGCCGGTAATGCTGCTTATACAAAGGCGAAGCGATCACAAGGTCGCCGCCCAAACTGCCAACCAACCCCCGACCAATCACATTAACCCCCGTGACCGGATCGCGATTGTCCACCGCGAACAACTGCGGCGCGCCACCAATGGACGCCACATAAAACAGCGCCACCTGCGCATTGCCCACCAGCGCCACCACGCCGGAATTCAGCACCAGATCCTCACGGGCACAGACCGCGCGCCACACCTGAGTCTTCGGCATCTCCATCACTGCCGCATTCGCCTGGCTCATCGTGCAACCTCCACAGCGGCAATCAGATTCAACTCTTCCGCGCGAGCCGGACGACGCTGGCTGCGCTCCTTGACGAAATGAATGTCAGGGTCAGCGCCCTTGTCGTTGACGAACGTGCGGAAGCGCTTGAGTTTCTCCGGGCTCTTCAGCGCGTTTGCCCACTCGCATTCATAACGGTCTACCACCAACTGCATCTGCGCCTCCAGTTCAGCGGCCAGCCCCAGGCTGTCATCGATCACCACGGCCTTCAGAAAATCCAGCCCGCCTTCAAGGGACTCGCGCCACACCGACGTCCGCTGCAACTTGTCAGCGGTGCGGATGTAAAACATCAGCACGCGGTCGATATAGCGAATCAGCGTCTCGTCGTCCAGATCGGTGGCGAACAGCTCCGCGTGACGCGGGCGCATGCCGCCGTTGCCGCATACGTAGAGATTCCAGCCGTTCTCCGTGGCGATCACGCCGATGTCCTTACTCTGGGCTTCAGCGCATTCACGGGTGCAGCCGGACACCGCGAACTTCAACTTGTGCGGCGAGCGCAGGCCTTTGTAGCGGTCCTCTATGTTGAGCGCCATTTGCACGCTGTCCTGGACGCCGTAACGGCACCAGGTGCTGCCGACGCAGGACTTCACCGTTCGCGTCGATTTACCGTAGGCATGACCGGTCTCGAAACCGGCGGCAATCAGTTCGGCCCAGATGTCCGGTAGCTCGTGCAACTGCGCGCCAAACAGGTCGATGCGCTGGCCGCCGGTGATCTTGGTGTACAGGTCGTATTTCTTTGCGACCGCGCCGATGGCGATCAAACCGTCCGCAGTGATTTCCCCCGCAGGAATGCGCGGCACCACTGAATACGTGCCGTTCTTCTGCATGTTGGCCATGAAGGTGTCGTTGGTGTCCTGCAACGGCACCAGCGACGGGTCCATGATCGGCCGATTCCAGCACGAGGCGAGGATCGAGCCGACGGTAGGCTTGCAGATGTCGCAACCCAGATGGCCTTTGCCGTGGCGGGCCAGCATCTCGTCGAAGCTTTCAATGTTCTCCACGCGGGCGAAGGCGTACAGCTCCTGACGCGTGAAAGCGAAGTGCTCGCACAGGCTTTTATCAACGGTGACGCCGCGGGCGATCAGCTCGTGCTCGAACACGCTTTTCAGCAGCGCCGCACAACCGCCGCAACCGGTGGCGGCCTTGGTGCAGGTCTTGAGCCCGGCGAGGTCCGTGCAACCGCCGTCGATGGCCGAGCAGATCGAGGCCTTGCTGACGTTGTGGCACGAGCAAATGGTCGCCGTGGCGGGCAGGGCATCGGCGCCGAGGGTTGGCGCGCCGTCGCTGTGGGGCAGGATCAGGCTCGATGGATCGGCGGGCAGCTTGATGCCGTTCTGTGCGTATTGCAGCAAGGTGTCGTAATAACTGTTGTCGCCCACCAGCACGGCGCCGAGCACTTTTTTGCCATCGGCGGACACCACCAAACGGCGATAACTGCCGGTGGCCTCGTCAATAAACCGGTAACTGCGCGCGCCCGTCAACGCGCCATGGGCATCACCGATGGAGCAGACGTCGACGCCGAGCAGTTTCAGTTTGGTCGACATGTCCGCGCCGAAGAACGGCTCGGCGGCCAGGTCGCACAACTGCGCGGCGACATTGCGCGCCATTTGATAACCCGGCGCGACGAGGCCGAAGACGCTACCGTTCCAGGCGGCGCACTCACCGATGGCAAAAATGTCAGCGTCGCTGGTGCGGCAGTGCTCGTCGATGGCGATGCCGCCGCGCGGACCCAACGCCAGTTCACACTGACGGGCGAGGGCGTCCTGGGGGCGGATGCCGGCGGAGAAAACGATCAGGTCAGTTTCGAGGAACTCATCGCCGGCGAAATTCATCCGGTAGCGGTATTCCTCCCCCGCGCTGATGGATTGCGTCGCGCGAGACAGATGCACGCCAACGCCCAGCGCTTCGATGCGCGCCTTCAGGGCCGCGCCGCCGTGGTCATCCAGCTGCACTGGCATCAGGCGCGGCGCGAATTCCACCACGTGGGCTTCCAGGCCCAGGGACTTCAGCGCGTTGGCCGCTTCCAGCCCCAACAGCCCGCCGCCGACCACCACGCCGCGTTTCGCCTGGCTGGCGGCGGCGCGGATGGTGTCGAGGTCGTCCAAGGTACGGTAGACCAGTCGCGAGTTGCCTTCAGCGCCTTCGATGGGCGGCACGAAAGGATACGAACCGGTCGCCAGCACCAGCTTGTCGTAACCAAAGCTGCCCTTGGCGGTGATCACTTCGCGCCGCGCCCGGTCGATTTCCAGCACCGGCACGCCCAGGTGCAGCGCAAGCCCGGTCTGCTCATATAAAGAAGCAGCGCTCATCGCCAGTGACTCGGCGTCGCGGCCTCCAAAGTATTCGGACAGGTGCACGCGGTCGTAGGCGCGTTGGCCTTCCTCGCCGAACACATGAATGCGATAGCGCTCAAGGGCGCCGGCGGCGATCAACTGTTCGACACAGTGGTGACCCACCATGCCGTTGCCGATGACGATCAGGGTTTGGACGTCGTTGAGTGGGGCGACTGTGGTGGTCATATCGAGTCCCGGCCAAGGCCAATCAGGTTTTTTAAAAGCAAAAAAAAGGCGCCCGGAACCTCTCGGTTCCAGGCGCCTTTGCCTGTTCTTTTAGGGGTTGCCGCGCGACCACAGTGTCGACGCCAACCTGGTGAGCCCGATGCCGCGAACGGCTGGCGGTCCGCGTTGACCGGCCAGGGCTGCCAACCGCGTGTTCAGGCTGGACTTGATCAGGGACGTAGCAATGGCTGTGCCAGCCGGGTATGGGTGAGTAACTCACGCCCGCGTACGGCGCGTTCTGCTCTTGATTCTGCCCGCCCTGTCGGGCAGAAGCGGGATTTGGCTCAGCCTGAACCGGCACACAAACAGTGCGATTTCGCGCGGACCGCCCCATCGTGAAGCTCAAACATTCCCCGCGCCGAAGCCGTTTGGCGAGCAGCGGTGGCGCACTCGGGATCGCTGCCGTCGGCAATGCGGCCTGCCAGGGCCAATCGGCAGCTGAGCGAGTTTCTATAGGTGCGGTATTGCCCCGCGCTGGCCTGCCGTTTGCAAGATCGTCCCCACAGGCAATCAACGCCGATTGCCATATTCACGACAAAGGCGCCGTGTGCTCTCCGTTTTTCAACGGATGAGAACAGGGCGTCTTTTTTTGCTTTCAGGAAACGGAATATGGCGAGCAACAGCGTAAAAAGCGTGTGTCCTTATTGCGGCGTCGGTTGCGGCATCGTCCTGCAGGTCGCGGACAACCGGGTCATCAAGGTCGTCGGCGACAAGACGCACCCGAGCAATTTCGGCCGACTGTGCACCAAAGGCACCACCTGCGGCCAGGCGATTGCCGGGTCGGGACGGATGGAGTCCGCGTACATCCGCCATCAGCGCAGCCACGAGCCGGTGCGCGCTGACATGGACGCAGCGATCAGCGAAACCGCCCGGCGCCTGCGTGGGATTCTGGATCGCGACGGCCCGGGCGCGCTGGCGTTCTATGTCTCGGGGCAGATGTCCCTGGAGGCGCAATACCTCGCCAACAAGCTCGCCAAAGGTTTTGTGCGCACGGCCAATATCGAGTCCAACTCGCGGCTGTGCATGGCCAGCGCGGGCAGCGGCTACAAGCTCTCGCTAGGCGCCGACGGCCCGCCCGGGTCCTATGATGATTTCGACAAGGCCGATCTGTTTTTCGTGATTGGCGCCAACATGGCCGACTGTCACCCGATCCTGTTCCTGCGCATGATGGACCGGGTCAAGGCCGGGGCGAAGCTGGTCGTCGTCGATCCCCGGCGCAGTGCCACCGCCGACAAGGCCGGGCTGTTCCTGCAAATCAAACCGGGCACCGACCTCGCGCTGCTCAATGGCCTGCTGCATCTGCTGGTGGAGAATGACGGTACCGACGACGACTTCATCGGCTCGTTCACCCAGGGCTGGGACGCCATGCCCGACTTCCTCGCCGAGTACACGCCCGCTCATGTTGCGCAGATCACCGGCCTGGCCGAAGCCGACATCCGTCAGGCTGCGCGGATGATCGGCGCGGCGCAGGAGTGGATGAGTTGCTGGACCATGGGCCTGAACCAGAGCACCCACGGCACCTGGAACACCAATGCGCTGTGCAACTTGCATTTGGCGACCGGAGCGATTTGTCGGCCCGGCAGCGGTCCGTTTTCCCTGACCGGCCAACCGAATGCCATGGGCGGAAGGGAAATGGGCTACATGGGCCCAGGACTTCCCGGACAGCGCTCGGTACTGGTGGACGCCGATCGCCGCTTC
>Ga0308164_10003155_pt1 | contig 15322 bp, 8 predicted proteins | sample PhyTR2_FD_201031 | JGI IMG/M metagenome (GOLD analysis project Ga0308164, IMG submission 201031) | Phyllosphere microbial communities from UC Gill Tract Community Farm, Albany, California, United States - DLSLT.R2 | ecosystem: Host-associated > Plants > Phyllosphere > Unclassified | place: USA... | reverse complement strand
TCGTACCGAGGATGGGCAGTTCAACTATTTATAACCGTCAGCCTTTCCCCTGACGTCAGGGGAAGGTGATGCGGCGCGTCGTTAGCGTCCTGCTACGGCGCGCCGCGTCATATCCACTATCAGAGCCATCATGATTAATCTGCGTGACCGCATTCAGCAGCAGGTATTCCGCCTTAACGGCCTGTCGATGAATGAATTTGACCTCTCTCAACCACCTGGCGATCCCGGCCTGTTTGGCCCGGATAGCGTGATCTGGCGCGTTCACGGTGACTTCACCTCCATGATGTGCGGAGGGATCAGCGCGCTGCTGTTGCAGATGCTGCATCCGGCGGCACTGGCGGGCGTCTGGGATCACTCCAATTTCCGTGAAGATATGATGGGCCGCCTGCGGCGCACCAGTCAGTTTATCGCCGTGACCACCTACGGTAATTCGCAGGATGCACAGACGCTGATTGACCGGGTGAAACGCATTCACCTGAAAGTCAGCGGCGTTGATAGCGAAGGCAAACCCTATGCCGCCAGCGATCCGCATCTGCTGACCTGGGTGCATGTGGCGGAGACCAGCCGTTTTCTGGCCGCCCATCTGCGCTACAAAAATCCACACCTCAGCCGCGCCGGGCAGGATCAGTACTATCAGGAAGCGGCGCAGATTGCCGAAGCGCTGGGGGCGGAGAAGGTACCGAAAAGCGTTGTTGATGTTGCGGATTATCTGCAACAGATGCGTTCAGAGCTGCGCTTTGATCATCGCACTGCCGAAGTGACGCGATTGCTGATGAATGCTCCCGCACCCAGCTGGCAGGCAAAACCGGTGATGAAAATCATGCTGAAGTCAGGGTTCGGGCTGATGCCAGCCTGGGCGCAGGCAATGTCCGGTACGGAGATTGGCCGCTTTCAGCAGGCGATCATTGACCGGAAGATTAATGCGATAGCGGTGGGGTTAAGGTGGTCGATTCAGCGTGGTGCCTGGTATCGGGCGATGGTGCGGATGGGAAGGGATGTGGGGTGAGATGTTCAGTTGTAAAAGGGTGGGGGGCTAGTGGTCATAAAGAGATTAGGCAGCACTAGTGATTGATGCTGCTAATTGGATAGACGCTTTTGTTCACCCAATAAATTTATTTGGGTTATTCAAAATAGGCTGATCGGTGCAGATATCAACGTCCGCTTTGTGCCAGAAGCAGACCTTTTTAGACCGTCATTTAATCTTTCAGAGAGCTCGATTCTTCAGAGAGCCATTGTCTTAGAATGCTTAATATAAATATCTGAACGGTAGACTAAATCGTATCCTCGCTCAGCCTTAAGTTTGTACTGTTGAAACGCAACAACAAGCCTTCCTGCAGCCACATCATCCGCAATCCGAGATCAAAAGCGCTTATGACAACGCCAAACGAGCATTGTCGGGTGGACTGGTGAAAACCAAGAGCAGACGAACAAAGAGGCCCGAAGAGCTTCAGGTGGAGGTAGATCGCCTCAAGGCCGAGTCAGAGGCCTACAAGCGAAAGGAAGAACAATAGCTACGCCGCTGGCAGCAAATCGCCTTTCATGTGCGGCAGAAAGGCATACAGATGGCTAGTGTGGATAAAACCTCTGCTGAAAGGGCTGAGCTGCCCTATAATAATGAAACCGCGCATATACTCCGGCCTTTTGATAAAGAAATTCCACCTTCAGGGAGAACATAAAATGAGTCTAGAAATAAAAAAACAAAGTAACCCGTTTTCTACTGGTGGTGGTGGAGTTAATTTCGAAACAAGAGTTCAAGCAGCTTTCGCACTATCCTTAATGACTAAATCTTGTGTTCCTTGTTTAAGTAATTACATGAGGGCTAAAGAGTTAAAATTCCAGAACAAATATGATGGTGTAAATACTGATGATTTTGTATTGACTGCCACAGATAACTCAAATAATGAAAGTAAGATCTTTGCTCAGATTAAGCATGAAATAACTATTAGTGGCTCATCAAACTCAGTATTTGCAGAAGTTATAAATAGTGCTTGGGCGGACTTTAAAAGTGTGGGCTTTAAGTCAGAAAGAGATTCAATCGCGTTAATAACAGGTATTTTACCCAAAGCTGACATAAATAATACTTTGCCGTTACTTGAATGGGCTAAGTTTTCATCAAGCTCAGAGGATTTTATAAAGAAATCTCAAACCCAAGGATTTACCAGTAAAGCAAAGCTCGACAGGTTAGGAATATTTAGAGATCAACTTACTCATGCGAATAACGGGGTGGCTATCTCAGAAGAAGAATTGTGGTCTTTCTTAAAATCGTTTCAGATATTACCTTTTGACTTAGACGCAGAACATTCAATCGTAGCAAACTTACTTTGTTCATTGATTCAGTGTTACTCAGACGTATTACCTTCTCTAGTCTTAGCTAGACTTGTTTCCTGCGTTCAAAGTTTCAATCAGAATGCGGGGGTTTTAACTCAAAATAATATCCCAGAAGACATTAAAGGATTATTTAATAAATCAAACTACTTATATTTCGAGAATGACTTAATAAAGCTTTATGAGCGCAGTCAGCATATTTTTGAAGGTATTTCTACAACTATAAATGGACTCCATGTTGATAGGACAGAACAACTAGCAGCACTATCTAACTGCTATAGAGATAGTGAGTTTGTATTTGTTACCGGTGCAAGAGGGGCTGGAAAGTCAGGCGTTGTTAAAGATTTTATCACAACAAAAAATATAGATATTCCAGTCTTCTACTTAAGAGCTGAAGATTTAGATAAAAGTCACTTAAATGAAGTTTTCACTTCCATGGGAATTACATCTTCTTTGGGAGAAATTGAAAGTCATTTCTCATTGCTTCACGAAAAAGTACTCGTAATAGAGTCCCTAGAAAAAGTTTTAGAATTAAATCATCCAAATACTTTTGTTGAGTTATTGCAATACATCAGAAAACAGTCTGGTTGGACTATCATTGCAACTGGCCGGGACTATGCTTATCAACAATTGTCATTTAATTTCCTACAACCTTGCTCTATAAATTTTAGCAGCATGAATATTCAAGGGCTTGAAGATAGTCAAGTCGAGCAAGTTTGCCAGCATATTCCAGAGCTAAAAGCTCTAGTGTCTAATAGCTTATTAGTAGAACTACTAAGAATACCATTTTTTATTGAGATTGCTGTAAGAGCTATAAAAAATGGCGCTCAATTTGGGATTGGAGATACTGAAGAAGACTTTAGGGATATAGTGTGGCGAACTGTCGTTGCAAAAGAAGCTGATAGAAAGTCAGGGATGCCAGATAGAAGAAGAGTAACCTTTATTAAAATAGCAACAGAGAGAGCTAAAAAGATGCTTTTTGGTGTCAGAGCAAGCGGTTTTGACCCAGAAGTAATCGCAAAGTTGGAAGAAGACCATTTGATCTACAGAGATCAAAAATCATCTTGTGTAAGTCCTATGCATGATGTTTTGGAAGATTGGGCTTTAGATGAGTTCATCGATAGAGAGCATTTTGATAATTCTCATAATGTTGCAAGCTTTTTGTTAAATATAGGAAATGAACCTGCGATAAGTAGGGCATTCAGGTTATGGCTGTATAGGAAGCTAAAATTTGATGATACAACTAATGAATTCGTAGAAGTTTTATTATCTTCGAACGAGATAGAGAGTTATTGGAAAGACGAGGCAATTTCTGCAATCATGCAGCATGACTCTCCTGGAATATTTCTTAATTCACTCAAGCGCCAGCTTCTTAAGGATGATTGTGCTCTTTTGACACGGTTTTGTTTTATTCTCAGAATAACGTGTCAAAGACCAATATCTCTATACAACGGACTACTGATAAAGGATCAAAAATCGGGATTGCTAAAATCCCTTTTCCTAAAACCATATGGAGAAGGTTGGGAAGCACTATTCCATTTTATTTATGAGGAAAAAGATAATTTGAGTAGCTCTGTGCGTACTCAAGTTATTGAGTTGATAGATGAATGGACTGGTCTCATTAATATACATGATGAGTTGCCAAAAGCGTCTGAAAAGGTTGGTTTTTTAAGTTTATGGCTTCTTGAAAAGGTTAAAGATTCATATCGAGGTGAGGGGCAAAGGAAAAAAATATTAAATGCTTTATTAAAAGTCTCAACGGCTATTAAAGATGATTTTGATGAATTGATGAAACAGGACGTTTTCACCTCAAAGATAAAGCCTAGTCGATTAAGTTATGTTGATGAACTGAGTAGTTTGGCACTTATAGGCTTCAATGTTCCTATGTTGTGTAAGTTTTATCCTGACTTCGTAGTTAAACTTTCAATGCATGAGTGGCTGTTGGAAAAAGCCGAAGAGAACGATTATGGCTACGGGTCATATCGAGTAGACGTAGAGGAATCATTTGGGCTAGATACAGAACGAGATTTTTTTCCTGCGAGCGGTGCCAAAGGCCCTTTCAAATATCTTCTCCAATTCAAGCCAAGGCTAGGCTTAGATTTCATTATTAGATTGTGCAATTTGACAGCACAAAAATATTCAGAATCGGATTTTTCCAAACCTCAAGACAATGAAGAAGACACTATTTACGCCTTCGAAACAGTAGCTAAACAAGTCGATATAACCCTGAATGATGGCACAGTAGTTAAACAGTATGCATCTCCCCACCTCTGGAAGGGATATAGAGGACAGTCTACGTTGCCCTACTTATTACAGAGTGCTCTTATGGCGTTGGAGAACTGGTTAGTTGAGTACGTTGAAAATTGTGGTAAGAATAATGAAATAGATTGGATTTTTGATTATGTTCTTCGCTCTAGTAATTCAGTAATGCCTACATCTGTTTTATCTTCTGTGGCCACAGGCTTCCCCAATAAAGTAGGTAAAGCCGCCTTTCCTTTACTTAAAACTGCTGACTTATACCATTTAGATTTGATTCGAATGACACAAGAAATGGGTGGAAATGAGATGCATTTCTTTGGTCTTAATAGGGATGCATTGTCGGATATATACCTGAAAGAGAGAAGAGAAGCAGCACTTCGACCATGGAGAAATGAGTCATTAGAAACCTTATTAACAAGGCTTCAGTTCGTAAATGAGCTAAAGGATGATATTTTAAAAATTGTTGATGAACTGAAAAATGAAGCTACTGCAAGTAATGAAAAAAGTCTTCGATATATGGTGCACAGAGTCGATACAAGGACTTGGGAATTAGTTGAAGACAAAGAAAATGACAGAGTATTGTTTCAAAGCTCATCAGAGCTTCCGGGAGATTTGAAGCTGGATCAACAAGAGTTTAATGAAAAGCATGCAATGGATAACATCGTAACTAGTTTAAACTTATGGGGTAGAAAATTATTCGATGAGCAATTACTAGAAGAAAAATACTTCTCTTCATATCAGGACGCGTTAATAGCTACTAAGGGATTGCTCAGCGCCCTCCAAAAAGGTGAAGTTCACAACTTTGCTGATATGGCGGTTGGCACAATCACAACTGTTGCAGCGATTTGTGTTCGTGATTTTCTTTTAGAATTGAGCTATGAAGATAAAAATTGGTGCTTAGAAATCATCCTAGAATCAATATTCATGCACGCAGACAATATGAATGGGACAGCTGCACATGATAAGACTGATTATTATGGCTCTGGAGCATGCGCATTTGTCTTACCTAAGTTATTTGATTTAGATCTAGATTCAGAACAAATAGAATATTTGAAGTTTTCTTTAGCTACAGCATTAACGCATGAGAACCTGAACGTTAGTGCTTGTGCTGCTAAGGGAGTAAGAGAGTTTCTTTGGTCTAGAGACGCTGAATTAGCATCCCGTTGTGTAGGTGGAATAGTTGAGTATGCCAGATTACGAAGGGAAGATAGTGAGGTACGTAGGTTTTATCATTTACAAGGTGCTGAATTGCAAGCCGCACTCGAAAAATGGAATGATATTTTAACAATTTTTCGTAACGACTTGATTGAGGGAAAGTTTAAGATTTCTGTTAACGATATATCTTTGGAAAGCCACTGTTCGTGGTTCATTCATTTACCAATGCTAATGGTTCCTTACTGTACTAAGGATGAGATACAAATTCAGTTGGTCAACAGGATAATGAGTTTTGTATTTGATACAGAGTATCAAAACCATCGTTCGAGTGATGATAAAAAAATAAATCATGAAATTAAAAAGCAGATTCAAGATTGCCTCTCTGAACATGTTTTTTCTTCAAGAAAGAATAAGTTCATGCCCTTTAAAGATATATTGGTATTAGGGTGTACAAAAGCTCCCGGCTTCATTTATTCGTTAACACTCTCCTATCATGTCGCAGTAGAAAAAGAAGGTGATTATGATGCTATATGGGCACTTTGGTGCCTGTTAGCACCAGAAGCACACACGATAGCTTTGAATGATGTTAATGATCGTTATATCGGTTTACAGAATGACCTAAATCAGCTACTGCGTGGAATGATGTATGCGGATAGCCCTTGGCAAGGACATGAGAATGAAGAGAAAGATATGAAGCGAGGTGCTAAATATTTACTCGGTTTTGCTAGGCAATCTGCACATAATAGCCATGTGTTTGAAGCCTTGTCTTCATTGATTTATAACTTCTACAACGTATTCTTCGAAGAAGGCATTCTGATTTTAGCTAAGCATTATAGTGCCAATCGACATATTATCGGGAAGCAAGTGAATACAGCATTCTATATAGAAATGGTGGTTGGAAGATTTTTGCAGATAGAAAATCGCGGAACTCTCAGTAGAAGAATGTACGATATATGCCTGCTTCTCTTAACAGGAATTGTAGAAACTGGCTCTGCTAGAGCTTATTACTTACGTGAAGAATTGATTCGTTCTCGAAAGATTTCAGCCTAGAGGGTAACAGTGACAATTTTTTTACAAAATGATGATGGCTCAGCTGAGTATAAAGAAGCGATTCTTCGATCTTTTATTAGTCTATGACTAGATCAAAAGTTCAGGATGCTCAGACTGATAGGTTCATTGAGCTTTGATGGATTTGCACTGGAAAAGAGGCTAGTCCATCACATCAATGTCCAATGGTATCTCAATAACTACCAAAATGTATCGAGATTAAGGTGATGAGCGAAATTCTGACCTTCGGTTTGATGGTAGGCCAACCGGCATTGCGTAACCTGTGCCTCGTGGTTCACCTAGAACACTGTTAGCAATGTCCGCTTCTCGCTCATAGCGGACCTTGGCCTGTCTTCAGTCCACTATGTGCCAGAAGCAGAAGTTGTAATGCCAGAGACTATATAAAAACTGATGGTTCGTTTTGCAGGAATACTTACATAATCAACTACTATTCAATGGGAAAAGGGGTGGGTATTTTACAGAATGGTAGGGATACCCTGATGACATTCTTTAGCATCAATTGTAGCTCAGCGCTGGAGAATTTATGGATCTCTAACTTTTGTGCCAGAACAATAAACTTATCCTGACTGTCTTGCGTGCGAGTGTGCAATTCTGTTTCCATTGCGACTTTATTGCTTTCGCTCTGACTACACCAGGTTTCATACCAAAAAGAGAGAAATATATGCATCGCTATCTCAGCATCATTTTGCATAATACTTGGATCTAATCCTTTAATAAACGTTATTGTGTTATGTAATCGGATTAGTGTCCTAGGATTTCCGATGCGAAAGACCTGTGCGCATTCAACAAATATTTCATATTCATCATGATTTTCTTCTAAATATTCATCTGGCTCGGCCTCTTTTTCCTCATTCTCCTCAAAAAACTTTAATTCATCTGGGCTGGTTGGTATGATATCTTGAACAATAACGTCAGTGATATCATTGAACTTAATTTCTTGCTCTTTTTCATCTGTCGTACTGACTGTTACTGATTTTTTTACACCCTTATACAAACTTTTATGGATGAAGTTATTTATATTATTTCTTGATGGGGTATCAATAGCAACAGATGCTTGGAATATCTTGCCAAGATATATTCTGCTTTTAATAGTTGCTTGCTCGTCTGTCAGTGTATTATCTTGCTCCTTCCATTTCAAAGTGAATGCTTTTGCAATTGAATTATAGTCAATTGCGAGGATGATATTAACATTCTGAATTGTAGAAATTAGTTGTAGCGCACTAACTGTATCAATAATTTTACCATCGGAACAGCGATCAAGATCATCAATAGTTATAATATATTTGGTCTTAACCCCCGACTCTGAAAATTTCGATGAAAGACAACGGGTAAATGATGTGGCATCGCTGATAAACAAATAAGAAAGGTGATGCCGAATCGTCTGTCCCAATCCAATATGATCACTGAATTTTTTTCGTTTGATAATATCCCGAATTTTCTTTGCAATGGGGTTTTCGAAATAGGTCTTAATTAAAGAAATAACAGAAGTGAGAGCGGTTCCAAATAGTGCCGCGGTCATTAAGGTAGATGCCGTAGTGAGTTTAAAATTATTTACAGTCAAATAAGCCACAATGAACGATATAGGGAGTAGAATGAGAATTTCTATTTTTAAATTATCCTTTGCTGATAGTAATCTTGACTTTAAATTCAATAACAGTTGCTGAAATATGTTTTTTGATTCGTATAACTCATCAATGATGTGATTAGCAATGGACGCTAGAACCGCATTGCTATGTTCTTCATGCCAAGCATTATAATTGATGAATTTTAGCTCTCTTTTTTCAAGGGTGTTTTTTTGTAGCATTGTCAGAACAGAGCTTTTTCCTATTCCCCAGTTGCCGAGTAATGCTAAATTAAGATTTCCTCTCTCACCCTTGGTCAGTATGTTTTCAATCAAGTCAACAATCTCAATGCGCCCAAGCATATCTATTGTTGCGGGGCGATCATCAAGTGGATTGATAAGCTTACGTCTATTTTTGCTATCTGAAATACGTAGATTCAGATTTTCGGTACGAAATGCACCCATTTCTTCAAAAAAATACTTTCTATTATATGAAAAATCCCATATTTTAGGTGCAGCGGCCTTTGGGAGCGTGCAGTTAATGAGTGCTTTACTGAATGCATCTTCGGATGGAAGTTTTCGCAACAATACAACATCACTGATTTTTATATTGCTGAGAAAATGATACATATTAATAGTTACTGCAATATCTAACTTGTCTGAACGTTGGAATTTATTAATTTTATCAGTAACCATCGCATCATGTGAGCTAATTGTTACTGCTACTTCTTCTTTTGCACTAGAATTTAGTGCCATTGTTAAGCTAACTGCGATAGAGTGACTCTTGCATATTATTACAACTTTTGAAGTGCTTTTGTTATAAATGTTTTTAATAATCCAGCGAGCAATGTTATCTTGCATCTCTTGTTCATTAAGCAGGTTTGGGTCAACCCCGTTAATAGATATTACTTCAGTTTTGTTTAATACCCCGTCTGTAAATGCATCAGGCATAGAATATAAAAAAGTGATTTCACCTGCAATCTGTTGGGCCTCTGGATAGGCAACACTACTGATAATACATTTTTTTACTGCATTAAAAGATGGAGTGGTTAGTTCTTTTAGTAATTTCTTTTTGGTAGAATAACCATCTAATATAATAACCAAATTCAAATTTAGTGATAGATTTTGAATACTATTGAGATTGGATGCGATTATGATAATAACACGGTCAGCTGAATCTATTTTAACAGGCTTTTTAGAGTCTAATACCCTGGATTCAATGTTAAGCATGCCTAATTGATATTGTAATTGAGCTGCAATAACCCTGAGGTCAACAACAATTAAAACTTGGCCATTTTGCATATACAACTGAGCGATTTCGCTGGCGACGAGTGATTTTCCTGAGCCTGGAGCCATGAGCAGTAAGGCTTTACCAGACTGTGACAGACTTTGATTCGCTAGCTGGATTGCTTTCTGTTGGAACCCGCGCATTTTATTATACTCTTCCTTAACATTTTAATTGGCTGCGATAGAAGAAAAATGGCGTATAGTGATGTGAAAATGGATTCAAAAAAATTCCATCGCTAACGCCTTCAGGTCTGTGCGCAGCATAAATACTCATATAGTTGTGCTATGATAACGTGTTCAAGTTACATTGCAAATTCAACATTTTCAAAGATTTATTTTTTATAAGGACCGGCCATGTCCAAAAATTTGCAATACACTTCATCGCTACATAAAAAATCCCTTTGTACCAACAATGATATACCACCCAAAAAGACATCTTAGCCATGTATTCCATCATTGTATGATAATCTGAGTAGATTTTGTCCTTCATCAATATCATGTAAGCTAAATGTTCTTTTCCCATTATTGGCCTCAAAGCTGATTAAATAGAATTTTTTTAAAAAACCCTCGACTTCATCAGTGTCTTCAAGATCAAGTTTTAGATACTCTTCACTAGCCAGCATTGTATACTTGAAACCAACGTACCTCTGGTCCGATAACTTCCACTTCCCATACACCAAACTTTTCGTGATTCTTTTAGAGAAAACAGTGATATTGCAAAGAAGTATGCTGAGGTAAAACAATCGGCGGCATCGCTCAACTGAAACGATGCTCATCGCTATAGACCGCTCAAAGCGAACTTGATAGAGTATCACTTACAACTGGCACTGACTGCTTAGGCACGATCTTCCGCATTATTTGTTGGTTGAGCACTCATGCAGCTTCCTCCTCTCGCTCAGAGCAGACTTGATGGTCATCCAGCCTTTCTGCTTTGTGCCCGCCACATAAGTTCGGTCCGACAAATATAATCAGCACAATGCCTTTGAAAAACAGAGTGCCTCTTCTCTGCCAATGTATGGGCCATAATTATCAATACGAAAATATCCATTTTTCTCGTAAAAATTGACGCCTTGGCGGTTGCTATGTGTGGTTTCCAGCTTAAACTCACGATATCCTATTTGCTTTGCAGAAGTTTCCAGAAAAGTAAGTAATGCACTACCCACGCCTGGCATGCTTCGTTCTGAAAAAATTCTTTTGAGCTCGGCGAGATTTTGCGTTAACGGCCGGGTTGCCTCGCATCTTATCGCATCGCTTTTGCTGGCCACCACGCTGCTTACCGGTTGCGATGCTGGCGCGAAGAGTATTGATTGGTATAAAGCGCATGACGCGGAGCGCAAAGCTAAATATGAGGAATGCACGAAAGCCTTTGATCCACGCGATACCGAAGACTGCCGCAATGCGATTGATGCCATTGATGCCACTGTCCACGGCGGCTCTTTTACAAAGAGTCCTAATAAAAGTTGGTAAATTCAGGCGAGCCGCCGCCTGGCGGTTTTTATGCCCTTCTGCGGGCACAGGTATAACGTCCCTTCAGTCAGCCACTCAAAGGCAGATGCCGGTCACAATTGACATTGCACTATCAAAAGGCAATAGTTAAATTTTAGAATCAAGTCGATCTACTATATTCGCACATAAGAAATGGAGTTCTCATGTCATATAGCTGCTATTTACTTCTCAACCGGCGTGAAATGACCAGCCTGAGCTGCCCTGGTATTGGTACATTTCCTGCTTTTTCTGGTCAAAAAGAAGGCCGCAATAATCCAGAAAAAACAAACGTACCCGATATAGGCCCAATAGTTCGTGGCCGTTACTTTATTGTAGAACGACCTTCAGGCGGAAGATTGGGGCCGTTTAGAGAACGGTTGTTGAAAGACATATACGGCACGGATCGCTCAACATGGTTTGGACTATTTCGTGACGATGGAAAAATCGATGACTACACGTTTGTACAAGGCATCAGGCGGGGTAATTTCCGTCTGCACCCTATTGGGCCATTAGGGCTGAGTGAAGGCTGCATCACACTTCAGCATCCTCTTCAGTTCAATTACATGCGCGACATGTTCCTTAAATCTGGCCCAACGCTTAACATCCCAGGCAGCCAGCTCAAAGCCTATGGAACGGTAAAGGTATACTAACGATGCGCTTTATTTTAACTATTTTTCTGTTTGTTTTTTGTGCGATTGCTATTTCAAAAGCTATTGCTGTCATAGTGCCGGTAACATTCTTTTATGCCATCGCAGGTTTTTTCAATATTAATGGCGATGAGGCAACCATCGACTTTGTAATGTCAGCCAATATCCTTATTTCTATTATTATGTCTGTTGCGCTTTTATGGGTGCTGAAAGCTTTTTTTAAAAAGCATTAAACAGGACGATATGAGTACCATGGATTAGAGAAGTCAGTCTGCTAACCATAGTGAACGCTACAATCAACACCGTATCCGGTTAACTTTATGGGGCAGTGCATCGCGCTCCTTCGCTGCATCCACCCGTTACTGTAAGAGCATTATCAGACCGTGATGGTATGAGTATGCTGCCAGATGGGCCTCTGCTCCCGCCAATTGCGCCTGCTGTACTCTTCACTGCACTCCAACTCCCACACTTTGAGACTATTACCCTTGTCTCAGATAGCCGCAGCCAGGATCCTGCTCTATTCTCGGGGAAAATGGATTCCTCCAGGCTTTGTCGAGGCACTATGACGTACAAATCCCTGATTGCTGAAGTCCACAATCAGCAGCGCACCCTGACCGCCATTGTCGAACAGGATGAGCGCACTGCCTATTTTTACATCTGGCCAACCGACCTGTTCCGCAGCCAGTATGCGGTACGCGGCTGCTGGCTACGAAACCTGCTGCCGGCACCGGCGCAGGAAGATCGCGAGGCGATGGAGCAGGGCATAGCGCCGCTGCTCAGCGCCGAGTATTGCCGTAATCTGGAAGCGGAACCCGCGCTGGATCCGGCTGGGCTGCAGGTACTGTGGGAGCCGAGCGATGATGGCGCGGCGCTGTGGTACTACGGCCAGCTGCTGGCGGTGATCCCCGGCTGGAGCCTCTATCAGGAGAAGCAGGTGAGCTTCTCTGCGGGCTGCATCAAAAAGAACCGGCTGACGGCACCGCTGGGGTCGGCATCAACCAATGACTACTACGCGCGTGCGGAGCATCAGCGTCAGTTCTGGCGCGAATGGCACGACGGCAGCGAGTGGGATAAGGTGCAGAACGATCTGATGGCCTGCTATCAGGCGCGCTTTGGCGAGTCAGTGAAGTATTACGCTATCGATCAGGGCAGCTGGCCGCCGATGGCGATCTCCCAGCACTGGCATCAGGGCGTCTGGTATTTCCTGACCATCGGCATGAGCATCCGGCCGATGCCGCAGGTCGATTATCTGTTTGATGAGCTGGCGCCGCAGTATCGCCGCATTGAACTCGGCATGGCGGTTGACGGTGAAGTCATGACCGAAGGCAATGCGGTGCAAATGGCCAGCGCGCTGGCGGAGTTCGTGCATCTGCCGTGGGCGCGGCTGACCTGGCTGGGCGAGGGCCATACGCTGGCGTCGGAAGTGGCACCCGTCGGCTTTGAAAGCTTCCTGCTCGCCAATGAGCTGGCAACCGAACAGGCGCAGTTCTCGCTGCCAAAACGCGACGGCGATCGCCCGACTTTGCTCTGGACCACGCCGATTACGGAAGCGGAGCGGCAGTTCGCCCAGGCGGATGAACATGGCGGTCAGAAGTTACGGGAATTGTTAACGGCGGATGGCAATAATCACATCTTCCGTCCGCGCCAGCAGGTCGTCAGTTCAGAAGAGTAGGCCAGCAATAATGCGCCTGTTCGCCCATTCCCCGGCGCCCGCCGGGGACGTGATAGTTCCTGCCTGAAATTAAATTTTTACATAAATCAAACATTTCTCAAATATGTGATCCTGCTCATCTCAAGTTCCCGCTTGCCGCGCCGTTAAACCCGATCAGGCAATCGCGCCGCACCAGGTTCAGGGGAACGAAGATGTTTAAAACAACACAATCCCGCTTCACCGCAACAATGATCGCGTTCTTTGTTGCGCTTTTACTCGTTACAGTCTGGGTTATTAATCAGTTTGTCGCGCCACAGCTGGTCGATAGCGAAAGCCGTCTGGTTCGCTATCAGGTGGATTCGCTGGCTTCCGGTATCGTTGAACAGATGAACCGCGTTCAGGCCCAGCAGCGCGCCATTACCGAAGCCGCATCCGTCATGGACAGCGCCACTATCGACACCCTGTTACCGACGCTGGTTAACCAGTATCAGGACAGCAATGTGTTTGGTGGCGGGATCTGGCCACTGCCAAATCGTCGTGACCCGGCCAAAGAGAAGGACAGCAGCTTCTTTGCCCGTAATGCCAGCAATGAACTGCAGGTGAACACCTACTGGAACTCCGACGCGGCTGACAAATACTGGGAGCAACCCTGGTACAAAGATGGCATGGCCGCTCCGAAAGGCCAGTGTGCCTGGGCAAAAGCCTATCAGGATGCCGCCAGCCCGCAGCCGCGCACCAACTGTGCTATGGCTATCTACAAAAACGGCACGGCGTGGGGTGTCGCCACCATCGATGTGACGCTGGGGTTCTTTAACCAGCTGGCGAAGCAGATGGGTGAAACCATTCAGGGCAACGTCCTGATCGTCGAGGCCGATGGTAAAGTTGTGGGCAATGGCGCGCTGGTAAATGCCGCACCGAAGCTCGAAAACCTGGCTGACGTGCAGATGCCGATGGCAGCACCGCTGAAAACGCTGCTTAACGGTGTTGGCAATCAGCCGCTGGAAACCACCTATGACAGCAGTGAAGGCGAGCAGACGCTGTTCGTGCAGGCCATTCCAGGCAGCCCGTGGTATCTCGCCAGCAGCCTGCCAACCAGCCTGCTTAAAGCGCAGTCGCACAACATGCTGACCCGCCTGGGTCTGGTGCAGATCCCTCTGGCGGTGATCCTGCTGCTGGTGTCGCTGGGCTTTGTCCGCGCCATGATGAAACGTCTTAACGTGCTGAACAGCAACATTGAAGCGCTGTCGACCGGTGGTGCCGATTTGACTCAGCGTCTGCCAGCCAGCAACAGCCCGGAGTTCAACGCCGTCGCGCAGAGCTTTAACCAGTTCATCAGCTATCTGCAGGGACTGCTCCAGCAGGTGGGCGACAGCGCGCTGGCCATCACCGCCGCGTCGCGGGAAATTGCCAGCGGCAACGCCAATCTCTCCTCCCGTACCGAAGATCAGGCCAGCTCGATTGTAGAAACGGCCGCGTCGATGGAGCAGCTGACCGGCACCGTGCGTCAGAACGCCGACAACGCCACCCATGCTAACCAGCTGGCGGGTGACGCCTCGCAGGTGGCCGCACGTGGCACCGAAGTGGTCCGTCAGGTGGTGACCACGATGGGCGAGATTCATCACTCATCCCGTAAAGTGGTCGATATCATCAGCGTGATCGACAGCATCGCATTCCAGACCAATATCCTGGCGCTGAACGCCGCAGTAGAAGCCGCACGGGCCGGTGAACAGGGTCGCGGTTTTGCGGTGGTGGCATCAGAAGTGCGCAACCTGGCACAGCGTTCAGCCAACTCGGCGCGTGAGATTAAAAAGTTAATCGAAGAGTCGGTGGCGAACATCGATACCGGCAGCGCGCTGGTCGAGCAGGCGGGTCAGACCATGGATG